>Ga0307478_10004011_pt1 | contig 10646 bp, 8 predicted proteins | sample atmos_gasesECM4C_2_FD_203713 | JGI IMG/M metagenome (GOLD analysis project Ga0307478, IMG submission 203713) | Hardwood forest soil microbial communities from Morgan-Monroe State Forest, Indiana, United States - atmos_gasesECM4C_05 | ecosystem: Environmental > Terrestrial > Soil > Temperate...
CGCGGAACGTCTTTGCTGAGACCGAGGTCGCTTTGCAAATTGTGGCTGACCTCGTGCATCACCGCGCCCAGCGTCCAGGGATTGACCAGACGGTGGTAAGGGAGTTGCACTAACGGAAAAGGATTGAGTTGCTTGCCCAGCCTGCGCACCGGAATGCCGCGGCGGATGGTGGCCGGAGCGAATCCGGTTCTCATGTAGCAGAACGGGGGCGGCGCGGGCACGGTTCTAGCGACACCCAGGCCGGTGTATGCGGCCTGATAACAGTCCATAGCTATGCGGTCGCAGCTCAGGAGCCAATCGCCGTATTGGCCTTGACGCTGGCCGAACAGTTCGAAGTAAAAATCCCAGATTTTCTCGATGCCCTGCACCCAACGGTGAGCCGCATCTTTGTGTGAGACCACGCGCTGGAGGCGGTGCGAGCGGGGCTCTTCGGTGGCGACGGCGATGGAGTCGTGAACGTTCTTCGACATCCTCATCAGGCTGCGGCGCAGCCTGGTGATGAGTTGGTTGACGACTTGAATGTGACCTTCCGACGGAGCGGCGGCTCCGGGGCCAAACTCTTCACGCTTGAAAGGACGCAGGGCCGCGGCGTGGCGGGTTACGTTGATCGACTGTGCCCGCAACCAGGGCAACAATACGGGGGCCGCTCCGCTCGCGACCCGAGGCCGCGGAGCCGGACGCGGTTCCACCCGCATTGTTGTTTCTGGCAAAGTTTGGGCCAGCGAGCCCATGGCAATCACCTCGGGTGCGAAATTAATTCTTGTTCTTAACGAAGTACCTGTCCGCAGCAGCGGCAATATTGCGGAGCCGCGGCTGTTGGAGCTGAGTGGGTTGCGGCGGTGGCACATGCTGGACACACGCATTGTCCCCCGACCACGGTTCCGGTCCGGACGGCGGTCCGGCCGGCTGCCGCGGGTGTGCCCGCGACCTGAGTGGCTGCGCGTGCGGGCGTACCGGCCGCGACGCCGGGCGTTCCGTGAACTGCGGTTCCGTATGCGGTGCCATAGCGAGGAGCAACACCCCGGCGAACCCGCCCGTAATGCGGACGGGCTACACCGCGTCCCCAGCGTCCGTGAAAGCGGCGCTCTAGAGTCTTATGGCGACGCAAAGCGTGCTGCCGCTGGCGCGGACTGCCGAGCACATGACGGGTTTGCTTGGCCAAGGTACGAACTGCGGTGCGCGGAGTGATATGGCGTCCGCGAGCCGCCTGGCGGGCGATGTTGCCCACCGTGCGCCGGGCGATGCTGGGCACAGCCCGCAGCAGATGCCGTGTCTGCGGATTTCTGTGGAGGACCTTGGCCACCTTCCCGACCCCCTTCGTCAGTTGCGGAGTGGCCCTGGTGAGCGCTCTGGCGATCTTGGGCAGAGCGCGCTTGGCCATGGGAGCCACAGCTTTGGCTACCACCGGAAGCAGCTTGCTGGCGGCCATTCCGATGAGAGGGAGAAAGTGTTCGACCGCTTCTTCCTCGCTCTCGGATTCCGCCGCCAGTTCGCCCAGGTGCTCCATCATGGCGTCTGGATAAATCTTGCGGATGGGACTGATTTCGGCTTCGTCCTCGCTCTCGTACTCGTCTTCGGCTTCCATTTCCTGTTCGCCGAGCAGGCTGCCAGCGATGTTGCCGAGGGCTCCCAGCCAGCCTTCGCCTTCCAGGCCGGCCTCATCTTCCATCTCATCCTCGCTCTCGCCCTCCATCTCCATCTCGTCCTCGAGTTCAGCTTCGAACTCGTCTTCGAATTGAGGCAGAGCTTCCAGTTCACTTTCGTATGCCATGACGAATCCTCCTGCAAAAAGTGGTCGAACTTAGCGGGCGGTTATGTCTAACGGAAAGCGTTGCGGCGGCGTCGCGCCGAGAAACGCCGGCGGAGGCGGCTGGGACGCTTGTAGGCGCGGCTGACCTTGGCGTTGCGCCGGATTGCGGCAGCGCACGCTTTGGGATGGCCGAGCACGCGACGAATCTGTTTGGCCACGGTTTTTCCGGCGCGCTGGCGGGTGATGGGCAGACCCTTGGCGGCTTGCCGCTTCAGGCTCTTCACCGAGCGCCGCATGATGGTGGGCACGGCACGCACTCCGGGCCGGGTGCTGCGACGGCGTCGCAGGATGCGAGTGAGGATGGCGGTGCCCCGCGTGAGATGCGGAAGGATGTTGCGCAACGCTCTGCGGTCTTTGGGAGAAATCACGGTGGCGACAGCAGCGCCAGCCATGGCTTCCGCTTCGCCCTCCTGCGACTCGTTCGAGGCGGCTTCAGCCAGCATTTCGGCGACGGCTTCGTTGTGTGTCAACTCGTGAGTGGCAATCTCGTTGGCGGTTTCGGATTCGGCTTCGTCCTCGTATTCGTCCTCTTGCTCATACTCATACTCGCCTTCGCCTAAAGCGGAGGCGGCGGCCGAGCCCAGCTTGGCGCCGATGGGGCCGCCAATGGCGGTGCCGACAATGGGGGCAGCTACTTTCGCGACCTTCTTGAGAATGGGGAGAGCTTTCTTGAGGAAGCCTCCGAAGGAGAACTGCTCGGTCTCATCCTCGTATTCATCTTCGGCTTCGTATTCATCTTCGCTCTCGCCGAGCAGGCTGCCGGCGATGTTGCCGAGCGCGCCCAGCCAGCCTTCGCCTTCCAGGCCAGCTTCATCCTCGTATTCATCTTCGGATTCGTCTTCGAGTTCGGCTTCGTATTCGCCTTCGCCTTCGCCGAGCAGGCTGCCGGCGATGTTGCCCAGTGCGCCGAGCCAGCCTTCGCCCTCCAAGCCAGCCTCATCTTCGCTTTCCAATTCGCCCTCGTGGAATTCGTCTTCGAGTTCCATTTCCAGTTCGCCCTGTTGGTCCGCCATTGTCCTGACCTCCTTCTGGTTGGTGACGACGGGAGCGAGATTAGACCGGGAGCCTGCACGCGTCTAGTCACATCTTGCGGTGACCAGTTTTGAGTTCGCCGGAAATGGTTTCGCTCGAATGTGCGACAGGGGGCGGAAAGAGGCGGAGTCCGGGGGAAACGGAGAAGTCCAGAGTATGCGCGGTTGCTCGCGGTTGACAGTGCCGATGGAAACGCGGCATACTGCGGCCCCGGTGCAATTTCGTTGATCGCACTGTCGCAAAGCCAAGACTGGCACGGCTTTTGCCCCTAACTTCCCCAGGAGGACTCACATGACTCGAAGTATTTCCAGGTTGCGAAATATTTTTCTGTTTTTACTGGTGGCTGCGGTGTTGATTCCCGTCGCTTTCGCTTCCGGACCGTACGTGATCGGTTCGGGAAATACGGTAACGGCCGATCCGAACGTGACTCGTCCTTCGACCACTCCCTGTGTGGTGCAGCTGTTCAGTGGCGCGCAGTTTTTCGATTTCAATGTAGAGAATTTTAATTATGCTCCGCCCGCCAACTGCCCCGGTCCTTGGGCGAAGGTGGTGCTGGAAGCGGATATCAATCTGAACGCCGGCATTCAATTTGACCGCACGGCGAATTTCTGGTTGGGTCCGGTGAATATTTATTTTGGAACGACGGCCGAGCCCTCGCCGAACCTGGGACCGTCGTGGCACATCGAGAACGACCTCACGGAGTACAGTTCGATTTTCTACGCCGCGCAATCGGGACAGGCGAATATTGGAAACACTTTGTGCTGCGGGCTGACCTCGACGATTTTTGCCTCAGCGTCGCTTGAGTTCTATCCATTGGCTTCAGGCCAGACGGCGCCAGCGGCGGCAGACGTGGTGCTGCCGCTGTCGGCCGGTTCTTCCGGCGGCACGGTAGGGTTGGGGTCAAGTTCGAGCACGCTTGCCGGGACGTTCACGATGCCTACGAATATTCAAAGCGCGTATCTGGACGTGTACGCGCAGAGCCAGTCGGGGGATGAATTCTGGTATACCTGCGTGCCGAGCGACGTGGCCAGCGAACTGCAAAGCTGCAGCAACACCGGGTTCCGCGAGACCGAGATCACGATTGACGGGCAGCCCGCCGGCGTGGCGCCAATCTTTCCCTGGATTTTTACGGGCGGCATCGATCCATTTTTATGGTTTCCGATTCCGGGAGTGCAGACCTTGAACTTCACTCCTTATCGGGTGAACCTTACGCCGTTCGCGGGAGTGCTGAGCAACGGGCAGCCGCACACGGTATCGCTCAGCGTTTACAACGCCAACAATTATTTTTCGGCGACGGCTTCGTTGCTGCTTTATTTGGATCCGTCGACGACGCAGGTTACGGGCAGCGTGACCAAGAACACGCTGGCCGGGCCGAATCCGGTGGTCACGGAAAATCTGAATGTGCAGCCGACCTTCACCACGGGCACGGTGGGGATCAGTTCGAAACGCAGCTTTGAAATCTCGGGGTACATCAACAGCGCGAAGGGGCGGGTGACGACGAGGGTGCGGCAGACCGTCACCTTCTCGAATGATCAGTATTTCAATATTACGGGGAGCGCGTACGTACAGAATATTTCGCAGGTGTCGCAAGTTTCGTCTGAGACGAAGACGTCGGGTGGGGGCGTGCCGACAAAGTTTACGAATCAATCTTTCAACTTCCCGCTGACGCTGGATATTTCTCTGGCGTTCCTCACCAACGGCGACATTAACCAGACAACCACTGCGGACCAGCTGTACCAAGCGACGGCGAGCACGGTGCAGACTGGCAAACTCTCGTACGGCAGTTCGGTTTCAAACGCGGCTCAGCACACTGACACGCTGGAGCTCGACTCGTCGTTTAATATCATCGGAAACACGGGCCAATCCGGCGCGCAGCAGTATGGTTCTGCCGATTCGACCGGGGTGGCGTATAACTGCTCGTTGTCGGCGGTGGCGAACGTGCTGACCGCGGTTAGTGCGGGATGCGCGCAGTAGAGGTCAGGCAGAAAAACATAAAGGGAGCGGCAATGCTGCTCCCTTTTACATTTTGGACTGTCACAGAACTTCATGCCGGCGGTCTGGTGATTGCTCCCTGCGACGCCGACGAAACCAGGGCGGCGTACTTCGCGAAGACACCAGTGGGATAGCGGGGTTTCGGCGGCTTCCACTCCTGCATGCGCTGGCGCAAAATTTCGTCGCTGATTTCAACTTCTAAAACGCGCTGAGCTACGTCAAAGCGGATCATGTCGCCATCGCGGACGGCGGCGATGGGGCCGCCCAGCGCGGCTTCGGGCGAGACGTGGCCGGCCATGAGCCCGTGAGTGGCGCCGCTGAAGCGGCCGTCGGTGAGCAGAGCGACGGAAGAGCCTAAGCCTTCGCCGACAATGGCTCCGGTGACGCTTAACATTTCGCGCATGCCGGGTCCGCCTTTGGGTCCTTCGTTGCGGATGACGACGACATCGCCGGAATGAATTTTTTTGCCGGTGACGGCAGCCATGGCGTCTTCTTCGGATTCGAACACGCGGGCGGGGCCGCGATGTTCGAGGCGCTCGTGGCCGCTGATTTTGGCTACGCAACCTTCGGGGGCGATATTTCCCTTGAGAATGACGAGGCCGCCAGTTTTCTTAAGCGGCCTTTCCAGCGGCGCAATCACCGCCTGCCCGGGAGATTCGACGGCGCTCTCGCTCTCTTCCTTCAGCGAAAGTCCGGTCACGGTTTTCGCGGCGGGATGAATATGCTTTCCATTCAGCAAGCGACGGAGCAGCAGGCGCACGCCCCCGGCGCGATGCATATCGGCGGCGACGAAACGTCCGGAGGGTTTCAGATCGGCGAGCAGAGGAGTGCGCTCGCTGACGGATTGGAAATCTTCGATCTGCAGGTCGACTTCAGCTTCGCGCGCGATGGCCAGCAGATGCAGGACAGCGTTCGTTGAACCTCCGGTAGCGGCTACTGATGCGATGGCATTTTCAAAGGCATCGCGCGTGAGGATCTGCCGGGGACGAATTTCTTTTTGCAGCAAGTTCAAAACTACTTTTCCGCAATCGAAAGCGATCTGATCTTTTTTTGCGTCCATCGCGGGCACGCTGTTGAAGCCCATGGGAGACAAACCGATCATTTCCATGACGGTCGACATGGTGTTGGCGGTGTATTGGCCGCCGCAGGCGCCAGCGCCGGGGCAGGCGACGTTTTCCAGGTCGAGCAATTCCTGGTCGGTGATTTTTCCGGCGGCATTCGCGCCCACGGCTTCGAAAACATCTTGAATGGTGACATCTTTGCCGCCATAGCTGCCCGCGGCGATCGTTCCGCCGTAGAGGACAAGGCCGGGAAGATCCATGCGCGCGAGTGCCATGGCCGCGGCGGGAATGGTCTTGTCGCAACCCACAACGCAGACGACGGCGTCGAATAATTGTCCGCGGCAGACCAGTTCAATGGAATCGGCAATCAGTTCGCGGCTTACCAGTGAGGCGCGCATACCTTCGGTGCCCATAGTTTCGCCATCGGAGATAGCGATGGTGTTGAATTCCATGGGAGTGCCTCCGGCGGCGCGAATGCCTTCTTTCACTTTGGCGGAAAGCCGCCGCAGGTGAAAGTTGCAGGGCATGGTTTCGATCCAGGTGTTGGCCACACCGATGAGCGGCTTGCGCAGGTCGGCATCGGTGAAACCAATGGCTTTGAACATGGCACGCGCCGGGGCTCGGTCGCGTCCATCGGTGATGCCGCGGCTACGTTTTTTCAGATCCATGTTTTTTAGATCCCTGATTTAGATCCCTGACGAAAGATTACAACACGAGGCGGTGATGGCAGCATAGGTTGGGGGCGAATGCATTTGGTGGCACGGGCAAAACCCAGGCTCTGGCTGCGCTCGGCATGACAGGCTCTCTTTGAACGAAAACGGAAACCCGCAGCTGGGATTGGTCAGGAGGCCGCATTCCAAAACTGCAGGTTTCCAAGTGGCATGAAGCTTACCCGAGAGCGTTCATGCCGCTGACATTTGTCCAATACGAATTTAGATTTATGCCAAAGCTGCGCGCGCCGACTGCTGTGCGACGGTTTGTGAAGTCGGTGGATGGGGCGCCCATGCTGCTTCTTCGTGATCGCGAAACGCTGAGCTCGAACGTACGTCAATGACATCCACGATCGAATACCACTCGCGATTGAGCTGGCCAGTTTGCTTCTGGTTGACATCGAGCAGGAGAGTGACAGCATATTCCTGACCGGCATACTCGGCGTGAACCGAAGTGAGATCGAGCCCCCGGCGCGAAACCGCGTTGAGAATGCGCATCAGTGCGCCTTGTGCGTTGCGATAGCGGATGTGAAAGACTTGCATGGTCGTTCCCCCAAACTAGATTGAGTCATTGAGCGATTGTGTCATCGGGCGATTGAAAAACCGGCTGAGCCTTACTTTTGAGTCTCACTGTGTTTTGGTTTTCAATCACAACATCACCCAATCACAAAATCGCTCAATTCTTCTTCATTCGTCTTCAAAAACCATCTCCGAAAGCGCCGCTCCCGCCGGAACCATGGGATAAACGTTCGCTTCGGGAGCACAATCAAATACCAGCAACTCCGGCCCCGGGGAGCGCAGGAAATTCTCGAGAAGATCCCCGGTCTCTTCCGACACCGGAAACTCGGCCATGGCAGCCTCGTTCAGCCGCCACCCGTGAATTTTGTAAGCCTTGGCGATCTCCACGAAATCCGGATTGTCGCTCAAATCGGTTTCGGCATAGTTGCGCGCATAAAAAAGCTGTTGCCACTGCCGCACCATGCCGAGATATTTGTTATCGACGATCACCATTTTTATAGGCAGGCCGAGGCGATGAACAGTGGCGAGTTCCTGAATGTTCATCTGAAAGCCGCCATCACCGGAAACACAGAGCACGCAAGTGTCGGGCTTGGCCAGTTGCACGCCGACCGCCGCTGGCAAAGCGAAACCCATCGCTCCCAGGCCGCCGGAAGTGATGAAGCCGCGCGGTGACGATGAGCGATAGCGCTGGGCGGCCCACATCTGATGCTGGCCCACGTCGGCGATGACAACGTTATCTTGCGGCAGGCGGCTGAAAAGTTCATCGAGAAAGCGCATGGTCGGCTGGGCCAGCCCGCGGGGATCAAGCTCAGCGCGATCCGGGCCACAGGCGATGGTGCGCCACGCGCTCCAGTCGGGCAGGGAAGCGCGGCGTAGTTCCGCTTGAAATGCTGGAATGGTGTCGGAGAGATTTCCAATCACCGGCAACTCACAGGCGCGCACACGATCGAGCTGCGCAGGGTCGATTTCAAAGTGAACGATTTTGGCGTGAGGAGCAAAGCGAGTAGGATCGCCAGTTACGCGATCATCGAGGCGCGCTCCAAAAACCAGCAGCAAGTCAGTCTCATGCAAGGCCGTATTAGCGGCGCGTGTGCCGTGCATGCCCACCATGCCGAGGTAATACGGCGACTGCGGCGGAATGGCGCCTAGGCCGTGCACCGTGGCGAAAGTTGGAATATTTAAATCGTCGAGCAAGCGCCGAAGTTCTGGAATCGCTCCGGAAAGTTTTGCGCCTGCGCCTACGAGCGCTACCGGCCTGGTGGAGTGTTGCAGCAGAGCGACGATGCTGTCGGTGAATGCGCCTTCGGCTTTTACATCCGCGGGGCGTGCGTGCGGGGTGAACTTTGCCGGCCCGGAGAATTCTTTCTTTGCTTTTAGTATGTCAGTGGGAATGTCGATGACGACTGGCCCCGGCCGTCCGCTGCGTGCCCAGTGGAATCCTTCGGCGATCACTTCGGGAATTTCGTCGATGGTGCGGACCAGACGGCTCCACTTGGTCAGGGAAAGCGTAACGCCGAACACATCAGTTTCCTGAAACGCGTCGGTGCCGATCATCGCGGTGCGAACCTGGCCGGTGATGCAAACCAGCGGGACCGAATCCATTTTGGCGTCGGCGATGCCGGTGACCAGGTTGGTCGCGCCGGGGCCACTGGTCGCCATGGCTACGCCAACTTTTCCCGTAACCCGCGCGAAGCCTTCCGCGGCAAACACCGCGCCCTGCTCGTGCCGGGTTAGAATGTGCCGCACGCCGCTGCCTTCGAGCGCGTCGTACAACGGCATAATCGCGCCGCCGGGATAACCGAATACCAGGTCCACCCCTTCGGCCCGAATGCACCGCAAAACGATTTCGGCTCCCTTAAGCATTCACAACCTGTTCCGGCTCGGGCTTCTTGGCCTCGGCGGGCTTCTTGGTATCGCGGCCGGGCAGCCAGCTCATCATGCCGCGCAACTGGGCGCCGATAATCTCGATGGGATGCTGCTGCTCTTTTTGGCGGAGTTCGTTGAAGTTGTAGCCGCCATCTTTGTTTTCCTTGATCCACTCGCGGGCGAAGGTTCCATCCTGAATGTCGGCCAGCGTTTTCTTCATGGCCGCGCGGGTGGGGTCACCGACAACTTTTTCGCCGCGGGTCAGGTCGCCGTACTCGGCGGTATTTGAAATTGAGTAACGCATGCGGGAGAGGCCGCCCTCGTAAATGAGGTCGACGATCAGCTTCATCTCGTGCAGGCACTCGAAGTAGGCGATCTCGGGTGCGTAGCCGGCTTCGACCAGGGTTTCGAATCCCTTTTTGATCAGCGAGGTCAACCCGCCGCACAGCACGGCCTGCTCGCCGAAAAGATCGCTCTCGGTTTCTTCCTTGAATGTAGTTTGCAGCACGCCCGCGCGAGTTGAGCCGATGCCGTGCGCGTAGGCCAGTGCGTATTCGTGGGCGCGCTTGCTGAAATCCTGGCTGATGGCGATCAGAGAGGGCACCCCGCGGCCTTCGGCATAAACGCGCCGAAGCAGGTGGCCGGGACTTTTGGGCGCAATCATTACCACGTCTACATCGCTTGGGGGGACGATCGTCTTGAAATGAATGCTGAAGCCGTGCGAGAAGCCGAGAATTTTTCCAGGATGCAGATAAGGCTTGATGTACTGCTCGTACACCTCCGCCTGAGTCTCATCGGGGGTGAGCACGTGGATCCAATCGGCGCGCTTGGCGGCCTCATCGGGGGCGACCACTACCATGCCATCGGCGCGAGCCTGCTGGGCGCTGGGGCGATTAGGTTCGAGGCCGACGATCACCTTGCAGCCGCTGTCACGCAGGTTCTGGGCCTGCGCGTGTCCTTGGCTTCCGTAGCCCAGGATGGCGATGGTTTTGCCTTTCAAGGCGTTAGGGTTGGCGTCGTGTTCGTAGAAAATAGTGGCCACCGTGGTGCTCCTTTTGATGACGATGCGGATAATGCTGCAAACCGACCGGTCGGTCGGTTTAATGATGTTACCGAAGAGCGATTAGGGTGTCAAGAAAGAAGTTTGCAGCCCTTGCCGGGACTAACAACAAGGGGAGGCGTGGTTTTCGGTTGGGCATGGCGTCAGCGGTCGCGCGGCCTCTTCAGTCGCTCCGCTAAGTCGCAATTAAAGACAAAGGACTTTAGACTTTGAAGCCGCCTGCGGAACATTCTCCCCGTAACCCTCGTATCTCAAAGCATTAAGGAGGCACAACATGTACTGCAACGCTTGCGGCAAGGCCGTCGCTGAGGACGGCCGGTTCTGCTCCTACTGCGGCAATGTGGTGGGGATTGCGCCCACGCCGAAGAAATTGATGCGCGCCCGCGCCGAGAGAAAGATCGCGGGGGTTTGCGCCGGGATGGCTCAGTATTTCGATCTCGATGTAACGCTGGTGCGCGTCCTCTGCGTCTTCCTAACGCTCGCTACCGGAATCTGTCCAGGTGTCGTCACCTACCTGCTGGCATGGATCATGGTTCCATCGGAGCCGGAACTGAAACCAATGCTCGCGGCGCAACAGCCGGTGACGAGTTAGGGAT
>Ga0307478_10004012_pt1 | contig 10646 bp, 9 predicted proteins | sample atmos_gasesECM4C_2_FD_203713 | JGI IMG/M metagenome (GOLD analysis project Ga0307478, IMG submission 203713) | Hardwood forest soil microbial communities from Morgan-Monroe State Forest, Indiana, United States - atmos_gasesECM4C_05 | ecosystem: Environmental > Terrestrial > Soil > Temperate...
GGCGGGGGTGAGTTCGAACATGGACACGATCCTGCGCAGCGTGCGGGCGACGGGTTTCAGCGGGCCTCTGATCGTGGTGAACGTCTACTCGCCCGACTACACCAATACGTTGGACACCGAAGCCGTCGGAGCCCTGGGTCAAGTCCTCGCGGCCGTCGCCAGCGCTCATGGCGCAGTGGTCGCCGACGCTTTCTCGGCATTCCAGAAAGCCGCATCGACGAGCTTTGCCGGCGGTAAGACGTGCATGGCGGGTCTGCTGAACGCGAGTCCACAGAACCAGTATCTGTGTGATATTCATCCCAGTCAGTCGGGCCAACAACTCCTCGCGGACGTTGTCGAAGCTGCCACCGGGCTACAGGATCCCTAGGCCTCGTAGCGCCAGTCGACTGAGAGCGGGACGCAGGTCTCCGTTGATGAAGAATTTTCTTCTGTGGTCGCACGGAGCGTCGTTCTCGTGCAGGGAGGGAGTCATGATCGGCACAGCGCAGCGAACCTGCCTCGTGCTTTCGATTCTGTTCGTGGCGCGTGCGCTTTCCGGTTGCTCCCCTAGCGTAGGTCCGATTTCCCTTGCACCACCCGCCTACACGGTCGGCGGCACCATCAGTGGTCTGGCAGGAAGCGGGCTGACGTTCTTCCGAAACGGGTCATCCATCGGCAGGGGTGCCAACGGCACCTACCCCGACTTGGGGATGGGTCCTCTTTTGGCCGGTCAAGCCTACGACATCACTGTCATTGTCCAACCGACGAGCCCTTCGCAGACTTGTACGGTGTCGAACGGGACCGGGACGATCGGCAACGCGAACGTCACGAACGTTCAGGTCACTTGCAAGACGAATGCCACTCGCTTTGTCTATGTCGCCAATGACGGCTCGAACAGCATCTCGACCTACACGATTGACGCAACGACTGGAGCATTGACAGCGGTCGCGACCCTATCGGTCTCGGCGGGGACTCCGCACTTTCTCGCGGTAAACCCGCAGCGCGGGTACCTTTACATGACGAACGGCGGTTCGAACGACGTTTCGGTCTACGCGGTCGACGCCGCGAGCGGCGCGTTAACGGCGGTCAACGGCTCGCCGTTTCCCACTGGGAGCAACCCGAGTTCGGTGACGATCCATCCCAGCGGCGCGCTAGTCTATGTAACGAATCAAACCGATGGGACGATTTCCGCCTACTCCCAGGATCCCGCTAGCGGGGCATTGATAGCCGTCGCCGGCTCGCCGTTCACGATGGGAAGCAATCCGGTTTCCGTCGCGATTCCTGACTGGACAAATCCGCTTTTCGATGTGTACCTCTATGCGTGCGGCGGTTCAAACAACATCTCGGCATTTACGATCAACGAGAATGGCACGACCTTGACCGGAGCCTTGGCGGCGATGTCCGGCTCACCGTTCCCGGCCGGAAGCAGTCCAGTTTCCATGGTCGTCGATCCCGTTGGAAAATTCATCTATGTCGCCAGTCAAGGCGATGGCACCGTCTCGGCTTACGCTGGCGATCCCGCAAAAGGCTCTCTGACGCCCATCGCGGGCTCTCCGTTCGCGGCGGGCCGAGGTCCCTCAGCGGTGGTTGACACGTTCGGCGGCTTTGCATACGTCGCCAACAAGACGGATAGCTCGATTTCGGCCTACCAGATCAGCGCAGGGGTGTTGCGAGCCACAGTAGGCTCACCGTTCATGGCCGGAACTGCCCCAAGCTCGCTGACGGTCGACAACCTCGGCAAATTCCTCTACGCGGTCAATAGCGGTTCGAACAATATTTCTGCCTATGCCATCGATCCGGCTACCGGGGCGTTGACGCCCGTCACCGGCTCGCCGTTCGCATCGGGAAGCGGGCCGGCTTCGATTGCCGTGAGCAACTGATCCGATGAGGCGTATTCCGACGCAGATCCGATCCAGGCCCTGCGAGGGAGGAAGAGCATGGGCGTGCGCCATGTACTGATCGCGATCATGTGCATCGTGGTCTCGCTCACCGGTTGCCGGACGATGCGCCCGGTCGATCTTGCCGGCAAGGAGCCGCTCATTGCCAAGGTAGGGCCGAACGACTTCGTCCGTGTCTGGATGCGTGACGGCCGGACCTTGGATCTTCAGCTGACCGCGGTCGAGCCGGACGCCCTGGTCAGTGGAGCGCAGCGGCTGCCGCTCGCGGACATCGAGCGCGTCGAACGGCGCGACATCAGCTGGACGCGTACGACGCTTTTGCTCGTTGCCATAGCTGTCGTGACCTACATCGCGGCCGCCGCCGCCGCTGTGCACAGCGTGAGCGCCTGTTGCTGAACGCTCGGCGTGCGCGATGAATCTGTGTCTATGCTTCGTGGATGTGCGAGGTTTGCGATCCTTGTTGCGGCTTACACGTCAGGTGTCGCGCCAATGGCGGACTCTCCTGTCTGAGTACGCAGACGTGGCGGAACGCGCGATCCAGGCGCGAAAGCGGAGGAGGGCAGTGATGAGCCGGCAATCGAATTCTGGCGACTGACTGTCATAGACGGCGATGCTTTTGCCCAAATTGCTGGTGGTGGTGACGGGTTTGGCCTTCTTTTATTTGCCCAAACCTCTCAAGATTACTGACGCCAGCGGTCGCCCCACCCTCGGATATGCACGGGTTGCCGTCTATTGCTTCCTCGCGGCATGCCTTTCGGTAATGAATCTCTTCGATAGCAGTATGGCCGGGCTGGACGTTTTGTCGGGTATCTACGCAGCGATAGCAGCGTCATTCTTCGTATCGGGCATTATTCTTCTCCGCGCAAAGTCAGTCTTGACTGTCGATCGCCTTGAACACACTTGGTGGCCGCTTCCGAGGCGCGCTTATTCGATACCTCAGCTCGAAGCGATGCAGTGGCTCGATGGGAGGAAAGGGTCACTCCTGCTACTCTTCCGCGGCCGCCGGCGATTTGTGGTGTGGTTCTTTGCATCCGGACGCCAGCACTTTCTGGAACAGCTGAAAATGGTGGCCCCCGCAGGACTGTGGCCGACGCAATAATCCTTGCGGCCCACGTTGGCGGTCCTCGATGTCCGCTTGTCGTCAGTTCGTCCGATCGCTTGGGTTCGTGTGCGCGAAACAGCGTCACAGCGTCGGGTATCCGAGCCGAGGTACGTCTGACCGCAGCGCTAGGCATTGCGGTCGCTCGAGCTTGGATGTACTACGAGCTGTCGACCGGACGCCGTCTTCACGTGAAAGCTGATGATCCTGAAATTCGGCAGGCGGTCGGCCTGGTCTCGAGACAAGCCTCCGAAAAGCGGATACCGTCGGAAAGGCTATCTCGCGACGCAACGCGCAGGAGCCGCGATGGGTCTGAATCGCGATGACAGTCTATGTCGATCACGCCTTCATCACGTGCGGTGTTGGTGCGCCAGAGGCTGATGTGCTCTTTGGGCACGGATTTGTCGAGGGATCTGCCAACGTCCATCCTGGGCAAGGAACTGCGAATCGACGCTTCTTTTTTAGCAACTTCATGCTCGAACTGATGTGGGTCACCGACCCTGCAGAGGCGGCCAGCGATGCCGTGCGGCACACGGCGATCGGTTGGGCGCCAGACCGCTTCTTAGGAGGGCTTCGGCGGACCTATCGACTCGAACCGACCCGTTTCGCGGTTCCGAGCGTAGGCACAAGGAGCCGGGGTTCCGAGAAGTTCACGGAACGAATCGTCTTCACTGAGAACCGCGCCGAGAGAGACGTACGCGGAGTCCTTCGGATTGTCCATGTACGCATCGGTCTCGTCACCCGCAGTGATTCGCCAGCCAGAGTCCCCTTCTTGATCTGGCGGTTCTCTATAGAGATAGCCAACCAGAGCGCCTTCGTTGAGCACACGGTTCGTGACGAAACACCGTCGCCTGTACGGGGCCGTCGGATCCGGGACTGGGTCGGCAATGCTCGTCTGGATGACATGGCGAGCGCCGAACTCGACTACGTTTCCCGGCTTCAAGTCCTTGATGTGGCGCGGTTCGTTGTCGAGGTGGCCGGAGAACCAATCCTTGTTAATGCAATCGATCTGAACCCACATTCGCTCCGCACGAGGTGCGTCGAAGTCGTCGGACTCGAACGCGAAGATCAGCTTTACGAGATTGCCGGGCCGAAGCAGGGCAATTGCCTCAGCGGACGGCTTGTAAAAGGTGTACGGGTTCTCAGCCGCAACAACGGCCGCGTCTTCGAGACGCCACGACGGTTGCTCGTGAATGGCCAATTCGCCACCTTTCGATGATGACGCTCTGGAGGATCATCATCGCATCTCGGGCAGGTCATGGCACGCGCCCTGCGAAGCAAAGCCGTCGGTCTGGTCGCTCAGGGTCGGTCGCGGCTACTCGCGGACGAGGCCGCCTTCTTACCGCCCCCTCCACAGCTGCGGGGTATTTGTCGGCGAATTTTTCTTGCGTCTTGTCGTAGCGCGACGGTTTGCGGTGACGCGGCGTCCACAGAACGCCGTCACGCGTGTCTTCAAGAAATACGCTGCAACAATAGGCCACAATGTGGCCCAATAGCCGCTGCGACGCTATCCTGCGTGTCTCGCAAAATGCGCACCAAACTCGGTTCTGGCTTGATGACTGTCCGTGAGGCGTGCGGAATTTTGGGCTGTGGGAACACGACCGGGTGGCTCCTGGTGAAGCGAGGCCAACTTCCGCCCGTGCGCTGTGGAGTTCGCGCGACACGAGTGCGGCTCTCAGACGTCAACCACCTCGTTAACACCGGCTGGGCGCTGGATCGGCCCCGCGGTCATGAGGCGCCAAGCTACAGAGAGAAAAAAAAGACCGCTCTCGCGGTCTTCTATTTGCTGGGTGGTGGAGGCGGCGGGAATCGAACCCGCGTCCGCAAGCGATTCACAGACGGCTCTACATGCGTAGCCGGCCTATTTGAGTTCTCGCCGTGCGCTTAGCCAGCCGGCAGGCCGACGCACAGCCAGTCACTAGATCTCGATCCGGGCGCCGTGACCTCGCCCGGATCCAGCCACTGAAAATGGCGCTGCTGCCGGTTGCCCGGCCTAGCCCAGTGGCCGGCTAGTGCAGCGTCTCACCGGGTTTAGGCGGCGAGAGCAAAACGCTCGTTGTTGGCGTTTGTTTGGCTTCCAGTTGGATTTACGAGGTGACTGGTCCTCGGCACGCACCGCACTGCTTCACAACCTGCGTCGAAACCAGGTCGCCCCCTGTGAAGATTTTCGTATTCTAATCCCATAGATGCGGACGCTCGCGGCTTGTTGCAAGATGCTGGCTGCCAAGGTGCGGCGGCGACCGCAATGGACCTGCGCCCGGACGTCGGCCGGGTGGCAAACGGGGAGACCAGAATGACGACACGGCATGTCTCGATTCGAGGATTTCTTGCGTGGCTGGGCCTGTTGACCGCGGCGGCGATTCCGATCGGCGCCCTGGCCGACGAGACCTGCAACTCGCCCTACATGACCGGGCTGATCAAAGGCCAGGAAGACTACGTGCACGTCTGGACGCTGGGGGTGGAAGGCTGGGGCGACGGCTCCGACAAGCTGGTGACGGTCGACGCCAATCCGCGCTCGAAGACCTACGGCAAGGTGGTGCACACCGTTTCCGTGGGCGGCCACGGCGAGGCGCATCACATGGGCTTCACCGACGACCGCCGCTACCTGTGGGCGGGCCGGCTCGACGACAGCAAGATCTTCGTGTTCGACGTCGGCACCGACCCGTCCAAACCCAAGCTGGTGAAGACGCTGTCCGATCTTCCGGTCCGCACCGGGATGGCCGGGCCGCATACGTTTTATGCGCTGCCCGGCCGCATGCTGGTCGGCAACCTTTCCAACAACAGGGACGGCGGCGGCGTCACCGGCCTGGCCGTCTACAACAACAAGGGCGGCTTTGTGCACGAATACGCGATGCCGACCGGTGCGGTCAACGGCGTTCGCGGCGACGGCTACGGTTACGACCTGGCGATCGATCCGCGCAAGAACGTGTTGCTGACGTCCAGCTTCACCGGCCGGGACAACTACCTGCGCGACCTCGGAGCGCTGATCAAGGACGAGGCGGCCATGAAGCACTTCGGCAATACGATGGTGCTGTGGGACCTGAAGGCGATGCAGCCGCGCCAGGTCTTCAGCGTGCCGGGCGCGCCGCTGGAAATACGCTGGTCGCTCAATCCGAACGACCACTGGGCCATCACCGCCACGGCGCTGACCTCCAAGCTGTGGCTGGTCCGGCAGGACGCGAGCGGTGCCTGGCACGCGAAGGACGTGGCCACGATCGGCGATCCGGCCAAGGTCCCCCTGCCGGTGGATATTTCGATCCGCGCCGACGGCAAGGGACTGTGGGTGAACACCTTCATGGACGGCACGACGCGCTACTTCGACCTGAGCAATCCCGAGGCGCCGCGGCAGACCTATGCGAAGCAGACCGGGCGCCAGGTGAACATGATCAGCCAGTCCTGGGACGGCAAGCGCGTCTACATCACATCGAGCCTGCTGGAGCACTGGGACAAGGCCGGCGCCGACAACGAGCAGTTCCTGCGCGCGTTCAACTGGGACGGCAAGGAGCTCACGGCCGCGTTCGAGGTCGATTTCGCCAAGGAAAAGCTCGGGCGCGCCCACCACATGAAGTTCACCTCGCGTGCGGTCGGCGTGGCCGCCGATGATGCGACGCCGATTCCGTCGGTCGGATACTGAGGCCGCTGCCGCGCGGCGCGGCCGGCGGCGAGGCGCGGTCCGCACCGGGGTGCTGGCCGGCGCGGTGCTGCTGTGCTCGGGCGCGCTGGCAGCGGCCGATCCCGGGCTGCCGCGCGCGCCGCAGATGCAGTTCGTCCCGCCGGCGGCCGGCACCTACGCGCTGCAGCGGATCCAGGCCTGCCCCGACGGCGTGCTGCTCGATGCGTCGGGGCGGGCGCGCCCGCTGGCCGACTTCACCCGCGGCAAGATCACGCTGCTCACGTTCTTCTACACGCACTGCACCGACCCGCTGGGCTGCCCGTTCGCAGTTGGCCTGATGAGCGCGCTGCGCGACCGCATCGGCGCCGACCCGGACCTGGCCGGCAACGTGCGCTTCGTCAGCATCAGCTTCGATCCGGCCCACGATTCGCCGCAACGGTTGCGCAGCTACGCGCGCGGCCTGTCGGCCGGCGCGCCGTTCGAATGGGACTTCCTGACGGCCTCCTCGATGGCGCGCCTGGCGCCCGTACTGGACGACTTCGGCCAGGACGTGCGCATCGAGCTCGATTCGCAAGGCCGGCCCGCGCGCGCGATCAACCACATGCTGAAGCTCTTCCTGATCGACCCAGCCGGCACCGTGCGGGAAATCTACGCGCTCGATTACCTGCAACCGCAGGTGATGCTGAACGACATCCGGACGCTGCGCCTGGAAGCGCAGGGGCACGAGCGCCACCAGGCTGCGTCTACGCCGGCAGGATCCAGCGCAGCAGGTCCTCGGGGCGGTCGATGACCAGATCGGCGTGCCAGCTGCGGACGTCTTCGAGGCTGGCCGAGTAGCCGTAGGCTGCCACCACGGTTGCCACGCCGGCTGCGCGGCCGGCCTGAATGTCGCGCAGGTCATCGCCCACGTAGACGCTGGCGCCGGCTGCGCAACGGCACTGCGCCAGCGCGTGCAGGATCGGGGCCGGGTCCGGCTTGGAGCGGGCGGCAGTATCGCCGCTGACCACGCAGGCCGCGCGAGCTTCGAGCTGGAGCGCGCGCAGCAGCGGGACCGTGAAGCGCGCCGGCTTGTTGGTGACCACGCCCCAGAGGCGGCCGGCGGCCTCGAGCGCCGACAGCGTCCGCTCGATGCCCTCGTACAGGCGCGAGTGCACGCACAAGGCCTGCTCGTAGTAGTCGAGGAACTCGGCGCGCAGCTCCGCGTAGCCGGCGTCGTGCGGTTGCAGTGCGAAGCCGCGCTGGATCAGGCCGCGCGCGCCGTGGCTGGTCCACGGGCGCAGCTCCCCGGGCGGCGTGGGCGGCAGCCCGCGCCGCGTGCGGCACCGGTTCAATGCGGCCGCCAGATCCTCGGCCGTGTCGACCAGCGTTCCATCCAGGTCGAACAGGACCAGCCGCGTGCGCGCTGCGGCGGCCGGCGCGGCAGCGCTCAAGGGCTCTTTCTGCACGCCATCAGGTAGTTCACGCGCGCGTCCGATCCGAGCCGGTAGCTTCGGCTCAGCGGCAGGTACGACATCCCGCGCAGCTCGTCGATCTGCAGCTGCGCGGCGCGCGCGCAACGCGCCAGTTCGCTGGGTCGGATGAAGCGGGCGTACTCGTGGGTGCCGCGCGGCAGCAGGCCCAGCACGTATTCGGCCCCGACGATCGCCATCACGAAGGCCCGCGCATTGCGATTGATGGTGGAGAAAAACACCCACCCCTGCGGCCGCACCAGCGCGGCGCACGCCGCGACGGTCGATTCCGGATCGGGCACGTGCTCGAGCATTTCCATGCACGTGACCACGTCGAACGAGGCGGCCGCCTCGCGCGCCAGATCCTCGGCGCTGACCGGCCGGTAGCGCACCCGCGCGCCGCTTTCCAGCGCGTGAAGCTGCGCCACCCGCAGCGGCTTGTCGGCCAGGTCGATCCCCAGCACGTCGGCTCCGCGCGCGCTCATCGACTCCGAAAGGATGCCGCCGCCGCAGCCGACATCGAGCACGCGCTTGCCCGGCAGCGCGGCGAGCCGGTCGATCCAGTCCAGCCGCAGCGGATTGATCTCGTGCAACGGGCGAAACGAGCCGGCCGGGTCCCACCACCGGTGCGCCAGCTCACTGAATTTCTGCAGCTCGGCCGGATCGACGTTCATCGGTTGCTGCCGGCCGCGCGCGCCGTACGCCGGCGGCACACAGGGTGCCGATCCGGCGTGCGGTTGAGCCGCGCCAAGCTCTCAGGTCGATGTTGGGTCCTCAGTGCTGGATCGTGCGCGAGCCATCGACCTTGACGTCGACCCGCCGGTTCTGCGCGCGGCCTTCCTTGGTCGCGTTGCTGGCCACGGGATCGCGCTTGCCGCGACCCTCGGTGTCGATCAGGCTGGAATCGACCCCTTTGGTGACGAGGTAGTCGCGCACCGATACCGCGCGACGCTCGGACAGCTTGTCGTTGTAAGCGTCCGTGCCGATGCCGTCGGTGTAGCCGATCACGTGGATGGCCCGGATATTGGCGCCCTGCAACTGCGTGGCCAGAGCATCGAGCTTGACGCGCGCCGGCGCTTTCAATTCGGCCCGGTCGAAATCGAACAGCTCGTCGGAACCGAACGTGATCGTCTGGACGAACAGCTCAACAACCGGCGCCGGAGGCGGCGGAGGCGGCGGCGGTGGTGGAGGCGGCGGCGGTGGTGGTGGCGGCGGCGGAGGCGGCGGCGGTGGCGGTGGCGGCGGAGGCGGAACCAGCGACGGATCGCATTGCGGCAGTGCCAGGTCCTTGCTGAAATAACCCGTGCGCCAGCACAGCCCGTAGGGGTCCACCACCACGTTGCCGCGCTGATCGAGCCAGTAGCCGGTGTTCTTCTGATTGCCCTCGATGTCCTTGGCCAGCGCGGAGGCGGACACGGCCGTCAACGCCGACAGGAACAGGTACCGAACCCTCGAAGCATGCTTCATCGATGTGCCCCCCTTTTCGTTGTTGATTCGGTCAACGCCCGGCGCGCTCGGCCGGGCCAGGCAAGCCATGCGAGCCAATATACCGCAGCCGACTCAAGCGGGCGGGTTGACCATGCGCTTGTGTATCTGCGCCTGCCACGATGCGCCGGCGGCCGCGATCGACCCGAGGTCGACCTCGTGCCCGTGGCGCACCAGCCGCCGATCAGCCAGGACGCGGGAGCCAGCGACCCAGGCGCTGGAGACATGCTCGCGGCCGGCGCAGTAAACGAGCTGCGATACGACGTCGAAGCAAGGCTGCGTCTCCAGCTCCGACAGATCGACCGCGATCAGGTCGGCCTGCTTGCCCACCTCGATCGATCCGATCCGGTCCCGCAGGCCCAGCGCGCCGGCCGCGGCCAGGGTCGCGCATTCCAGCGCCTGCCACGCGGGCAAGGCCGACGCGTCCAGCGCTGCCCCTTTCGCGAGCAGGGCAGCCAGCCGCATCTCCGCCAGCAGGTCCAGCCGATTGTTGCTGGCGGCGCTGTCGGTGCCGAACGCGACGCCCACGCCCTGGCGCAGCAGCGCCGCGATGGGCGCGATGCCGCTGGCCAGCTTCAGGTTGGACGCCGGGCAGTGCGCCACGCTGGCGCCGCGCTGCGCCAGCAACGCGATTTCGTCGGGCTGCAGGTGCACGGCGTGAACCGCCAGCAGCCGTTCCGTGACCAGGCCCAGCCGGTCCAGTCGCGCCAGCGGGCGCGTTCCGTGCTGCCTGACCGAAGCGGCGATCTCGGCCTGCGTTTCGTGCAGATGCGTGTGCACCGGCACGTCCAGTTCCTCGGCCAGCATCGCGATGCGCGACAAGGTCGCATCGGCCACCGTGTAGGGAGCGTGCGGCGCCAGCGCGAAGCTCACCAGCGGCTCGTCGCGCAGCGCATCGCGCGTGCGCAGGCCCTTGCGCAGGTAATCGTCGGGGTCGGTTGCGTAGGCGCTCGGAAACTCCACCGCGATGATGCCGACCACGCAGCGCATCCCCAGCTCGGCGAAGGCGCGCGCCGAGGCCTCGGGGAAGAAATACATGTCGTTGCAGCAGGTGATGCCGGCGCGCAGCATTTCGGCCGCCGCGTGCCGGGCGCCGTCGAAGACGAAACGCTCGCTCACGAGCG
>Ga0307478_10004014_pt1 | contig 10645 bp, 11 predicted proteins | sample atmos_gasesECM4C_2_FD_203713 | JGI IMG/M metagenome (GOLD analysis project Ga0307478, IMG submission 203713) | Hardwood forest soil microbial communities from Morgan-Monroe State Forest, Indiana, United States - atmos_gasesECM4C_05 | ecosystem: Environmental > Terrestrial > Soil > Temperate...
TATACTTAGCTATACTCAGCTATGCAACTATAGCGTGCTACAATTACTTCACTATACTATAAGCTTATAGTATAGTGAAGTAATTGTAGCACGCTATAGTTGCATAGCTGAGTATAGCTAAGTATAGTATAGTGTACTTTAGTATTGACCGTCTAACCTATACTGCATAGTTTGCTTCATCAGTATTACCGAATGCCTCTTACTGTCAAGTTTGCCCCGGATTATGGAACCTCGCACAACCCGGTTTCCGTGATGGATCAAGGCTCTATCCATCGGCTCAGCCGGGATAGCCCGAGTTTTGGGAATGGGAACGAACAGGGGACGAACGGGGGCATTCACAAGCCGGACGCGCTGTCAACCACAGCTAAGGAACATTCGTCACGCGGACGTGCCATAAGGACGAGCGCGCCGATTTGCGCGCCAACCACCCAAGGAGATTGCATGACGCGAGTGCGCATTCGAGGCGGCTACCTCAACATCGGGCGCCGCCACCGACCTGATCGCCCGACCGATCCCACCGATCCCGATTACGGCATCCCCGAGGATGGCGGCGAGGAAGGCGGCGGGGAGGAAGTCGACAACGAGCTGCCCTCACCGCCTCCGGGAATCTGGCCGCCCCCGACCATCGGGCATCCGGTCCACCCGATCGCGCCCGGCGAGCCCGGCAAGCCCGGTCATCTGCCAGCGCCGCCGCCCGGCGCCATCTGGCCTCCGGTGACGAGCCCGGTCGAGGGACTGTTCATCGTCCTCGCCCATATCCCCGATCACGGCTGGAAGTACATCGTGGTCGACCCGGACGCTTGGCAGCGACCGCCCGCCGCGCCGGATCAGGGATTGCCCGGCCAGCCGCGCCCCGAGCCCAAGAGGTAAACAGCCCTTTCAGCTCGCCGAATCGCCCTCGAAACGCGCCTGCGGCCAATGACAGCCGCAGGCGTCCACCAGCTCAGTTCGCGCGAGCGGGAGATCCTGTTGTGGTCTTGCCGGGGAAAGACCTACCGAGAAATCTCGTTGATCATCGGGCTATCCTACGGATCAATCAAGACCTATCTCGACAATGCCCGCTACAAGCTGAACGCCGTCAATCTCCCGCAGGCCTGCGCCATCGCGGTCGCGACCGGCGTCTTGACGGCCGACGAGATCACCGCGTCACGTTTTCCCGAGCCAGTAGACCACCACCGCGCCAAAGCCCGCGCTCAGCGCCCCGACCACGCTGGGCGTGATGTCGTCGGGCGGGATGGTGAACACCAAGCAGTAGGCGGTCGTCCCCAGCATCCCGAGCACGATCATCAGCGAGATGGTCAGCGGACCCTTGGTCGGGTCGAACTTCCCGGCGAGGATGAGTAGGACGCCGGTCACGATCGCGGTGAGGACGATCGTCGCCGCGGCCGGATAGGGCAGGGTCGGCACCACCGGCGGCGGATTCACAACGTCCGCCACGCGCCAATCCCCTCATGCAATCCGGAAGGCGTTCATCGTGCAGTCGCGGCCCAAGGTCGAGTTGTTCGGGTTGACCGCAACGTTCGCGGTCGGCGTCGACGCCGAAAGCCAGATGGTGGTCGGGCCGGGCACGATACCGCAACAGGTCGTGTAGGTGCGCCCGCTGGTTGCTCCGATAAAAAACGGGCTGGCGTAGATGACGGTCTTATCCCAAAGCCTATAGGTGATTGTGCTGGCCGCCGTGGTGAAGATCGTACACGATGCGGTCACGAACCACGTGCCCTCGCCGAGATCGAGCGACATCAAGTCGGTCGGCGTCGTGATGATGTTGATGCCCGCTGAACCGGGAATGAAGGTCGAAACCGAATCGCCGACGCCGGGGTTCACGCCCGGCGGACCCTGCGGCCCGGTTAGACCCGGCGGACCTTGCGGCCCCGTTGGACCCTCTGGCCCGGTCGGACCTTCCGGCCCGGTTAGGCCGGTCGAGCCCGGAATGCCCTGAATACCCGGCGGACCCGTGTTGCCCTGCGGACCCTCTGCGCCCGGCGCTCCCGGCGAACCCGTCGAGCCTATCGGACCCTGCGGCCCCGCTGGACCCGTGGAGCCCGGCGGGCCTTGCACGCCTTGCGGGCCTTCTGGACCGGGCGGACCTCCCGGCGTTCCGTCTACGCCCGGCGGACCTTGCGGACCTATCGGGCCTTCTGGACCGGCTGGGCCCGGAGGACCGGGCGGGCCTACGACGGTGGTTACGACCTCGACCAGCTCCATCGGACCTCGAGGAACGGTCGGCTCGTAGCGCCAAACCGTGTCGAGCTGGTCATAGACGACATCGCCCGACGACAGCGGCGGCGTCGCCGTGTCGGGAAGGTTGCTCCTGTAGCGGAGCCGCCTCACCCCTCGCCTTCGGCCGGGCGCATCCAGAACGGCGGATTGGCCGGGTCTTGACCGTCCGAGCGCGGCTGCGCGGGGACAGGCATGGGCCGCGCCATCCTCGCCATCTTGAACAGGATCGGATTGGCCAGCTCCCACGGTTGCTTCGTCAGCATGACCGTGAGCGCCTGCCATTCCTGTTCGTTGAGATCGAGCGTCGGCATCAGCGCATCCGCCTTGCGGTGACGATGGTGGTGAAGAACGCCTGACCCACCACGCCGTTCTGATCGGTCGACGTCGCCAGCGCGTTGACGTCAACCGTGAAGGCGAGAAGCGTCGGCACCGCGACGCTCGCCTGACAGCGCGGCGATTGGATGGTGAACGACGAAAGGCCGCCGATGTCGGCGACGCCCGTGCCCACGCCGAACTCGGCGAGCATCCCGCTGGTCACGCCAATCGGCTGCGGGGTCAGCGAGGCCTTGAAGCCGCCGACGCCGAAGCCGCACCGCCACGTCGCCTCTACGTCCCAATCGCCGGGCGTCAGCACCAAGGGCGCGACAATCACCGTCTGATTGGCGGTCGAGACGGTCGTGTAATCGAGGATGCCCGAGAGGTACTCGCCGACCTCGCCCTGCAAGGCGAGCGAGCCGTCCGTCACGCCGATGATCGGCCCGCGAATCGCCCCGAGCGGCGGACGCCAGTTCCAATCCCAGCCCGGACCCGGCGGACACGGAGGCCTGTGCGGCGGGCAACCACAACCGAACGGCGGGCCGCCCCAGCCCCAAGGCGGACCCGGCGGCCAGTGCTGCTGATTAGGGCCGGGAACGCCGAACCCCTGTTCGAAGGCCTGCACCATGTCCGGGTTCCACTCCTGACCTTGCATGGTCCTGATGTTGGATGGCGGCATCATTTCCTCCTGCGAGTTCCTTCACGGCTTCAATCAGCAACGCTATCAGCTTGGGGTAATCGAGCGCCAAGAACTTCGGCCCGTTCTCGGCCTTCGAAAACTCCTGCATGACTTCCGGAACGACCGGCTCGACCTCCTGCGCGATCAGACCCATCTGCCGCTTGGCCGCCATCGCTTTCGCTGTCGGACTCTGGTCGTCCGGGTTTTCCTTCATGTTGAAGGTGACGCCGCGAAGCGCCATGACCTTGGCGAGCGCGCCGGTGATCGGCTCGACGTTCTCCTTCAGCCGCGCGTCCGACGATCCGTTGATGATCGCGTACAAGAACGTCGCGACCCCCGATGCCCGCGCAATCTGAAGCGGCGAGTCGATGTTCGCCCCGGCGTCGCTTGATCGGGTGATCGCGAAGCCCGAGCCGTTGTTGCCGCCGCTCTCCGCGACGTTGTTCCCGAGCGCGATTTGCCAGCGCAAAAGCCCGTTGGTCGTGCCGATGACCTGAGCGAGATAAGAGGCGCTCGTCTTGTTCAAGGTAACGTCGGCGGCTTGGGCGACCGTGGCGCCCGCATAGGTTGCCGCGCCGATCCCGTTGATCTGGAGTTTCAGCCCCGTAACCGTCGAGCTGATGTTGAGCGGCCCGCTCATCGTGTCGCCGGTCTTCAGCACGAAGTTGCCGACTGCGCCGCCCGCTGCCGTGATGTCGGCCGAGGTCAGCGTCACCGCGCCGGTGCGCCCGTTGAAGCTGTTGACGATCGCGGCGGGCGTCCACGACGAGCCGTTCCAGACGATTGCCTGATTGGTCGCTGGCGCCGTCACTGCCATCGGGCGCCCTTGCAGCCTGATGACCGAGGTCGGAATGACCCCGGTCCCCGAGCCGGTCACGTCGCCGGTCAGACCCGTGATCCCGCCGCTGCCCGGCGCACCTGTCGCACCCTGCGGGCCTGCCGGTCCTTGCGGTCCTGTCGCGCCCGTCGCGCCGTCCGTGCCGGGCGGACCTTGCGGGCCTGCCGGTCCCGTTGCGCCCGGCGGACCCTGCGCGCCCTGCGCGCCAAGGTTGAATTCAACCCAGCCGGTCCCGTCCCACACCCAGCCCTGCCCGGTCGATTCGTCGATCCAAACGTCGCCGTTGACGTTCCCGGTCGTGGGGAGATCCGCCGCAGACGCGACCGAGCCTTTGACTTGGAAGCCGGTTCCGGGCGTCCCCGGCGGGCCTTGCGGACCCGGTGCGCCGTTGGTCCCGTTGGTCCCGTTCGCGCCGGGCGGACCCGCTGGACCCGGAGGACCGGCCGGGCCGGGCGCCATCGCAATCCATGCGGTCCCGTCCCAAACCCAAAGCACCCCGGTATCGAGCGCGATATAGGCGTCGCCGACCGTGTTGCCGGTCATCGGCAAAGCGGAAGCGGTCGGCACTGTGCCGATCAGGAGGATGCCGACGCCGGGCGGGCCTTGCGGACCCGGCGGACCTTGCGTCGGCGCGAGCGCATCAATGATCTGACGGACCCACCACGTGGTCGCGAACCGCGTCGAATCGTCGTCAAGCGGCGGGCTGAGCTGCGACGACGGCGCCCCGAGAAAGACGGGGGAGACAATCGGCGCTCCACCCGCCCAAATAATATCCCCGATGTTGAGACAGACGTCGCCGCGCCGCCCGTTGAACGTCTCGACGGTGCGCTGGCGATAGACCCAATCCTGCCGCCATGGTCCGAGCGGCGGCTTTAGCGGAACGTTCATCGCCTCGCCCTCATAAGGTCACGAGCGCCGAACCGCCCGGCCCGCCGGTTGCGCCGCTGATCAGTCCCGGCCCCGTCCCTCCGAAGCTCGTCACCGTATCGGCAGCGACGTTGTAGAGCGTCACATAGCCAGCCCACCCGCCGCCGCCGCCCGCGCCCGCACCGCCGACGCCCGCGCCCGCCCCGCCATTGCCGCCATTGCCGCCCGAGGCATTGATCGCGTTGGTCGCCGCCGCCCCGGTCAGAAAACGAAAAACAATGTTCGCCCAACCGCCGCCGCCGCCACCGCCACCGCCGCCGCCGCCTGACGGCGCAGTCGTCCCAGCGGTCCCGTTGCCGCCGATGCCGCCCGCCGCGTTGATCGCGCCTGCCGCCGTCAATGCGCCCCGGTTGATGGTGCGCGCGAATAGAGCAAGCCAGCCACCGGCGCCGCCGCCTGCCCACCCGGTCCCCGCGCCGGTGCCGGTCCCCGCGCCGCCCCCGGAGCCCGGAACGCCGCCAGCATAGACTTTGCCGGAATACCCGCCGAGCGAGGTCGTCAGAACACGCTGACGGGCAATGGTATAAGCACTCGCCGCCGCCGACCCGGCATTGCCGCCACCGATAGCGCCCGAACTAGCGCCGCCCGCCCCGCCCGCCGCGCCCGCGCCGCCCATAATCGCGACGGTTGTCGGAATGGTCGGAACCGAGCCCAACACACCCCCGGAGCCGGACGCGCCGCTGCTGCCGCCCCAACCGCCCATTGAATTGCTGACGCCCGACTGACCGCTCACGGCGGGAACGGTGCAGGCGGCGATCCCGCCCGCCGGGGCGTTCGAAATGTCGAGCACGCCGGAAACGAAAACCCGCCAGCCATTGCAGACCAGAAAACCCGTGTTGCTGATCGTCAGATTGGAATAGTACATGTCGCGGGTCAGCGTGGTCGGAACGTTGATCGTGGCCGGGCCGTCCGAGCCGTCGCCGAACAACGCGATGTCGATGGTGTCGCCGCCGCTCGCCGCCACCGGGTGAACGTGATCGGCGCGAGCGTAAGCCGTCGAGGTGCCAACCTGTCCGGCTCCCGAATCGACCGCCGGGACGGTGGTCGAGGCCACGGGCAGCGCGCTCACCGCCGCGCGCGACGTGTCGCTGGGATGGACGTGATCAGCGCGAGCGAAGGCGCTCGAACCGCCAATCGCCACCGTCCCATCCATGACCGGAGGCGTGGTCGAGGCAGTCGGCAGCACCGCCAAAACTTGCGGCGCCGTCTGGAAGCCGGACGGGTTGGACGCCGGATAGAGCGACGTGTCGGTTGGATGAATGTGATCGGCCCGCGCCCACGTGACCGCCGAGCCGATCGCCGCCGTCCCGTCCATGATCGGCACGGTCGAGGACGCGAGCGGGACCGAGCTCGTCAGCGCGTAGGGCGCGAGCGACGCCGACCAATCGGTGATGTCGTTGTGGAGAATGTTGCTCCACGCGCCGCTGATGCGGGCGTACATCGTCCCGTCAACCGGCGCGTCGGTTAGGCCGCCGCCGCCGCTCGCCGGAACCACGACCCAAGCTTCACTCTGCCGCCCGTAGAGCTGACCGTCGTCCGGCGCGTCGGCGATGCCGCCGGTCGTGCCCGATGGTCCCTGCGGACCTTGGATGCCCTGCGGCCCGGTTGGGCCGGGCGGACCAATCCGACCGTCTGCGCCGGTCGGTCCTACCGGACCCGGAACGCCTTGCGGACCCGGAGGCCCGGCATTGCCTTGCGGACCTTCTGGACCGAGCGGGCCGGGCGGGCCGGGATTCTTGGCGACGAACTCGGTGGTCGCCACCAGATCGCTGCTGTCCCCGACTGGCGGCGTCGGCGCGCGAGGCTCGCCGAGGAAAACCGGACTGAAGGCGGGAGCGCCCCCGGCATAGGTGATGTCGTCAACGCTCAGACACACCTCGCCGCGGCGCCCGTTGAAGCTGACCGTCAGCAAGTGCCGAGCCCACTCGGCGGTCAGAATTTCGGCGCCGTGCGCTTCGGGAACCGGGGTCTGCGCGGTCGGATAACCGGCGAGCGCCGCATTCCACGCCGTGGCGCCGCCCGCCGCGACGATGTCTTCAGGCGTCAGATTGAGCTTGCCGTTGCCCGGATTGCGGACCAGCGCGTGAGCGTTGAAATACTTCAGCGTGACCGCTTCGTTGGGACCGAGCGGATCGCGGCCGACGGTGACTTGCTGCGCCAGCGATAGCATCCCCAACGGCGAAATGGTCGCCGCCGCCTGCCACGACACAACCGGCGCGAGGCTTTGACCGGCCGGGCCGCCGATGAACGAGAAGCCGCTCTCCGAAAAGGTGAGGAAGCCCGCCGGGCCGTTCGTCAAATAGGTCAACCCGGTCTGACCGGGGAAGGTCTGCCGATCCGTCTCGAGGAGCCCCGACAGGAAGCAGTTGAACGCCATCCCTTGCCCGAGCGGACTCAGGAAGAACTGCGTCGCGTAAACCTGTCCGGGCATCGCGTCGGGGGGAAGCGGCGAGCCGACCGCGAGCGCCCGCGCTCCGTTGCCAGCCGCCAGCGCGCTGGCGACCAGCCCTTGCGCGCTCATCTGGTAAAAAGGGCCGTTCAGCCCGGCTTGCAGGAGGACCGAATCGCCGAAGCCAGCATTCGGCCGAAACGGATAGTTCGTGATCTGGCGGACGTTGATGATCAGGTCGTCGCTGGGCATACCCGCCTCACGAGGTATAGCCGCACAAAATCAGCCCGGTTCTCGGCCAGATGTTCCCTTGAGTGTCGTAGGCGACCCAATGGAACTGATAGTCGGAGCCGAGAACTCCCCCGGTCAGCATAGCGTAGAGCGCGCGGCCGCGCACCGTCACCGCGTCCCATCCCGTCCAATCCGCCTCCGCTTGGTCGGCCGTGCTCTCCGCGTCGGCGACGTTGTATTGGATGAACATCGTGCCTTTGGTCAGCCCGACGCCGGGCGGAACGACCGCCGAAAAATCAAAACCAAACATGCAGCTCTCGCCCGGCGGATGCTCTGGCGTGTAGCGGCGCGACAGAGGCACGTCAGCCGAGCCTCCGGGTGTCCGCCGCGTAAGTCGCCTTCAGCATTCGAGGGATCCACAAGCCGGGCATCCCGATCAGATTCCCGTCCGGATCCGCGAGGAACGCCACGCCATCGTTGACGCACACCGGCGGCGCGAACGGCATCGGTCCCGGTTCGAGCGGCAGCGCGCTCAAGACGCGCTCGCGCCCAAACGGGCCTTGAGGCCCGAGAATCGTTGAGGTTGTCGGGTCGCTGATCGCGAAACCCGCCGGGTCCAGCACGACGCCGGGTCTAGGGCTGGGGTTTCGCAGATGCTTCATGGCGCCACAGCTTGGGCTCTTGCCAAGGTCGGCCAAGCTAGCATCAAATGAAAGGGGCCGCGACGTGCGCCGCAGCCCCTAACTCAGGAAGGCAAATCCCGGAGTACCCCTCACACTAGAGCGCGCGAGAAAGGTGATGCCGAATGTAGGCGAATTCAGCCCTCCTGACAACTGGTTAGATTTACACGCCGCATCGCTGGATGCGCTCGCGCGTGAGTCTGCGCCAGCTCGCCCCTATCAGCCTTACCCCGGCGACCATCCCTGCGCGGTGTGCGGCTCCCTCCTCGCCTTCGTTGCGGTTGGGTGGCCTCGCCACCCGCAATGGTTCTGCCGCAAACACTTGGAGGAACACCTGTGCCTGACGACCGGCAAGCCGATGTATTCAGGGCTCTTTGCGAAAGCCGCGCTCTCCGCTGGCGACTTCACGAATGGGACTGGATCGGAAACGCCGTCGATCCCCTCCAAAAGTGGGCCGAAGCAAACGGACTTGTTCGACTGATCGGCCAAGACGCCGTCCAAGCCATCATGGCGGACGCATTCGGGGAGGTCGACCATGGGTAAGCGCCCGACCCCGACACTCGTCCCGATGCCGGTGTGGCGCGGGCTCCTGCGCCGGAACACCAACGGCAATCCGTACCCCGACTTCCGCAACGTCATGATCGTCCTGCGCAACGAGCCCGGCTTCGGAACCGCCTTCGCGTTCGATGAGATGCAACAATCCGTCATGGTCCGCTCGTCGCCCCCGATCTGCGGCGACGCCGAACCGGGCGCCGAGTGCCCGCGATTCGCCGACGAGGAGGACATCTCGCGGCTGCAAGAGTGGATGCAGATGGTCATGCCCAAGGTCGGCCGCGAGGCAATCCATTGGGCGCTTGAGGAGTTCGCCCGCGAAAATCCGGTCCATCCGCTGCGCTTGTGGTTGACGACAAGGGAGCTGACCGTCCGCCAGCCGGTCCTCGAAAACTGGCTTTCCCACGCGCTGGATGTGCCTGACGACGCCTATCACCGGGAAGTCGGGCGGCGATTCGCCATCGCCATGGTCGCCCGGATCATGGAGCCCGGTTGCCAGTGCGACTACATGATGGTTCTGGAAGGCCCGCAAGGCAGGCTCAAAAGTCAGTTCTGCCGCACGCTCGCCGGGTCCGAATATTTCTCCGACCACGTCCCCTCGCTGAACTCCGATCAGGTCCGAACCTCGATGCACATGCGAGGCAAGTGGCTGATCGAAATCAGCGAGCTGGCCGCCTTCAACAAGATCGGCGACGTCGAAACCCTGAAAGCCTTCATCACCCGGCGCTGGGAAATCTACACCCCCAAATATGGCCGGAAGGAGCGCCGCGAGGCCCGCCAATGCCTGTTCATCGGCACCACCAACACCGATGACTGGATCAAAGACGAAACCGGCGCCCGGCGCTTCTGGCCGGTCAAGGTCGTCAACATCGACATCGAATGGTTGAAAGAGTTCCGCGACCAGCTTTTCGCCGAAGCCCTCGAAGCCTACCACGCTGGCGAGCCGTGGTGGCCGGACCCGAATTTCGAGCGGAGGGTCATCGTCCCCCACCAAGACAAGCGCCAGCACTTCGATAACTGGACCGATCGCGTCCTTGAAGTGGCGCATTCACTTCCGACCGCAACTATCGCTCTCATCTGGCAAGGCATCGGAGCCGTCTCGACCGGCGGCGACCTCACCCGCTTGGGCATGGTCGAACAGAAGCGAATTGCCGCAATTCTGAGAAAGGGCGGATATACGAAGGTCATGGGGGGCAACGGTCGCATTACGTGGCGTAAACCCGAATAATCACAGACGGTGCAGACCGTCACAGACCCTTCCCCTTACTAGGGCTCCACTCTCGCGCGCACCCGCGCGTGCGGGCCTAATAGGGACAGAGGGTCAGAGGGTCTGTAGGGTCTGTGACGAAGCGGGGACCATTTTCGGCGAAAATTTCCCCAAAAAATTTTGGGGTTGAACTTTTTGCCCTTGGGGAAAAACCGCGACCTGCTGCGCAGGCGATCCGCTCAGCGGACCCGAGAGACGTTCACGGGAATGCTTTGTGGTACTGTTTTTCCGCAGTCTGTTGACACAGCTAAGGGGCATCCGAAGGAGTAGAGCAACGCGCGAGTATTCGCAAGTAGAGTGAAGCAACGCGCGGGCGTCGACGCGGCTCTATACTGCGCTTCATCTTGGCGATGCTTACGCTATACCGAGGCATTCGGAAAAGCACGGGATTTCCCGCAACTCGGCAGGGCGGCGAAAGTGCTACTAACAGAATTGAAATGTGGGGAGCTATGCGCCTAGCGTGCTCGCCTAGTGGCCTTCAAATTCCGAGGCGCAATGATACCGGACAAAAAAAGGGCGCCTCAGCGGGCGCCCTAAGCGATTTAAA
>Ga0307478_10004015_pt1 | contig 10642 bp, 9 predicted proteins | sample atmos_gasesECM4C_2_FD_203713 | JGI IMG/M metagenome (GOLD analysis project Ga0307478, IMG submission 203713) | Hardwood forest soil microbial communities from Morgan-Monroe State Forest, Indiana, United States - atmos_gasesECM4C_05 | ecosystem: Environmental > Terrestrial > Soil > Temperate...
AAGGCGTCTGCGCTCGCGGCGATTTTAATGCTTGGTCTTGCGAGTTTGTATGCGCCGCGCGCGGTGGCACAGGACGCGACGATTAGCGGTACTGTCCTCGATCTGGAGGGAAAGCCCTGGGCGGATTTCGGGGTGAATCTGGAAAGTGAACAGGGGGCGAAGCTGTCTACGAAAACAGACAAAGCCGGCAAGTACAGCTTCACCGGCTTAAAGGCAGGTACCTACAAGATGACGGTGATGCTGCCGTTGCAGAAGGACCCTTTCCCAGCCGGACAGATCAAGGTCGCCAGCGGGCAGACCGTTCCGGTCGATTTGAATTTTTTGGAGTTGGTTGCCAAGAAAAATCCGGAATATGTCGCTGCATTGAAGAAGCAGGGTGAAGAGAAGTCGAAGTTTGGCGCGATGAAACAGCATTTCGATAAAGGCGTCGCGCTCCTCGAACAGGAACGAGCGGCCAAGGCGGAGCAGTCAAAGGCTCCAGCGGACCAAAGGGACGCGGCAAAGGCCAAGGTGGCCGACCTTGCAAGTCAGGCGGTTGCTGAGTTCCAGGAAGCGCAGAAAGCGGCACCGGAGAAGGACCCGAACATTCACCTGTTCTGGGCGCGGATGGGCGAGGCTTACGACCTGGCCGGACGCAACGACGAGGCGATCAACGCCTATCAGCAGGCGGTCGCGGCCAAGCCGGACAATGCCAGCTACTACAACAATCTGGGGAACGTGCTGGCACGCGCAGGAAAGATCGAAGAGGCCAAGGCTGCGTACACCAAGAGCGCGGAGCTCGACCCCGCGAACGCGGCACTGGCATGGAGGAATTTCGGCATCAGCTTGTACACGGCCGGACGCATGCAGGAGGCCGTGGAGCCGTTGCAAAAGGCGACGCAGCTGGATCCGAAGAGCGCGCAAGCGTGGTACTTGTTGGGCGCCTGCCTCGTGGCATCTGCCGATTACAAACAAGTGGGCGACAAAATGGAGGTAACGCTGAAGCCGGGAACGGTCGAGGCGTACCAGAAGGCCATCGACCTCGATCCCAACGGGCCGTGGGGCGCACAGGCTAAGCAAGGGCTGGAAGGCGTGCAGACCCTGACGGGTGGCATCGAAACGAAGGTGGGCGCGAAGAAGAAAAAGCCCTAAAAATATAAATCATGCGAAGCGAAACAATCCGGCTCTGCGATGCAGGGCCGGTTTTGTTTTGGAGCGGGTGCAGGCGCGCTTAACGGTGGGTAAGGGTTCCAGTGGCTTTGGTGCGGCGGAGTGCCCAATTGAATGCGATTAAGGAGATGGGCAAAAGCACGGCTGCGAAGAGGAGAAGGATGAGGAGTGGGCGGGCGATGGAGAACAAGCCGGCGTCATCAAGGAGAGCGGCGCGCATCGCGTCCAGAGCATACGTGATGGGATTCAGGTGAGCAACGAGCTGCAACCAATCGGGAAGGATGCTGACAGGAAAGAGCATGCCACCGACGACGCTGGAGACGCCAAGAATCAACCACTTCGCCGGGTTGCCGCGTTTAAAGAGAAGGAGATATGCCGAGGAGAGGATTCCCAATCCAGAGAAAGAAAGAAGAGTGGCCAGAAGCACGACAAAAACGGAGAGCCAGTTCGCGGCCCGGAGAGGAAAATCGAAAAGAAAGGCGCCCCAAGCCAGGTAGACGGCGATGCGAAGCGTGGTGACGGCGAAGGGATAGGCTGCAGAGCCGATGAGAATGGTAGTCAGCGAGACCTGCGTGACTAGCAGCGGCTCGAGCGTGCCGGTGTCTCGCGCTTCCACGATGCTGCGGTCGAAGGTATCGAGGGCCGCATTCAAATAATCGAAAAAGACGAAGCCGACAAGCGAATAAGCAAAATACGAGGTGCCGTGGGGCAGGGCCTGGCGGAGTTCGGGAGAATCGACGAAACGGGCTACATAGTAGAACAGAGCCGCGCCGAACAGCGCTTCGATAAGCTCGAGAACGAAAGGACTGCGATAAGTGCTGGCGATGCGGAGGTCACGCTGGAAGAAGAGCAGGAGGTCGCGAAGAGTCCGAATCATGCCGGGCGCGACTCCTCAAGGGAATGGACAGGGCGGCCAGTCAAACGAGAAAAGGCCTCTTCGAGGGAAGAAGAGCCGCTCGTGGATTTGAGAGAGGCCGGGGTAGCAAAGGCGACGAGCGATCCCTCTTTCAGGACAGCCACGCGGTCGGCGAGGAACTCAATCTCGGGAAGGGTGTGAGAGGCAAAGAGAATCGACGCGCCCTGGCGCGAGCGGACTTCACTTTTCAGGAAGTGGCGAAACTCGGCGGCCGCAATCGCGTCGAGACTGCGCGTAGGTTCGTCGAGAAGAAGCACCTTGGGCCGGTGGAGCAAAGCGCGGAGAAGGCTAAGTCGCTGGAGCGTGCCAGAGGAGAGGGTGCGGACCTGATGATCAAGCGCGGTGCCAAGTTCGAAACGTTCCGCAAGCTCCGGAATGCGCGTTTTGAGGATTGCATCGGAGAGGTAATTCAGCCGGCCGAAAAAGCGAAGATTTTCGCGGCCGGTGAGGCGCGAATAAAAGCCGAGATCGCTGCCGGCGTGATAGCCGAGATTCTGGCGGACGGCCTGCGGGTTGCGCACCGGGTCGTAACCGGCCAGGAGGGCAGAACCGCGCGTGGGGATCAGGAGCGTGGCAAGAATGCGAAGGACAGTAGTTTTTCCGGCGCCATTGGTGCCGAGAAGTGCCACAGACTCGCCCTGCGCAACTTCGAACGAGATCCCGGCGAGAGCGCGACAAGTGGGCGCGGCGAAGGGTTGAAGGAGGGCGCGCCAGCCAGAAGCAGCTGGAGGAAACGATTTCTCGAGTGAATCAACAGTGATCGCGGAAGCCGGCACTCCGAGACTTATAACGTGTCTGAAGAAAGAAAACAATCTGGACGGCGCCCGGCGTGGCGGCGGATGGCAGGGAGAGACAATCCCCGGTAAGATAGTGGGCTATCGGCCTACCGAGAAGAGCAGGCGGGGTACAGGCCGGGGTGAAGCAGGCCGGGAGCTTGGAGATGGTGGAGTTTGCGAATCGAGCGGTGATTCCGTCCCACGTGCTGGTGCGGCATCTGGATGGAGAGTCCGTGCTGCTGAATCTAGAGACGGAAAAATATTTCGGACTGGATGCGACGGGAACGCGCATGTGGGAGTTGGTGACCAACTCGCCCACGATCGAGCTAGCGTATGGCCAGCTCGTGGAAGAATTTGAGGTGGAGCCCGAGGTATTGCGGAATCACCTGGGGGACTTGTTGAGCGAGCTCAAGGAGAACGGGCTATTGAACGTGTTACCCGCCGATGTGGGAACAACTCCAGCGTTATAGGGCGCTGGACCCGGAAGCGCGGAAGATGTTCCTGCGTGCCGCGGCGCTTCTTCCAGTGGTGAAGGCGTCTCTCCGCCTACGCGGCTTCAAGAAAACAAGAGAATCCCTGGAAGAGCGTCAAAGGAGAGAATCCGTGCGGGCGGCGCAGACGGGAAGTGCCCCGGAGCAGGTGCTCAGGACCAGTCGAATGGTTCGCGCAGCGGCGCGCTGGGCAACGGTTGGGGCGAGCTGCCTCGAGGAATCCCTGACTCTATGGCACCTGCTGCGCCAGCAGGGACACGCGGCGAGATTGCGCATTGGAGTCCGCAAGACGGCTGAGAAATTTGAGGCGCACGCCTGGGTTGAGCATGAAGGCGTGGCGCTGAATCAGATTGAGGAGCTACACCGGCATTACGCTGCGTTCGAGAGCGAATTCTCCGAGCAGAGCGGTGAGAGCACATGAGCGGCTTTTTCGACATCGCCGGAGAGGACGGACATCCGCTTGAAGGTAAATTCCTCGGGAAATTGGCAGAACAAGCGTCTGGGCGAGCGGAAGAGTAGGGGGCTGCTGCGTCAGGATGGTGACGGGCCCGGCGAAGCAAACGGGGCGGCAACCGGCGGTCCTCGGCGAACGGTTCCTGTTGTGGGGAGACGTGCGGCTCGATGGCCGCGCGGACCTGCTGGCTGAACTTGCAACCGGGAATAGGCCGATTGATCCGCAGGCAAGAGAAGCCCCGGCCTTTGCGAAATAGGCAAAGAACGGTGCAACCTCAGAGTCATTGGGTTTAGGTCAAGGATCAATCGCAAAAGCGGCAGCAAGGCCTGCCTACCCCACGCAGGTCTCGCTTCCAAGTTCAGATATTTGTGCGCAGGGAACTGTGGTGCTCCTGGTGTTTCGGCGGAGCCGGCAGTTCCACCGTCAGGGTCAGCGCGCTCTTGTTGCGCAGGACGCCCAGCTTCACCGTTTTGTCAGCTGTATTTTCCGCCATTTTTTCGCGCAATTCGCCAATCGTGCGGATTCGCTCGCCGTTCAGGACTGTGATGACATCGCCAACCTTAAGGCCCGCTTTCGCGGCCGGTGAATCCTCGAATACGCCGCGGACGAGGATGCCCTCTCCTTCCGGCGCGCCAAAAAAGTGGCCGAATTCGCCGTCGAGGTTCTCAGCGTCAATACCGAGCCGCGGCTGGCCCAGGAAAGAAACGGCAAAATCGCCCAGGCCCGAAAAGGAAGGCATCGGAGAGATTTCGGGCATGTGAAACGCGAAAGCGCCGGGCTTATCCGAGAAGGAGAACTGGTGCTGGTCCGACTTGCCTAAAGTCACGCTGACGGTTTGAGAACGGCCATCGCGCCAGATCGTAAACTGAGCGGTGCGGCCTGCAGGAATTTCGCGAACCATGCGGCGAAACTGCTCCGCGCCTTCCACGCGCTGGCCGTTTATTTCGATTACCACATCATTTTCCTTCAATCCGGCTTTCGCTGCGGGGCTGTCAGCAATAATTTTGCCTAGAAGAGCGCCGCGCTCGGCGGGAAGCTTCAGTTCCTTAACTTTTTCGGCGTTCACCTCGGTAACGCCTACGCCAAGCCAGCTACTGCCAGGACCGAGGACGACCTGCATATCGTCTTCGTCGTCCCCGATTGAGGCAAGAGCAGAACCAACGGCAACACGTACGTTGTCTTGAGCCAGACCTTCTTCATCTCCGCCACAGGTGAAAACGTGGACCTGCGGTTCCTGTTCACAAGCGGGGAGGGCATGGACCTGAGTTTTCGGCGCCTTGTTTTGCGCGTGCGTCGAGGCAGAAGGTTGCTGATCCTGGCGCCGCGCAGAAGCCCCTGGAAGCGCAACCAGAGCAATGCCCAGCGCGCTTAAACCGATCGTGATGAAAAGCTGTTTCTTGTTCATTTTGACGTTCCTCTCCTCGAAGACTTAGACGGAGGAAACGCTAAACGGTTGAGTGCAGGGCAACAACGCGAATCACGCCGTTCACCGTGCCGAGGTGGATGGGGACACCGCCGCGCCCCAGCTTGCCGTAGAGCGTGCGAGGTTGCGCGGAGCCGCGCATCACAACCGGCAGTTCCGTGAAGAAGCTGCCGTTCATGCAACGAGCTTCGAGGTCAGCCGGCAAATCCGGAGGAATGGCCAGGAGAACGGAGCCGTTGGTGGTTTCAGCGTAGGCGCCGCGGGTATCGCTGGGGTGCTTTAGTTCGAGATAGACGTTGCCGTTGGTGGTATGAGCGTGAACGTTGCCGCTACTCTCAAAGACTTCAATGTTGCCGTTGACGGTATGAAGCTCGCCGATGGATTCCGAGCTGGTGACGCGCAGAGTTCCATTGACGGTATTGACGTGGTTGAGCTGAACGCGGCGCGGCACGTGAATGACGTAATCGACGGCAACCTCAACGCCCTCTTCCTGCGGGTAGCGAGTGGAGACGGAAACCGCGTCGGGGCGAGAATCAATATCGATGGAGACACGGTCGAGGCTGGATTCCTTGTCGGGAGTCGTTTTGACAGCGTGGATTTCGACTTCATCTTTATCCCAGCCTTCGATACGGACGGTGCCGTTCACGTTGTTGAGTTCGAATGTGCCGTCTGCGCGAAGCGGGAAAGTACGCGTGATTTCGCGAGTGACGCCGGAGTAGAGCGGAGCGGCGAAGACGAAGGCGAGGAAGAGTCCCAGGGCTGATCGACGAGAAGCGGAGCGAGACAGCATACGACCTCCTTCGAAGCTAAAGACTCCAAAAGAACCCCGTGGCAACCAAACTTTCAGGGCCGCCGATGGAACCGAGCGCCGCGCAACTCAGCGCAGCCTGAAATTAAAACTCACCGTGGAGATTACGTCCACGTTCTTTCCTTCAATTTGCTCCGGTGTAGCCCGCCACTGCCGGACCGCCGTGGTGGCGGCATCGGCGAGCGCCGGTTCACCCTCCAAGACCTTTTCGACCGACAAAGTGCCGTCCGACTTGAGCCGAACCTGCAAAGTCACAAGCCCCTGAATACCGGCGCGTCTCGCCACCTGGGGATAGCTTGGAGAAGGAGAAAGCACCAGGCGCTTCTTGAAATCCCTCTCATCCTCACGGATGCCGCCGAAAATCCTGACCTCGATGCGACGCTTGACGTCATCGAACCAATCCTCTTTTGACTCGTTCAGAGAGGGCGCAGGCACGACACTCGGCGAAGGAGCCGGTTGGGCACGAGATCTTCCATCCGTAAGACTGACGTCGCTCAATTTCTGGTCAAGCCGCCGTCTTTGGTCGTCGAGAAGGGACTGCCGTAGCGAAGCCTCCTCATCCAGGTACTTCAGGCGGATCTTGCCTGCGGCGGTATGTAACTTTAGGACGGCGCCACCGCCATTGAGGTTGCCCATGGCATGGCAAGGCCCGACAGCGTGCGCCTGAATATTGAGCGGTAAGGCGGGATCGACCTCGATGCGGTTGGGCCCCCCATTTTCAACTGTGGCGTCGATTGTAAGCGCAAGATCGCGTGGTAGGAAAACCACGATGTCGCCAGTACGCGAAGAGAGCTGAGATGGCCCGGGCAGACGCAGAGGTTTGCTAGCGTCCCGTGAATCGGGAGTGATCCATGCGGTGATGGTGCCTTCCCCAGTTTCCGCACGGACGGTGTTGGCCACGCGCGTGAGGCAAATGCTTCCTCCGCTGGTCTCCACCTCCATGGGGCCCGCAACATACATGACGCGAATGCCCCCACCAGCGGTTTGCGCGTGGACGGAACCGTGGACTTCACCGAAATCGATCTGCCCCCCGCCGGTCCGGACAGCCACAAACCCGCCGGCTTCCCCGACAGCAATATTGCCGCCATCGGTTTCCAAGCGGGCCGTGCCCTTGATCTGAGAGGCGCGCACGTGGCCGCCACCGGTGCGAAGCTTTGCGTTGCCAGAGATGATGCCGACTTGAATGTGGCCACCCGCGGTATAGGCGTCGACGTCGCCGGCAACGTCAGACAGTGTGATGTGGCCCCCCTCCTTGATTTCGATTTTCGCAACGGGCTGGTCGCCGGCAACCGTTTGAATCCCGGGCACACCGATTCGCCCGGTGCGGATACTGCCGCCTTCGGTGACCAGAGTGACGCGGCCGCTCAGGTCGGCGGTGTCAATGTCACCACCGCCCGTGTTGATGTCGACGCTGAAGCTGGCCGGCACGGTGACCACAAATTGCACCCAGAACTGGACGTTGCGCGCGGTATGCATTCGATTCGCCGCAGGGTTGGAGGTATTCGGGAGCGCTCCGGTGAGGAACACACTGTCGAGAGTTTCGCGGGTAGTGAGGGAGTATTTTTCCAGCAATCGTTGCGCGAGAGGCTCCGCGACTTCGGTTTCGATGTGCACGTTGTAGCGCAGCACGGGAGGGGCGTTGGGAGGCAAGGTCTCAATGCGGACGGAGCCCAAATCGGCGTTGATGTGGAGCGTCATGCCATTGCTGACGCGCAATTCGCCGCTGCGATCAACGGAAGGATGCGGCGGGGGCACAGTTTCCGCCTGCAAACTGAGGGGAAACAAAAGGAGGGAAACGGTCAGGAGAAGCCTGGCGTGATGGGCCGAGTTGCCACGCGCTCGCGCGGAAGAAAGAGCCGGATTGTGGGAAAAGCCGCGCATCACCAAAGACCGTACTCGCCCAGGAGCTCGAAGCTATTGCTCGTTGCGCGCGTTAATCTCGCGCAAGGCCGCGGCACTTCGCAAGCGGACATAGCGGCTCGGATCGCTGCTCTGAAGATCCTTAAGGGCGCGAATAACATTCGTGAAAGAGTCGTCGACAGAATACTGACCGGGGGCTACGGGGGCTGAATGGCCGGCGGTCACCATCTGAGGCGCAGGCTCCGGAACCGGTGTCAGAACTTCCACCGCCGGGCTATCCAGCGAGCGCACCAGCAGATTCACAGCTTCGACTCGAACGCCTGGGTTGGAGTCGTGCCTGAGAGCATCGAGCAAGGTTTCGCGGACATCGCGGTCAGAAGCGGAATCACGAAGCGCTTCGAGGGCCTTCAAGCGCACGGCTGGATTCTGGTCCTTGCGAGCGGCGGCCGAAAGAGCCGCACGGACCTGCAGATCGGCAGAGCGGGCCTTCAAGGCGTCCAGACAATCCAGGCGAACGCCTGAATCAAAGCGCTCGCCATTTTTGACGACGTAGGTCAGGACGCTGCGCACATCGCTGTCATCCAAGCTTCCGCTGAGTTCGACGGGTTGTTCGGCGCTCAATTGAACACGTACGTTTTGGGAGCCACTGGTGGGGGAAGGGGTGAAGTTGATACCGGCAACTTCCATCTTGGCGAGTTGATCTTCGGTGAAGCGGGGGCCCGGCTGGACATTCACGGCCTGATTGATGGCGTCGGCGTCGCTCGAACCAGAAAACCATTGAGTGGACTCGACGCCGGTGACAAGTCCGAGAAGAACCAGGGTAGCGGCGCTCCATGCTGGATGGAGCACCATCCACCGGCGCAACCACAGGAAACCTCCAACCCGTTGCTTTGCCACGGGCCTGGCAAGATCATCGAGCTTCTCGGCGAGTTCGCTACGGCACTGCGAAAGAAGAAGTCCGGAAGGATCGAGCAAGTCGCCCGCGGAGGGTTCCGCCTTGAAGGCCTCGTGAAATTCGTGTTCTTCGGCGACTTGGGTGCGGCATTCCTGGCAACTGGCAAGATGCTGCTCGACGTCAGCGCGTTCCTGTTCGGTCAATTCGCCGCAGACGTAGAAGACGAGAAGAGAGGCAATTTCTGAGCAGGGCTTGATTTGCTCCGAGGGATTCATCGCAGTTCTCCCAATTCAATGCGCAGTTTCCGCGTTGCGCGGAAAAGAGAATTCTTGACGGTTTCTTCACTTGTGCCGAGAGCGTCGCCGATGGCGCGGAGTTTCAGCCCCTGATAGTGCTTCATCTCGAAAACAATGCGCTCGCGCGGCGAGAGACGCTCCATGGCTCGCGCAAGGCGCTTCTTGATCTCCTGGCCAAGCAGGTGGCGCTCAGGGTCAAGCGTAGGCCGGTGCTCGCGCTGGCGCTCGAAGAAGTCTGTGCCCGCGTCCTCGTACTGGGCAGGGTGAAGTTCCGGCGCCTGGTCTTCCGGACGAGCCTGGCGGCGGCGGAGATGATCGAGGCAGACGTTGGTGACGATGCGGTAGAGCCAGGTGTAGAAGCTGCACTCGAAGCGGAAGCGGTGCAAGTTGCGGTAGACCTTCAGAAAAGCTTCCTGATAGACGTCTCGGGCGTCCTCGGTGCGCTTCATCAGGTTAAGCGCCAGACGAAGCACGTCCCGGTCATAACGGTGAACCAATTCTTCGAAGGCCGCGCGGTTACCCGCCTGGGCTTCGCGGACAAGGGCAGCGTCGTCGGAGTTGGCTAAAGATATCACTGTGGCCAACGCCGAACTGGGGTTGCTGGTCTGACCGGAATCATTAGCCAAAGCCAAGGCACAGCGGGGTAATGGCATTTTGCTTTCTCTTCGCGCTTTCCGGTCTAATTCACTGTATCCAACCAAATTGAGGAATCTCGGCCGCCCTGACGGACCGCACCCTCAAGCGCGTTAGACGCTAATTTGGCCCATTCGTAAGCACCCACGATGCGTCCGGATGAGCAGACCGGGCCCATTTCTGTTGGATCGAAGGGCCAGCACGAAAGCATACATCGCCGTCAAGCCCGCGAACTCCTTTCCGCCCCGAGTCTCCACGCAAGCAATGACCACACCAGCAGGGCGGCCAGCGTAGCCCAAATGATATACCCATTGGCGCGATAGAAGTTATCGGGTTGTGCCAAAAGTTCGGCGGCGCCGCTCAGTAGGCCGATAGCTGCTGCCACGAGGAACCAGCCGAACATGTTGAATCGCGCCAGGTGGCGTATCCCAAAGACAACAAAAGCCATCAGCGTCAACGCACCGAGGAACTGCTTCAGGTAATCCGTGGGCGAGCCCCAGCCTGAAACCAGCGTGGCGGGAATCGCAAAGAAGAGAAAGAGGCGCAACCAGCGGACTCGCAATTCGGCGCCCAGGAACGCGCCGGCCAGCGCCAGGATTCCAGTGATGAAAAGCGCGCGCAGAATCGCGCTGCCGAGAATGCCAATGCCGGGGAAGATGGCGTCGAAATGGTCGCCAAAACTGGAGGGCAGCGCGCGGTGCATCATGGGCGACGCCCGGTCGAGCGCGTCGAACAGGTGCTTCAGGCCCACAAGAAGTGCAGCGCCACCGGTGCCGATCCAGAAAGCATCACGATAATAGGCCTTTGGCATGCCGAGCCAGGTGGGAACACGGTCTTCGCCGAAAGCCCGCACGGAGAAATACCATGCCAAACCATAGAGCAGCACCAAGCCGCCGAATACCAGAGCACCGAAAAGCACGTACCGAACGGCCAATGCTGCA
>Ga0307478_10004016_pt1 | contig 10639 bp, 8 predicted proteins | sample atmos_gasesECM4C_2_FD_203713 | JGI IMG/M metagenome (GOLD analysis project Ga0307478, IMG submission 203713) | Hardwood forest soil microbial communities from Morgan-Monroe State Forest, Indiana, United States - atmos_gasesECM4C_05 | ecosystem: Environmental > Terrestrial > Soil > Temperate...
GCTCGCGCCGTCCGCCAACTCCACGGTCGCATATTGAGAGCGGACACGGGCAAGCTCATCCTCTGTCATTCCTGAGAGGTGGGTCTGGTTGTACGGGAGAAGCAGAGTTGTAGCCTGCTGGTAGCCGCTGGAAACGAAGCCGGTCTGGCCGGAATTGATGGCGTTGATCCATGTTCCGGTATTGCCGTAGGTGTTGGATGCGGACGTGTTGCGCCACTGCGAGAACTGGGCACGATACCGCGCAGGCATATTCTGAATGTTCTTGGCCATACGGACGGCGAAGTTGTACTGCGCTACGAGCTGGGCATAACTTGCCCTGAGTTGAAGGAGATGCTGCTGGAGCTGGTAGTACCGAAGGAGCGCGTTCGAGTAGTTCGTCGGATCGTACACGATTCCGACACCAAACTGCGCAGAGGCGGTACCAACGCACAGCGCCATGGCGAGCACAAATAGCAGAGCTTTTCTTTTCACCGAACTTTCATCCTTTCTTTCTCGCCTTCACAGATCGGAAGGCATTTTGTGGTTGAGGTAATCGGGCAAGGCGAGATCGCCCGCGAGATAGACTTTGACGCGGTGGCCTTCCCGGATAGTCACTGTGGGCAGGACGTTGAGAAACTTGTCGAGGATTTGTGCGGAGGACTGCGCTGTACTCTGCGCGAATCCCTGGCGCATGCGGTCCGTGCCGGACGCGACAAGAGAACCTGCGGTGTCGGCCTCCGCCACGGCTCCGAGAGCGCCAACGGCCAGCGAGACTCCGAAGATGCGGAGATAGTGGTTGTTGACTTGATCCCGGAGACCGGTGTCACCGATTTGGTTGAGCCCTTTGAATTGATCGAGGCTGACGTAATAGCCGTCAGGCATGAGCACGCGATGGAAGAGGACGGCCAGACGTGTCTGGCCGAAGGTGTCCACCTTCTTGGTTTCGCCCAGCAACTTCGATCCTGCGGGAATGAGCAAGTGTTGGCGGTCGTTTGAATAAACGTCGGTTGAGAGCAAGCACTCGACGGGGCCAGCGAAGCCCCCGTCGAGGCGGTTGATGAGAACGGTTTCGAGAATAGTTCCTTCAAACAGTACGTAGGTTTTTCCTGCCGCCGCATTGGCGGCGCCCGCCGACACGGCGGCAGGATTTCTGGTTTCCTCCTTTCGATCCTTTATTGTTTCCGCGGAATCCTTTTGGGCTGGCACGGGAGAAATCGAATTGGGCTGCATGTCCTTCAGGAGTTGGGCGATCTGCGACGTGTCGGGGCTCGAAGGGAGCGGGGCCGGAACGGCGACGGGTGTTTCGGTTGCCGCGGCCGGCGCATGCGCCGGAGGTTTGCGATAACTCAGGGCGACATTCGATGAGAACAGTGAGACGTAGGCTCGCCTCTTCCGCTCGGCCTGGATCGGGTCTTCTTCCGGCCGCTGTTCGCCCGTACCACCGGCACCAGACTGTTGAGACTGCAGAGAGTCATGCGCTGCGCCGCCCAGTTGCCGGGTCTGCTGCGCGAGTGCGGTCTGCGCGACAAGTTGCTGGCGCTGCAAATCCTGAATGCGGTTCTGCATCTCAGCAATCTTGGTTTCGTTGACTTCGAGGGGCGCCTGTACGGTCGCGGCGGATGACGCTGCTTTGGCTGGGGTCTGCGGTTTCTTCCCCCCGGTCAGCCACATGATGGCAACCATGAGAAACGCCAACGCGATGAGTAGCCAGGACTGGATGTTCTTCGGCAGAAGGCCTTGCGGCTTCGGCGCTTTTTCCTGAACGTGAGTGGGTTGAGTCGGTTGGTTCATCGTTGGCTCCTCAGTTTGCGGAAACGCGACGCGCAAATAGCAGTTTCTTCTGGCCGACCGCGAGGTAGCCGGTGTCGATGATCTTGGGTGCGATGTACACGCCGTTTTCGACCTGGAAGGAGATCAAGTTGGGCCTGCCGTCCTTGATTTCATAAAGAGCGGGCTTTTCGCGTGCGCTGCACTTGATGTACGTGAAGGCGTCGTCGTGGTAGATGGAGGAGACCAGGAATGGCTCGCGGCCCGCCTTTGAGTCGAGCGGATAGTCGAATTGGAGTCTCGTTGCGTAGCTGGAGCGGAAGTGGTTGAGCTGCTCGGTGGACTGGGCTTGGGCCGCGCGGACCTGATCCGCGGCCTGGGAACGGAGGATTTCTAATTCTTTTTTGTATGCCTGGGCCTCACCCGCGCTGACATAGCCCCGCAGTCCGCTGTTCACTGCGATACTTGAGCCTTCTTTTGGCTCCACGAAGAGTTTGAGATCGGGCTCGGCATTCGGCTGGTTGCTGATTTCAGTCAGAAGGAACGAATAGACGTGTCCGCTCGCAGTGATGAGGTTCAAATTGCTGCGAATGCCAGCCTGGGCGGGGTGAATGTAGCAGAGGTTGTGCGCGCCATTGATGACCCAGAATTCCTTGTCGCCGGTCGTGAAATCCAGAATCTCCTCATCCTCGGGCAGAATAATGAGGGTTGAGAAGCGGAGCTTAGCGCGGACAGGGACAATGTCTTCCTTCGAATACTTCACGACACGCGCCGCTACTTCCGTCGCCGCCTGCGTAGCTGAAGGCTGGAAGACGGCTGCGCCCACAATGAGGAGGGCGAACACCCGAAAGAAAGAGCGCTGCAACTGATGGGGAAAGATTTGTTTCATTGATTTGCTCCTTTTGAGATCGATTGGTCTTCTTGAAAACTTTGGTCATCATCGGGAAAAAGCTCGACAATTCGGTGCACGCCAAAAATGAGCGCGGTGGCGAATCCCGCGAGGGCGAGCGGTAGGAATAGGAGAAAGGGATCACTGCCCGCCAGCTGCGGTTCGAGAAGGCAATGAAAAATCATGGATACGCTCCCGCTAGAATTTCGAGGCCCTTTTCGAATCCGTGGAGCTCAAACGCTTCTTTCCGTTTTTTGTTGTCGTACGGGTCATTCGTGTAGAGCCAATAGCTCTTGGGATCGACATTGAGATTGGCGACTTTGGCCAACTCAGGGGTCTTAATCAGGAATTGCTGCTTGGGGATGAGACCCGAGATGAGATCGACTTCGGTTTCGTTCAAGTGGAACTGCCGACGGTAGAGATCGCGGTCCATATCGGGGTTCGCGAGGAAGATTTTCGTGGCGCAGCTCTCGATGATTACGTCGAGGATGTCTGAACGCTTAAGTTCGTCGAGCGATTGCGTCGAGAGCACCATGGCGGCGTTGTGCTTGCGCCACGTCTTGAGGGCCTGGACGACATACCTTTGAATGCTGGGGTTCTTGAGAAATACCCAGGCTTCATCGATGAAGAACGCTTTGAAAACAGAGGCAATCTGGCGGTCGGAGATGACGGCATTGGCGCGATGCAGGATGTAAAAGAGCAACGGTTCAAGAAGCTCAGGGTACTGGCTCATGAGCTGGAAGTCGAAGCACTGGAAGCGGGAGAAGGAAATGGTGTCCTCGGAGTTGTCGAAGAGGAATCCGAACTGTCCGCCACGGGTCCATTTGGCGAGGCGGCTCGAAATGTCATGCCCGAGCGTGTTTGCCAGCACGCCCAGCGTGCGGAGCGCCGGGTCCACCGCATACAGGTTTTCGACTTGGTGGAAGAGTTCGCGCTCGGTGGCGGGGTCGAGTTCGCCCGCCCTCTGCCCCTGAATCAAGACTTTCAGGAAGAGAGCAAGAAAATCGAGATTTTCCTTGGTCGCCGGCAACGAAAACGGGTTGATCTTGAAACCTTCGGATTCAAGGCCCACGCGAACATAGGAGCCGCCAAATAGCTGCGTGAGGCTTTCAAAGCTCCCGCCGAGATCGAAGATGAGTGTGTGGGGATCGTATTTCTGGAGATTGGTGATGAGGAAATTCAAAAGGAAACTTTTGCCCGCGCCGGTTCGGCCGAGGATCATGGTGTGGGCAACATCGCGGTAATGAAGATTCAAGAAGTACGGTGTGTGGTGGTTGGTCTCTAGGACTGCGAGATATTCCTGCCGGAGATGACTATTCCGAGGCTCGCCGCAGTGTAGGGTGAACAGAAACGAGAAATCGGCGTAGTTGGTGTTAAGTAGATAAAGGGAACGCAGGTTGAACACGTGGTTGCCGGGGACCGCCGCGAGAAAGGCGTTTAGCAGGTTGAAGTTTTCTACATAAAGCTGGGCGTCATGGACGCTGAACACCTTATAGAAGTCGGCGCACGCTCTGTCCACTTTTCCCAGGTCAAGGTCGTAAATCACGACGGTGAGGGAAAACTGGCCAAAGTAATTCCCGTGGAGCTCGATCTCCTTAACGCCTTCGCTTAGTTCCCGGACTTGCGATTCCTTGGAATCGTCGAGAAGCACGTCTTGTGTGGGAGCGTCGTTAAGACTGACTTGGCTGGCGAAAGAGCGCTTGGTGTTGTGGAAGTGGCGGCGCTTGCCTTGGATGACCCGGCGCATTTTACCGGAGTCCTCCTTTTTCCATTCCGTCACCACGTAATAGTTCGCTTCCACTTCGAGCAGGCGTTTGAAGATGAGCGGAAAGCTCTGTGCGGGAGGCTCCTTGAGCGTCAAAACCTTGACGTAGTAATCGTCCACTCGGAGATGCCCGCGGTGACATTCGAGTGAAGACTCAGGCAGGTAGTAATCGAGGAAGGTGTCGTATTTCAGTTTGGCGAGTTCGAGTTTGTCGGGATGAAAGTTGAGCGTTCGCTTCAGAACGCGAAAGCCTTCCTGTTTGTCGAGCATTCTTACGGAGAGGAAGTCGCTGACTTGGAGGATGAAGCTGCGGCCTTTTTGCAGCAGCGCCGCCTGAGCGTCGTCGACGTGCTGCCCCAGAACGACGGTCAGCTTTTGACTCGACAAATGCGTCCGCAGATCGGAAAGCGCTTTTTGGGGGTTCTGGGGAAACTCGGCGAGCGCGGTTCCGAGTTTCCGAGAGGTCCGAAGTCCCTGGTACAGTACGACGTAATAGACCGACAGGGAAAAAAGTGTGTCAGCTTTGCTGCCGAGATAGGCGATGCGGTTCTTGATCGCGCTATCAACGATTGGATTGCCGTAGAGTTTGTAAGGGATGGTCTGGTTGTTACGCTTGAAGAGGTATTGGTAGACCCGGTAGTTTTCATCGAAAAGCTTCAGAGCCGATTCAAGACGCTTGGTGAAAGCGTCAATCGCAACATCGTCGAGGCACTCGTAATCGACGCCGCCAACTTCGAGGATGAGGCCGACCTCACCGCTCTTTGTGAGAAAGACATGCGAACCGATGAAACCGTAGAGATTGATCTGCTCGTTGAGAGAGCCGGTCTCGTTGTAGTTCTTGAAGATTCGGCTAAGCCTGAGCATGGCGATCCCTTCGAACTGCAATGGGGCTGAACTTCATGGGGTCGTATTGAGCGCGCAGTCTTGCGGCGGTCAGCAGAAATCGCAGAATTTGAGGATCGGTCTCGGTGGCCCAGCGGGCCAGGAAGTAGAGCAACAAAAACATCAGTAACCCGCCGAATAAGCTGTTGAGCAGGTTGAAGGTGGCCGCGCCAAGGCACATGGCGAAGAAGAAGAGCTTTCGCTCGGCACCGAGGATCGTCAGTGGCCGGGTAAGTGACCGATGGACTCGGTTGATTCGCCTGGCGTCCGTCATGTGCTTCTCCCTTCGCGGAGCAGATGTTTCAGCTTCCGGGGAAAAGCCACGACAGGAAATTCACCGCTGCGATGGCCATTCCGACGCCAAAGAGCACGCCGGCAAGCACGCGCTTTGAGCCGCCTTCACCGAAGGCAAAGGTGAGACCCGCCACTACAATGGCAACAAGAGAGAGGCCGCGAGCGATGGTGCTGGTGAAAGCCTGCTGCAGTACGCTAACGGCGTTTTCCCAGGGAGAAGTTCCCGTCTGGCCAAAGGCAGGAGCCGCGAGAAATAGAGCGACCACGCCGGACGCCAGAAATCGAAAACTAAACATCGATGAGCGGATACGCTTACAGCGAGATATGTTCACGGGTATGCCTCCACCGCAAATTAGGAACGCCAATTCTGTATGTCAGCGAGGGGAGGCTCTTGGCGTCTCCAGGGCGGGTGGTAGGGCTTCGGGCGATGCGGGAGTCTGCTGTTCACGCCACGTGGCCCCGATCCGTGTCGAGGCACAGTTGGAGCTTTAGCCCCATAAACAGCGTTGTCCCGCGATCGCGTTCGCCCTTACCGCAGGCCGTACGCGATGCAGAGCGGCGGACCGGGGAACCCGGTGTCGCGTTGCTCGCGGGAGTACGTGGCGAGAACTCCCCTCACTATACTAAGAGGCCTCCAGAAAGAAAAAACGCAATTACAAAAATGCGGGAACTGAAGAACGGGCTTGCTGTTACCATACGTAGGATAATTGAACCAAATGGTGAACCCCTTTGAGGCATTTCGACACTGCGGACCGTAAGCGTGAGATTGCTGTTTAGGGCGTTGTCCGCCCTGGGGATTCTCGATAAGGCGGAAATCGTCCTGGCCAGCCTGCTTCGAAGAGGTTCATTTGAAAACTGGCAGGAGCATTGCGTTCTAAGGGAGCCAGTCGGACATTGCTGGTTTCCCATGAAATCAAAATGGCAGCGCCGCTGAACACAACGAGTCTTATGAATTTGAAAGACGTAGTCGATGAGAAAGTTGCCAATGCCATCCAGGATGGAGCCTACACCCTCATTTTGGGTGCAGGAGGATCGCTCGGGGCTACGTCAAAGGACGGAAAACCCCTCCCACTTGCAAGCGAGTACGCAAAAGAACTTGTCGGCACGCTCGGGCTCAATATTCGACCTGATACGCCGCTGCCCTACGTTTGGGAGGCGGCTCAGGCAAAACTCGGCTCCGACGAAGCACTGCGCAAAGTATCTACTCGTCCTAGATTTCTAAATTGTGCACCTGCCCAGTACCATCAACTGATACCTACTTTTGCCTGGAGGCGAATTTACACGTTCAACGTCGACGACATAATCCCTGCTGCGTATCGCGTCTCCAATCGTTTGCAGGATCCACTTGCGATCCACTTCGATCAAGACTATCGAGATGTCGATACCGTCAACGACGAAATTCAAGTCATTTATCTTCATGGCGCCGAGATTTTTCCTGATCTTCCAGTTACCTTCGGTCCTCCGGCCTATGCTGCTTCGGCGACCCGTCAACATACGTGGTGGCATGTGTTCGCCGATACGTTCCTCTCCCAACCTGTAATAGTGGTCGGAGCCTCTCTCAGGGAGCCAGACTTCGAGACGTATCTCTATCTCAAGCGTCGCCCGCCAGGACCGCTGCTCCCAAGCAGCTTGTTTGTCGCCCCCAATATCGACGACGCGGACCGAGCTACGTGCGAGCGGCTAGGTCTCGTGCCGATTCCTCTACCTGGTGATCAGTTTCTCGTTGAACTCGCTAAAATCGTCACTGAGCGAGAGAGGTTGAGTGTCCGACGAGCTCGACAGGTCAAACTCCCTCTGCTGGTCTCGGGGACCCAGTCGGCACCTCTCCTTGCCACAATTGGCCGTCAATTCGTCATCCTCAATGACAAGAGCTCCTGGCCCATAACGACTCGGGAACCAGCAGCATTCTATGAAGGTAGCGACTGTACCTGGGACGACATTCGGGACCAACGTGATGTCCAACTTGCCTTTGAGCAGAGAGTGTTCACACTGGTTCGCGACTTTCTCAGAGTGGAAAACCCCACACCGCGAATTCAATTGTCAATTCTTGAAGGTACAGCAGGTTCGGCCAAAACAACTGCGCTGATGCGGATTGCCGCTTCTCTTGCCGAGTTACGCTCGCCTACACTCTACTTTTGCGCGAAGGAACGCCTACGAGATGACGTGCTCACGCAGCTTGTCTCGATGTTGCCTCCCGATTCTGCGCTGATCCTCGCTATTGATTCGTTAGCAGACCACACTAGACAACTCGCCCGATTTGTATTGAATTATCCGAAAGGCGGACCGCGATGCTTTATCCTTGCAGCCGAACGGAGCGGCCAGAAAAGTTATATCCAAAGAAGTTTTTCCGACGTTCTACTGTTGAACTTTGAGCCCATCCCCAATTTGACCAAGCCCGAAGCTCTTGATCTTGCCTCGAAACTCCGATCCGCCGCCAAGCTTGGACGATTTGCCGGGCACACGGACCAGGAGCTCGCCGATCGCTTCATCGGCACCACTCCTACGGATTGGGGAGGGCAGTTAATCGCTATTCTTCTCGACGTCGTCCCCGGAGGTAAGTTCTTGGAGCGTCTCTCGAGTGAATGGCAATCTCTGGGTGACGATGCGCTCAAGACCTTCTATGGATGTGTATGCCTTGCTGCTGCTGGCGAGGCACCGATCAAATCAGCCATCGCGTTCCGCGCAATCGCGCCCTACGATGCACGTGAGGTTTTCGAGAAATTTGCCGGCAAGATGCGTGGGCTGGTCACATGGTTTGACGTGGAGTGGTTGCGACCACGGCACAGGGTCATCGCTGAGGCGACTGTCCGGCATTGCATGAGCTCGAGCGAGGTATTCGACATCTCCCTGCGCTTAGGTGCCGCGCTGGCGCCGTACGTCAGTCGCAATGCGATTATGAATCGTACACCTGAGGCAAAACTCGCACGTCGTTTGATGGATGCCGACGGAATGGTAGTGTCAAGGCTGCGCCGAAACGCCGAAGAGTGGTTCGGGCTTCTTGAACGCAACTGGGGCTGGAATAGCCGCTACTGGGAGCAACGTGCGCTGGTCGCGCTTAGGGAGAAGCGGTACCAGCGTGCGCGTGATTATGCCGAACAGGCAGTCGGCTTGGAACAGCACCCGCTGCCTATGACCACATGTGCGCTTGTTATGATTGTTTCCGCAGAGAAAGACCCTTCGCTTCATGACGCTCAGAGGGAAAGCTTTTTGAAGGAAGGTGTGGAGCTCCTGGATGACGCAATACGACGGGCTTCCGCGAGAGGGTGGGGTGAAATTCACCCCTACCATGTCCTGCTAATCCACGCGGTTCGGGTGTCGAGAACAATTCTGGGCGAACTGCCAAATTGGTTGAGCGAAAAAATTCGCTCCCACGCTCGGGAGGCATCTCGATTGTTTTCGAAAGACCCAGAAATACGCAGCGCACTCGTTCAGCTGGAAAAGGGAAAAGTGGTCTAAAACTGTGCCAAGCACTCGAATACTCGGGCGAACGGATGTGCCCGCGGAGTAGCAGGTGCTGGGCTTTGGAACTGAAGCATTCTGGTGATTAGTGGGCCTCATGAAGATTTCTAGCCACGCCACTCGGGTTCAGACGAATAATGGGAGCGGTCCTTCAGAGTGTCCTGACTACTTCTAACGCCTTTTGTAGTTGGGCATCAACGCCAGTCGCGAGTGATTCTGGCGTGTTTTCAACAGCGATATCGGGTGCCACCCCCTTGCCTTCTATGCAGTCACCTTGCCAGGTGTACCAGCCCGCGACGGGCATGCGGAGCACATATCCGCCGGGCAGCTTGAAATTGGCGCCACCGAGTACCTCACCTGCTGTTCTTGTGCCGACTAGCGTGGCGAGATGATTCTCCTTTGCGAAACTGGCGACCATCTCCGCCGCGCTGTGTGAATGCTCATTGATGAGAACGACGGTGCGGCCATGGAACGGCTGCGGGCCGAGGCCCTCCGTTACGAGAACCATTGAGCGGTCCCGCTGAAAGATTTTGAAACGCACGGCCATCATGAGGAGCTCTGCTTTTGTAGCCGGAATCTTGCCGATGCGAGTGAGTCTTTCCTTCCGGTAGCCTTTCCGCAGCCGCGCCCGCGTAACGCTATATCCTATTTCCACTTTGCCCTGACATAGATAGCTCAGGAGGCGGAGAGACCCTAACCCACCCCCGATATTGCCTCTAATGTCCACGATCAGCCGTTTCACACCATGGTCTTTCAGGTCGCGAACAGCAGCATCCAGACCCCTAGCGAAACTCTGGCCGACTGCGCCGGGAAAGGTCGCTACTCTGACAAGGCCCGTGTCGGGTGCGAGCATCCGGTGGGATAGACTGCGGGGCTCAATCATCGGTGGCCGATCCTTTGCAGCTCGGTTTGGCACTTCGATGGCAACCTGGCGTTTGTCGCCGCCGAAAGTTCCGATCTCAAGTTGATGGGTGCCACCGATGCGGAAACTTGCGGACGTCGGCGGTATTACCGGTTCGGAGTCTATAGAGAGAAGGAGTTCGCCCGGGTGAATGCCGGCCTGGAATGTCGGCCCGTCTTCAATTACATCTACAAACATCCAACGCTTGCCTTGTGGAGTGTCGACCGCGCGCAGCGTCGCGTTGATGGAATACGGCGCCGGGACACTGTCGCGGCGCTGATGAAAAAATGCGGTATGGCTGCTGCCTAGTGCTCTGAGGAGTTCAGTCACGCCAGCTTCGAACGCTTGTGGGTCATCAGCATCAATGAGACGGGGCATGCGTTCGTCAACGAGCGCAATCCAAGGGCGATAGTCCTGATTCGGGTTGCTAACGTTGATGTGTCGTTCGGGAACGAGCTTCTTGATTGCGCTAATGATTTTGGCACGATCCTTAGGCGCGGGGACTTGGCGTGATGCGTGTGGTGCCGCAGACATTGATCGTTTCTCCTCAATTCATCGCACTGAATTTCTTAGAGGTGAGGCTAATGGCATGATCGCCTGAACCTTCCAATTTGAAGCTAGCCCAATAGTACGGAACGGCCTGCGCACCATAAGTCTTAAGCATGTCCCTTTTGGCCGCAGTCAAGGCATGAGCAACAGTATT
>Ga0307478_10004017_pt1 | contig 10637 bp, 6 predicted proteins | sample atmos_gasesECM4C_2_FD_203713 | JGI IMG/M metagenome (GOLD analysis project Ga0307478, IMG submission 203713) | Hardwood forest soil microbial communities from Morgan-Monroe State Forest, Indiana, United States - atmos_gasesECM4C_05 | ecosystem: Environmental > Terrestrial > Soil > Temperate...
GCGGCATCCGCCGGCGCGCTGCCGGTCTTGGTGTCCTGGGCAATGGTGTCCTGGGCAAAGCCGAGCGCGGTGAAAACGAAGCACCACATCGCGAGCAGCAGCAGGGCGCGCGAATGCAGGTGCGGGGAAGGCTGGCAACGGCCGTACAACATATCCTCACTCTAGCACTGGGGCCGGTAGTAAGGGTCTTCCTTTACAAAGTTTTACCCACATTTCATGAAACGTCGCGCGGCGCCGAAATGGGGGCAGGTTCGAGGCCAGCAACCTTGTTTAGCCAGGCTATGTACTGGCACCTGAATCGGCGAACAGCACTCGATAAATACCTCCGCCCAAGGCCCCACCGACGATGGGAGCAATCCAGAAGAGCCACAACTGCGCGAGAGCCCACCCGCCAACAAACACCGCGGGACCGGTACTGCGCGCTGGATTGACGGAAAGGTTGGTGACTGGGATCCCGATGAGATGGATCAGGGTGAGGCCGAGGCCGATGGCGATGGGCGCGAACCCAGCCGGCGCGCGACGGTCGGTCGATCCCATGATGATGAAAAGGAAAAACATGGTGAGAACTACTTCCGCGACGAGGCAACTGAGCAGTGAATATCCGCCGGGCGAATGCACGCCGTAGCCGTTGGAGGCGAAACCGCCGCTGACGTCGAAGTTGGCCGCGCCGCTGGCAATGATGTAGAGCACGCCCGCACCTGCGATCCCGCCCACGACTTGAGCGATGACGTATGGCAATAATTCAGAGGCCGGAAAGCGCTTGCCGACCACCAGTCCGACCGAGACGGCAGGATTAATGTGACATCCGGAAATGTGCCCGATGGTGAACGCCATCGTAAGAAGCGTGAGGCCGAAGGCGGCGGCGACCCCAAGAAATCCGATACCGAGATTGGGAAATGCGGCGGCCAGTACCGCGCTTCCGCATCCACCGAAGACGAGCCAGAACGTTCCGAAGAATTCGGCCGCTGCGCGTTTACCAATGGTCACGATGCTCCTCCGAAATCAGAAGGGACGATTGGGCTCCAGGCCCAGATTCGCGGAACAAATTCACAGACTGAGGGGAACAGGGTTGGGATAGTAGCAGCCCGGTTCGAGAAGCGGAAGAGGGGTGACGGACCCGTCAACTAAGAAATGAAAAGGAAAATTGCGGCTGAGCAGGAAACCGCGTCGTGGACTCGCCCCCAACGAGCTCACAGGCGGCTGTCCTGCTCATCCAGAAGCCGGGAGATCATAGCGCGCGAAACGCGCCGCGGCGAGTAAAACCTGGCTTACAAATCGGCTGAAAAGGCAGGCGGGGCGGGCGATTGCGGAGAAACACATCCCCGGAAGATGACTTGCAAACGGCTGGAAACGCGGCTACTGCACCCCCCATCGCCCATTGGCGTAGTAGGCGCCGACGATTCCTGCGAGAGCCAGAATCGCGAGCACCCCCCACACGATGAGCCAGAATCGTCGTCCCATGCGCGTAACCGGTTTGTTCCTGGCCATGATGCTCGAGTCGGTGCGGATTGTATCGGAACACGACAAAACATCTACATCTAAACGGGGGATGCGTCAACCGCACCCGGAACTGGAAGTCCGGATGACGGCGGAATTCATCCAATTTCGTTTCCCAAAAAAGAAAGCGTTACGAAGACGGGGAGTGTGGAGATAGATGGAGCGGGAGACCGGGATCGAACCGGCGACATCCAGCTTGGGAAGCTGGCGTTCTACCGCTGAACTACTCCCGCTCAATACTGACGCGAGACTATCACCGATTGGAACGCGACTGCAATATTCAGGTCACAGGTGGCAGGTCACGGTCACGGATGACGAGTCACAGCTGGCAGTCTCGAATATCTGGTTGGTGGGGTTTCAGGGCTTGGGATTCTGCGCTCGCGCTTCTTTCGGGGGATTGGATGCCAGAGCGGCATCGCAGCGGGCTATGTTTTTGGTTGCCGCCTGCGATTCACCGCGCTCCTCACTTTCCAACTCGGCACGCTTCTCCTTGTCGAGCCAAATCGCTAGGCTCTTTTCATACCAGGAACGCGCTTCGCTCCAGCGCGCAATCTTTTCCGAAGCGGGAAGGTTCCGAGCGGCCGCCAACATCGAGTAAGTGCTCCCGAAGTCGGAATAAGTAGACCCCAACCCGCTACGGACATAGCGGTTGCTGGTGGTAGTCGGCGACAGTTCCTGAAAGATCTTGAGAGCTTCTCGCAAGATGGGAAGAGCCGCTGCTGGTTGTCCCTGGGCAAGCAAGTCGCGCGCCACGCCCTCGTCGGTGAAAGCGAAGTTCCCTTTTGCCAGAGTGTTCTTGGGATCGGCGGCCAGGAGATTGGCAAACAGTTTGTGGGCTTCTTGGTGCGACACGAGAGCCGCGGCGAGCTGGCCGGCATCGTGGCTGAAGTCCGCCAGGCGCGTGATGCCTTCACCCAGGTATTCCTGAAGGGTTGCACTGCCGGGAGAAGCGTGGCACAGCTCTCGCATCTTCTCGACGGCGCTGGCCTGCAGTTCCATGGCCTGGGAAATGTCGCCACTCTTGTGCAACGCGGAAGCAAGACCCGCGTAGTCGCCGACGATATGCGTACGCAACAGGGAGTTGTCTGGAAACGCCTTCAGCCCGGCCTCATGGATGGAAAGCGCACGGTGGAAGTTTTCGACGGCGCCCGCAGTGTCGCCGCTTTTGTCGAGCAGGGTGGCGATGAAGTAGTGGCTTCCCCCCAGATGGTCGGCGGCTTCCACCGTCTCGCTACGAGCGGCAACCGTCTCGGACACCGCCAGCGCTTTTTTCATTGCGACGAGCGCTCCACCAAGATCGCCGGTCCCTTCCAGCACGTTCGCGATTCGAAAATAGTTGCTCGCCAGGGCAGTCTGCAGCTGCACATTGCCCGTGTCGGCTGCGGCCAATGACTCACGAATCGGCGTAGCTTTGCGGTAGCTCTGCAACGCACCAGCGAAATCCCCGAGGTTGGCGCTGTAGGGATAGCCCAGGACATCGCCGACCCTCTCGTACGCAGTAGCCAGTTCCGCCTGAAGCGATGCGTCGCCCTTCGACTCCCGACTGAGGCTGTCGAGATATTCGAGCGCTCGCTCGACCAGCAGTTTGCGGGCCGGGGTAGAGCCGGGCAAGTCGCCGATCGAATTGTCGATTTCAAAGATCAGGGAATTCGCGAGCTTGCGCACGTCATTGAATCGGCGTTCAGCGATGCGCTTTTCGCGCAGCGTCGTCGCCATGCCTATGGCGAGGGCGGCGATAACCAGGAACGTGGCAGCCACTACCACGGTGTGACGGCGAATGAATTTGCCGGTCCGGTAAGGCCACGAGTCCTGACGTGCGCTGACGGGCAACCCTTCGAGATGGCGGCGAATGTCTTCGGAAAACTGTTCAACCGACTGGTAGCGGCGTTGGGGCTCCTTGCGGATCGCCTTGAGAAGAATGTTGTCGAGGTCGCCGGAGAGGCGGCGATGCAGCTTGGCGGGAGAATCTTCCCGGGTCTTGGCAGCAGATTCGGACGATGATGCCGAAGCGGTATCGAGCTTGAGTACGACGACACTGGGGCGGACGGGTTCCAAGTCGCAGATGGCCCGGGCCAGTTGGTGCGCGGTGGTGTTGCTACCAGGATAGGGCGAGCGTCCGGTCAGCAACTGGTATAGGACGACGCCGAGCGAGTACACATCGCTGGCCGTCGATACCGGCTCGCCGCGAACCTGTTCGGGGCTGGCGTACTCGGGAGTGAGCGGATTCAAAAAGGTGGTTTCCGATCCCGCAGTCGGGCTGACGATTTTGGCGATGCCGAAATCCAGGAGCTTCGGTATGCCGTCAGGCGTCACCAGAATGTTGCCGGGCTTGAGATCGCGGTGAATGACGAGGTGCTGGTGAGCGTACTGCATCGCGCCACAGACTTGCCGAAACAGCTCCAGCCGCCGGGCGACGGGAAGAGCACGGGCGTTGCAGTGTTGGTCGATGGGCGTGCCATCGACGAGCTCCATCACGAGGTAGGGGATGCCATCCTCGGTAGTACCGCCATCGAGTAAACGCGCGATGTTGGGGTGATCGAGTTCGGCGAGGATCTGGCGTTCGTTGCGAAAGCGCTCGACGATGGCGCGAGTGTCGAAGCCGACGCGCACCATCTTGATCGCCACCTCGCGATCGAACTCACCATCGGCGCGCACCCCGCGATAGACCTCGCCCATGCCGCCGCAGCCAATCTCCTCAAGAACATCGTAGGCGCCGATGCGGCGCCCAATGCGGGGGACGGGCGCGAACTCGGCGAAATCGGGCAACACGGCAATGGCGGGATCGCGGAGGAAGCGGCTTTGTGCCTGCTCGTGCGAGCGCAGCAAGGATTCGACTTCGGGGCGCAGCTCGGAATCGGCGGCGAGAACCTCGTCGAGGTAGGAGGAGCGCTCCTCTTCCTCAAGTTGCAGACAGCGGTCGAGGATCTGTTTGACCAGCTGCCACTGTTCGGGGTTCATGCCGGCGCCCTGCGCGAAATTTCGCGGTGCAGCCAGACGCGGGCCGTGGTCCACTCGCGCGCGACGGTAGCCGGCGAGATGCCGAGGATCTCGGAAGTGTCGTCAATCGACAGGCCGCCGAAGAAGCGCAGCTCGACGATGCGGCTCTGCTGTTCGTCGAGCTTGGCCAGATCCTGAAGCGCGTCATCGAGAAGAACCACGTCCAGGTCGGCTTTCTGCGCTGACAGAGCGCCTTCGTCGAGGGTAACCCGGCACACATTCCCGCCACGCTTGGCAGCCCCATGGCCGCGGGCATACTCCACCAGAATCTGCCGCATCAGGCGGGCCGCCACCCCAAAAAAATGTGCGCGACTCTGCCAGTCGGGAAGTTTCTGGCCCAGCAGCCGAACATAGGCCTCGTGGACCAGGGCCGTGCTTTGCAGGGTGTGATCGCAGCGTTCGCGCTGCAGGTAGAAATGCGCCATGCGACGGAGTTCGTCGTAGACGATAGGCATCAGCGCATCGAGCGCTTCGCGGTCCCCGCCGCGCCATCGGGCCAGGAGTTGGGTGAGTTGCTCCGAGGATGTTGGTTGCACGACGCCTGCCCTTCGCGCCTGCGCCAACGGGGGATTGGCCGACAGTGACTCAAGATAACCCGTTTTCGGATGCATGTCAAGATATTGAAAACAGAAGATTTACGCGGAATGTAAAGACAATTTCTTGCATCTGCGACCCCAAGTTCGAATACCCTGCGGAAAACGATTGTAGCGCCGGCGTCCCGCCGGCTGTCGCGAGGGCATCTTGCCCTCGCCGCGTAGCTTCGTATCGGGGCGCGGCTTCAGACCCACGACCACAGAAAACAAAAAACTCGGATCGCGGTGAGGGAAAAGGCAGTCGTTTTTCGCATGTATAGAACAGGAGAGCAATCGTTCCCCGGCCCGGCCGATTTGAGGGGAGTCGGAGCCGGGGGGCTCCTTCGAGCCTGCTCTCACCGAGTCCAAACCGTTTCCAAGGAGCTCCTATGCGTTGTAAGTGGTTGCGACAGCTCTCCTGCCTGCTCGCCCTGCTGACCGTCGCCACGATGGCGTCGGCTGAAGATCTGCACATCAAGAAAAGCATTTCCGTTGGCGGCAACGTCGTTTCGAGTACTGAGACCTCCATCAAAGGCGCGCGCACGCGCGACGTCAATCAAGGGCCGGGCGGGGCCATGGTGATGCTGCGGCAGTGCGACCTGAAGCGCACGGTCTCCTTGAACGATCAGACCCAGACCTATCTGGTGACAAACGATCCACAGGATGCCGCTGCTGCCCGCGCAGCAGCGATGGTCACCGGCGCCCCCGTGCCCGAAGAAAAAACGAGCGGAGGCAAGATCGAGGTAACGACGACGATCACCGATACCGGGGAGCGCAAGCAGATGTTCGGCTACTCCGCGCGCCACCTCAAAGCGAAAATAGTCGAGACTTCATCGGCCGATGCATGCAGCAAGGTGAATCAGACCTTCGAGACCGACGGCTGGTACGCGGACGTGAGCAAGGAAGCCTCGGCTTGCACGACCTCCATGGCGCCTCCGGTGCGCCAGAACCAGGGATGCCAGGACGCCATCGTGGAACACCACAGCGGCAGCGGGAAAGCAGGGTATCCCCTGGTACAGAACGTGGTCATGCACAATCCAGACGGCAGCACGATGACGGTCAATATCAGCGTGACCGAATTGAGCAAGCAACCGCTGGACGCCTCCCTTTTCGACGTGCCCGCAACTTACAAGCAAGTGAATTCGCTCGCGGAACTACAAGGTATGCCCCAGGTGGCGCAGATGACGCAGCAGCCGCAAGGAGCGGGTCCACAAGGATTCACTCCTTCAAGCCCGAACCCAATGGCGAACCCTTATGGAGCGCAGGCGGGGGCGAACGCCATGTCGCAGCAGATGATGATGTCGCAAATGATGGCCGCACGGGGCGGAATGAATCCCATGGGCGGTGGAATGTCGGCGATGGGTGGCAATCAGCCGGGCGCGGCGCCGGTAGCAGTTCCGCAAGCACTCGGTCCCAAGGCACCCGGAAAGCTGCGTATCGGGATCGCGCCTCCGGATGCACAGGTCGGGCAGGGGAACAACGCGGCCGCAGACTACAGCACGCCGATCCGCAACGCAATGGTTCTGCTCATGAACGGCCCGGCGGTGGAAATTGCCGGTCTCGATTCGCGGATTCCGATCCAGCTGCAGGCCGAAGCCCAGCAGAAGCAGTGCGACTACATTCTCTACTCAAGCGTGGCGGTGAAGCATCAGCAGAGTGGCGGCTTCGGCAAGTTCGCGAAGTTCGCCGCACCCATGGCGAGCATGACGCCCATGGGCGCGATGGCCCACGGCATGGGAAGCGCAGTAGCGGCATCGGCCGCGTCGGCAGCAGCCTCGGCGGCCGCTCAGCAGGCGCAGCAACAGGCAATGAACCAGGTTATGAGCCAGCTTTCCGGGTTCAATGGCCAGATCAAATCGAAAGACGACGTGACTGTGCAGTATTCCCTCACGCAAACCGGGCAGCAGGCGCCGGTTCTGCAGAATGCCCTGCAGGGGAAGGCAAAGTCGGACGGCGAAGACGTGCTCACTCCCTTGTTGCAGCAGACGGCAAACACCGTGCTGACGCAGGTAAGCGTGAAGAAGTAAAAAACGGGACCCGATGCCTGAGGCGTCCGGATCCGAAGTGCGATTTTCGACGACAGTAAAAAGCGACCCTGCGTTCCGGAATTATGAGGCGCGGGGCATCCCGCTCGCGACGGGCGGAACTTGTTGGGGAACGGTTCCGCCCGTTGTTTTTCCCCATGCTAATTTAAAACCGTAGTCCCAACAGTTGGTGCGGACACCGGGAGCTTTTGCTCTTAAATTACAAATTACCAAATTACAAAATTACAAATCCCACATTCCTCACTGCTGTACATAGGTCGCGCGTCGCACAAACTCCCCCGCTCCCGCGCGTCCCACGAACTGGTTCCCTTCCACAACAACGCTCCCTCGCGATAGCACGACGTCGGGCATCCCGGTGACTTCGATTCCTTCAAACATCGAATAGTCCACGCGCATATGGTGCGTCTTGGCACTGATGGTGTGTTTGCGGTCGGGATCGAAGATGACCAGATCCGCGTCGCTGCCTGCGGCGATCGTGCCTTTGCGCGGGTACAGGCCGAAGAGCTTTGCCGGGGTGGTCGACACGAGTTCGACAAATCGATTGACGTTGAAGCGTCCCTTGGCCACGCCGCCTGAGTAGATCAGGCTCATGCGGTGCTCAATGCCGGGACCGCCGTTGGGAATTTTCGTGAAGTCGTCCTTGCCGAGTTCTTTCTGCTCCTTGAAGCAGAAGGGGCAGTGGTCAGTGGAGACGACCTGCAGGTGATCCTGCTTCAGGCCATTCCAGAGTTTTTCCTGGTGCCACTTTTCGCGCAGCGGCGGAGTGAAAACGTATTTCGCGCCTTCGAAGCCGGGCGCGTCCATGTTCTCGAGCGACAGGTAAAGGTACTGCGGGCAAGTCTCGGCATAAACAGGCAGACCGCGGTCGCGGGCTTCGCGGATCTTTTCCAGCGCATCGTTGCAGCTGAGGTGGACAATGTAGACAGGGGCTCCGGCCATTTCGGCAAGCGCGATCGCCCGACCGGTAGCTTCCGCTTCAGCAGTCGTCGGCCGCGTCAGAGCGTGATACTTGGGAGCCTTCTTCCCTTCCGCGAGCGCCTGCTGCACGATGACATCAATCGCATTGCCGTTCTCGGCGTGCATGCAGACCAAACCTCCGTTCTTCGCGGTCGCGCGAAAGGCCTTGAAGATGCTCGCGTCGTCGAGCATGAACACGCCGGGATACGCCATGAAAAGCTTGAAGCTGGTGACGCCTTCACGCACGAGCGCGTTCATCTCTTCGAGCTGCGCGGCGCCGAGGTCCGTGATGATGCAATGAAACGCATAGTCGCTGACGGCCTTGCCGGAGGCTTTCTGCATCCAGCTATCGAAGGCCGTGCGCAATGTCTGCCCTTTGTACTGAATGGCAAAGTCGATGAGCGTGGTCGTGCCGCCGAAGGCAGCCGCGCGCGTGCCCGTTTCGAAGTCGTCGGCGCTGGTGGTGCCGCCGAACGGCATATCGAGATGGGTATGCACGTCAATGCCCCCGGGCAGGACGTACTTGTTCGCCGCGTCGATGATTTTCCTTGCGTTGTCGCGCGGCAGATTCTTCCCAATGGCTTCGATCTTGCCACCGGCGATGGCGATGTCGCCAGGATAGGTGTCGGTGGCGGTGACGACGCGGCCGTTAACGATGAGCGTGTCGAAGCCCATGTGCGGAGGTCCTCCTGGGAAATGGCGAATGGGCATTTTAACCGCAAATTGCCTGTAGGAGACGCGAAGGGCGCAAAGCAAAGCCATCTTTGCAGATTCGCGGCATACTCGTATGCCTGCCTCGCTTTGCCTGCTTTGCGGATTTTCTTCGCGAGCTTTGCGGTTAAGATCTTTTCTGCGCTTATGCTAAACTGCGACACCTTCGAGGGATTGAATCCCTTCGAAGGGGATTGATTCCCTTTGATATTCCTCTGCGTCCCTCTGTGTCCTCTGTGGTTCAAGATTTTGCTCTCAACCAGAGAGGACACGGAGGAGCACTGAGGAAACGTAACTACGGGAGAGGTTATGCAGTTCGGGATGACGATCAAGCCTGACATGACAGTAGACCGCATTGTCGCGTTGACGCGCCAGGCGGAAGCGGCAGGGTTTGAGTACGGATGGATCTTCGATTCGCACGTGCTCTGGCTCGAGCCCTACCCGATGCTCACGCTGATGGCTTCGAATACAAAGAAGATGAAGCTCGGGCCGTGCGTGACCAACCCCGCCGTACGCGATCTGACGGTGACGGCCAGCCTGTTCGCGACCCTGAACCTGATTTCCGGCGGGCGCATGCAGGTCGGCATCGGCCGCGGCGATAGCTCGCGGCGGGTGTTGGGCAAGAAACCCGTCGGGGCCGGCGACCTCGAGCGCGCAATCAAGACGCTGCGCGAGCTGATGTCGGGAGAAGAAGTCGACTACGAAGGCCAGCCGACGAAGCTGACCTGGGCGAAGACCCCGCCCCCGATCTGGGTTGCGGGCTACGGGCCCAAGGTGCTGGAGATGGCCGGTCGGATCGGGGATGGCGTGATCCTGCAGTTCGCCGATCCGGATCTGATCGAGTGGTGCCTCGGATTCGTGAAGAAAGGTGCAGAGTCTGCGGGGCGCGACTACAAGAAGATCGAAATCATGGCGGCGGCTCCAGTGTGGATGTCGAGTGACCTCGAGCATGCCCGCAAGCAGGTGCGCTGGTTCCCTGCCCTGGTGTCGAACCACGTAGTCGATCTGCTCTCGCGCTATAAGCCGGAGGAGTTGCCCCCGGCCCTTACGTCCTATGTGAGCAACCGCGGCGCCTACGACTACCTGCAGCACTGCGAAGTCGACAGCAAGAATTCGAAGTTCGTCACCGACGATATCGTGGACCGGTTCTGCGTGGTGGGCCCGGCCGAAGCGCATCGCGAGAAGCTGCGCCGCCTGGCGAAGCTCGGCGTGACGCAGTTCAATGTGTACCTGATGTGCGGCGAGGAAGAGCAGACGCTGGAAGATTACAAGAAAGAGATTTTACCGGCGATGAAGGGAGTGGCCGCGTAGCCCCGGTTGGAGGGAGCAGTCTCAAGGCCTCTCCCCTTCAAGACTAAGCCGATCGAGGAGTCTCTGAGCTTTGTTTCGAGTAAGTATGTTTTGTGGATTGTGACCCCATGAAAGTCGGGGTGGGTTGTGAGTATGGTGATCGGCTGAGCCGGAGAGAGATTCTTCGGCAGGTCGGCGGTTTGGTTCTACTCGGCAGTTGTCCCTTCGCATTTGAAAGCAACTCTCCTTCGAAAGCACTCACCAACAAGCTGCAGGAGTTCGTGCAGAAGCGCCAGATTGCAGGTGCGGTGGCACTGGTGTCGCGCGCCGGTCGTGTTGTCTACGAAGAAACTGTCGGGAGCCAGGAGGTCGAGACGGGCAAGCCGATGCGCGCGGACACAATCTTCGACATCCGGTCGATGACGAAAGCCGTCACCGCAATCGCGGTCATGTGCCTGGTGGAAGACGGGAAGTTGAGCCTGGAGCATTCGGTGACGAAATACCTGCCGGAGTTCGCGGAAATCCAGGTTGCCGGCACGAACGGCCAACTGCGCTCGCCGAAGCGGCC
>Ga0307478_10004018_pt1 | contig 10637 bp, 8 predicted proteins | sample atmos_gasesECM4C_2_FD_203713 | JGI IMG/M metagenome (GOLD analysis project Ga0307478, IMG submission 203713) | Hardwood forest soil microbial communities from Morgan-Monroe State Forest, Indiana, United States - atmos_gasesECM4C_05 | ecosystem: Environmental > Terrestrial > Soil > Temperate...
CTGTGGCGCCTGCAGTGATCGTTGTCGGGCTCAAGCTCAGAGTCACACTGCTGGGCGTGAAAGCGGTGACTCCGTTGGTCCAATTATTCACCAGGTTTTTGGCATTTACGGAGCCCAGCCCTGTCGCCAAATCATAACCTGTAGTCGTGCTGAACCCGGACAGGACCCCGATGGTATCTGTCCCGACGGTCGTGTTGCAGTTCAAGCTGCCTTTGGCGCAAGGCATCGCAATCGTGCCCGTGGTGACGTCGTTAAACGTGCAAGCTGCAGCTGGAAGCGGGGTCGCGACTGAGTTGCAAGCAGTCGCCGCCGCATATTGCATCTGAGCCAATTTGTAGAGCACGAAATTTGCGTTTCCCTGTCGCCCGTTTTTCTGATTCACCAACGCCATGATCCCAGCAAAGCTGGGAGTCGAAGCGGAGGTCCCGCCAACCGCAAGAAAATTGAATGTGTTACCTGAACAGGAAGGAGAGGAGACAGCATCCGCCTCGCACACTACATAGAAGCTCTCATTGAACCCGGCGCTAGCAAAGAGGGACACGTCGGGAAGATCCCGCACCCCATCGGCGGGCATACCATTCGCAGCGCTGATGAACGACTGATACGCTGGCTTTGGATATCCTCCCGTGCACACGCCAGACGAATTCTGCGTTGCACAATTACTTGCCCCGCCGCTGCCCCCCACTGTAAACACCGCCGCCTTGTTTGCCGCGACAGTGCTGTTACAGTTCGCCTCGGGGTTGGTTCCAAAAGCTGCGTTCGTGCACGACTCATTCCAAGTGCTCTCTGGGATGTACCCTAGTGCAGAAGCGAGCGTGTTCGGGGCATTGGTAGGGCTAAAGTACGTGCTCTGAGTCCCGGCATCGTTGAAATCGGTCCCGCCGACCGCGACATTGAAAGGGGTGGACGCGAAGCCGCTTACCTGAAGTCCGGTGGTTGCGGGATTCGGCGCAGGTAAGTTCGAGTTTTCACAACCAGCTGAACCGTTGTCTCCGGTTGAAACCGTTACTGTGATCCCTTGTGCCGCTGCCTCCTCCCACACAGGCTCCCAAAACCCTGTGTTGTTTGAGCCTTCATTCAATTCGCAGTCGCCAAAGCTCAGGCTCAAGATCGGGTCCGAGTTGTTGTCTACGACATGCAGGATTGCAAGAATGAGGCCGGAGGCGATATCTGTATCGGCTGCAATGACGAAATGAATCTGCGCACCTTTGGCGACAGCCCCGGACCACTCGACGTCGAGAAGTGCTTCGGTTTCCGAGCCGTCAGTAAGGATTCCGGGGTCGTCTCCGTCGATCACAACGATGGGCGTATTCGTGGGGCCACCTGTGGGCAGACCAAAGATGGTGCGGAAATCCTGGACGTCCTGGAGATTTATGTTTGAGACACCAATCACTGCAATACTTTGCCCGGTGCCGTCAACAGCAGTCGGCGTGGCGTTCCAGAGAGGCAGCACATTATAAATGGTCGCAAAGTCCGTTGGCCCCAGGCCGAACCCTGTTGGATTAGATGTCGTCAGCTCTGGGTTGACCGGCTTAGACTGACTGCTCTCTATCGTCTTCGAGAACTCGCCGACGACTCGATGATGCGGTGTTGCCCTGAAATTATTCAAGGGTGCGAGCCCGCGTACCACGGCTGCCAACGCCGCGGGGATCTGCGGATCGCTGGCGTTGGCCAAGTGTGGTTCGCCATTAAGGACGTAATTGTGAATCTCTGTGTGGAACGCTTGCTTCACCTGCGCCGCCGTCCCGGAAAACTCAATCGCAAGTTTCCCCTTGGTAACTTTCGCGACTTGGAAGCCATGGGACTGCAGCCAGGAGGTGATTGTCTGAATGTCCGCGTCCGCTGGTCCAAACTGCGTGGCGAACTGTTCCGGCGTCAGCCATTTGTGAAAGTTAGGGGAATTCGTGTTGTGCTGGTCCACCAATAATTGCGTGAGCGCGGATTCTTGCTCTATGCTCCGTTTGAGCATAATCAACATCCGATTCATAGGCATAGAGTCGGCGACAGCTCCCTGATCAAATGCCGCCCGGACGAACGGATGGACGTTGCCCTTGAGCCGCACCAATTGCGTTTCGTCTATCGCTTGCGTGATGCGCGCGGGAACGGCTGCAGATTGTGGGGCCGCCGGGGCGCTCTCGGGCGTGGTTTGCGCCGAAGCGCGCACGCCGGATAACGCAAATGGAACGGCAAGAAACAAAATCGCGCTGCGAAAAATTTGAAAGTTAGTCTTCATGATCCGCCCATGAAACAGATTTGATGTGGACTTCAGGAAACCGGCATCGGTCCAGGGGGAGCAACCGTGCCGCAAAAGATTGGTTCTTGCGCGGAATGGTTGCCCTGGCTGGGGGCCTGCACGAGTGCGCTTACTCCCGAGAAACCGAAGAAGAGGTTAGCACAGACCGTTTGCAGCTTTGCCGATGACTTGCTCCTGATTTTGCACAACTGGCACTACCCCAAGACTTTCCTGCTCACCGCTCCCATTCATCCCCAAATTTTCGACGAATCCCTGTCCCTTAAAGCCTGACCGCAAGTGCTTGTTCTTTATTCCTTTATTCCGCAAAACGGCCCGGGAAGTTCCTTGGCTCCCTAATGACTGTTTGGCAGGCAGTCTGTAACGGACTAATAACCCGGCGACTCCCGATTTGTTTCGCCCGAGGAAAGAAATATCTCCGCGAGCAGGGTTTCAAAACCCAAATCAAGGACCGAATAACGAAAAGGCAAACTCAACCACCACCGCGAAGCTAACTACTTGCAGGAAACGGGCGTCCCCGCTATTCAGGAACGCCCGCATATCCTGCCTTTTCTGCCTCATACCGTTGGATCAGAACCGGCGAAATCCCCGTCCACCGTACCACCCGCGGCCATAAAAGCCGCCACCCCACCCCCAGCCCCAACCAAAGGCCGGGTAGATTCCCACATAAGCGGGGCCGTAGTAGCACGGGTAGTAGTAGCCGCAGGGAGCAGGCGCATAGCCTGGGTAGCCATAGTAGCCGTTACCGGCGTACCGCAGCGTCGGCCGGCCGCCTCGCCCGCTCTCAAAGTCTTCTTGCGACACCGGCATAAAAGCCTGCTGGCTATGAGTGGTGTCCACCTTGACTGGATCCACGAGGCGAAACGTCAACTGCGACTCGGGCTCGAGAATGGTGGGACGCCCTCGCGTCAACAAAACCGCTCCGATGCCAGCCACAGCGCCGGCTCCCGCGCCAATCGCCGCGCCCCGGCCCCAATCGGCCGCTGCGCCAATCGCCGCTCCCAGGCCTGTGCCACCGACAATCGTGGCAGCATCCGCGCCATGGGATGTACCTCCAGAGGCCTTCCACAGCTCCGTCAGAATCGGCGCCTGTTGTCCATCCACCAGCGTGAGGTCCGTCAGCTCAACTCCCAATTGCGACACGCCCTTCACGCGCCCTGCCTTTTGCACCGATTTCACCTGGCCCATCACCGTCTGGCCACGCCGCGCCACCACCCAGCCGTTCACAACGATAGGCTGATCCAAAACGCCTGTGAAGCGGTCGCCAACCTGGTTGTGGTCGCTGGAAAGAGGCTCGTTGATGCGCATGATGACGACCGTTCCCGCGGGAATCGTCAGGAGAGCAGGAGGGGGAGCGTACTGATCATTCGAATCGCCAGCTGATGGGGGCCGATTTGGCGACGGCGGATACTGCTGCCCGTATTGCTGCGGGTTCGCCGGCACTTGATCCCGCGAGATGGGCGGCCGATTGCTGTATTGCGGCGCTGGCATCGGTGGGGTCTGCTGGTCTTGCGATTGCTGCTGAGAATTTTGCGGCGGCCGGTCGGCAGGCTGAGCCGGTGGTTGTCCTTGCTGCTGGGGCGGCTGCTGAGCTTGTTCTTGAGTTGGCGGCGGCTGCTCCTGCTGTTGTTGCTGAGCCAGCGCCAGCCCGCTAAGAGAAAGCGCCAGGGTTACAGCGCAAGTCCCACGAGACACCACGGCGCACCGCTTCAAAACTGATGGGTGAAATTTCATCATCCTCTCCTCGACCTGGGGCCCCGCCGAAACCCTGCCTTCGGTATTCACACTTAACCCATTGGATGGCGCAAAATCGCGGCAGGATGCTTCGCCCCCCAAGGGCCTAAACGGGGTGCGCAAAGGCGAGGGCTTGCTTGCGACAAGCCGAATCAGTTAATCGCGCAATTCTGAATGGAATTGCATCGCGAAGCTCCGCAGCGAATCGGAGGATTCAAGTGTTCCGGCCGTTTTCGAGCATCCCGAATGCGGAGTTACCCTGAATCCTCAGCTGCGAGTGCGGCTACTGGTTTCTTCGCCGGCGTCGCAGTGATCACCACGACGCTGATCAGAACAAGCAGCGTCCCGAGAATTGTTCGCACCCCCAGTGCTTCGCCGCCAAGGAAATATCCAACAAGCACAGCCACCACGGGATTCACGTACGCGTAAGTACCGACCTTTGTCGGCGATTCATGATGAAGCAGCCAGACGTACGCGGTAAACCCAATGATGGAGCCCGCGACAATGAGATAGAGCAATGCGAGCCACGCGCCGAGCGAAACCGTCCACGGGTGAAAATCGCGGAATTCGCCCAGCGCGGCCGAAGCAACAGTCAGGAACACTCCGCCGGCAAGCATTTGTGCTCCCGAACTCAGGACTTTGGAAGGCGGCAGAGGCAACTTGCGCGATAGCGCCGACGCGACCGACCAACTTATCGCAGCAAAAATTAGCGCCACGGCGCCCAGCCGATCGATCGGCGCCACGCCGAGGTCCAGCGAGCCGCTCATCAGCACGGCCACTCCGCCAATCCCGATGAAGAGTGCCAAGGCCAAGCGCGCCGTGAGCTTTTGCGTGGCCAGCAAAAAAATCTCCGACAGCGCCATGAACACCGGGATAGTAGCCAGCATGACGGCCGCAATCCCCGAAGGCACGCGCTGCTCGGCCCAGAACAACAGTCCGTAGTCGAGCACGAAGATCAGGACAGCGAGTAAAGATACAGAAGCCCAGTGGCGAGCGCTCGGTGAGCGCTCGCCACGCGCCATCGTCCAGCCATAGAGTACGAGTCCCGCAACCAGGAAACGCATAGCCGCCAGAAGGAACGGCGGAACTTCGCGAACCCCAACACGGATGGCGAGAAATGTGGATCCCCACACAAAATAAATAATCGCGAAAGCCAACAGCGTCTTCCACCTCGGGCGATGGATCGCGGCTTCCATGGCAGACTCCTACTGCCAATCTACCAATTCCATCTTCGAATTGCTCACGAGTGCGGGATTTAGAAGGCTCGTACTTCTATTTTGCCTTCCGGGCGAGCGTCTCCGCCGTGAAAGCCGCAAGTCTTCTGAAGAGCGGTTCGGCCAGCGCTTCTTTTTGTTCGGTTGGAAGTTTCAAGTGTTGGTCCACTTCGGATTCCATGTCCTGAAGTTCTTTGGAGGGGGAGATTTCCGCGAAGCGCTGGAAAAGCATCTTGTGCGCGTGCTTTCGTTCCATGACCTCGAGTCCGTCGAGCATCTGGCGATGCGACGTTCCTTCCCAAATCGCAAGAATCATCGCTTCGCGCAGCCAGCGCTCCGCGCCATACTCCGCCAAGACGCCCAGACCGCCGTGCACTTCCATGGCCCACTTTGCCGTATCAACCGCAAACTCTGCCGTCCAATATTTCGCAAGATGGGCCACCAGTCGAAATAGATGGTAGCGGTCGGAGGAAGGCGGCCGCTCCATCCACACATCGTTCAGGAGCTGAACCGACTCCCACGCGAGCGCAAACCCTGATTGAAGGGCTTTCAGCCGGTTTTCAAATTGATGGCGAAGCAGTGGTTGATCCAAGATTCGTTTTCCGAACGCGGCGCGCTGCTCGGCATACGAGAGCGCATCGGCCATCGCGCGCTGTGCCAACGCGACACTCACTACGCTGTTCGCCACGCGCGAGAGGTTCAACACTTCGAGGATTAAATAGACTCCCGAGTCGGCGGAGCCGAGCAGGTAGCCCTCGCTGTCTCGCAACTCAACTTCCCCGGTAGGAACAGAGCGAGTCGCAATCTTGTCTTTCAGCCGCCGAATAAAATAGTTAAGCTCGCCATTGTTGCGGTAGCGCGGCACCAGGAACAAGGCCAGCCCGCGCACACCGGCCGGGGCTCCTTCGGAGCGCGCGGCGACGACGGCTAACTCCGCGCCGGCATTGCTCGTAAAATATTTATCGCCTGTCAGGCGCCAGACATCGCCCGCCGGGCGGGCCATCGTTTCGACAGCGGCTCCCAAATCCGAGCCGCCTTTGATCTCGGTCATCCACGTGGCGCCCTGCCACACGGAATCGTCCTTCCGCAGAAGTTGCGGCAGAAAGCGAGCCTGCAGATCGGCGCTGCCATATTTCGCAAGAGGCACCGCCGTCCCAAGAGACACGGTGTAAGGGCAGCAAATTCCGGGATCGTGGAACGAAATGTTGTAGATCAGCGAGTAAGTAGCGAGCAGCGATTTTTCTTCCAGAGCGCGCCAAACGACTCCGGATCGGTAACCCCTCCTCAAAATCGTTTGATATTCGCGAGGATAGAGAATTTCATCGACGCGCTTTCCGAGACGATCGAACATCCGCAACCACGGCGTTCCGGCACGGTCGATGGCATTCGAAATGGCGACGCCTTCGCTCTTCCACCAAGCTTCCTCAGCGTCGAGCAAATCGCGATGGGGAATATCTTGTAGCTGGCTCTGCAGAAAGTTCAATGGTGAACGGAGCGCGTCGAGACCTGTCATTTCAGCGCATGTTAGGTCCGCAGGATGGGCTCGTCAAGCTGACCGAGTTGGCTGACCGAGTTGGCCACAAGTCGAAAGCCCGATTTGCCCGTGCTTTCAGCTCAGAAGGGGAGTGCGGAGAGGTCGACGTTGCCGCCGGAAAAGATGACTCCCAGTTTGGGCGGGGCCCCGTCGGGTCGCCCGGGCAGATTGAGTTCAGCAACGGCTCCCGGCCTAAGAAGTGGAGCAATCGCTACGGCGCTGCTCGGCTCGATGATGATTTTCATGCGTTCCCAGACCAGCCGCATCGCTCCGATGATCTCTTCTTCGTTCACCAGCAGGATGCGGTCAAGATGACGCCGCAGGATCGCAAATGTCCTCGGAGCAAGCGAGGCGCGGAGGCCGTCGGCGATGGTGTCGCTGGAATCGAGCGATTGCAGAGTGCCGGTGGCCAGCGAACGGTAAGCGTCATCGGCGCGCGCAGGTTCGCAGCCGATGACGCGGATTTCCGCACGCATAGCCTTTGCGGCCAGGCAAGTGCCGCTGAGCAGTCCCCCACCGCTGACCGGTGTGAACACGGCATCGAGGTCCATGACTTCTTCGAGAAGTTCCTTAACTGCCGTTGCTTGGCCGGTGATGATGCGGTCGTTGTCGTAAGGATGAATCAGAATCGCGCCGGTTTCGGCTTGAACGCGCGCGGAGGCTTCCTGGCGCGAAGTGATCGTCGGCTCGGAAAAGGTAATGCGTCCGCCGTAGCTTTCGACAGCGCGGCACTTAACTGCTGGGGCGTTTTTGGGCATGACGATGTACGCAGGCACGCCCCGCCACGCGGCCGCGCAGGCGACGGCGGCGCCGTGGTTTCCGCTCGAGGGCGTCACGATACCATGTGCGGCTTCGGCATGCGTGAGCGAGAGAATCGCATTTGCCGCGCCGCGAATTTTGAAAGAGCCCGTTTTCTGAAAGTTGTCGCACTTGAAGAAAAATTGCGCCCCACCCATGGCGTCCAGCGAATGCGAAGTGAGAACGGGAGTCCGGTGAATGCGTGAAGCGATGCGCGCATGCGCTTCTCGAATGGCTTCCCAAGTAGGCGGCTGAAAATTGGTCGATTCGACTTGTGGTGCGGTGCTCATGTGCATGCTTCGGTGCCGCTGAGAATTTTTCACAGCCGCGAATGCAGCGGCAGCGTGAAGATTATTGCACAGGGAAAGCCTGTTCGGATTCCACGCCAAAAGATTTCCGAACGCCTCTACAGGCCAATGTGGCCGCGAAGGAAATTGGGGCGTTTGCGCCAGCGCGTGCGACGAAGCGCGCGATTACCGCTGAAAAAGAATTTGAAAAGAATGCAAATTGTTCCACATAGCTATTGGGAGGTACTATCTTCGCGGCTTGCAATCAGCGGAAAAGCAGCAAGATGAGGAGAGCTAATGAGTATTCACGCAAAAAACATAGAGCGCGCAACGCGAGCATTCGTTTTAGTGCTGTTGGTGGCTGGAGTGACTGTGACTGCGGCGGGGCAGGTGCGCACGGATGCCGGAACTGTTGCAGGCTCGGCGAGCGCGGATGGCAAGGTCCAAATTTTCAAAGGGATTCCATACGCTGCGCCGCCCGCTGGTGCATTGCGCTGGAAAGAGCCGCAGCCGGTGCCAAGCTGGCAAGGTGTGCGCAAGGCGACGGAATTCGGCGCGCGCTGCATGCAGGGAAATGTCTATGGCGACATGGTGTTCCGCGACGCAGCGCCAAGCGAAGATTGCCTGTACCTGAATGTGTGGACTCCCAAGGCCTCGCCGGATGCAAAGCTGCCCGTGATAGTTTGGATTCACGGCGGCGGGTTTCAGGCTGGAGCCACTTCCGAGCCGCGTCAAGATGGCGAGCATCTAGCCCACAAAGGCGTGGTGGTTGTGAGCATGAACTATCGCCTGGGAATTTTTGGATTTTTTTCGCACCCGGCGCTAACCAAGGAATCGCCACATCATGCCTCGGGAAATTACGGTTTACAGGATCAAGCCGCCGCACTGCAATGGGTGCAGAAGAACATCGCGGCGTTTGGCGGGGATCCAGAAAACGTGACGATTTTCGGAGAGTCCGCAGGATCGATTTCGGTGAGCGGGCTGATGGTTTCTCCGCTGTCCAAAGGGCTAATCCATCGCGCGATCGGCGAGAGCGGCGCCTTCTTTGGAAGAACGCAGAACCCAAAACCGCTTGCGGACAGCGAGCGGGACGGTGCCAGGTTTGCTCAATCCATCGGAGCAGATACTCTTGAAAAACTGCGCGCGATGACCTCGCAACAGACACTCGATGCGGCTACGAAGGACAAGAATGCGTTCCACTTCGGTCCGAATATTGACGGCTACTTTATTCCGGAAAGTCCGGCCGAGATTTATGCGAAAGGCAAACAGGCGCACGTCGCATTGCTGGCAGGATGGAACCACGACGAAGGGAACTATCACGGGTTTTTTGGGGCCGACGCGGCGACGAAGGAAAACTATGTAAAGAAAGCCAATCAAGTGTTCGGCGAAAAGGCAGCGGAAGTCTTGAAGTTGTTTCCAGGAGAGACAGACGAGCAAGCGAAGAGTTCGGCCGGCCTGCTAGCCACCGCGAACTTCATCGGCTATGGCACGTGGAAGTGGATCGAAATGCAGACGAAAACAGGCGATGCGGCCGTCTACCGGTATGAGTTCGACCAGGCACCGCCGCTGGCGGATGGCGTAGCGGCGCAAGGGGCAACTCCTCTTGCGTATCACTCAGCTGAAATTGAATTTGTGTTTGGAACTCTCGACTCGAAGAAACTTCCCTGGAGTCGCGAGGACTACGACCTATCCGAGCAGATGGGTTGGTATTGGACGAATTTTGCAAGAACAGGTAACCCAAACCAGGAGGATCTCCCAGACTGGCCCCGATACGGTGAAGTAGATGCGTACACGGTCATGCATCTTGTGACCAAGCCGCGCGCGACCCCGGATCAGCAACGCGCGCAGTATCTGTTGCTGGACAAGCTGTCTGCAAAGTTCTAGCAAAACGCGCGCGCCACACTTTGCAGGACTCCCATGTTCGATGCGACCGATCGTTACGCGTGGAGCGGTTCAGGACGGAACTTGATTGCGGCGGCGATGGTTAGCACGATGAACACCGCCATCACGACAACCTGGCTAATAAAAAACGGCGGCTCGGATCCCGTTGGCGCCAACACATGCAGGGAAGGCACCTTCATGAAAAGCTGTGCTACCAAAACGAAAACGTTCAAGTAGAGCGCAATCGGGGCGGTGACGGTGTAAATCTTGCGCCACGCGCCTGCGAGAAGCTTGACGTAGCGGGCAGGAATTGCCACGGCGAGCACGACCAGCGAAATGATGCCCAGAATGATCCCGGGTGTCAGTTTGTGGAATGGGAAGAAAAAGCCGATAATGCTCGTCAACGCGGTAGTCAGAAGGAAGATCCCGTTCCAGCCATCGAGGCGCTTCCCGGCGATCATCCCAAACAACGCAATGAACCCGGTAAAGATGCCGATCAGACTCAGCAGCACGTGGAAGAACGTATACGGCGTCATACCGAAGATCATGATTGTCCCCTTTTTTCCGTGAAACTGGCCTTTGAAGATCCAGGCCGATCGGAGGGGTGCAATTTTCCGCATCCCCCGACCATTTTCCAACCTTATTTTGGGGCGGCGGACACCAGCGGTGACCTTGAACGAGGCCCCATAGGCCGCATTTTCCCAAGGGCTGAGAATTGCTTGGCGCCGGAGTCGCATCGGGCTGCGAATGACGGGAGAAATCGAAGTACCCCTAGTACTAAGGATTGATGCTTGACCCGGAAACCAACTCTGCTACGCTGAGATACCCCTGCTGAAGCCGCGCTGGGGCCGCGTAAATACCTCCCTCGCTCAGAGGAGGACACTATGCAAACCGCAGAACGCAGACAACTTACACGCCACAATCTTCGCACTCCGCTG
>Ga0307478_10004019_pt1 | contig 10632 bp, 9 predicted proteins | sample atmos_gasesECM4C_2_FD_203713 | JGI IMG/M metagenome (GOLD analysis project Ga0307478, IMG submission 203713) | Hardwood forest soil microbial communities from Morgan-Monroe State Forest, Indiana, United States - atmos_gasesECM4C_05 | ecosystem: Environmental > Terrestrial > Soil > Temperate...
CGCCGTCCAGCTTGATCTGAAAAAGCTAGGCTACCAGTTGGACCGCGTGGGACTACTGCTTGCCTCGGGGAAGCCTCTCCCTGAACTGGAGAAGATCCTGCAGTCCCACGCCTTGATTCACACTGCGGACGGAGAACTCTTTCGCCAGGCTCTTCGCCGCGCCAGCACCCGCTGCGGCTTACAGGTAATTTGCACTAAAGAGCGGGCACTATTGGAGCAGTGCACGGAAGCATTTTCGCTCAAGCCCACGGAACTACTGCAGCGGGTCACTGAACTAGGCCGATCGTTTGGTTCCCCGTGGTCGCAGGATGAAAAGTTCGCAACCCTCGCGGCGTGGTTAGTCTTTGGGCCGGTGGGCGGATAAGTCCCGACAAGACGCGCTTCTCTTCATCTGAGCAGGCTTGCTCACACTGCATGGACCAGCGTGGGCGGCGTTTTCGAAAATCGACCAATCTGTTTTGCGCGCCGTTTCGCGTTAACCGGCGGAAGTGAGCAATTCAGACCACTTCCGATTGGCGTTCCAAGCGATAATGACATTGGAGACAGGCATCTCTTCTCTCTCTTTCAGGTCTTCTGAGCTAAGTCAGCCCATCTGAAGTTCTCTCCTCCTTAGTTCGGCAGCTCCGAAAGGGCACAATTAATGAAAAAAACAATTTCACTCTTGTTAATGAGCTTTATGGGCATTGTTGGAACCTACGCGTGGGCCGGTTCCGCGCGCGAAGATACAGTTGACCGTCTGCAAAAGTCTGTGGATGTTCTGCACGCGATCATGTCTACCCCGGACAAAGGCATCCCTGAAGAAGTGCTTAGCAATGCAAAATGCATCCTGGTCGTGCCAGATCTCATTAAAGGTGGCTTCATCCTGGGTGGCAAGCACGGACGTGGTGTCGCAACGTGCCGCACCGCCGAGGGCTGGAGCGCACCTGCCTTCGTCTCACTTAGCGGTGGGAGCGCCGGACTGCAGATCGGACTCGAAGGTGTGGACCTGGTTATGCTTGTTATGAACGACCAGGGATTCCAGCACCTGCTTTCCAGCAAGTTCGAACTTACGGGCGAAGCATCGGGTGCAGCGGGTCCGGTCGGCCGTCATGCTTCCGCGGGAACGGACTGGAAAATGAACACTGAAGTGCTGACCTACTCGCGCTCGCAGGGAGTGTTCGCCGGCCTGACCCTCGAGGGTGCAGTCGTACAGCAGGATGATGACTCCACCCGCGCCATTTATGGCAAGAACATGAAGTTCCGCAGCATTCTCTCCGGCAAGGCGTCAACTCCAAAAAGCGCGGACGCGTTCATGAAGGCTGTGTCCAATGCAGGGCAACAGGCTCGAATTGCCGAGGCAGCCGCAGACAAGAAGAAGTAGTAGATAAGTTCTGGGATTCTCTCCTGGAAGACATGATGCGCTGGCCGGGACCGTTCACCAGTTCCGGTCGGCGTTCATGACCTGATGGCAGGGCACTGATTTCACAAGGTCTGCTGCAGTGAATTCGACCCGCTGCGGGCGTAGGGGACTAGATGAGTGAATCTCTGCTGCCGAATGGGTAGTAGAAAAGATCCCAAAGCCGCCGGCCATCCTGTTCAAATACGACCAAGGATCAGAAGGATCACGACCGCAAACAGATAGAGTCGTCGCGGCTGAGAGTCAACGTCTCACGATCCTCGAAGTTGATGCCTCATCGCGGTACTGAAGGAGTGCCAGGGATGGTTTTCGACTCTGCAGGTGTAAGTCGAGAGCGATCGCAATACCCGGCACCTTTGAGGCAGGCCTGATAGTTTCGCAGGTGCTCGGCGTTGACCAAGGCAGCAGCTTCCTTCTCAGTCAACTCCGCGTACTCGCAGGTTTCGCGACCCGCTTTGCAATCGGAAAGGTTACGCTCATGCTCTTCCACTCTCACGTTGCGAGCTTCCAACCCGGTTAGTTTGGAGTGGTCGCAGTCGTTCCAGCCGTTCCTGCAATTCGTGGCGTTCCGCTGGTGTTCTGCGAAGTCAGCATCCTTTGTCTCCGCTTGGGTGAGTTGCGAAGGATCGCACAGTCCCATGCCGTCCTTGCAATTAGAGGCATTGCGCTTATGTCTGGCAGTGCGGACCTCGCCAGCTTCACCCTGGGTGAGTTTGGAGGGGTCACAAGAGCCTACGCCGTCCTTGCAGTCGGAAAGGTTGCGAGCCCGCTCGGCAACGGCCGCATCGTGTGCTTCGGAGACAGTTAACCGTGAATGGTCGCAGAATCGATCGCCGTTGTTGCAGGCCGCGACATTATTTTGGTGATCGGCGACAGCCAGCGCGATACGCTCGGGATCGCTCAGTTTTGAATGGTCGCAGGATTCCAAGCCCTCTCTGCAATCTGAGACGTTACGCTTGTGGTCGACTGCGGCCATGTCGGCCGATTGAGAAGGGGTCAGCCTCGAGCGATCGCATCCCGCCCAGCCATACTGGCAAGCGGACAGGTTGGCATTAGCACCTGATACCTGCCCAGACATAAGAACAGGGAACATGCCGATGGCGCTCGCGAGCAAACAGAGAAAACCTCGTAGTGGGACTTTCATGGTCTCAACCTTTCGATTCGCGTTGCGCTCGGCGATAGAATCCTGCGGGAAAGAGTCAACAGTGATGATACGGAGATGAAATCGACCGATCTGTTCAAAAGGGCTCACATTGCGACGTGTCAGCGGTCAGATTGGAAATTATCACCCAGTCTCCGGCGCGCAACGACTTGGCTGAGATCGGCTGCAAGATTCTGAATCGTTTGCTGTCAAGGCACATCCAACCTGTATCGGCTTAGTTTGGTTCATTTGCAGTTGATAATCGGTTCCGCCAACTAGCGTCACCTCTTCTCACCGGCAGCGACTCTTCTCAGCAGAAAATCCAAATTAGAAAAAGGAACACCAATGGAAACAGGAACAGTGAAGTGGTTTAACGACGCGAAAGGTTTTGGCTTCATCAGCCGTCAGAGTGGCGAAGATGTCTTCGTACACTTCTCGGCGATTCAGGCGGGCGGCTTCCGCAGCTTGCAAGAAGGCCAAACTGTACAGTTCGACGTCACGAAGGGCCCGAAGGGCTTCCAGGCGGAAAATGTAAGACCGGTCTAAGTGACCGAGGACAAGGTGCTTGTCGTCCGAAGGGACATGAGCACCTTTTTCAATTTCTCATCTGATAACCCACGGCAGCTCTCCAAGGAAACACTTCCCGAGATCGGGCTGATGGTCGCTCAGAGTAGCCGTCATCGTTCTGATCGTCATCGTCCTCGTCATGGTTCCTGTCCTCATCTTCGTCGTCTTCTTCTTCATCGTCCGGCTCTTGTCGAAGGAGGACGTCCGCCGCCACAAAGCCATCAATAGGGTCGAGCTGGAAATGTCGCGGACGCATGTTGCTCAAGTCCAATGCGTTTAACGTTCCTTCGCAAGAGCCGTCCCGAGCACATGGACAATCTGGCGGCGAACACCGACCGACTGCGGCAAACTTAGTCCTGCTCTTTGCGAATCTTCTTTCTGGCGCGCTTTCGTGCTAGAGCTTGTTTCACTCGACGCTTTGCGCCCGGCTTTAGGTAGAAGGAGTGACGCTTCACTTCTTTAATGATGTCTTCCGTCTGAACCTTGCGCTTAAACCTCCGCAGGGCGTTCTCAATGGACTCGCCCTCTTGCAGTCGAACTTCTGCCACGCTCATCACCCCCTGAACATTTCTGGTCGGACATATCACAGCTTATCATGGCTTTCGCCACGCTTTGTCCACTACCTAACTTACCTGATACGTCCGTTTCTTGATTGGGAACACACCACTCAGCTCCCCATGATGACACCCAAAAAGTAAACTGGACACTCCCAAGCAGGCCCTCACACATCGTCCGCCCGCTGCCGACGCTCGCAACATCCATTTGTATCGAGCCACTCCAGTAGGGCACGCGCGCTAGTCTGTGCCAGGGCAATCGAACAATCAGCAGCTCCGTAGTACAGATTAATGGTGTCGCCATCGGGATTCATCGTGTATCCGCACGGAAACACCACATCATCGACGTCGCCGTGACGTTCGTAGTCCGCCTCGGGAGCGAAGATCCATGTATCCCCGCGCAATAAACACTTCTCGGGTTTTTCGAGCTCGAACAGAGCCAACCCGAGTCGATACAGACACCCGGAAGGTGTATGCCGCACGCCGTGGTAGAACACCAGCCAGCCTCTCGAGGTCTCAATGGGCGGCGGAGACAAACCAATCTTGTTGGCATCCCACCAGGCGCCGCGGCGTGCCTCGAGCATGAGCCTGTGCCTGCCCCAATGGCGCAGGTCAGGAGAGTAGGAGATCCACATGTGCGCCCCGAGTTTCGTCATGGGCCTATGAATCAGCGCCCAATACCCGTCGATCCTCCGCGGCAGGAGAGCCGTATCCTTGTCATCCGGTGGCATGATGACACCGTAGCGCTCGAAGGTTCGGAAATCCTTGGTCAGGGCGAGGGACACTCCGGGCCCACCGCGCGAATACGAGGTGTACGTCACGACGTATTGCTGCAGTTCGGGCACAAACGTGATGCGAGGATCTTCAATGCCCCATATCTCCTCGGGATACTCCTTTGGACTGGGCATGAGCGTCGGTTGGCTATCAATTTGCCATCCGTCTACACCGTTTTGCGAGCGCGCAGCGCACAGATGCGACAAACCGCGGCGGTCTTCCACCCGGCAAAGCAGTAGGGTAGAGCCATCCGCGAGGAGCGTTGCTCCGGCGTTGAACACACTATTAATGGAGTATGGCCAATCCTTACTGGTCAGGATCGGGTTGGCAGGATGTCGAACCAGTAATGGCTCATGGTGAATAGTCGGAGCGCTCATAACTTTTTGTGCGGGAGTGGTCAAGACGGAATCTCCATCTGTTCAGACTGTGGCAGCGAACTCATCTCCAGGAGCGCCATCAAGAACGATAGCGTTGATTCTGCCCCCTGGTTCTCATTGGCGCGGTCGGGGTGAAGACCGTCCCGGCACCCGCCGGAGACGGAATCATAAAGAGGAAGTTGCAAATCGTTGTCGCCCAGGAACCAGTTGAAGGCCGACCAGGCTTCGCTCCGCCAGCGGCTGTCGCCGGTTACGCGATACGCTTGCAAGCAGGCGGATACCGCACCGGCGGCTTCAATTGGTTGTTGATCGAAGCGTGCCTTTTCACCGCCCTGGCGGTAAAAGCCTTGGGACCCGATCGGCACGAAGTGGCCGTTGATATCGCATCGTTGCTGTGCCAGCAGCCAATCCAGCGCCTCGAGACCGGCAGAGATCATACGGTCATCAGCGCAAGCTGAGCCCGCCAATAGCATGGATTGGGGGAGTCTCGCGTTTCCGTAGGCGAGGACGTTCTCGAACCACTGCCAGTCCGGGCTTCGGATCGATTCATACATTTCAAGCAATCGCCGGCTGAGTACGGATCTGACTTTTTGCGCATCCCGGTCTCCGGGATAGGAGCCGAGATATTCCTGAATTCCGAGGATGGTATAGGCCCACGCGCGGGGACTGCTGAATTCCACTGCCGCGGGAAGAGAGAATTCGAACAAACGTCCCGCAGCGCTTCGCAAACACTGGTCTTGCGACCGGCCCAAAACCGTTCCAAGTGCCCACAACGCGCGGCCGTGACAGTCTTCCGAACCTCCGGCCTCTTTCCACCGGCGATCGTAGCCGAGGAAGTTTCTGAATCTGCCCTTCTCCGGATTAAAGGCATGCTCCAAGAACGACAAATAGCGGACGGACAAATCGACCGCCGAGTCGCCTTTTTCACTTTGATCGTTCCTCGTTTGCGCCAACACGGTGAAAATCAGGGCGCGAGCGTTGTCGTCGGTGGTATAGCCTTCCCTGTAGTTGGGAATTGTGAAAATTGCATGTTGGAACATTCCCGTGTCATCGGTCAGGCGCTTGAGCTGATTAAGTTTTAGTTCCGGGAGTTGATTCAGCGACTTGGGCGTAACGCGCGCCGAGAACTGAACATGTGGACTCTTCATACGGTCGCTGCGAACGCGTGCAAAACTCTCCATGTATCCTTGCGCCACTCTTTTCCAGATCATCTCCCGTCCCAGCAGATACGCACGTTTACGCATTGCGTGGCGTATCGCAGGAGTATCCAAAAGCTCGATTGTCTTTTGAGCAATCGCATCGGGGTTTTGGAAGGGAACCAATGCGCCGCGACGGTCGTCTAGCAACTCAATCGCATGCCAGTACGGCGTCGAGATGATCGCCTTGCCCGCCCCGACAGCATACGCGAGCGTTCCGGAAACGACTTGTGCTTCATGCCGGTAGGGGGTGATGTAAATGTCTGCAGCGCCAATGAATTCAACCATCTCCTCAGGACTGACGAAGCGATTGTGAAAGATCACGTTCGATTCCACTCCGACTTCTTTCGCCAAGTCCTGCAGGTGAGTGCGATACTTGTCGCCTTCGCGACGCAGAATATGAGGGTGGGTCGCGCCCGCGACGATGTAAACCACATTCTTGTGTTTGGACAAGATCTGCGGCAGGGCCTGAATCACGTTTTCGATTCCCTTGTTTGGTGAGAGCAGGCCGAAGGTGAGCAAAACGGCTTTTCCCTCCACCCCGAACCGATCCTTGTAGAAATTGGGATCCAGAAATGGCAGATCCGTAACTCCATGGGGAACCATGTCAATCTTGCTGCCAGGAACTTTGAAGATCTCCTGCAGAAACTGGGATGAGAGTTGGCTCATCACAATAAGGCGGTCCGACAACTCCGCAATCTCCTCCATGACCATCAGTTGGTTAGGGTCGGGCTCGCGAAGAACGGTGTGCAGGGTGGTCACCACGGGCATTTTCAAGCCACGCAAGAGATGCAAAATGTGGCTTCCGGCTGGCCCGCCAAAGATTCCGTACTCATGCTGCAGGCAGACCATATCGATGTTGTTGAAGTTCAAGAACCGCGCGGCTTCCTGGTACGATGCGACGTCGTTTTGCGCAAGCGCCCACCTTACCCGTGCAGGGTAGTCATATCCCTGGTCGGTGTCGTTTACAGGCAGGGCCAACAATCGCGCCGTTCCATACTCCGCCGCTATCGCGCCGCACAGGTCTGTCGTGAACGTGGCAATCCCACATTGTCGGGGAAGATAGTTCCCAATCACGGCGATTCGACTCGGCAGGGATGTCTTTGACTGCAGTCTTGGCCGAAGGGCTGACCTGCCGGTCTCGACGGGCGGCTGCGCGCCGACGATTTTCAAGATTGGTCTGGAAAGCCCAGTGTTTGATACCGACATTGCTCCCCTGGTTCCGGTGAGATGAGGAAGTTGTGAGGCTTCAGGTGAGCCGGATGCACCTTACGGCATGGTCCTGAGACTGGTTAACTGGTTGACTCCTCCAAGTATCCAGCGAGAAGAAGCTTCAGGACTGGTCAAAATTGACCACATGACCCGGGTGAGAGGTGCGGTCTGCGACTGGAAAATCCCTTCTGCAAACGCGTCGTGGACGTTGGTTTCGGGCCGTGAGACGCGACTACCGCCTTTGATCCACTTCGGACGGCGGCAACGTTTCCAGTTGAGATCGCTGGAAGGGCAGGGAGGACAGATAATCAACAAATCACAATGGTGGAGGCGGCGGGAGTCGAACCCGCGTCCGAAAATGTCACTGGTCAAGAGCCTACATGCGTAGTCCAGTTCATGCCCTGGGCATTACCCCAGGACGTTCGCGGTCCGCGCTCAGAACGGACAAGAAACGCGTCCCGCTAGCCTGTAATCTTAGCCTCCCTGCCCAGACGTAGCAGAGAAGAGCAGCCCGCTGTGTGACGTCCTTCGGAGGCCCACGGGCGAAGCCTCCTCGGACGGCTGCCTAACTAATTAGGCTGCGTATGCCATCTGTTGATTGGCAATTATCATTTTGCCCACGATTACGGGTGTGTGCACCCCGGCATGCCTCTTGGCCGTAAGCATCTCCGTCGAAGCCGTGACGCCCCCACTGGTGGGATGGCCTTGGAAAGATCCACTTCCAGCCTAGGTCGCAAACCGGCGGAAGTCAAACACCGTTGGTTAGATGTCGAGCGCGGGGCAAGGGTGGCTCGCGCGGGCAGCGTCCAGAGACTGAGGATCACCGACTCGGAAGTTGAAATCGAGTACGAACGGCTTACGGCACCGCTGAGGCAGTGCCCTGGTTGGCGGTGCCGAGAAACGTGGCTGGCGCAAGTCCCGTTGCTGTGCGATATTTCGGTGTCTCAACTAACTTGCATCCTCGCCGCGCGTCTAACATCTCATTTACGGTGCTACGGATATGGGAATGGTCGCGACGCGTGTACCCGAACTGCCTGAGGTGTTGCCGGTGAAGGCCCAGTGTTTGCCGTACGCGCAAATCCCGCATACGAGCCGCCTCTTCCTCGATTTCCTTTCTGATTTTTCGAAGGTCCAGCAGTTTTATCCGAGTTCTCCTTATTCCTCCGAGTGGCAGAAACCATCGCGCCGGCATTATGACCCGGAGCGGCGCGCGCGGGTGAGCGAAATTCTCGAACGCCAGAACCGAGCCTGGGGAGCCTCGGAAAAAACGGTGGCAAATATCGCGCGGCTGCGTGCTGGAGCTTCCGCTGCCCTGACCGGACAGCAAGTCGGACTGTTTGGCGGGCCGCTGTTTGCGATCTACAAGGCGCTGAGCGCGGTAAAGCTGGCAGAGCAAGCCACAACAGCAGGTGTGGACAGTGTTCCGGTGTTCTGGCTCGCGACGAACGATCATGATCTGGCGGAAGTGAACCACACCATCTTCCCCGGTGCGAGCGGATCGCTGGAGCGGATGACAGCGCCGAGTCATGGCGTGGATGACGCGCCGGTCGGGACGATCAATTTTGGCGCCGAAATCGCGGGCGTAGTGCAAGCGGCGGCGGAGGTCCTTGGCGACTCGCCGGTGACCGATATGTTGCGCGAGTCGTATCGAGCTGGGGAGAATTTCGGCTCGGCGTTTGCGCGGCTGTACGCGCGCCTGTTTGCGGACTGGGGCGTGATCCTGCTCGATCCCTGCGATCCGGAAATGCAGGCGATCGCCGCGCCGATGTACAAGGCTGCCATCGAGCAGGCGGCCGAAATCGATGACGCGCTGCTGGAGCGGGGCAAGGCGCTGGAGCGTGCTGGATATCACCAGCAGGTGAAGGTGACACCATCCTCAACGCTGCTGTTTACCGTGCATGAGGGCGCGCGCATTCCGATTCACCGGCGCCTGAACGGCAATTCCATGGATTTCCTGCTGGGTGACCGTAAGCTGTCGCAGCAACAACTGCTGGCGCAGATTGCGGATGCTCCCCAGCAGTTCAGTCCCAACGTATTGTTGCGGCCCATCGTGCAGGATTATCTTTTGCCCTCCTTGTGCTATACGGGCGGCACCGCGGAGGTGGCCTATTTTGCGCAGGTGGCGGTGGTCTATGAGCGCTTGCTGGGGACAGTGACGCCGATTCTGCCGCGCTTTTCGGCAACCCTGGTTGAGCCGAAACTTCAAGGATTACTTGAACGTTACGATTTGAACCTCACGGATGTTTTTGCCGGGGAAGAAGCGCTTCGGGAGAAGATCGCGGCGCGGATTCTGCCGCCGGAGCTGCAGAGCGCGTTTGATCGAGCCGGAGCAAATCTGGAAGAAGCGCTGGCGGCCATCCGGACGGCTCTGGTGCGGCTCGATAAAACTCTGGCCGAAGCCGCGGACAATGCGGGTGCGAAAATGCAGCATCAGTTAGAGAGCTTGCGGGGCCGCGCGGCTCGAGCCGAGTTGCGGCAGAGCGAAATTGCCGGACGCCACGCTCAACTGCTGAGCGCCTCGTTATACCCGAATAAGACTCTGCAAGAACGCGAAATTGCCGGGGTCGCGTATCTGGCGCGCCACGGAACCGATCTGTTGCGCGAGCTCTACGCTTCGGTGCACACCGACTGCCACGATCACCAGGTGGTCACACTCTCTTAGCCGCGAGAACCGCGGTGCTATTCCGACTTGCTGACTGCCAGGTAAGTTCCCAGCCCAATCATGATCCCGCCGGTGGCGGTGCGCTGTGCACGGCGGAACCTCGCCGATGCGCGAATCCGGTTTCCCAGCGGGCCTGCGAACATGGTCACCACCAGGTCGGCAGAGGTGTTCAGCGTGACCGAGACCGCGCCCAGCGCGAGAAATTGCGCGAACACATGGCCGGCTTCGCGATTGACGAACTGTGGGATGAACGACAGGAAGAACAGGGCCGTCTTCGGATTGAGGACTTCGGTCGCAATTCCTTGCCAAAACGGATTTCGGGCGGGCGGTAGTGCTGCGGCCGGAAGTTCATCGCCATCGCGCCATGCCGCCCAAATCATTCGTATTCCGAGAAAACACAAGTAGGCGGCGCCCGCGTACTTGACGGTTGCGAACGCGACCGCGGAGCGGGCCAGAACCACCGAGACTCCGGCGGCTGCCGCCAGCACGTGCACCATTCCGCCTGCAAAGGTGCCGAGCGCGGATAAGACTCCATCGCGCCCGTCCACCGGCGAGGCTCCGTGCCAGTACGTACAACATGCCGGGCCCGGGAGCGACTGCCAGAAGCAAGGCAGCGGTCAGGAAGAAAGCGAGTTTGCCCGAATTCATCATGCGTGGAGATTTTAAATCACAGAAGAACCCATCACATGGTTGACGATGAGGGTCTCCGTGGATAAACACGGGTCGATGTCTCGCGAAATGTTTGCCATGAAC
>Ga0307478_10004020_pt1 | contig 10632 bp, 7 predicted proteins | sample atmos_gasesECM4C_2_FD_203713 | JGI IMG/M metagenome (GOLD analysis project Ga0307478, IMG submission 203713) | Hardwood forest soil microbial communities from Morgan-Monroe State Forest, Indiana, United States - atmos_gasesECM4C_05 | ecosystem: Environmental > Terrestrial > Soil > Temperate...
TCTCAAGCGAATACGGCATGCTGCCCCGCGCCACTCTGACCCGTACTCCGCGCGAAGTGAGCAAGGGCCGCGCCAGTGGCCGCACGCACGAAATCCAGCGCCTCATCGGCCGCTCGCTACGCGCCGTCACTGACCTCGCCAATCTCGGCGAGCGCACCATCTGGATCGATTGCGACGTCATTCAGGCCGACGGCGGCACACGCACCGCTTCTATCACCGGCGCTTTCGTCGCTCTCGGACTGGCCCTGGAAAAATTGGTCGACGCCGGAACCCTGACCTCGGTTCCCTTGCGCGATTTCGTCGCAGCCATCAGCGTGGGCATCGTCGATGGCGAACCTCTGCTCGACCTCTGCTACGAAGAAGACTCGCGCGCCGATGTCGACATGAACTTCGTCATGACCGCCGGCCGCAAGATGGTGGAAGTCCAGGCCACCGCCGAGCACAGAGCCTTCGACGACCGACAGTTCAACGAAATGCTCGCCCTGGCCCGCAGGGGTGTAGACGCCCTGATCGCCAAGCAACAGGCGGTGCTGAGCACGCTGACGTTACGACAGTGATTCCGTGAGCGTTGCCGTATCAGGGCGCGCCTTCAGGCGCGCTGTAACCAGGTCTAAGTCGATCGGCTTTAGCCGCTGCTAGCACGATCGATGTCGCTGCCGCCACTTCGTCTCAAACTGCGCCCCTAAGCTCTCGCCTTCATCCGTCTTATAATCAGCGCCATGTCTTCCCCTGCGGCGCTGACGGAAACCCTGCGAATGGACCGCGAGGACCCGTATCTGCGTGTTCTTTGCGTAAACATCTTCGTGCGCGATCAGGATCGAAGCCTTCGCTTCTATGTCGATCAACTTGGATTCCGGCTGGTCGTAGACGAGAGCTATGAATCCGGCGGGCGCTGGCTTGCGGTCGCGCCTCCCGATGGCAATACTGTCCTCGCCCTGATCGCCCCGCCGCGCAAGTCCGAAGACTTCAAACTGATTGGCCGCTCGCGACACACCGTCCTGGCTACCGAAAACATCATGGCCAAATTCGAAGAGTGGAAAAAACGTGGCGTCCGCTTTCATCATCCGCCCCAAGCGACCCTATGGGGTGGAATCTTCACTCGTTTCGACGATCCGGATGGCAACTCTTTCTCACTCGTGGCGCATGACAACTTCGTGCGTCAAATCGAGGCCGAGCGGCGTGCCGCGACGGAAAAACTCGAGGCCGAGCGCCGGGCTGCTCAAGAGCTTGAAATTGCAAAACAGGTCCAGGCTCGGCTCTTCCCGCAAACACTGCCTCAACTCAAAACGCTTGATTACGCCGGCGCTTGTATCCAGGCGCGCGCCGTCGGCGGCGATTACTATGACTTTCTCGATCTTGGCCACGGCACCCTCGGGCTCGTCATCGCCGACACTTCTGGAAAAGGGATCGCGGCCGCCCTGCTGATGGCCAACCTGCAAGCCAACCTGCGCAGCCAAAGCGCCATTGCGCTCGATCAGCCACAACGCTTCTTGCAGTCCGTCAACCAGCTTTTCTGCCAAAACACCGTGGATAGCGCGTACGCCACGCTGTTCTTCGCGCAATATAACGATCAGGCCAGACGCTTGCGCTTTGCCAATTGCGGCCATTATTCCGGCATTTTGCTCCGCGAGGGAAATACTCTCGAGCGGCTCGATTCCACCGGCACCGTGCTGGGGCTGTTTTGCGACTGGGATTGCTCGATCGAGGAACGGCAATTTTCCCCCGGAGACATCTTCGCCCTCTACACCGATGGCGTAACGGAAGCCTTTGATCCCTCGGGCGAAGAATATGGAGAGGCCCGCCTGATCGAAGGCCTGCGCCGAGGGCGCGATTTGTCTTCGCAGTCGTTGCTCGCTGAGATCGTTCAGGACGTTCAGCGTTTCAGCGGTCCCGAGCAGTACGACGACATCACTCTGATGATCGCTAAGTGCAAATAGCGCCCGCAATTAGGCGGGCTCCGACGATCCCGATGTTCACTCATCACACCTCCCTCCCGACCCGTCGTATACAATAAAAGGCCGCCCAAAAATCGCTTCCCGGGCGGAGTGTATCCGTCCCTATTCCGCACTCATTTTTGGAGGAACGAACAATGAAGCTCACCCCCGGAAAACTCGCCGGTCTTAAAAAAGTCTCCAATGACCGGGGCGTCATCGCCGCCGCCGCCATGGATCAGCGCGGCTCTCTGCAGAAATCGCTCGCCAAGGAAAAGGGCGCCGAAGTCACCGACGCCATGATGGAAGAATTCAAGTCGCTGGTCACCGAAGTCCTTACTCCGCATGCCAGCGCCATCCTGCTCGATCCCGAGTGGGGCCTGCCCGCCTCGAAGCGCCGCGCGAAAAACGCCGGCCTGCTGCTTGCCTATGAGAAGACCGGCTATGACAAGACCGGCCCCGGCCGCCTGCCCGACCTGCTCGATCTGTGGTCCGCACGCCGCCTGAAAGAAGCGGGCGCCGATTGCGTGAAGATCCTGCTCTACTACACGCCCTTCGACCCGAAAAAGATCAACGACCACAAGCATGCCTGGGTCGAGCGCATCGGCGATGAGTGTCGCGCCAATGACATCCCGTTCTTCCTGGAGTTTGTGGGCTACGAAGAAGGCGCTGACGAGAAGGGCCTCGAGTACGCGAAGAAGAAACCACAGATCGTCGCCGAAAGCATGCGCGAATTCAGCAAAGACCGCTACGGGGTCGACGTCCTCAAGGTCGAAGTGCCCGTCAACATGAAGTTCGTCGAGGGTACGAAGTGTTTCGCCGGCACGAAGGCCTACACCAAGAAAGAAGCCATCGACCTGTTCCACAAGGCCGCCAGCGTCGCCACCAAGCCGTTCATTTACCTCTCGGCGGGTGTGAGCAATGCGGAATTCAGCGAGACGCTCGAACTGGCCGGCGAGTCCGGCGTGAAGTTCAACGGCGTCCTCTGCGGCCGCGCCACCTGGAAAGACGGCATCCCCGTCTACGCGAAGCAGGGCGCCGATGCCTTCCGCAAGTGGCTCGAAACCGAAGGTGTGAAGAACATCGAAAACGTCAACAGCAAGCTGAAAGCCGCCACGTCGTGGTACTCGATTTACCAGGCGGAGCCCGCGTTGGTCGGGGCGTAAGCAAAAGCCCTTGAGGCGCGGGCACCCTCGCTCGCCGCAATCAAGGCCGCGGACGCAGGAACTTGCTTATCAACTGAAGGGCAGGCTAAAAGGTCTGCCCCTTTCTTTATGGAGCGACGAGTGTCCCGCCCGTCAAGGGCGCTCCAAGCTCATCATTGCTTTCCCGATACTCCCACCCTACGATGGCTTCATGTCGCAGCCGACCGCTAGCGTGCGCGACTCGACGGCCGAAGCCAGCCAGCTTTCGCCCATCGAAAAGCTCGCGGACCCGCCCTATCGCGTCCTCTACGACGGCCAGTGCGAAGTCTGTCAGGCTTGCGTCTCCTGGCTGAAAGTTCTCGATCGCGATGGCAAAACGCTTTGCCTGCCCATCTCCGCGGAGACTCTCGCATCCACACATACCCGCTTGCGAATGGACGACTGCCTCCGCCAACTGCACGTCGTTACTCCCAGCGCACTGATTCTTGTCGGGTGGGATGCCGTCGCTGCGCTCGCACTCCTGTTCCCCTCCACCGGGATCATCGGCTGGCTCGGCCAGCGATTCCCTTTCCACAGCCTGGGACGCGCCATCTACGGATACGTCGCTGCCAACCGCTACGCTCTGAGCAAGTGTCGTGGCGGCGCCTGCCGCGTCGCCAAACCCGAAACCGTCAGGCGCCAAGCCCGGCTTGGAGCTTTCTGGTCGTGCTACTCACTTGGTTTTTTTGTACGCCTGCCGCTGATCTTGTGGGCAGGCATTTTGACGGCAGTCCAACGAATCCGCACCTTCTTTGCCACCTACCACAGGCGTGTCGATCTCTTGAACGGCAGGCTGACGATCTTATTTCTGAACGGAACCCTTCCCAACGCCGTACCCCTGCTTTTCGGAGAACTCTTGACCACGGTTCTCTACGACGGGGTCGCTGTCGACCCGGGATCCCCGAAGATGCGCCGTTCGCTCGACCGACACCTGCGCCGTCTGCAGCCGAAGATCACCAAGGTCGTCGCCACCCACGCCCACGAAGAGCACGTCGGCAATCTCAACTGGCTCGCGGATCGCGCCCACGCTCCCATTTACCTCTCCGCGATGACGGCACAATTTCTGACTCCATTCAAAACGCTTCCCTGGGTCCGGGCCATGATCATCGGCCAACCGCCGAATCTTGAGCCTCCCTACCAGATACTCGGCGAGACACTCAATACGCATTCACATCAACTGCAGGTCATCTCAACGCCGGGGCACTGCGACGATCACATCGTCCTCTACGATCCCGCCGAAAAGCTTCTGATCGCCGGCGACGCCTTCATGGGCAGTTACTTCGCTACGCCCAACCCCGACGTCGATAGTCACAAGTGGCTCGTCAGCCTCGAACACCTGATGGAAGTCGACATCGAAATCCTGGTCGAAGGCCATGGACACATCCACACCCTGCGCACCGATATTCCTGACTTTCCGGGTGTGGTGATTCGTGAAGACCCAAAGAAGGCAATCGCGCAGAAGCTCGACTACATGCGCTGGCTGCGCGAACAGATCGAGGCTGGATTTGCGGACAAGCTTCCCATGCGCGTGATCGAAGCCACCTGCTTTCCTTGGGGGAATCGCACTTCTTGGGAAAGTTGCGCGACCGACGAGTGCATCCGCCTGCTCAGCCTCGGCCACTTTTCGCGCACCGAACTCGTTCGCAGCTTCGCGCGCAGCAACAACGACGTGCTTCCGACCATCTATGAAGTCCGCATCTCAGAGTAGTTCGCGAGCCGCGCAGCGCTTTCACGCACAAAATCGCGCAACTCAACCGACGGACCGCGACGGCGCCCAAACTAAAGTGTGTGTTGGAACACTGCCGTCCCCACGCCAGCCAGAATGCCCATCACCATCACGGCCCCCGAATACCCTCGCCGCCGTCCTCCATGACATCGCCGGGCCCACGATCAGGACCGAGTAAATGCTGAACGCGCCCAGCGTGCAAAGCAAAGTCACGACATACGGCAGCGGCACGCCCCGTGCCATCAGGATGAAGGCGGCCGCCACCTCGAAGGCCATCGGCACCGGCAGAAATGTCCCTGCGAGCGCAACCAGAACGATCCCCAGCAGTGTCACGTGACCAGGAATCACGCGCGCCGGCACCATCTCCGCCACAATCGCTCCCAGCAGTGCCGCCAGGATCATGAAGGGAATCGTCGTCGCCGCCAGCCTGGCCAGGTTCTTCAGGTACAGCCGGAACGTATCGCTTGCCGGAATCAGCCATCCATCGCTCTTCATTTCGCAGACGGCGCCTGACAGGCTTTGCTCCGAACGCGTAAGCCAAGGCACCATGGCTACCAGTAGGAGAGGCACGATCAGCCGCAACACCGCAACACCCGGCGGAAACAACGCAAACACCGTCGTCAGCACAACCACGTTCAGCATCGGTGAACTGATCATCGTGGCGATCACGGTCGCTTCACTGGCCCCGCCCTGAAACAGGCTCTGCCCAATCGGCGCCACGCAATTCGCGCAGACGCCCAACGGGACCCCGCTCACCACGCCCAGCGCGGTATTCGCCGCGGCGCTCTGAAACCTGCGGCGAGGCAGCATAGGCAACAGCGTCAGCAACGCCGCTCCGAAGAAAAGGCCGAACGTCATCCCGACGCGGTTCGTCCACATCCAGTTGACGCTTGTCCTCTCGATCCGCGCGGCCAACGGCATGTCTGCCGAAACCGGCATCTTCGCATCGAAACTCAGCACGCCGCTCGTTTTGATCGACGTGCCGCTGTGCTTTTTCAGCAGTGAGGGATAGCGCGAATCCACCCAGAAATACGAGCCGATTCCAAGCGCGAGCAGAACTGCAATCGTGATGGATACGCGCGCACCGTTGCGCGACGAAACAGGTACATCGAGAGACGCACCGGCCACAGTGGAAGACGTAGTTCACCCCAGAGCAGAGATCCGACAGTTGGCGGGAAACTCTAGAGGGACGGCCTACCCCGGACAATAGTTGAAGAACACTACGAGACGCGCCGAAGCATCGCAACCCTGAAGAAGATATCGTCCCTCTTTCGGGACAGCGATCGCCTTCTTTCGGCAAAGCGATCGCCTCACAACCCTCATTTCACTGCGCCTTTTTAGAGGGAACCACGATCTAACTGGATGATCGAAGTCACCCGAGCCAAAGGCCACTTCGCCATGCACGCATCACCGCAGAACATCCTGCAACTCATCGGCAACACCTCCCTGTTGGCGCTTCGCCACGTTGTTCCCGCCAACGGCGTCCGCATTCTGCTGAAGCTCGAAAGCGAGAACCCCACCGGCAGCATGAAGGACCGCATGGCTCTTGCCATGATCGAAGCCGCCGAGGCCGATCGACGACTTAAACCCGGCGGTGCCGCCGTCGAATATACCGGCGGCAGTACCGGCGTCTCGCTCGCTTTCGTGTGCGCGGTCAAGCGGTATCCCCTGCATATCGTCACCTCTGACGCCTTCTCGCGCGAAAAGCTCGATCACATGAAAATCCTGGGCGCGCGCATGAACATCATCGCCAGCGAAAGCGGCCGCATGACCGAAAAGCTCACTCGCGACATGGTCGAGGCCGCTCGCGTGATCGCGGAAGACGCCGGCGCGTATTGGACCGATCAGCTCAAGAACACCGACCAGCTCTCTGCCTATCACAAGCTCGCCGACGAAATCTGGACCCAAACCGGTGGCGGCATTGATGCGTTCGTGCAGAGCGTCGGGACCGCCGCATCCCTCCGAGGCACTAGCGAAGGCCTCCGCCGCCACGATGACAAGATCAGGATGGTCGCCGTGGAACCTACCGAATCCGCGGTCCTCTCCGGCGGTCCTCCCGGCGGACACAAAATCGACGGCATCGGCGCCGGTTTCGTCGTGCCGCTCTGGCGAACTGACGTCTCCGATCAGATCGAACGCGTCTCGACCGACGAGGCCAATGCGATGGCCCTCCGCCTCGCCCGCGAAGAAGGACTCTTCGCCGGATCTTCCACTGGCGCGAACGTCGTCGCTGCCTTGCGCGTGGCAGAACAATTCCGCCCCCACGCAACCATTGTGACCATCATGTGCGACACGGGGATGAAGTATCTGAAGACGTACGGGGCAGAACTGGGCAAGGCAGAATCAACGCTTCTGGCTGCTCACTGATGGCTCAGCAGCAGCCGAAAGACGAGCGCAAGGCACTTACCTCTTCCATCCCATCCAGTCGATCATCCATTTCCACGTCATCTCCTGGGTGTGCTTCGCCGGTGGCGCCGGAATCGGACGCTCGGGAAACATCACTTGTTTCCCTCGATACGTCTCTGCCAGGCGCTTGAACACTCTTCCCTGCTCCTTCACCTTGCCGTCGTTGGTCATCAGGCCCAAGCTGTATTCAAGAGAGTTGAATTCGAATTTCCGGTCTACATCATGCGTGTCCCAGTGCGTGAACCAGCTGACCCCCTGCTCAATGGCGGCCGTCACGGCGATTTCCAGCCACTCGGCTTGCTGCTTCTCGGGCAGACTTTCGATGCACGTGTTGAATTCCTCGGCCCAGACGGGCTTGTGCAGATCCTTCGCATACGCGCGGATCAGCGCCGCATTCGCAGCCAGAAGTTTCGTGCTCGGCGGATCCATAGGGCCTCCGTACTTCAGCGCGCCCGACCAATACGGATAGCAATGCATGATCGGAAATTTCGTCGCCGCAAGCGCTTGGGGCGAGAACGTGTTCTCCTCGAACCACGGCTCTTCGTCGACGCCATTCACGTGCAGGCCTTCTGGAACAGCCTCCTGCATCAACGCGAACATCTTCGCCATCCACGGATCGCCGACGCTCGGCTTGGTTCTCCAGCATGTGTTGAGTTCATTGCCGAAATCAAACCCAATCACGTTGCTTTTCTCGCGAACGACTTTGGCCAGTTCACGAACGAACAGTTCCTGCGCCTTCCACATCTCGCCATCGGTAAAGAACTCAGACCCCGCTTTGTTGAACGGCGGCAGGAAAAACCACCCGCTCAGTTGCCCGGTGAAAACGGTGACCACGGCATCGAGCGAGCGCTCGCTCATCAGTGTCAGCAATTGCTCCAGCCGCTCGAGGTGAAGCGGACTCACCCACTTCGGATTGGGTTGGAAATACGGCCAGATCAGCAGAATGCGCAGATGATCCACGCCCAGCGCCGAGATCGCATCCAGATCGCTCTTGATCGGGTCCGCGTCCCAGTTGTTCCAGCAGAACCACCAGTTCTTCGACGGCGTATAGTTGGCGCCGAACCGATGACGAACCAGCTCCCGGCTGTGCGCCAGACGCTCATCGGCAAGTGCACCGCGCCTCGGTTCAGAAATCGTCGGATCTTTGCTCTCGACCCCAGCCGCCGCAGTGCGAATTGCGAAAAACGAAGACTCCGCAGCGACCGGGCCCGCGATCGCCGCCGCCAATGTATTGCGGACGAACTCACGTCTGTTCATAACGCCGACACTATACTCGCGAAACCATCATCCGCGGCCGTCGTCAGAACATATAGGTCGTCAGAACATTTAATATTGATGGCGCGCAACCAAGGCGCTCTTCCCATGAACGCAAATCAAACCGCCCTTATCACCGGCGCCTCCACAGGCCTGGGAGCCGAGTTCGCAAGGCTCTTCGCACGCGACAAGTACAACCTTGTCTTAGTGGCTCGCACTGGGCCCAAGCTCGCCGAACTCGCCGACGAACTTCGCCAGGAGCATGGCATCACCGTGAAGACGATCCCGCTCGATCTCGGCCTACCGCAGGCGTCCCAGAACCTCTTCGAAGAAACCCAGCGCGCCGGCATCGATGTCGATGTCCTCGTCAACAACGCCGGCTACGGGCGTTCCGGAAACTTCGCTGACATTCCGCTGGAAGAATCCTACGGACAGATTCAGCTCAACATCACCGCCCTCACGCTGCTCACGCGCCTTTATCTGGGACCGATGCTCGAGCGCCGATCCGGCAGCATCATGAACGTCGCTTCCACTGCCGCTTTCCAGCCCGGCCCGCTGATGGCTGTCTACTATGCGACCAAGGCCTACGTTCTCTCCTTCTCCGAGGCACTCGCCAACGAACTGCGCAAGACCGACATTCGCGTCACCTGCTTTTGCCCAGGCGCAACGCTCACCGAGTTCCACAAGCGCGCCCAAACCGAGAACGCACGCCTTTTCAAGCAACTCGCTCCCATGGACGCCAAGACCGTCGCAGAAGACGGCTATCGCGCGCTGATGACTGGCAAGACTGTTGCGATTTCCGGATTCAAGAATTGGCTGGTCGCTGAGTCCGTGCGCTTCGCGCCCCGAAAGATGGTGACAGCCATCTCCCGTTGGGTCGCCGAACCCGTGCGCTAGTTCGTGGCGCTGACGTCTCGCCTGGCTTTTACAAACTTGTCATCCTGAGCGAAGCGAAGGACCTGCTTTTCCCCACGCATTTGCGTTTCTCCCAGAATTCCCTGGCCTTTCCCTGCGATTCTCTGCGTTTCAAGGGTCTTCTTTGCGACCTTTGCGACGCAGTTCTTTGCATCCTTTGTGGTTCAAGCTTTTGACTTTCAAGTCTGTCAAGCCCCCAAAATCGCGCTTTTCCCCGCAACGCCTTCAATTCACGCCAAATATATTTCCCGCGCAACTGTCTCAATTACCCTGCCCAAATTGCTATTCTAAAATTAGAGCCAGAGATGGAAACGAATCCGCGTGTCCCGGGCTTAACCACGTTGACGCTTGCCGGACTCCGACCCGAGGGAGTCGTACCGGACATCTGAGCGGCCAGGCTCCTCCCCTATCGAGGGGGCGTTAGCCGCAGTTGAAGTGATTCACTTCGTGTCACTTACGAGTCTAATCATAAGGATGGACTCGTAAGTGACCAAACGACCAGAAGAAGAATGGGTAAAAGCAGAAAGTCAGTCGATGCCGATGAAACAAGAAACGAAAAAAGGAATGAGGGTACCTTCTAACTAAAAACGGAAAGGATAACAAAGCCACCGGTCGATAACTTACTCGTCACAATCCGCGCGAGCATCGGATCCAGGCAAAGTGCACGGGTTACCATCGTCCAACTTTCTTCTCTCCTTCAGGCAACCCCGTCTTTACAAATCGCTACATACTTTTGCAAAGCTTTACCCGATTCGCGATATCGTTTTCGTCGACCGGCGTCTAACCAATCAGGGAGCAGGGACTCCCCCAAACGGCCCACGTTGGTCGACAGCTTACGCCCTGCAAAGCCTTCGACACAAGAGGTAGCAAGATGGCGAATCTTAGTCCCGCCCGTCATGCTGTTACGTCTGCGGTTGCCTTTGTTCCCTCAACCAAGTTTTTTCACTCAGGAACCACATTGTTGGCGCTGTTGCTCCTTGTGGCCGCCGGCCTCGCGCAAAATGAGAACCATGCGCCGATCCCCGATTCAACACAAGATCCGAAGGTCGCCCAGACGACGGCACCACCGTCCGCCGCAGCGCCCTCAGCAAACATCGTCATCCCTGCGGGCACGCGGCTGGCGCTTGTTCTTACCAGTCCAGTCGCGAGCAAGACCGTGCATCACGGCGATACCGTGTATGGCCAGATGACGGCGCCGGTTGTGGTCGGCAACGCG
>Ga0307478_10004021_pt1 | contig 10630 bp, 7 predicted proteins | sample atmos_gasesECM4C_2_FD_203713 | JGI IMG/M metagenome (GOLD analysis project Ga0307478, IMG submission 203713) | Hardwood forest soil microbial communities from Morgan-Monroe State Forest, Indiana, United States - atmos_gasesECM4C_05 | ecosystem: Environmental > Terrestrial > Soil > Temperate...
CAGCAACTCCCCCGCGGCGCTCGGTTATCTGATCACCATTTTTTCCTACAGCAACTTTCTCTCCGACGAGGTTCTCCGCCACCCGGCGTGGCTTGTCGAGTTGACCACCTCCGGAGATCTGCACCGCGCCCTCGCAACTGAATATTATGTCCGCCGCCTCGCCGCCTTTGTCGCGCCGGAGGGTGTTCCGGACGCCCTCGATCTCGCTCGCTTCCGCCGCCAGCAATTGCTGCGCATCGTTCTGCGCGATGTGCTGGGGCTCGCTTCGCTCTCCGATGTCACCGAGGAGCTATCGCATCTTGCTGACGCGATTCTCGATCTCACCTACAGCCGCATCTGGCGAGAGGTGGCCGCGCGTTATGGCGCGCCCCGGTTGGACGACGGCAGCGCCTGCGGATTTTCCGTTATCTCGCTCGGTAAGCTCGGCGGCAATGAGCTGAATTACAGCTCCGATATCGACCTGATGTTCGTCTACTCGGCCAACGGCCACACCGATGGCCCCCAGTCCATCACCAACAAGGAGTTCTTCAAGAAAGTCGCCAACCGCTTGACCGAGCTGCTCTCTACCTACACCGCCGAGGGCCAGTGTTACCGCGTCGATCTGCGCCTTCGGCCCGACGGCCGTTATGGCGAAGTATGCATCTCCGTCGAAGGCGCCGGCCATTACTACAAGCAGCGCGGGCGCGACTGGGAGTTGCAGATGCTCATCAAAGCCCGTGTCTCCGCTGGCGAGAGCGAGCCCGGCCGCGAGCTGCTCGAGAATGTGGAGCCGCTGATCTATTCCACCACCCTCGACTTCCGCGCCGTCGAAGCGGTCTCCGAAACGCGCGCGCGCATTCATGAGAAGCTCGCGTCCAAGCGCGGCGAGTCCGGCCTCGATATCAAGCTCACGCGCGGCGGCATCCGCGATATCGAATTTCTCGTGCAGTGCCTGCAAAGGCTGCACGGCGGCCGCGAGCCCTGGGTGCGCCACGGCGGCACGCAGTTCGCGCTTTTCCGCCTGCGCGATAAGTCGCTGCTCTCCGGCTCCGAGTACGCGCGCCTGGCTGAGGCCTATGAGTTTCTCCGGAACGTCGAGCACCGGCTGCAATTCGACGAAGACCGCCAGACGCACACGCTGCCCGGCGATCCCGAAGCCCTCGAGGCTCTGGCGCGCCGCATGCCCGCCGGCCCGTCGGCTCCCGCCACAGCCGATACCTTCGAGCGCGAGCTCGACGCACATCTCGGAGAAGTGCAGGAGCTCTACGACCGTCTCATCCACGCCCAGAATCCCATGTATTACTCGCCGCTGCCCCTGGAGCCGGCGCCTGACGAGCCAGAATTGCCCGTCATCGAGCGGCCCCTGCCAGCCTCCAGTAGTCTGATAAAACTGCTCGATCAGCGCGCTCCCCGCCTTGCCGAGTTGTTGAGTCAGGCGCCCCTGCGCCGTGGCCAGGACCGTTTCGAGCACTTTCTGGAGAAGATGATCGCCAGCCCCGAGTCGCTTGCCCGCCTGGATGGCGATTCGCTTCTAGCGGCCTGTGCCGTCGATCTGTTCGAACATAGCCACTACTTTGCCGATCAACTCCTCCGCTATCCCGATTTGCTCGATGAGCTCGGCCGCGCCTGCGCTTCCCCCGATTTCCAGCTCGATGCCGCCTCGCCTCAGGAAGCCGCCGCGCTGCGCCGCTTTTACTTGCGGCAGATGTTGCGCATCCAGTGCCAGAGCGTTTTCTTGCGCCAGCCTATTTTTTCCACCCTCGACCACACCTCCGATCTCGCCGACGCCGTAATTGCCGCCGCCTATCGCATCGCCCTCGAGGAGACCAAGGCCAGCAATCCACCCGTGAGCGCCGCTTACAATCCCACCGGCCAAATGCTCGTTATCACCCTGGGCCGCCTGGGCATGCGCGAATTTGACCTCGCCTCCGACGCCGACCTGCTTTTCGTTTTGCCCGATGCCGACACTGCGGAACTTCCCTTCTGGACTTGCGTGGCCGAGCGCATGATCCAGGCCATCAGCGCCTATACCGGCCAAGGCGTGATGTTCACCGTCGATACGCGCCTGCGCCCTCACGGCCGCGAGGGCGCCCTCGTCCAGTGTGAAGGAATTTACAAGGATTACTTCGCCAAGCGCGCCGAAGCTTGGGAAGGCATCGCGTATATGAAAGCGCGCGGCGTGGCCGGCAATATGGCGCGCGCCACCGAGTTCCTGCACGAGTTGCAGGATGTCGATTGGCGCCGTTACGGACAGGGCGGGCGCTCGCGGAAGGAACTTGCGCAGATGCGCGCACGTCTAGAGAAAGAGCAGGGTTCGCGGAACCCGCTCAAAGCGGGCCGCGGCGGTTATTACGATATCGATTTCGCCCTCATGTACCTGCGCTTGAAAGGTGCAGGTATCTTCTTCAAGGTGCTGAATACACCGGAACGCATTGACGTGATTGAGAAAATGGGACATCTTGAGCGGGAGGATGCTGAATTTCTTCGCGACGCCGCCACGTTCTATCGTGCGATTGATCACGGAGTGCGTATCGCCGCCGGGCACGCGGAAGGCAACCTGCCATCGTCCCCCGAACAAATGCGGATCCTGACGGAATTGGTTCACCGCTGGACGCCGGAACACCTGCATGGCGGAAGTCTGGATACGAAACTGGCGCAAATTCGCATGCGCACGAGGGAATTCTTTGACCGGATATTCAGCTAGCAGGATGCTGAAAAAGGCGTCCGTATGCATTTACCGGGCCGTGACCGTCAGCGAGCGGAGGTCAGTCGGACGGCTCTTTCTGTTATGTGTGTTCGCGTTGCCTTTATGTGCCGCTGCGCCGCCCTCCGGCGAAATTGACGAAGCCTTTACGCGCATGTACAACACGGATTTTCCCGCCGCGCATATGCACATCGATCGTTACGTATCGGCCCAACCCTCCGATCCGTTCGGCTACGCCGTCCGCGCCAGCGCCTACCTGTTCTCGGAGCTCGATCGTCTCGGCATCCTCGAGAGCGAGTTTTTCGCCGACGACAAACGCATCGCCGCGAAGAAAAAGCTTCAACCCGACCCCGAGGTCGGAAACAAGTTCCAGCAGGCTGTCAGCGATTCTCAGTCGCGCGCCACCACGCTTCTGGCGGCCAACGCCAGCGACCAAAATGCGCTCTTTTCCATGGCCATCGCGCAGGGCGTCCTCATGGATTACACTGCGCTTGTCGAAAAGCGTCAGTTGAGCAGCCTCTCTTCGGCCCGCCGTGCCAACAGCTACGCGCAGCAGTTGCTTAAAATCAATCCGCAGTTCTATGACGCTTACCTCACCACCGGGATCAATGAATATTTGCTGGGCAGCCTGCCGTTCTTTGTGAAATGGTTCGTACATTTCGATGGCGTCGATGGCAGCAAAAACACCGGCATCGAGAATCTGAAGCTGGTTTCGCGTTCCGGGCGCTACTTACGGCCCTTCGCCAAGATACTACTGGCCATATGTTATCTACGCGAGAAGCAACCCCGCGAAACGCAAAAGCTGCTGGCGTCGCTGAATTCCGAATTCCCCGCCAATCCGCTCATCCGCAAAGAGCTGGCCAAAGTCTCGGCGGATCTGAACCACAGCCCGGGCGCCGGCGCCAGGTAGGTCCGCTACAAATCAGGTTACTTTCTCTGCGCTCTCATGCCGCCTCACAACACACGGCGCCCGCCAAGCAGCAGCCCTTGATAAATGGCCCGCATCGGCGTGGTGCGAATAAACCCGGTTGAATTTCTTTGCGTTTCTCTGGGGCTCTGCGTCTCTGCGGCGCAACTTGGTTTTCTCCCGCTCACCCATGAGAAAATGGATTCAGCCACTAACTCTTATGGTTCGCGATGGACTTTATTACGGCGCCGGCTTCACTGCCGTGGGCATCCTGCTTACGTGGGTTCAGCCGTGGGCGGCGCTCCTGCCTTTTTTTCTCGCGGCGTTCTGCCTTTATTTTTTCCGCGATCCGGAGCGCGAAATCCCTGTTGGCCCCGTGGCTGTTTCACCGGCGGATGGCAAGGTCGTCGCCGTGCGCCCTGAAGGCCCTTCGCAGAGACGGGTGAGCATTTTTCTGAACATCTTTGACGTGCACGTGAATCGCACGCCCATCGCGGGCACCATCACCAATGTGGAATACCATAAGGGCCGGTTCCTGGTGGCGAGCAAGGAGAAAGCTTCCGTCCAGAATGAGCAGAACAAGGTCATTGTGGAGGGCGACGGAACGCGCGTGGTGTTCAAGCAGATCGCCGGCCTGATCGCGCGCCGAATCGTTTTCACGAAGAAGCCCGGAGACACGGTCGCTGCCGGTGAGCGCGTCGGCCTCATTAAGTTCGGCTCGCGCGTGGACGTGCTATTCGGTCCCGAGTGGGACATCCTGGTGCGGGAAGGAACGCGCGTCGCCGGCGGATCGAGCATCCTGGCGCGTCGCAATGACCGGCAGCCCGTCCGCGAAGCTTCCGCCGAAGCCGGCACATTGGAGCCTGTCGCATGTCAGGGTTGAACCTGAGGAGGCGCTTTCTGAATCCGCGCTCGCCCGATCACCGTCCGCCTCGCGCCGCCTACGCGCTTCCCACGCTGTTCACCTCCGGGAATATTTTCCTCGGTTTTGTTTCCGTGATTCAGTCCATTCAGGGCGCCATGGTGGCGCACGACGGCACTGCCGGAACCGAGCATCACTTCGAGATTGCCGCCAAGGTCATCGGTCTGGCGGTTCTTTTGGATGGTCTCGACGGCCGCATCGCGCGTATGACCAACACCACCAGCGATTTCGGCCGGGAAATGGATTCGCTCGCCGATGTCATCAGCTTCGGCATCGCGCCCGCCGTGCTGGCTTTTTGCTGGGGCGTACAGTTTATTGATCCCAGCTTGAGCCGCGTGCTCCACGAACAAATCATAGGCGTGGGCAGCTTTTTTGCGTTTCTGTTTTTATTGTGCGGCTGCGCGCGTCTGGCACGCTTCAACGTGCAAAAGAATCCTGTTCCCAAAAATCCCGGCCGCCCCAATCGCAAATACTTCGTCGGCCTGCCGATTCCCGCGGCTGCCGGCATGGTGGCGTCGGTCGTATACGCGACCGACTCGGAACCACGCACAAACTGGCCCATCACCGTTGCGTGGATGGTGCTGCTGGCGCTGTTATCCTTCCTCATGGTGAGCACCTGGCGCTATTACAGCTTCAAGGACCTCAACCTGTTGCGGCCGCGCTCCCCGCTTACGGTCATTCTGGTCGGAGTTTTGATCGCTCTCATCTGGCTCTATTCACATCCTTTGCTGGTCGCGTGCGCGGCATCTTATGTGGCCACGGGCATCGTCATTCGCGTCGGCGGAATCATCCGGCGCCACTTGCGGCCCAACCCACCGGGACACCCGGAGCGTCAGGTTGGCTAAATCCCAGACGGTGGCGCTCGTCGGCAGTGAATCTCTCATGGGCCGCGAAATTCGCGACCTGCTATCCGAAAACTCTCTGGGTGGGGACTTGCGGCTGGTGGCTGCGGAAGGGGAGGAAGCGGGCAGGCTCACCGTGCAAGCTGGCGAACCGGCCCTCGTTAACCCGCTTGCGGGGCAGAATCTTGAGTTCGCCGGCGTGATCCTCCTGGCTGGTGCCGTCGGGTCGGTTGGAAACGTGCGCCAACTGGCGCCGCACACGCCCCTGGTCGATCTCACCTATGCCGCCGAGGAATTGCCGAACGCTCGTCTGCGCGCCCCCATGGTGGAGCCCGCCGGATATCAGGCGCCCGCCGATTCCGTGCATGTTGTCGCGAACGCGGCCGCCATTGCCATCGCGCTTGTTCTCGGCCGCTTGCACGCTTCCCATGGGATTCAGCGCGCGCTGGCCAATGTTTTCGAACCGGCCAGCGAGCGCGGCGCCGCCGGAGTGGAAGAGCTGCAGCAGCAGACCATCGGGTTGCTGTCTTTTAAAGGACAGCCCAAGGAAATTTTCGACGCCCAACTGGCTTTCAATATGCTCTCGCGGTTTGGTGACGAGGCGCCCGCTGCGCTCGCTGATTCCGAACTGCGCATCGAACGCCACCTTGCCACACTGCTCGCTGTCTCCGGTGGCGCGCCCATCCCGTCGTTGCGCTTGATCCAAGCGCCGGTCTTCCACGGCTATAGCATCTCGCTTTGGGTCGAATTCGAGTCCAGCCCCGGCGTTGCGGCCATCGAACAGGCGCTCGATGGCGATTCGGTTGACGTTCGCACCGCCGGCACGGAGCCGCCGAATGTCGTCGGCATGGCCGGTGTGAGTGGCTTGGCCACCGGCGCCATCACAATGGATCGCAACAACCCTCATGCCGCTTGGCTCTGGATCGTTGCCGACAATCTTCGTCTCCGCGCCGAAAACGCCATAATCGTCGCCCAAGAGCTCCTATGATTTGTCTTCGCCGCCGCCTTTTGCCTTTTGCCCTTTGCCTTTTGCCTTTTGCCTTACTCTCCTGCGGCTATCACGTGGCCGGAAACGGTGTATCCGACACAATTCCGAAGAACGTCAAAACCATTGCCATCCCGGCCTTCACCAACCTGACCATCCGCTACAAACTCACCAACTATTTGCCGGAGGCCATCACGCGGGAGTTCATCTCCCGTACCCATTACCGGGTGGTCAACGATCCCAAAGAGGCTGACGCGGTACTCACCGGCGCCGTCGTGAGTTTCAACTCCTTTGTTCAGACTTTCGATCCGATCACCGCCCGTGCATCCACCATACAGACCGTCGTCACGATGCACGTCACGCTCCGCGATCGCGCGACCAACGCCGTGCTGTTTGAAAGGCCCCGTTTCGAGGCTCGCCAGATCTACGAGATCAGCATCGATCCCAAAGGCTACCTCGATGAAAGCACCGTCGGATTGGAGCGCCTCAGCCGCGAAGTAGCGCGGTCCATCGTCAGCGCGATTCTGGAGAACTTCTGATGACTCCCGTGCAGTTTCTGGCGCGCGTGAAACGCACTGAACTCGCCCCCGCCTATTTATTCCTGGGCGCGGAGGTCTACCAGGGACGCCGCTGCCGGGAAGCGCTTATCGATGCCGTGCTCGGTCTCGATGGCCGCGAAAACGGCCTCGCGCAGTACGACTTGGCGGAAAGCTCCCTGGTGCAGGTCGTAGATGACGCCCGGGCCCTCTCGCTTTTTGCCGCCGATCGTGTGATTCTCGTCACCGGTGCGGAAGCCGCGCTGCCTCGTCAGAAATCCGAGGAAGAAGACGAAACATCCGGCGCAGGTGATGGCGCGGGCGAATTGGCCGCGTATCTGAAAGACCCCTCGCCCGGCGTGACTCTCTTGTTCGAGGCGACCCGTTTCGCATTCGAGGGCGAAGAGAAGAAGAAACTCGAACGCGTGCGAAAGTTCTTTTCGGCCATCTTGGATGTTGTGGAGCTCGAGCGGTACTCCATCGACGAAGCCAGGGCCGAAGCCCGCACGCTGGCGCGGAATGCCGCGATCTCGATCGACCCCGAAGCTCTCGATCTGCTCGTCGAAGCCCTGGGCGCCAATGTCGCCCGCATCGCCGTCGAAATGGAAAAACTCGCGCTCTTCAGCGCTGCGAAACGCGCGGTGTCGGTGGACGACATCACGACTCTGGTGCCCGATGCGCGCTCCGCTACCATTTTCGCCCTGGTCAACGCGCTTGGCCGCCGGGACCGCGCGCGTGGCCTCGAGATTCTCGATACCCTGTGCCGCGAAGGTGAGTACCTGCCCCTGGCACTGTCATTCTTATCCACGCAATTTCGCCTTGCGCTCGTGGCGAGAGAAACCGGGTTGCGCAGTCCCCAGCAGATTCAGGGGCACTTTGCGCGATCCGGCGTGCCCATGTGGAGTTCTCGCGCAGAGCAGGTGTACCAGACAGTCTCAAAATTCTCCCGGGAGAAGTTGGAGCGGGGGATGAAGCTGATCTTCGCCGCGGATCGCGACCTGCGCAGCGCCCGGCCCGACGACCGCATCATTATGGAACGGTTTGTCCTGGAGCTTACTTCGTAGCCAGCAACTTGACGTGCTGGTGGAGCTTCGATTTATACCGTGCGGCCGTGTTCTTCTTGATAACGCCCAGCTTAGCCGAGCGGTCGATCACCGAAAATGTCTCCGGCAGCAACTTCAGCGCACCATCGGCGTCTTTCGCCGTGATGAGCTTGCGCATACTGCGGATCTGGTGACGCAAACGCGTCGTGTTGCGCCGGTTGAACTCGGTCCGTTTTTCGTCTTGCCGTATCCGCTTCAGCGCGGAAAGATGATTCGCCATAAAGATTTCAATTTCTAAGAATACCACACGCGCCTTTGTGTTATTCTCGAAAGGTCCTGAAAGCTCTTTGGTAGCAACATGGGAAGCTGGTGAAAATCCAGCACGGCCCCGCCACTGTAAGCGTGGAGGACCGGTCAAATCAAGCCACTGTTCCGCAAGGAATGGGAAGGCCGGCCGGCCCGATGAAACGCAAGTCAGGAGACCGACCGAAGTGATCAGCAGGAGTCCTGCTGAACGAATTTCAGGCGTGAAGTCCGGCAGCGGAGGGCTGCTTGAACATGGCGCATCCATTTTTACTCAATTTGCTTCTCTTCGCGTGTGTGCTGCACGCGGAAACCTATCAAGGCAAAGTAGTTGACCCAACCGGCGCGGCCATCCCCGGAGCTACAGTCGCCGCCGTCAACCGCGTCGGATTAGTAGCTCAGGCGGTGACAGATACTTCAGGCTCTTTTCAGATTTCCGTTCCCGATGCGGCCAACACAAATCTGCTCGTGACCGCGCCCGGATTTGAGACGAAAACCGCTTCTTTCTTGGCAGATAGAACCATCACACTGGCCCTTGCTCCGCAGAGCGATTCCGTCACCGTAGCTGGCACGACCATGGATATCCCGCTGAGCCAACAAGGCTCCAGTGTCAGCGTGATCTCCCACGAGGAAATTGCGGAGCGCAACGAAGCCCAGGCGATCGACCTCATTCGCTATCTGCCGGGACTCAGCGTAACTACGACCGGTTCACGGGGTGGGGAAACCTCGTTATTTATCCGCGGGGGCGATTATGACTTTAATCTCGTCGAAATCAATGGAGTTCCCATCGACTGGTTCGGCGGAATCGTGGACTTTGCTCACATCCCGGCAGATTTTCTGGACCACATCGAGGTCGTTCGCGGAGCTCAGTCGGCCGTCTACGGATCCTATGCCAACAGCGGGGTGGTCAATTTCGTCACTCGACAACCCGAAGAAAAGCTTGAATTTGAAGCACTTGCGGAGGGGGGCACTTACGATGAACACCGCTTCGCGGTGGGTGGATCGGGCATGCTCGACGGTTTTGGAATTGGCGTCTTTCTGTCGAGTCTCGATGACAACGGTCCCGTTCCCAACAGCGATTACCACGACAAGAATGTCTTCGCTACGCTGACCCGCAATTGGGGGCAGCAAAGCCTTGCCGCTAACGGCAGTTTCAATGCGGCCGCCCTCGGCGATCCTGGTCCGTACGGGTCCGATCCCGAGCACTTGTTCACTGGAATTGACCTCATCAGCCGCAGCCGCTTTGACCGGTCGGTTTACGGGGCGCATTATCAGATCGACGTGACACCACGAGTGCGCGAGGAGGTGTTCGCCGGGCTGTTCTGGAACAACAGCTTCTATATCAGCCCATACGGTGACAGTTACGAAAATGACTATCGCGGGCAACTGGAGGAGCGCACGGTCGTCAACGTGTCTTCTCACTCCACCATGGCTTTCGGGTACGTTTTTTCCCGCGAGGAGGTCAAGAACACCTTCATCACCGACACCAGTTCGAATGTGTCTCCGGTACAACGCAATCAACAGGGGATCTACTGGGAGAATCGTTTCGAATTCGGCAAGCGGTTTTTCGTGAACGCGGGAGTGCGCGAAGAGGTCATTCACACCGCCCAAATTCCGGCGGATGCCGAGAACATCCCGCCGCGACCGGAATTTCCGGCGGCTACCATCACCAAGCTGAATCCCAAGCTAGCGGCGGGGTACGTGCTGCGCGAAGGGCTGCGCTTGCATGCGTCCGCCGGCACGGGGATACGGCCGCCCTCGGGCTTTGACCTGGCGTTTACCAACAATCCCAACTTGAAGCCGGAGCGGACGGCGAGCGCCGACGCCGGAATCGAGCAGCGGCTTTTTCACAACCGCGTTTCGCTCGATGCGACGTACTTTTACAACCGCTACTATGACCTGATCGTTACGCTGGGAGGGTCGCTCGCCAATCTCAGCAGCTACCAGTCCGCTAATCTGGCCAACTCGCAGGCGCAGGGCGGGGAATTCGCGGTACGCATCCGGCCGGCGCGATGGATTTCGCTGTCTGGAAGTTACATGCTGCTCGATTCCCAGATCCTGTCGCTCAATGGTTCGACCGGACTTGCGCCGGAATACTTCCAGGTAGGCCAGCCGCTGCTTCGCCGGCCACGGAATTCCGGCACGATGGTGGCGGCGTTCGTGCGCGGGAAATTTTCGGCTGACGTGACAGGATACTTTCGCGGTACGGTGCTGGACGTCGAGCCTAACTACGGCGCATCGGCCGGACTGTTCTACAACCCGGGCTATGCGAATTTCGGTTTGAACGTGAATTACGCGCTACCCCATGGCGTTACGCTGTATGGAAACCTGCGGAATGCGCTCAACTGGCACTATGAGGAAGCCTTCGGGTATCCTTCGCCGCTGCTGAACTTCGTGAGCGGAGTAAAG
>Ga0307478_10004022_pt1 | contig 10626 bp, 5 predicted proteins | sample atmos_gasesECM4C_2_FD_203713 | JGI IMG/M metagenome (GOLD analysis project Ga0307478, IMG submission 203713) | Hardwood forest soil microbial communities from Morgan-Monroe State Forest, Indiana, United States - atmos_gasesECM4C_05 | ecosystem: Environmental > Terrestrial > Soil > Temperate...
ACCTGCGCGCGGCTGCCGGCGTGCGCGTCGATGCCCTCGAGCACAATTTCTCCCACGGCGAAGCCGCCGCGCAGATGCCGCTTGAGTGCGACGATCTTCGCGTCCATCAAATGCAGACCTTGCTCCGCGGCGCAGATCAGCGGAATGGCGTTGGTGTGTTCACGATTGGCCTCGAGCACGAGATTGCCGAGCCGGATCGCCTGGGTCACCGTGCCCGGCACGGCGGCCCGCTTCACGTACGCTCCCTGCATGGGCGCTTCGGCGCCGATGGCGGTCCCGCCCATGGTGACCACGGCCGACCGGGCCATACGCTCGAACCAGACCTCCGACACCGCGTTCTGAAACAGCACGACGTTGCCGCGCTCGTCGGCCAGCGCGGCGGGGGTGGAGCGGTGGCCGTAGATGCTGAACGTGGTCATCTGCATTTCCGGGAAGGCGCGGCCCATGCCGTCGCCGTCGACCACGGGAATACCGGCCGCCGCGGCCGTGATGAGCGGTTCCAGGGCATTGCCGCCGCCGATCTCCGATGAGATCAACGCATCGATCTTGTATCCACAGAACGCCTCCAAGGCGCGCAGTGCCCGCAGGCCTTCGCCGCCCTCCGGCAATTTCTCGATCGACACGATCGGCGCACCGATCCCCCCGAGGGACAGTACCCGAGCGTCGTCAGCAAGTTCATCGAGAGTCATCAACCGTATCCGCTTGCCGCGGCGCAATTCCTGCAGACAACGCAGCTTGCCTATGTACGGGTTGCCGCCGCCGCCGGTGCCCAGGATGGCGGCGCCGATGGCGAGCGCCTCGATGTCCGATTCGTCCAGGTAGCGCATTGCTTCTACAGTTCCATGTCGCCGATGACTTTGACGCGGACCCGAGTGGCGTTGCCGCGTAGGTAGGCGAGCGGCACGTCTTCCCGCTCGGTCACGACGATGCTGGCGGCGAGCGCTCCTGCAGCAATCGCCTTGCGCCGCGCTTCGTGCTCTGCCTCGGCCAATGCCGCTTCGCGCGAGAGGGTGTCGAGGGAAAAGATCCGATCCACCTCGCCGCTGGTCTGCGCAATCGCGGCACCGATGGCGTTGGCGGCGGCGAAATACTCCGGGCGAATGACGTCGAGGTCGCCGAGCCGATCCGGCATCAGGATGCTTCCGCCCCCGACGGCAATGAGCGGTATCGGGTCGGGCGACAGTCGGGTGCGGTCCACGGCGTCCGCCAACATCCGCTCGATCACTTGTCGGCAGCGGCGGATGAAAGCACCGTCGATATCCCGGACACGGCTCGCATCTCCGATGTTCGCACGGCCGCCGGCGACGGCGATGTCGGTTGCCGTCAGCACATCGCCGCCGAACACCCTGGCCTGCTGCGTCAATCGATAGCCGACGCTGCGCGGGCCGATATGGGGCAGAGGCTCGGCGTCCTCCACGATCGAGCCGCCGCCGAGCCCGATGCTGAACACGTCCGGCATGCGGAAATTGGTGCGCACACCGCCGATATCCACGGTTGTGGTCGCCTGCCGCGGAAAGCCCTTGTGCAGCAGGCCGACGTCGGTCGTCGTACCGCCGATGTCGAGCACGATCGCCTCCATTTTTCCCGACAGAAATGCCGCGCCCCGCATCGAGTTGGTCGGACCGCTGGCAAACGTCAGCACCGGCAGCTTCTCGGCCGTCGCCGCGTCCATCAATGTCCCGTCGTTTTGACTCAAGAATACCGGGCAATGGATACCGCACCGAGCGACCCCGTCGCGCAGCGACGCGACCGTGCGGCTCGCCAGATCGTGCAGGGCGCTGTTCAGGATGGTCGCGCTTTCGCGCTCCAGCAGACCGAGTTGCCCGATCGAGGACGACAGGGTGATCGATGCCCCCGGGCAGGCCGCCGCCAGGATCTCGCCGGCCTCGCGCTCGAATTGGTCGCGGACCGGCGAGAAGATGCCGCTGACCGCGATGGCGCTGATGCCACGCGCATGGATGTCGGCGCCGATCCGTTTGAGGTCCGTGCGATCGAGCGCGGCGATCGGGGTGCCGTCGAAATCCACGCCTCCGGCGGCCAGGTAGACGTGATCCCCCACCGCCTTTCGCAGGTCCTCGGGCCAGTCAACCATTGGCAGCAGGCATTGCGCCGCCGGCAGGCAGAGCCGCACTACCGCAGTTTGCGACAAGTGCCGGCGTTCAATCACGGCATTGGTGAAATGCGTGGTGCCGATGACCACGAGGCCGGCTTCGCTCGGGTCGACCGCGGCGTGCTCGAGAACCCGCTGCAAGGCTTCCATCAGACCGCTGGTGACGTCCGGCGAGGTCGGAACTTTCACGACCGCGCGGATGGCGCGGCCCTGCATGACCACGGCATCGGTATTCGTTCCGCCCACGTCGACTCCGATCCGATACATAACCCCTCGCAGATGATGGGTTGGATACTATCGGGGTCGGGTGGGTAGGTTTTTCCCGAAAGTGGTCAGGTCACGATACCGCGCTGCAGCACGGTCGCCGCCAATGCGCCGCGGGTGGAGACGTCCAATTTCCGAAACAGGTTCCGCAGATGAAACTTGATCGTGCTGTCGCTCAACCCTAAGGCGCGCGCAATTTGCTTGTTGGTGTAGCCATCGATCAGATACGAGAGGACCCGGTGCTCCTGGCGCGATACACCGGCAACCGCCTTCGAATGCATGGGAGCCGCCGGCAACGACTTGAGGAGCCGCAGAGCGCGCTGTGCGAATGCCGCGAGCAATGCATTGCCGGGACCGGGTTCGGCGATGAACGCCGGTAATAGCGACTCCAGGAACTCACCGTCCTCGATCAGCACACCGAGCAGGCTGCGCGACTCGGCATCGCGCAGCGCCCTGCGCAAATGGCGGCGAGCCAGCGCATGATCTTCGGAACGATGACGCAGGTACGCCTGCAGAATGTCGAGCGAGATTTTCTGCCGCACTTCGAGTTCGGGCCGACCGGCCAGCGACGCCGCGAATCGGGCAGCATCCTTCGAAATTCGATCGAGGAAAATCAGCTGCCGCAGCCGCACCAGCCGCTCCTCGACATCGAGATGCGCGGATCGCCGGGGGCCTGACTCCAGATCGTATTCTTCGAGACGCATGCCGGCTTCCGCATGACGGCGCGCAACCTGCAGAAGCCGTATCCGGGTCAGCTGCAGCCGCAGATGCTGGGTGGGCCCGTGGCGGCGGCTCAGGGTCAGCGCGAAATGATCCAGCCGCTCCAACGCCTTGCGCAGCCCGCGGCCCCAAAAGGCGGTCAGCACGAAATGCGCCGCCATGCCGACGATCAGGTCGGGCCAGCTGTCGCCCTGCATCAGGGCCTGCAAGATCGGTTCGGTGTCTGCGGGGCAATCGCCGAACCTGCCCTCCTCATACGCGATCCGCGATTTGAACGACGCGACGATGGCCGGTTCCGAATTGAAGGTAAGCCCGGAGTGACGCAGCTCGTGTTCCGCGCGCTGCAAAGTGCCGGATGCGTCGGAGGAGCGGCTCTGGCGCAGCGCGATCTCGCACAGATGCAAGAGCATGAAGTGTGCGAGATACGGTGAACCGGTTCGTTGATATGCCGCCAACGCTTCCTCGGCCATTTTTTCAGCCTCGAGCAGCGCGTCGGCTTGCAGGAATCCAATCGCCATGGTGTTGAACAGCAGGCCGCGCCCGAGATCATCGCCGGGTGGCAGGAGCGCCTCGAGCCGACCCCAGCTGGCGATGACTTCGACCGGCGGCGTCTCGTCGATATCCATGCTGATGTCGATGCGAAGCAGCACGGCGTATGGCCGATGCGAAAGGCGCATCCGTCGCAGATCGACCGGCAGCCCTGGATGGCGCGCCTCGAGGCGCAGCAAAGCTTCCCGCGGTTGACCGCTCTTGATCATCAACCACAGTCGTGCAAAGTACAGATCCTCCGAATGTTGTTCGAGATCCGGTCCCGCCGCTTTCAACACCTGCTCGAGCGCCTGGTAGCCGTGGCGGTAGCCGAAGAACATGCCGCCGCTGCGCTTGAAGACATCGACGGCCTGATTCCTTTGGCCGATTTGCAGCAATGAAAGAATCGCGCGCACCGGGTCGGTAAAATTCGCGAACAGATCGGTCAACTCATCGAGGACCGCGGGGTCCAATGAGCGCGGCCGGTTTCGAGTCTCCAGGAGTGCGTCGCGAACCCAGGAACTCGCGAGGGTAGTTTCAGACCCTACCGTGCGCAGGAGTGGGTGAACGCATTGCCCCTGCTTGAAGAGAAACTCGACCGCCGCAGAGGTCAACGGAGCGTTGAGCGCGGCATACAGCGCGGTGACCAATTGCCGTGGCACGGCCGGAAGCATTTCTTGCACGAGGAAATCCGGCAACAGTTCCCGCATCTCCCCGCTGCGCCCGGAAATCCAGGCATCCACCAGCACCGGCCACCCGCCGGTGGCGGCGAACATCTCCCGATCGGCCTTGGTGCGGCAATCCTGTTCCGACACGAACAGCGCGGCGTCATCGATCACCTCGACGAAACCGTAGAACCGCTGCCCGAGCAGCACCCGCGCAACCTCGTCACCCTCACGCGATGCGACCAGCACCCGGCGCGCCGCGGAGTCGCCGTGGACGCCGGCGCCCTGCAACGGGCGGCGGGCCGCCTCGGGGGTTGGGCCATCCAGGATGAGCCAGTCCGCGAAGTAGCGCGCCATCTCGCCGCTCTTGAACTCGCGCAGCAGCCGCGTCTTGCCGCTTCCAGGACCTGCGCGCAGCCAGACAATGGGCTTGACGCAGCGGCTCAGCGTTTCATGCATGCGACCCAGGCGCCGGGTCAGCGGGTCGTCCGCGGAACGGTTGAGCTTGAAGTTGCGCTTCATCCCGCGGCTTGAGAGGGGTTGCGCATGGCCTTCAGCCAAATCAAAGCCGCTGCGACGCCAGTGCGCGCGGCCGCCAGCGCAGCATTCCATAGACGATGCCCGTGACCACCATGGCATCGACGGCCGCAATCCCCGAGATCCGCAGGAACCCGGCGGAGCCGAGCACCGCAATGCAGGCCCCCGCTGCCCACGCCATCAAGGCGGCGGGTTCGACTTTCCGAACCGAGGTGCTCGCGGAACCTAGGTAATCGGCGGGACGGATGAAAAAGAAGTCGATGATGATGATGCTCGCCACCGGCACGAACACGATGGACAGATAGAATAAGAAAGTCAGAAAATGATCCAGAATCTTCAGGAACGCGGCCAGCGTGCCGACCAATCCGCAACCCAAGGTCGCCATCTCGCGGCGCACGGCGGGTGCCGCGGCGCCGACACTCAACCCCGCGCTATATAAATTCAGAGCGTTGAGGACCCAACTGCCGCCAAGAACGATCGCGAAGGCGCCCCACCCCAAGCCCATGAACAGCATCAGGTCCAGAATCTCGATGCGGCCGGTAGCGAGCCCGGCGAGCCCGCCGATGATGATGACGCCGGCGCCGCTGAAGAAATAAGTCAGGACCGCGGTCCACACGGCGCCGTGCATGGGACCGATGAACCGGCAGGTGTCGGGCATGATCACGGCACCCACGATGACTCCGCCGACCACGGCCGACACCGTGTCGCCGAAGGACATCCCGCTGGCGGGCGCCATCCGCAGCAGCCCTCCGATCGAATCATGTCCGATCGAGTTCGACAGCATCAATGCGCACACTACGAGCAGAATCGGCACCACGATCACCGACAGCATGTTGATCGCCCGCAAGCCCACCAGGGTGGTCCCGGTCATGAGCAGCCCGGCAGCCAACTCGATCGGCCACTCCGGACCGCGGTAGCCCCAGAGCGCGGACAGCAATTTTACGACGGCATCGCCGAATAGATTGATATTCACGCCGAACCAACCGATCAGGGATAGCGCGAACGTCAGGTTGAGAACCGTCGACCCCTGGGTTCCGAAGGCGATGCGTGCCAGCATGTAGGAACTGAGACGGGCGCGCGATCCGACCACGCTGGTCAGAATTCCGATGAACGTCAGGATCAGGCTTCCGACCATGACCCCCGGGAGGAACGTGCCTTTCGGCGCCGCGTGCGCGAGATCGAGGCCGGTAATCAGCGACGGCAGGGAAACACTGAAGAGCACATTGCTGACCGCGATCTTCCACCACGGTATCGATCGGTCGGAGGGTACCTTCGAGGTGGAAAATTCGTCCGTATTCATGGTTCGCGTGGCACCTGCATGGCGTGTTCGAGCACCCCCGGCTGGGGGTTGCGAATCTAACAGCTTCTCGGCGCCGTCGCGCCGTTGAGATAAAATCCTGGAGTTCGCCACTTCCGGAGAACCGATGAAAGCATCGACGCGGCCCCGCACCTTCGGGACATTTTTCGGCGCCGCACTGCTGCTGTGTGGCATGGCCGGGCCCCCTCCGGTGCGTGGCGACGAACCGCTCGCGGCCGATAGTATCGGCGGCACGGTCTCAAGCGCCCGCGGCGCCGAAGCCGGCGTCTGGGTCATCGCCGAAACGCAGGATTTTCCGACACGATTCGCGAAGATCGTGGTGACCAACGAGGCCGGCCGCTTTCTTCTGCCCCAGCTTCCCAAGGCGAAATATAGCGTGTGGACGCGCGGCTACGGCCTCGCCGACTCGACCAAAGTACCGGCCACCCCCGGTCAGGCCCTCGATCTGACCGCCCTCATCGCGCCCGATGCCGCCACGGCGGCGAAGACCTATCCAGCGGCCTACTGGTACGCGATGATGAAAATTCCCGACCAGGCGCAGGTGGCAACCTTGCCGGGCGGCCGTAATGGCTACCTCATGTGGATGAAGAACATGGGCTGCATCGGCTGTCACCAACTGGGAAATTTGGCGACACGTACCCTCCCGAGATCCTTGGGTGTATTCAAGTCGTCGGAGGAAGCCTGGCTGCATCGCGTGCAGTCGGGACAGGCCGGCAGCCAAATGATCAACATCGTGCAAGGGACGCTTGCGGGCATCCCGATCCACTATCTGGCGGATTGGACCGACCGGATCGCTGCCGGTGAGTTGCCGGCGGTGCCGCCGGCGCGCCCGAGCGGTATCGAGCGCAACGTGGTCGCCACCGTGTGGGATTGGTCGGATGCCAAAGCGTATTTGCACGACCTCTCCGGAACCGATCGCCGTAATCCGACGGTCAACGCCAACGGCATGCTGTACGGCACTCCGGAACTGAGCACCGACAATTTCCCCATACTCGATCCGCTCCACAACCGCGCCACCACATTCAAGGCCTCGGTACGGGACGCCGCTACGCCGACGACTCATGACGACGCGGTTCTGGGGCCCTCGCCGTACTGGGGGGAGGAACGAATCTGGGACAGCCGGGCAGTCGCACACAATCCGATGCTCGATCGATCCGGCCGCGTTTGGTACACCGCGCGGATTCGCGCGGCCGACAATCCCGCGTTTTGCAAAAAAGACGGGGCACATCCGTCCGCCAAGGAATTTCCTATCGCCGCATCGCAGCGCCAACTTGCGGTGTACGCGCCGCAGAGCGGCAAATATACGTTCGTCGATACCTGCTTCAGCACCCACCATCTGCAATTCGCCGAGGACGCGAACGATACACTCTGGACCAGCGGCGACCGTGAGGTCGTGGGCTGGCTCGACACCAAGAAATTCGATGCGACGGGTGATGCGGCCGCCTCACAGGGATGGGCCCCTTTCGTGCTCGACACCAATGGCAATGGCAAACTCGACCCTTGGGTCGAACCCGGTGAACCCGTGAACGCCAAGTCGGACCAGCGTCTGGCGGTCGGCTTCTACGCCGTCATGCCGAATCCGGCCGACGGCACCGTCTGGGGCTCCGTCGCATTTCGTTATCCGGGCGCCATCGTCCGGTTCGACCCGCGAACCCGGCTCAGCGAGATCTACAATGTGCCCACGCCCGGCTTCGGCGTACGCGGCGCCGATATCGATCGCAACGGTGTGGTGTGGGTGTCGCTGGCGAGCGGGCATTTGGGGGAGTTCGATCGGCGCAAATGCAAAGGGCCGCTCAACGGGCCGACCGCGACCGGCGATCATTGCCCCGAAGGCTGGAGTTTTCATCGCTTGCCGGGCCCGGGATTCGTCAACGTGCCGCAGATGAGCGTCGAGTCGAGCTATTACACGTGGGTGGATCAGCACGACACCCTGGGGCTGGGCGCAAACGTGCCGATCGCCACGGGCAATCTGTTTGACGGCATACATGCGCTGGTGGATGGAAAATTCGTGACGCTGCGCATTCCCTATCCCCTCGGTTTTTATGCCAAGGGTCTCGAAGGCCGCATCGATGACGCCGCCGCGGGCTGGAAGGGTCGAGGCGTCTGGATCACCAGCGGCGATCGCACACCGTGGCACAAGGAGGGGGGTAAGGGCACGAAACCGCTGGTGGTGCACTTCCAGGTGCGCCCATCACCGCTTGCCAACTGACTGAAGTCGGCGGGAAGCCGGATACTGAGTCGCCGATCTGCGACGGTCGCGTGGTCCCGGAATCCGGTCAACCGCGAGTAATATCGTCCGTTATAACCAGATGGCCGATCCGTGGAGCCGGCCGCAAGGGCACAGCTGGGGAGAGAGACATGTTGCAGTCAAGGTCCACCGAATGGGCGCCTCGGTATCAACGACTCGCCCTCGGAATTGCGCTATCCACACTGTTGGCGAGCTGCGACGACGGCTATGGGGACGGCGGGTGCTATTCCTGCGGGTACGTCATCACGCCCGTCGAGGTGTCCGCGGGCGTCGTCAGCGCCGATTTCAACCATGACGGCTTTGCCGACGTCGTCGCGCTAAGCTCGGTGCATCCGGCCGCGGCCGGGAGTTCGTCCAATCTCAAGGCATATCTGTCGACGGCGGCGGGCGTATTCGCTGCGCCGACGCTGACGGCCGACGGGCAGGACCCCTTGTATCTTGCCAGCGCGGACCTGAACGGCGACGGATTGCCGGATCTCGTGTCGGCCGGCTACGACGATGGTGCGCTACGCGTCTTCTTCAATGACAAGGCGAGCCCCGGCGTCTTTAACTCACCGCTCGTGCTCGCGAGCCCCGGCGCCTCGCAAGTAGCGATCGCCGACATGAACGCCGATGGATTGCCCGACCTGATCTCCGCGGATTTCAACGTATCGTTGTTCGTACAAACCTCCCCGGGCACCTTCGCCGCACCGCTTGCGCTCTACTCCGGCGGCGCCAACTGGGTTGCGGTTGGCGACCTCAATGGTGATGGCGCCCCCGATGTGGCGCTGACCGACGGTGTCGGCGTCAAGATCCTCCTGCATACCGGCGCCGCGTCGGCAACGACCTACGCCGCTCCGGTGAGCGTTTTCACCCAGACCGCCAACCTGAACGTGGCGGGGGCGAATATCATCGCCATCGCCGACGTCAACGGCGACGGACTCAATGATCTGGTGATTACGGATCCGGGACCGACCGGCGGCGGTGCCCCGACGGTCAACGTGTTGCTGCAGGATGCGACGAATCACGGCAGCTTCCTGGCTCCCGTCAGCTATCCCATCACCACACCCGATTCCCCACAATCCATCGTCGTTACGGATCTACAAGGCACGGGCAAGCTCGACATCGTGATCGGCGGCCGGGAATCGGTGATCGTGCTGCTGCACGATCCAGCCAATCCCGGCCGATTCCTGGCGAGCACCAGTTACGCGGCGCAGGATGCGAATGAGATCGCGGTCGCGGACATCAACGGCGACGGCAAGCCCGATATCGTGGTCAGTACCGGCGTCAGTCATCCGATGCAAGGGGGTGTCGTGACGAACGGCCCCGGCGTTCTGCTGCAAAGTGCCATCACGCGAGGCACCTTCGGGGCGCTGCAGGATCTGCCCTGACGTCAGTCGACGGCGAGGCGGTGCGATTGATGCGCGCCGGGCGCATGCGCGAAGCCCTGCCCGTGGCGGCGCGTGCCGTTGCAGGCGCGCGCACCTGCCTCCCCGGGCACGCCCTGTTGGCGTCGCTACTGCTGCAGCTGGGACGGATCGCCGAAGCCGAGGAGGTGATTGCCCGCGCCGCCCAATTGGAGCCGGGCGGCGCGGATGCCTACGACGGGCTTGCCTTCGTGTCCTTGAGTCTCGACCACCACGAACGCGCCAATACTTTCTACCGGCTGGCAACCGAGCTTGCACCGCGCACGGCGCGGCATTGGTACAACCTCGCATGCAGCGAGCGCAGCTTCGGCCGGCTCAAGGAAGCGGAGGACCTCTGTGATCGTTGCATCGCGCTCGATGCACGGCAGTATCGAACCTACTTGCTGCGCTCGGAGCTGCGGGTGCAGGCGCCGGCATCGAATCACATCGAAGAATTGCGCGCGTTGCTCGCGCCTGCGGATCTCGATGCCGGGGCGCGCGCGTTCCTCGGGTATGCCCTCGCCAAGGAATTGGACGACGTCGGAGAGGTCGATGAGGCCTTCGGCTGGTTCTGCACGGCGGCGCAGGCACGACGCTCGCAACTGCGCTACGACATCGCCGGCGACGAAGTGAAGCTCGGCCGCATCGCGGAGGTGTTTCCGCGAGACACCGCCGCGGGTGGCGGGCAGCGCGGATCGAATTGGCTGTTCGTGATGGGCCTGCCGCGCTCCGGCACCACGCTCGTGGAGCGGATCCTCGGCGGGCTCGCCGGCGTTCGATCCAACGGCGAGACCGATCATTTCTCCCGCGCGCTCAACGAGGCCGCCGCGGGCAGCGGCGACATGTTCGAG
>Ga0307478_10004023_pt1 | contig 10624 bp, 9 predicted proteins | sample atmos_gasesECM4C_2_FD_203713 | JGI IMG/M metagenome (GOLD analysis project Ga0307478, IMG submission 203713) | Hardwood forest soil microbial communities from Morgan-Monroe State Forest, Indiana, United States - atmos_gasesECM4C_05 | ecosystem: Environmental > Terrestrial > Soil > Temperate...
CCAGCCTTCCGAAGTTTACGCAAATGCGATGCCTGCGGCTTCCCGGTTTCCGCCGAACGCTCGCTATGCGTTGAGTGCGAAGAGAAGAAGTGGCGTGGACAACTGAAAATGCCCCGCCCTAACCCTGCCCAGCCTGTATCTGTTTCGACCGCGACTGGAACAACGGTCGTGCCACGAGCCTTGACGGTCCCTAGGCCGGTCGAGACTCAGCTGCCGGCATCCGCGCAGGCTGTTGAATCGAAGGTATTTCCGGCGAGTGCCGCACCCTTGCTCCCAGACGTCGCCGCTCCGGGCCAAGTCGTTCCGCAATCCGATTCGGCGTCGCCCACTCTGATCTTGAGTGCCGGACTCGAGCCTTCGCAATCCTGGCTGGCCAAGAACAAGTTCATCCTCGGCGCCCTTTTAGTAATTCTCGGCACCGCCGCTTTAATCTTGCTCGTGGGTCACATCTGAAAAGCTGTTAAGCTATGTTGAAGTACGCAAAACTGCATTTTTCCACAACCATATCCGGCTCGTTCCTAGTGTCGGAAAACCTTGACAACAGAGGCAACTCTGCTAAAGTTCCATGGAGATCGCGCTTTGACCACAACTAACCCAGGTGCCACAATGAAGAACGTCTACGAAGTATTGCGACAAAAGGAAATGGAGCTCACCCGTCTGGAGAAGGAAGTAGAGGCCCTCCGGCTTGTCGCCCCCCTGCTGTCCGAGGAAAAAGAGTCCGACACCGTCCGGCCTGCCCTGGCCACTGCCGTGAATGGACCCCAACCCCCCGCGCGGATCCCGGTTACGTCGTCCGCCGCGGTTCCGGCTCCTCAGCCCGTGCGTGCGGCAGGTTGGGAAGATACCGGCAAGCGCTGGCCGTAATCCACGCCGATCGACTCACGTAGCAGCCCTCGCAAGTTCGTTCTTTTTTCAGCCCGGGAACAGTCCCGGGCTGTTGTATTTTCTGGGGAGCTAGAAAAACATAGCTTTTAGGGGTGCCGTGAGAAGGCCAAAAAGGTGGAAAGCGCTAGCCTGCCAGCACAAGTGCTTGGAGCCTCGGCTCGTCAGTTGATCAAAGTCTCTTGGTCAGCAACACACTGCCATTTCCCATTTTGTTTGATCCACGTATCCGTGAAGCGCCCGTGATGGGCGAAGGGCTTGCCGTTGTCCGTGCCTTTGGTCCGATACGCACTGGTAACGATGGCAACATCGCCGTAGATATACACGCTGGTATCGGAATTGGAAATCTCCTCTGGTTTGAAGGAGGTATCCTTCAGATCGGCCAGGTATCGGGCTTTGTTCAGCAAGGTGCCATGATGATCGACGCTGATGAAGGTGTCGGCGAGGATGGCCGCTGCGGCGTTAGCATCGTGGTGCAGCTCGGCCTGGTTCCATGCGCCTTCCAGCGCCAGAATGAGGCTCTTGTCTGCTGAAGTGGAGCTTTCCTGGCCTATCGCAGCCAGGGGCAACAGGCAAAGAAACAGGAGCGCGGTGCTCCGCATCATCGCCATCTCCTTTCTGACACGAAACTTTGAACTGCCGGGGGCGGGTTACGATCCCAGAATCCCCCGCAACGCAGCCAAAAGTCGATCGACTTCCTCAAGGCTGTTGTAATGCACCAGCCCAACCCGCAAGAAGCCTCCCGACTGTTCCACTCCGAGATGCTCAGTCAGATTAATGGCGTAGTAGTTTCCATCCCAGGTGAAGAAGCCTTGCTCGCCAAGTTTGTTGGCGAGTTCTAAAGGACTGTGCCCATCGATGCGAATGGCCAGCGTAGCGCAGCGCTCGTCAAAGCGCGAAGCATCCGTGATCCCGTAAATCTTAAGCCCGCGAATCTTGCGCAGCCCGGTCACAGCCTGTTCCAGCAACGTCCGTTCGTGGTCGTGGGTGACCTCATACGCCGCTTCGATCGCAGACCGCCGCGTGGGCACCTCCGGCCGCGCCCGGCGGCCGATATCGGCAATGTAGTCCACACATGCGGTGATCCCGGCAATGCATTCGTGGTTTAGAGTTCCCCACTCCCAGCGGAATGGGATCGCATCAGTGAGCGGCCGCACTTTATAAGGGCGCAGTCGTTTGAGATGCTGACGCTTGCCGAACAACACTCCCATGTGGGGACCAAAAAACTTGTAGGTCGAGCAGACCAGGAAATCGCAATCGAGCCCGGCCACATCGATCAATCCGTGCGGCGTGTAGTGCACCGCGTCAATGAATGCCAGCGCGCCAACCCCGTGCGCCATCCGGACAGTCTCCTTCACCGGATTAATCGTTCCGACGGCGTTCGAGGCGTAGCCTACCGCAACTAGCTTCGTCTTAGAGGTGATCTTTGAAGCCAGGTCGGCTATGTCGAGGGTGCAGTCTTCGTCATGAATCTCGGCCCAGCGTACAGTAACGCCGCGATCCTCGGCCATCGCCAGCCACGGAGAAACGTTCGCATCGTGATCGAGCCGGGTGACTACGATTTCATCTCCGGGGCCAAGATCGCGCCCAATCGCCCGGGAGATGCCGAAAGTCAGCGCCGTCATGTTCTGCCCAAAGACGACTTCGTCATCGCCGCAGTGAAAGAAATCAGCCATGGCCACGCGGGCAGCGGCAATCATCGCGTCGGTCCGGCGCGCGGTCGGATAATTCCCGCCGCTATTGGAGTTGTCGCGGCGCAGATAATCAGAGATAGCGTCGATCACCCGCTGCGGAACTTGCGTCCCTCCAGGACCATCCAAAAAAACGGCGGGATGGCCGTTCACCGTTTGAGCAAGGGAGGGAAATTGCGAGCGAACCCATGTCAGATCGAGCGCAGGAGGAGCCACAGTTTCGACGTTCGGAACGTTCATGCCCTCCATTTTACCGTTTCGGCCGCAGGAATCAGTCGGCGGGCTCGTTGTTCAGCAGTAGAACCCTGCAGTCTACACCGGCCCGTTCCCTACAGTGCTGCAGAGCGATTTGAGCCGAGTTGTCCACTGAGGTGTAGCCGATGTGGTAACTCCAGGCGCCACCGGGAGCCGCCGCCCATGCCTTCTGCCCGGTGGTACTCAGATATTTTGAGAATCCGTCCAGCATTTTTTCCGACGCCGTCGACTTGACCAAAACGCGATTGTGATGCCACCGATGGGACCCGCCCACCTCCAAGATATCGATCGATAGGCGGATCACTGCTGCGCTATACAGTTCGACCGATCCGACAATCCTCCGGTCTCCGTAAATGAAATCGTAGCTTCCGTTATTCCCTGAGACTTGCACACGGTGGATGCCATAGTCGCACTCCGCGCTGTTGCAGGCATACCAGAAGTGAGCGTCGAGATCCTGACCTGCGCGCACAAATTGAATTCTTTTGATCACAGTAGCATCCGGCGCGATGGGAATCACGTTCGTCCAGGTTCCAACTAGGCGGTCATCAGCCACGGTCGCCGGCGTTTGCGATGGTAAATTCTCACGATTAGCGGCCAAAATCGGCGGACTCGTAGAAGCAGAGGGCGAAGACGAAGTCGCTGTTTTCGTCATCGTCGTGGCTTTGCTTAGCTTCGGAGCGGGCGCCGTTGCCGGAGGCGATGGATCAGCTTTCATCGGTATCGCGGCACTCGGCTGGGGAGATGGCGAGGGAGATGCAGCAGGTGTGCTTGCGGCGCCGGTCATGCTGGCTGTACTCGCTGGACTCAATTTGGGCGCAGCCGACTTGTCTCCTTGCTCGTGCAGCCATCCTCCACCCACGATCAAGAAGGCTCCCATAATGCCGGCGAGCACGCGTGAATTTTGTCCGGCTTCGATATTGCCGAAGATACTTCCAATGAAGCCGCCTACACGGCCAAAGAGTCCGACGGCGAGGAAGATCACGCCAGCCAGAATCAGTATGTTAGCGATCGGAGCGTCGGCGAGGTGTTCCATGCTTCCCTCCTACACATGTCATCCCAGAGCGCAACGGCGCAGAAGAACAGGGCGCTGTAGTCGCTGGGGGGAAGCCTCTTGCTCGGTGCAGTCTATCGCTGGTTTACTGGCGATGCAAGCCACAAATGCGGCAGCCAAGCTGTTGCCGGAGTGGCCCGGTGGCCACGGGAGGTGTGGAGATACAGGGTGGGCTCCGAACGGTCTTATTGCTTTACCGCCCTGATGAAATCTGCCAGCATTCCATACGCGGTCGCGTACAAACCGGGATCCTCTTCCGTTATCTCTAACCCGGGAAAAATATCAGTCTCGAAATAGATATAGGACGACGTGCCGTTGATCCGCGCCATCGGCTGGTTACTCTGGACTTTCTCCGGCCTGACGCTGGCTTGGACACCGCCGGGGGCTCTTCGCGCGCGGCAAACCAGCTTGAAGGGCCAGCCATCGCGCCGAGCATTGCGCAGCGCTTGCGGAGTCAAGTCGCGAATACCTTCGCGCTCAATCTGATCGAGCCGCACTGAGACGTCCATCAGGACGGTAATCAAGGCGGCGGTCTTGACTGCAGCGTCCCATCCGTCGATGTCGTAGGTCGCGTCGGTCTCAGCCACGCCCAAACTCTGCGCCTTCTTCAGAGCCTCATCGAAGCTCAGACCTTGCTCCATCTCGCCGAGAATCACATTGGTTGTTGAATTCAAAATGCCGTGAAAACCCTGCAGGTGGATGGCCGGCAATTGATCGAACAAAGAAAAGATGGGCACGCCATCCATCACGGTCGATTCGAACAGGAAGCGCTTGCCGCGCGCGGCGGCCAGATCGCGCAGTTCGCGGTAGGCATGAACAATCGGCCCCTTATTGGCAGTGACGGCATGCGCCCCATGTTCAAGCGCGGCCCGGATATGCTCGACTGCCGGCTGTCCACTTTCGACATTGAGAGAGGTCGCTTCGAAGAGCACGTCCGCGCCAGACGCCGCCAGCCAATCGCAAACGTTGTTGTGTGGGCCAGAGACCTGTGGGGCAGACACCCCCGTCCGCCAACTGCCCGCGCCCGAATCAGAATTCAGCGCAAGCAACACTGCGGAGTCAATCCCTTTTGCGTCCGCAATCCACCCCAACCGGCGCGACGCAATCCCGGTAACGCGAAAGGAAATCCCATACCGCTCGCGCAGTTCCTCCGCGCGGTCCTGGAGCAGCCGCACGAGCGTCCGGTTGACGTTTCCAAATCCAAGAAAGCAGAGATTGAACGTGCGGATCGGTGGCCTCGCCTATCCCATCACAGTCGTGTGCTCGGGCTTGACCTTGTACAGCACACGCACTTCGCCCGGCTGCCCGTAGGGATATTTATCGACCCCGAGATATTTCTTGGCCATCTTGTTGATGTGCTCTGCCGCGCCATCTTCGGTGATCTCCACCACGCGCCCGCGAATCTCCAGGTAGCGATAGGGGTTGTCGGGGTCGATAATGGCCATGGCAACGCGCGGATCGCGCCGTACATTGCGGTCCTTCTGCCGTCCTTTTGCCGAGTTAAAAAGGACGTGCTCGCCGTCAAAATCACACCACACTGGCGTGACCTGCGGCCGGCCATCGGGCATCAGCGTGGCTAGGCTGGCAAAGGCGCGTTTCTGGAACAGATCACGATACTTCTCGGGGATCACTTGCGACATGAGAGCCTCCACGATCGAGGTTGCAGTCTGCATTATAAAGCGCAGCATAGATCTTCGGAGGACTCGCCTGATTTCGTAAACGGCCAAACACTTTTCCTGTCCTGCCTCACAATGTCGATTACCCCTGAGAAAGTTCGCTGCCACCTCCTCACATCGCAAGATTCGCACTGAACTTCTATTAGGGAATCACAACACCTTGAATCGTGACCGGGCTGTGCAGGGTGTAATCGAGTTCATTTGACTGGGCAACGCCCGGGGGCGTCAGTACGTCCATCGCTTTCGGGACCGTAGCGGGACTAACCGTGCAGTGTGGATCGCTGCTGGTAGTAGCGCACACACCAAATTGAAATGGTAGCGGTGTGGATGCAAAGCTGCGCGCCTGGTCCGGTGAAAATCCGTCCTGACCAGTAAGCACCACGGTAAACCCCCAGCCGGAAGTGGGCGTTCCGAGACTACTGGAAGGCACGCTGAAAGTGATGTAACGCGAGATTGCGTTCGCACTGATCGTAATTACGCCCAACGTGGCCCCGGTGGTGTCGATGTAGCGTTGTCCGAAACCCTGCACCTCGAGCAGCCTGCTCCAGGCCGAGCCCGCAGCGATCAGATAGTTGCGCTGTGTGAAGGAGGCCGCAGTCGAGGTAGTCGTGGCATTTGGATCGTGGACATATACGTCCACCAACTGCGCCCCCAGCGGGCTGCCGAACGTGGGAGATAAATCACGCACCTGCAGCTTGAAGGTCACGGTGGAGCCGTCGGGGCTCAGAATCACTTTGAAGTCCGTAATGTCGAAGGCCCCCGCGTGGAAGTCGGTCGCCGTGGGATAGGCATAATTGCCGGGACCGTTATCGTCGCCGGTGGGATCAGCTACATCCAGCAGCACGGTACCCGGGGTGAAATCGAACACAATTGTGCGCTGCACGAAGGCGGTCGCACCGAGCGGACTTACAGCCACAACGTTCAATACGGTCGTGCCACCTGATACCGGCACTGAGACGCTGAAAGTGCCGTCTGCCTGGGTTGAAGTTGTCACCGTAGTCGTCTGGCTGTTCTGATCGGTGTTGGTGGCGGCGACGTAGATGGTGTTGCCGGGCACTGACGTGCCCGTAACCGTAACCGGCGAGCCGCTCACCGCCGACTGATCCGGGGGCGACGTAACCGTCAGCGTGGTGAAGGCTACCTGGTGGTTAACATAGCGGTTGAAGGTGTCGGCCGGACGCTCGAGGATATCGTTGGCGACGATGTCCTGCAGGAGGCGCACATACTGTCCAGCCGCCCAGTGAAGTGGGGCCGACGAGCCGGCGGGATGCCCATCCTGGAAGCCGATCGATGCCACGGTCGGGTCGGTGCCATAGGGCGAAGCAGCCAGGTCAGCGACTTCCCAATCCTGCTCCGGAATCAGGCCCACGCCGGCAGCGAAGTTGTTCATGGCGCCCAACAGTTGGATGGCCGTCGCGGAATCGCCGCTCGCGAGCGCGTACTCGGCGCGCTCGCCGCTCAACACGGGCCAGACATGCCCCGTTCCTTGTCCGGTCGGAGCCCAGGGCTCTCCGCCTGTCGCCCTGTCACCGTAGCCGTCTCCGTTGTAACGATGCCATCCCATGCCGCTCGGCGTGTTGCTGGAAATCGTCGCATCGACCACCGGTAACGACTGAACGACTGCTGAATCAGCCGGCGACAGCACGCCCAGGCGCACCAGTTCCAGAAACCCCTGGTCCATGACGGTGCGCTGGTCGAGTGTGGGTCCGCCGTTGCCCAGGTTATAAGAGATCGCAGCGTTTGGATCACCGGTCTTGGAGAGACGAATAAAGTAAGGGTGGTTCGCAAGGGAACCGGTGGTGGTCACGGTCCAGCCCTCCACCGAGCGTTGCCACTGGTCGGCGATTCCACGCCAGATGGCCGCGTTTACCGAATCGTGATTCACATCAGCGATATCGGCTGCAGCAATCAAACCGGCAATCTCCGCGGCGATCGTGGAAGGCGAGTATCCACTCTGCTCTTCCCAGCGCTCGGGTCCGAACGTCGGGCCGTGGCTTGCAATGAAGTTGGCTGCCGGCGCGATGTGTTTGGTGTAGAGATCTGAGTCGGTCATTCCCATCTGGTAAGCCATGACAATCGGATAGCTGCACTCATCGAGTTGAGTGTTGAAGGAGTCGGGCGCCAGCTCTCCGTTGGTCAAGCTGTTACGAGGCATCGAACCGTCGGGACGTTGCTGACTGTAGAAAAGAAAATGGACGGCATCGCTCGCAGTCTGAGTGTCCCCGTCCGCCAACAGGCCGGTCCACTCTTCATAGAGGTCGCGGGCAAATACTTCGCGGTAAGACCCAAAGTACGTGTTATTGGGATCACCCGCCGAAATCGCCTGCCCCCAGGGCGAAGTAGGTCCCGCTTGCAGTGCGCCCGGGAACGTCTTGTCCTCGGCAGCCTTCAAAACGTTGGCGCTCAAGTAATATTCCCTAACCAGTGCGCGCCATTGATCGGTCCTTACTCCGCTGAGGCGAACAGGAGGCGCTTTGAGTCTCGCGTCATAGTCGTCCCACTCACCTTCGTAAGCCTTGAGCAAACTATTGAATGAAGTGGCCAGCGTGGTTTCTGCGGCACCGAGGGCACCTCCAAGGCCGGTGCCAAAACCCAGCGCCAACGTGAAGTTTCCGCCATGAGAAATGTCCACGCGTGCTCCCTGCACAAGGTTGCCGTTGATCGCGTCACTGTAAAGAGTTGTGAGAGCATTCGAGGTCTGAAGCTGGATGAGAGGATCACTCCCCACCCCTACGAATCCGTTCGTCTCTTGAATGAAGAACGGCGTGGCGTCCAACGCGCTGTAAACCGGCACCGCGTAAGTGCGATTGACGGCATTTGTGGATGTAACTGAGTCGGAGGCTACCAGAACGTTGTGGCCGGAGGACACGTCGATCGTCCCGGTATCGCCGCCGCCATTGCCGCTGCCACCTCCACCATTTCCATTGATGCTGGGGTTGTAAATCACATAGACCTGATACGACGAAAGTGAACCTATGAGAGGCTGAAATTTCACGTGCATGATGACCGTGTTATTCGCAGGATCCGTCAAGTAGTCCGTAATGATGCGATATTTGCCACTCTTGGCCGTCGCCGTGACCCGGCAATCCAGAGCATTCGGATCGAGCAGCTCAACCGTGTAGGTAGTGTCCCGTGTCTGAATATCGGTAAAGCTGCTGCCATCGGTAACGACGTACTGCAGCGTTTCGACGTTGGTGTTGTCATTCGTGGGATAGTAAACGTCGCTGAGCACACCGTTTGCGATGGTGAACCAAACCTTGGAGGAGGTGTTTCGCGCCGTGCCCAGGCAGTCCTTGCGCGCCAGATCAAAGTGCGAAAGCGCGCCGGGACCATCCGGAGCCGTGGCCGCGCCGGCGACCGCGCTGCTGAGCATCCATAGGACCGCAACGGTTAGCATGCAAACCAGCGATTTGCCTTGGAGAAAAGTTCCCGAGAGATCTTTTTTCATATGGAGCTCCCTTAATTGGTCGCAACTGCGAGGGTGGATAGTGATTCCGGGGTGGCTAAAGCGAGGCGTACAAAACCGATTGCGCGAACGTTCAGTCTTCGGACCCAGAGCGTATAACCAAAAAAACGGGCTGTCAATCAGAAACCCGCCATGTGAGAGCGGCGACCGGCGAGATTACGGTTTGACGAGCCCTGTGATGTACTATCGACAGCAAAATTTGCCTGGCGAACTCGCCATTTTCCCAGACTGAAGCGGAGAGTACGCGTACCGAAGAGTTCAATGCAGAAGTCGACGCTCAGTTTCCTTGCTTTAGCATTCCTCATGCAGCTTGTCTTAGCCGGCGCCACCTGTCAGGCACTAGCGCAGGGCGAGAAGGCTTCCTATCCGGCAATGGCTCCTCTCGATCAGTATTTGATGACCGATGGGAACTCTGAAATCGCGCTAGCGCGCAGTGCTGCCCCAGCATCCATTTCGGACGCAGCCGAAGTCATGGTGCTGGGACCGAAGGGATACACGACCGCGGTGCAGGGCAGGAATGGATTTCTCTGCCTGGTTGAACGATCCTGGGGAGCCGCGACTGATGATCCGGACTTCTGGAATCCCAAAGTGCGCTCCCCCATTTGCTTCAATCCTTCAGCCGCACGGAGCTTTGCGCCCATCTTCCTGATGAAGACCAAACTGGTGGTGGCAGGAAAATCCAAGACGGAGATCGTCGAGACGACCGCATCGGCACTGGATAAGAAGGAACTGCCCGCGCTGGAGCCGGGAGCGATGTGCTACATGCTGTCGAAGCAGCAGTACTTGAGCGACCGCGGTATGAGCTGGCATCCCCATCTGATGTTTTTTGTCCCAGGCGACGCAGCGAAGAGCTGGGGAGCCAATCTGCCGGGCTCGCCGGTTATGGCGGCGGATGACCCTGAAGAACGGGTGACGATTTTCCTCGTCTGGGCTGGCAAATGGTCGGATGGGACGCTGGCTCCGCCGATTGAGCACTGACTCCAATTCGATGGTTGAGAGGAGGCGGAGGATCAGTGATGCTCGCCCGTCAACCGCGGAGTTTCGGTTATCTTGCGGCCTTGAACATCAATGTCCTGGACTCTTCCTTTCCAGTCGCCGCCACTGCCGTTCCAGTACTTAACCGCCGAATGCATTGTCGCGCCCAGATAAAACAGAGCCGCCAGCGGCAGGGTCAATGCCCATGCGGGATTCAGTCGGTAATAGCGCACCATAGCTGAGTACGTGATCGTCATGGCTGCCCAAGCCGCGGCGCCCATAAAAATCGTCAGCCTGCTGTGTGTGAGCAACAACAATGGAGGCGCCAGATAGGTGATCACCATACCCGCAATGGTGCCCAGGAGCAGCAATGAGGAATGCTTCAATTGGTTGAAGGCCGTGCGCGAGACCATGTGCTCGATCTCCGAGAAGCTCCCGTATCGTCGCAAACTTTGGCTCTCACCTGTTAATCCTATCCACAATCTCCCGCCGTGCCGCTTTAGGAGCCGGGCCATCGAGCAATCATCGATCACGGCGCCGCGAATGGATTCCAGTCCTCCGGAGCGTTCCAGAGTTTCTGCTCTCACAAGCATGCAGCCTCCGGCCGCGCCGGCGGTCGAGCGCCGGC
>Ga0307478_10004024_pt1 | contig 10623 bp, 10 predicted proteins | sample atmos_gasesECM4C_2_FD_203713 | JGI IMG/M metagenome (GOLD analysis project Ga0307478, IMG submission 203713) | Hardwood forest soil microbial communities from Morgan-Monroe State Forest, Indiana, United States - atmos_gasesECM4C_05 | ecosystem: Environmental > Terrestrial > Soil > Temperate...
GATGAAGGGCAAGATCGGAGGGTGATTCCGGGGGCGTGTTACGTGCCCGGTTTGTGGAGGCGTTCGAGGGCGGTGCGAGTCTGGTTCAGTTCCTCGGTAAGGATGCTCATCACGTCGAAGCAAAGTTGTGGCTGGTCGCGCAAAAGCTGGCGCAGTTTGTCCCGCGGAACATAACTCAAGATCGAGTCTTCCATGATCTCGGCGGTGAGACTGTAGGGCGAGTTGGAGAGAGTGGAGGGCAGCCCGAGCACGGCGCCCTCGCCGATCATGCGTGAGGGGAAACCGCGCGGATCGCGCTCGAGGCCGAGACGAATTTGACCGCTGAGGATGAGGTAGACGCCAGAGGCGGCGTCGCCGCGGCGGAAGAGAAACGTTCCCTTCGCTTTTTGGATTCTCGAGCCGACGGATTCCAGCTGAGTCTTTAGCGGATCCGGGGCATTAAGCGTGCCCATCATTCCTCACCCTGAAGATGGGGTTCTTATAAAACGGCGGAAGCCAGCGGCGGTGTGACACCGGTCACTGATTAGTGTGATAGGGAGATTCTCTGTCGAGCTACGCTTCGTCGACGGAGAACCGGGCGCCCTCGCCGGGGTGGATGGACGAGACGTCCGTCCCTCCACCGCAATTTCTCTATTCAGCGCTCATGGCGGCGGCGTACATGCGGTGAAAGGCGTGCACGCCTTTTTCCTGCTTCGGGCTGAAGCGGCCGCGGTGGTAGCTGCGCGAGTGCAGGTTCTTCTGCACGGCTTCGCAGATGGCAACGTCCTCGTGCTGGATCTCGTCGCTGAACCGCACGGAATCCCTGGCCGCGTCGCTCCCTAGATCGTTCTCCGGCAAGTACCACTCGAAGATGGCGCGGCTGCGCTCGGGCTCAAGCGGCAGAACAAGATTGAGCGACACGTTGTCGGGATAGCAGTTGAGCATCCAGTTGGGGAAGGCCCAGAAATAATCCGTGGTGAGGTTCTCGCGGGCTTCCTGATAGCGGCGCGGAGTGGTGTCGCCGGGCTGGGCGCCGCGGATCGGGCTCCACTGGCGCACGTGATGAGAGTACGGCTCGACCGTGTAAGAGTTGAAGTCGAGTTCGCGATTCAGGCCGGGGTGCACCGTGGGGAGATGGTAGCCCTCGAGATAGTTGTCGACGTACGTCTTCCAGTTGCACTTCATGTCGTAGGTGCGGCGCTCGAAGAGCTTCATCGTCGGGAACGAAAAGCGTTCGGCTTGCCGGGGAAGTTCGCCAAGGCTGGCGAGCAGCGGCGCGGTGTTCGGATCGAGATTCACGAAGACAAGATTGAACCATTCCTCGCAGCGGACGGGTGCGAGCGCGAAATCTTCCGGGCGAAAGTCCTCGACCCCGTCCATTTCGGTGGCGTGGTTGAGAGTGCCGTCGAGGTTGTAGGTCCAGCCGTGATAGATGCAGCGGAAAAGTTTGCGCGAGCCGCAACCTTCCGCGGCCGGCCCGGCACGATGGCGGCAAACATTGTAGAAACCGCGAAGCTTCTGATCCGTTCCGCGAGCGATGAGAAGTGGCTCGCCACACAGATGCGTGGTGAAGTAGTCGCCGGGACGGCGGACCTGGTCTTGGTGTCCAACGACCTGCCAGGTGCGCGAGAAGATTTTTTCAGTCTCGGCACCGGCCGTGGTGGCCTCGTAATAAAGAGGAGCGGGCAGGGTCCAGGCGCGTGCGATGTCGGGATGAATCTCGGTCGTCAGTCGTTGGTCGTCGGTCGTCGGCTGCGCGCCGTCGGTTGGCATGGATGTGGATGGTTGAAACCGGTTCGATCGGGCGAGACATTGTAAGCCACGAGTTCCAGTGGCTGGTAGGTGGTGGCTGAGGGTGTCTGCTGGACATCGGTCTGCCCCGTCGTTGCTGGCTCCCAGAACAGGGTTATGGCGTTCCTGGGAAAATGGCCGGCCGATGTGGTCTTATTCGGCAACGATGAGTTCTCTTTAATGAAGCGTACGGGAATTAGGAACCTTGAAACGAGATTACGAGATTACCGACAGAATTTGGTTGACGGAAAGTGTCACGTTCGCCGTTTCCGAGCACTCGTGGCATAGGAAGCCAAGGCAAGCCCCAGGGACGAGACACGCTAACCCGATGATTCTTTTCGCTTGCGAAGATGCGGACCACAAAGGGCGGATGCGATGGGAGGCTTGGCATGGTACGTGCCACTGGGAAGGGCGTTGTTTGACGATTTCTAAAAAGTTGGCGAAGTACCTGGGGGAGGGTACAAAGCCGAGAGCGGCGGAAGGCAACTTCCGCCGCTTTTCTTTTTGGTCAAATAACCTCGTCTTCTCGATCTCGCGCCAGGAAGCGACCGAGCCAGGAGGCGACCGAATACGAGTAGTGGAAGGTTTCGCGACTAGTCTGGGGTGGACCCCGACGCCGCCCTCCTGGCCCTCCTCGAAAGAACGCTCCCAGAGGCCACTTTACCCCGATCGAACGATCCACTATGCTAGAAGGTACCGACCTCCCTCAAACGACAAGGATTGTTTGTGCGACTGACGCAAATTGTCAGAAATCCATCGTTCCCCTTGAAGACGGTACTCAAGGCCGCGGGTTACCAAAGGCTGCCGGCATTTTGAAAATATGGATGTTAAGCCTTTGGTGCCAACGTGATTCCGGGACCCGCAATCTGTGGCACGGCAAGTGCGACAGAGAGGGGCGAACGGTCGATACTGACCAGATAAAAGTCACACACAGAGACGAGGACAAAAACCGAGATGCGGAAACAAAAGGGTTTCTCACTGATTGAGTTGCTGATCGTGGTCGCGATCATCCTGATCATCGCTGCGATCGCCATTCCGAACTTGCTGCGTGCGCGTATTGCGGCGAACGAGTCGTCCGCGGCCAGCGGTATCCGTACCATCAACACGGCGATGATTTCGTACTTCTCCAGCTACCAGACGTATGCTCCCACCCTGGTGAGCCTTGGTCCTGGCGGACCGACGGCAGCCTGCCCGGCGCCTCCGGTGCCAGCGACGGCGTGCTTGATCGACGGTGTTCTGGCGGCTGCGAGCACTGTCGCGGCGGCGAAGAGCGGCTACGTTTACGACGCGACCGGCAACAATACGGGCTACATTGCAGACGCTAACCCGGCCGCGAACAACACCACAGGCGTGAAGTCCTTCTGCTCGATCGAAGACGCAGTGGTGCGATACCAGGCCAGCGGCGGCGGTCTTAAATGTGCTGCTACCGTGCCACCGTTACAGTAGTACGGTTTTTCTTTAGAACCAACAAAGGGCATCGGAGTATTCCGATGCCCTTTGTTTTTTTACATTTTCCCTGAAGCGCTCCGTGACCAAGCTCAGACCCATCGATACTGACAATGTTTGTCGTGCCCACTTCGAAAAATTGTCAGGCCTGGGGTGTTCGGTTATCGGGCGGTTGGCCGATCGATGGGTACTAAATCGGAATCGGGGTTGAAAGCAGGAGGGTTACATTTCATTGGGGTCTTACCAAGGTAACGGCCCAATTCTGGAAGGGCAAGTGCGGATTATCACGGTCGCAAGGATGGTCATACGGCCATTCGTAGTCAATCGGAGATGAGGGAAAAAAATAAGATGCGGAAACAAAAGGGTTTCTCACTGATTGAGTTGTTGATCGTGGTCGCGATCATCCTGATCATCGCTGCGATCGCCATTCCGAACCTGCTGCGCGCGCGTATTGCGGCGAACGAGTCGTCGGCGGCCAGCGGTATCCGTACCATCAACACGGCGGAAATCTCGTATTTCTCCAGCTACCAGACGTATTCTAAAGACCTCGTAAGCCTTGGGCCTGGCACGGCTACTTCGGCTTGCCCGGCTCCTCCGGTCTCAACGACGGCTTGCTTGATTGACGGCGTTCTGGCTAATGCAGTTGCCGCGACTCCAAAGAGCGGGTATGTCTACGACGTCGCCGGCACCGCCACCAACTATGTGGCCGATGCCAATCCGGCGGCAAACAACACCACGGGCGTGAAGTCGTTCTGCTCGATCGAAGACGGCGTGGTGCGTTACCAGGCTAGCGGCGGCGGTCTTGTTTGCGCCGCTACCGTGCCACCGTTGCAGTAGTCCAACTTTTCTTTACCACCAAAGGGCATCGGAACCTTCCGATGCCTTTGCTTTTTGGCTGAGCAGAAGATGAGGCGGAAACGCTCTACGACGCGAGGAGTCTTGAGAATGGCATGACAGTTGCAACTATTTTGCTACAGGGAAACAGTAATACGTATCCGGAAGTGTGAGTCTGGTGTCAGGGAATAACTATGCGAGAACAAAGGGGCTTTTCGCTCATTGAATTGTTGATTGTGATCGCGATCATCCTTGTCATTGCGGCGATCGCGATACCCAATCTGTTACGCGCAAGGATGGCAGCGAACGAATCGTCGGCTGCAAGTGCGATCCGATCGATCACCGCTGCGGAAGTCTCCTATTACAACAGCTTTGCGGCCATTGGCTACGCTGCTCAGATCGCGGACCTCGGGTATACCGTGCCATGTTCTCCGGCCCCCTCGCATGCCTGCCTTCTCGACAACAATCTCGCCAGTGCGATCCCCGGCAGCGCTGGACACAGCGGATATCAGCTACTTGCAACGGGAATCAGTGCTTCGGGATTCAATGCGGACTTCGTCGCGGGAGCGACACCTTTAACGGCCAACTCTACCGGGACACAGGACTTTTGTGCCATAACGGATGGCGTCCTGAGAATTCAGCCCACTAGCGGCGGGCTTCCGCCAAGTACGCTCGGGGCCTGCATAGTATTTCCGATCGCACGTTGACAGAGTTTGATACAGCAGCTGCGCTTTTTTCGCACTCTCCTGACTGATTCCACGTCGCCTAGGAATTCTACGTGGTACTTCGGCGTTTAAACTTTCGTAATCGCGGATTCTCAGTTCTACTTCAGTATAATTTCTTTGAAACTTCACCTGATCGATTCACGCTGATCAATTCATGGCTCCCGCGATTGAAATCCTTGGCCTCGAGAAGACATACATGGTGGGCTTCTGGCGCAAACGGCCGAAGCTCGCACTAAAACCCCTGCACCTCACAGTTGAGGAAGGCGAAGTGCTCGGCTTCCTTGGCCCGAATGGCGCGGGCAAGACCACGACCTTGAAGATGCTGATGGGCCTCGTATTCCCGACGGCGGGCGAGGCAAAGATTCTCGGCATGGACGTCAACGATCCCGAGGTGAAGGCAAAAATCGGATTCCTGCCAGAACAGCCGTACTTCTATGACTACCTGACTGCCCGCGAGTTGCTGGCGTATTACGGCCGGCTCTCGGGAGTTGCCGGTAAGCAGATCGTAAAGCGCGCAGAGACGATGCTGGCAAGAGTCGGGCTGCAGGATTCCGCCGACGTGCAGCTTCGCAAGTTTTCGAAGGGCATGTTGCAACGGGTGGGCATCGCGCAAGCGATCCTGCACGATCCGCAGGTGGTGTTTCTCGACGAGCCGATGTCGGGCCTGGATCCGATGGGCCGACGCGAAGTGCGGGATCTGATGGGGGAACTCAAGAAAGAGGGTAAGACGGTCTTCTTCTCCACTCACGTTCTCTCGGATGCGGAAGCGCTGTGCGATCGGGTAGCGGTCATCCACCAGGGAGAGTTGCGAGGCGTGGGAGCCGTTGCCGAGTTGACGTCGAGCGTACACGGTACGGTCGAACTGGTGTGGCAAGGCAAGTCCGTACCGGCGAGCATGAAGACGCTGAACGCGGATTGCCAGATCACGGGAGACACCGTGCGGGCAGTGATCCCGGAAGAGAACCAGGACCTGGCAATCGATGCGCTGCGGCGGGATAAGCTGCGATTGATTTCGGTGATTCCGATGCGTGCGACCTTGGAGGAATATTTCGTCGAGCGCCTCAAGCGCGCGGAAACCTCCGTGGGAGGCACCGCATGAACGCCAGGATCATGAGCATCGCGTCGAACACCTTCCGCGAGGCCGTGCGCGACCGGGTTCTGTACAACCTGATTGGGTTCGCCTTGCTGCTGTCAGGCGCGGCGATTTTCGTAGGGCAGATCTCCATCGATATCGAGAAGCTCGTCGTGATCAATCTCGGGCTCACGGCAGTATCGCTGTTCGGGATCGTGATCGCGATATTCATCGGCATTGGGCTGGTCTCGAAAGAAATCGACAAGCGAACTCTGTACACGGTGCTCTCTCGGCCGGTGCGGCGCTGGGAATTTATCATCGGAAAATATTTTGGTCTGGCGGGAACGCTGGTGGTAAATGCGTTCTTTATGGCGATTGGCGTCTTCGCTGCGCTGCTGTATGTGGCGCATCACTATCAGGCATCCGACGGATGGATCCTGGTGGCGCTTTACTTCATCATTCTGCAGTTCCTGATTATCTGCTCGTTGGCTTTGCTGTTTTCCTCCTTCTCGTCTCCGCTGCTGTCGGCGGTTTTCGCGTTCTCTCTATTCGTGATCGGAAGCTTCTCGGAGGACCTGCGCGGATTTGCAGCCCTGGTGAAGGGACCCGCGGGTTGGGTGGCGACAGGCATTGCTTACCTGGTGCCGAATTTTTCGGCGCTGAACGTCATCGGGATGGTCGCGCACGGACAAGCGATCGCGAGCCGCCTGATCGCGCTCAACACGCTATACGCGCTTCTTTATTCGGCGGTCGCGTTGTCGGGGGCCGTCTTGATCTTCCAGCATCGAAACCTGAAATGAAGCCCTCGAAAAAAGTGACGCTGACGGCCACGGTTCTGCTGACCGTCTGCATGGCGGGATCGGTCGCCGTTCTAAGGGAACTGGACAAGGTTCGCGCCGGGGCTACGCTGGAGGATGTCCTGTACATCTCATCCCCGAAGCTCGTTAAAAGATTGAGCCTGGGATACGACGGCCTGATGGCCGATATCTACTGGACGCGGGCCGTGCAGTATTTCGGGTCGCGACATGCGGCGCGCGCCAGCCGGTACCGTCAACTGGCGCCGTTGCTGACGATCACAACGACGCTCGATCCACAGTTGGTGGTTGCGTATGAGTTCGGCGCGAACTTTCTTTCGCCCCAGCCTCCTGCGGGCGCGGGCATGCCGGATGAGGCGGTCAAGCTCATTGAGTTCGGGATTCAGAACAATCCCGACAACTGGCACCTCTACTACGACCTTGGCTTTCTCTACTACATGGACCTGAAGGACTATCCGCGAGCCGAAGACGCTTTCGTGCGGGGCTCGAAAGTCCCGAACGCACACCCGTTTTTGAAAATACTGGCCGCTCAGATGGCGCAACATGCCGGCGACACGCAAATGGCGCGCGCGTTGTGGACGACGACCTATCAGACTTCGCAGGAAAAACAGATCAGGGGAAACGCCATTGCTCACCTTAGAGCGCTTCAGGTCGCGGACGACGTCACGGCGCTCGAGCGGATCGTTGCACGATACCGAGAGATCACCGGACAGAATCCGACAAACTGGTCGGAACTCGTTAATGCCCATCTCCTTCGCGATACTCCGCTGGATGTGACGGGACGGCCTTACAAGCTCATGCCGTCCGGGCGCGTCGAAGTGGAAGTTCCAGATGACATTCCGTTTATCGAGAAGGGCGCGCCGGAAGGGTATACGCCTCCGCCTCCGAAGGACCTGGAAAAGCTCGCAGGTTAACCTCGCCAACTACACGGGCGCAACCGCGCTCCTCCTGCGATAACATCTCAATCGTGAACGGTACAGCCCCCGCAAGACCAACTCTTCATGCCGCTCTGCAGGAATGGTGGGCGGAAGGCGTGCAACGCAATGGCCTTCCTTCGACTATCCGAACCCTGGCAAAGGAAGTCTGGGACTTTGTTCGTGAATCGACTCCCGAACAAAAACGTCGCCGCTATGGCGACGTGGAATACGACTGGGATCATTCCGTGAATACAACGAGCGCGACTGTCTCCTGGCGCGACCGACTGCTGGGCGTTTTCCACTCGGGGTATCAGCCGACCGATCCTGCCGGTTTTCACGAGATGATTGCGGCGATCCCGGTGGACATTTCTGGGTTTACGTTCATCGACCTGGGCTCGGGCAAAGGACGCACGTTGATGATGGCGTCGGAATATCCGTTTGGGCGAATCCTCGGCGTGGAACTGTTGCCCGAGCTGAATCGGGTCGCGGGTGAAAATTTGCGCGTCTACAAGAACGAAAAGCAGCGCTGCTTCGCGATCGAGTCGATCCGCGGCGATGCGCGGGTGTTCGAATTCCCTCGGGAGCCGACCGTTCTGTATCTGTTCAATCCTCTGCCCGAATCCGGACTAAGCACGGTGATCCGCAACCTGGAGGCGTCTGCCCGAAACGCTCCGCGGCCGATTATCTTGCTGTACTACAACCCTGTTCACGAACACATTCTGTCGGGAAGCGCGATGTTGAGGAAGGTCGGAGGAACACACCAGTTCTCGGTCTTCGTGACTGCGGCTTAGTCCCGACGGACGTATCCGGCCGAGGCGTGCCGACGGCCATTGACCGTGGCCCTTCCGGTTACCTGAGGCGTTTGCTCTTCGAACCGAAAAGCTTACAATGTGATTGGATAGCAGGTCGCGCGAGCCCCCTGGGAAAAATCTCCCTGTCCCCTGCGATTTTAGGCATCTGTTGAAAGAGCAGCGATCAGGAACCCATCCTGTGCGAAATAACTCTGTTTGGATCACGATCACGGCGCTGGTGCTGTCGACACTGACTGTGTGTGCGTGGACGGGTCCTGGCACGGATCTTGAGAGCACGGCCAAGGCTGTGGACGAGCACTATAACCAGCTACGCACGCTGCAAGCGGAGTTTACTGAGATTTACAGCGGAGCCGGAATGGAGCGGACGGAGTCCGGAACGCTCTGGCTGAAAAAACCCGGCAAGATGCGGTGGGAATATCGTTCTCCAAGGGACAAGCTGTTTCTCAGCGATGGACGCGACGCGTGGTTCTACCTGCCAGGCGACAAGCAGGTCCGGAAAACACCGGTGAAGAAACTAGAGGACTTGCGCTCTCCCCTGGGGCTACTGCTCGGTAAGACACGCTTGGAGAAGGAATTGCATAGCTTAGGGTTTTCCCCAGATACAGCGCCGCTGGTCGCCGGCGACGTGGTTCTGCGAGGAATACCGCGGGGCGCGGAAGACAGAGTCAGTGACGTGCTGTTGGAGATCACGCCGGAGCACCGGATTCGCCGGATCAAAATCAGCGCGGTTGATGGCTCGACGACCGAATACCGGTTTGCGGACGAGAAGGAAGACATCCCGGTCGACGATGCGCGATTCCACTTCGTGCCACCTGCGGGGGTGGAGACGGTCGACGGAGACATTGGCCAGTGAGTGTCCGGGCAAGCAAGTCTTTTGTTTATATTCGTTTATGAAGCATCTTTAAAACTCGCGCAAGATTCTTGGTTCGCTTCATCAGTACGATTCGACAACAACCTTTGGGTGTCGAGAGTTGGCGGTGTTGAAGCATTTGAATGTTAGACTTAGCCTAAGGAACGGCGGGTAACCAGTTACGAAATGGCTGAATTTCTCGTAAAGCTGGCGGATGAGCGCGGCCATCTGACGGAGCAGCTGGAACACGGCTACTCGGAGGACGAAGTTCGCGAACGCGTCACGCAGCAAGGTTACCTGGTCTATTGGGTAAAGCCGCGCGGGATCTTTACAACCAGCAGCAAGTTTGGCCGTGGCGGCCGGATCAAGCAGAGTTCCTTTCTGGTTTACAACCAGCAATTTCTTACCCTAATTCGTGCCGGCCTCCCCATCCTGACGGCCCTCGAATTACTGATCAAGCGCCAGAAGGACGCGTCGCTCAAAGCCGTGCTCGAAAACGTGCGCGACCGCGTCAAGGGCGGCGAATCGCTATCGGGCGCGTTCGAAGCGCAGAACATGTTTTCGAAGATGTACACCTCCACCCTGATGGCGGGCGAGAAAAGCGGAAACATGGAAGAAGTCTTGAGCCGTTACATTGTCTTCCAGCGCGTGGCGATGACGTTCCGCAAAAAGCTCGCGGTGTCGTTGGTGTATCCGACGTTGCTGGTTTCGGTCGTGCTCATCATGGTGGTCTTTCTGATCACGTACGTTGTGCCTAAATTCGCAGAACTTTTTGACAATCTTGGGGCACAACTTCCAGCTGCGACCGTTTTCATGCTGGCCTTCGGAAAGTTCGCCCAAAAGTACATTCTCTTCCTTCTGGCCGGTTTGGCGCTTATTAGCTTCGTCCTCTGGAGATGGAAGAGTACCGATAAGGGCGCCGAACGTATCGATCGATTTCTACTGTGGATGCCCCTTGTCGGCAACATCCGGCTGAAGTATCAGGTGGCAAACTTCTCGCGCATGCTTGCCACATTGTTGCAGGGCGGCATTCCTCTCGTGCCGGCGATGGAAACCGCCGGGTCTTCGATGACAAGCCGGAGCATTCTCAATGGCATCGCTACGGCGACGTTGCGTGTGCGTGAAGGACAAGGGCTGTCGAAGGGTTTGGAAGAACAACGGATTTTCCCGGACCTGGCAGTTGAGATGCTGGAAGTAGGCGAATCGACGGGCGCACTGCCGGCGATGCTGACGTCGGTGGCCGAATTCTATGAGGAAGACGTACAAACGGCTTTAGGGGCGGCTATGGCCCTGATCGAGCCGGTGCTTCTGATTTTCATGGCTATCTTTGTGGGCGGCGTGCTCATCTCCCTCTACATGCCGATTTTCACGCTGGGAGCAAA
>Ga0307478_10004025_pt1 | contig 10621 bp, 12 predicted proteins | sample atmos_gasesECM4C_2_FD_203713 | JGI IMG/M metagenome (GOLD analysis project Ga0307478, IMG submission 203713) | Hardwood forest soil microbial communities from Morgan-Monroe State Forest, Indiana, United States - atmos_gasesECM4C_05 | ecosystem: Environmental > Terrestrial > Soil > Temperate...
GCGTGACTCTACTTGCTACTAGTTTTGCCTGATTTGAGGGTATTGGATCCCCCATGGATTCTGTCGATTGGAGAGAAATAAAAATGCGCGTTGAAAACAAGAGACATACCAACGCTGACCAACCCCTCACCTCCCACTCAACAACGGAGGTTTCAATCCCCCCCTCTCCGCCAGAAAATGTAAGTGGTTGATAATGCAGATTTTTTTTCTGGCGATTTTCCGTGTTACTTTTTCCGGCTAAATTTCACCATTCTGTTCACTGAAGCGATACTCATAAACATAGGAAAAAGCAAGACTTCTGATTCTCATATTTGGGGGTTCGAAGTCGCCCTTCTCCGCACAATCAAATGGCGAAGAGGCCAGAAATTTTGATGACTGCCGTGCCAATTAGGTGTGTCAAGCTGGTCACCGATGTGGCGACGCTGGTATCATAAAGATAGTGGAGCCAATGGAGCCTAAGGCGATGAATATCAACCTGACGCCTGAACAGGAAAAGATCGTCAAAGAGGAGCTGAAGTCCGGCCACTTCCACAGCATCGAGGAAGTGATCAGCGAAGCTCTGCAAGTTCTGAGCGAAAAAGACCGATCTAGGAGCACGGATACTGCAAACGGTGCACAGCGCGAAGCCGTGCGTGAAATGCTCACTTTTGTCGAGACGAATCGAGTCCGCCTAGAGGGTGTCACGGTCAAGGAGCTGATTCACGAGGGCCACCGTCTGTGAGTGATTTCGTACTGGACGCGTCCCTCGCACTCCAGTGGTTTCTTGAAGACGAAGAGAATCGAAAATACAGCCTGGCCGTCCTTGCTAGCCTCTCCGAAAAACGCGCCCTGGTCCCCCTCCTGTGGTTCTATGAAGTTGGCAACGGCCTCCTCATGGCCTACCGGCGCAAGCGAATCTCCCTTGATCAGGTTGACAGTTTTCTGACGCGACTGAAGGCGCTTCCGATTGAGGCCGCGCAGCAGACACCTTCCGAAATTCTCGAATTGCCGGCCCTAGCACAGGCCCACGGCCTCACGAATTACGACGCGGCATATCTCGCGCTCGCTCTGCGGTTCAAGTTACCCTTAGCAACATCGGACTCTGACCTCCTAAGAGCCGTGACTTCAACAGGTGTGAAGATTCTGTAGTCCTGAATGTCACTGGGCTGTCAGGGCTTCGTTCTATTTTCAAGATAATCTGAAACTTGCATCGTCAGGGCCTCGTTGTGCTTCTTATCCAATCCCATCCGCCGGTCAAAGATCGCCGCAAAATTACCCCACTCGAAAGAACTGCAATCGAAGGCCCTTTGTGATTTACCAGACGGGAGAATCTGAATGAACATGAAAGGCAAGATCGATTTGTATGCGAAGATACGACACGAATACCGGTGGGGAGTGGGAACCATCAGGGGACTTGCGGAGATGTTTAAGGTCCACCGGCGATTGGTGCGGGATGCGCTGGACAACCCTCTTCCGCCGAAACGGAAAATACCTCTGAGGCAGCATACCAGCCTAGCGTCCGCAATCCCTCTCATTGATGTCCTATTGTTGGCGGATCGTGATGTTCCATACTCTCAGAAACATTCTGCAGCGAGCATCCATCATCAAATCCAGTCCGAATTGGCAGGACTGAGAGTGGCGGGTTCGACTGTACGTGGGTACGTCAGGAAGAGAAAGATTGAGCTCGGGCTAGGCTCCCAGCGAGCGGATCTGGCCGCTGAGCGAACCGTGGTATTTGAGTGGATGCGAGCAGTGCAACAAGGAGCCATTCCCCGTGCTGAGATGAAAAAGGAACTTAGTCATGTCTTTGAATTTGACAAATTATTGAGAGGCACACGCGAGGGTCCTCTCGCACAGCGCAAGAAGGCAATGACCGTCCTCTCCCATGAGAAAGGGGTCGGCTGGCCTTTGGTTTGCTCGTTTCTCCATCTTTCTAGAAGGTCAGTGCGCCGCTATTGGAAACGCTATCAGGAGGGATCCACGGCGGCGCTCTTCGCCAAGAGAGTGAATACTCGGAGGAAGTCTCAAGATGATCGAATCAGACAAGCGGTCTTCGCACTGCTACACTCGCCGCCCTCAACATACGGGATCAATCGAACAACCTGGAAAATGGCCGACATGCAGGAGATTTTGCGAACGCAGGGGCATCCGCTGTCACACCATTTGATTCGTACCTTCATCGAAGCCGCAGGTTACAAGTGGCGGAAGGCACGGGTGGTGCTTACCAGCAAAGACCCAAATTATCAGACCAAAGTCGACGGTATCGTTAAAATTCTATCGGAGCTGAAGGATGACGAAGCCTTCTTTTCGATCGACGAATTCGGCCCGTTCGCAGTGAAGAAAAGGGGAGGGCGCAAGCGGGTGGGTCCGGAAGAAACCTATACGGTGCCTCAATGGGAGAAGTCGAAGGGTTCCTTGATTATCACTGCTGCTTTGGAACTATCGCGCAACCAGATCACGCACTTCTACTCAAACAAGAAGAACACTCAAGAGATGATCAAGATGATGGATCTGCTGCTGACCCAATATCGCAACTGTAAGACCATCTATCTGTCGTGGGACGCAGCGTCGTGGCACATTTCCAAGGATCTCTTCGAGCACATTGAACGGAGGAATAATGAAGGACTGGCCGAAGGATATCCGATTGTAAAGACCGCCCCATTGCCCGCCGGTGCCCAATTCCTCAATGTAATAGAATCCGTGTTCAGCGGAATGGCGCGGGGAATCATACATAACAGCGATTATCATTCCGTTGAAGCAACGAAGGACGCGATCGACCGTTACTACGCTGAGCGGAACGAGCACTTTCGAGTACACCCCAAAAGAGCAGGGCGTAAGATTTGGGGACAGGAACGGGTCCAGAGTGAATTTCGCGAGGGCAATAATTGCAAAGATCCCCTCTATTATTGTTGAGCTGTCATGCGTGACCGACTGAGACGTACCAAGAGTGGCAGGCGCTAGTCTCCCAAAGAAATTCGTGCTGAGACCTGCGGGCAAAAAAACACTGCGTTACGGCGGATACAAGGCACGCTCACCGGGTCAATCTCGAAAACGCGCGCGCCATTGGGTCGGGACCAACGGGCACAGTTCCTGCGTAGTGCCAAGGATCGCTTTTACGTTAGACTTTCACGCGCTTGATAAGCTTTGGCGAATTTCGGATCGGACGCTACTTTTTCCCCGAGAACAGAAGCGAATTGGAAAGTCTGCAAGTGGTGGCGCAGAACCGGAGCCACCGGAAATCGTTGATGCCTGTCCTCGGGATGAGAAACCCTCACGAAGCATGAGGACGGCGAGCTATGCGGCGGCGGTGCGGCTTTGTCGCCTCCGCTATCTGGGGGATGCTAACAGACGGCGGCGCGACTTCTTCAAGTACAACGATAAATAAGACTCGCCCCCCTTGTCTCCTCGGTTTCGTTTGAAGCCACTATCGAGGAGGCGTTCGACTGCTCGGCGGGAGTGTATCTGCAGGAGTGGGTCTGAACGAATGGCCGCTTCGTTCGAGAGGAGCCCGAGATTTTATCCGGAGAAAGCATGACATCAAAATATAAGAACAAACATCGCGCGCCACGAAAAGCCAAAATGGGTCCCCTGCTGGACCGCCTGAAGTCCGGTGAGGCTGCAACTGTTCTCCGGCGCCTCCTCAAAGCGCATCCCGATCTTTCAAGCGAGGCTGATGGGATCGCGCGGTCACTCCTGCACCAAGTGGGGTATGAGGACGTTGCTGCCGAGATTGAAGACGAAATACGAGCGCTGGATTACGAGGATCTTAACGCACGCGCCGGCAGTCGCGAGTGGGGCTACGTCGAGCCCTCAGAGGCTGCCTGGGAAATTCTCGAGGAAACTGTGGAACCCGTCCTCGATGATATGAAGCGCCACATCGAGCTTGGAACTTGAGGCTGAGGCGCTTGAAATTTGCAGAGGTCTGGTGCTGGGACTCTATCGGCTAAGCGAACGCGAGGGTGGCGACGTTTTGGGATGGGCGCCTGGCTTCCCCGCCGAGGCGGCTGGAAACGCCCTGGAATCCTGGTATATCGGAGCCGACGAGCCGAAGAGTCGCGACATCCGTCGAAAAACGCGCCCGCCACTTCCTCAGGACCTCCTGAGCATGGTTCCCAAGTGGATTCCCATGATCGAGCGTATCTTGAAAGAGACGAAGTGACTCGCGCTGTCTGGCCATAGTGTCGCCGCCGCTTGGTCTTTACAGCCGGGCATCCGCGACTTGGCTTGGTGCCGACTGCTCCGCGCTCCCGGCTGGGAGGTACGCGTGTAGTTGTAAACCGTGTACGGGAGAATCGTGACGAGCGACACAATTTGGGTTCTGGCATCAATTCGGTTCCATTCGGGGTGCAGGAAATGCGCAAGGCGCGTGAACTGACGCAGGAGAAATTGGCGAAATCTCTTGGCGTCAATAGGTGTCCGCCATCGAGAAGCGCTCCGACGTGCACCTCTCGACACTGCGACGGACGATCGAAAAGATGGGCGGGTGCCTCACGCTTGTTGTGGAGTTTCCGGACCGGGAACCGGTCACCCTTGCCGGCATCGCACGACGGAGCCCGAATCCATGCCCCAGACATCCGGTCAGCGGCGCGCGCACGCGGTCAGAGTCTAGCTACTTTCCGTCGCAAATATAGAGCATCCTCCCCCGGGTGTTTGTGTTTGTAGACATCCAGTTGGCGCGAAAAAAGAAAATCCAGGTTTGTTACTCATGTTACTTTTTTTGGGCACTTTCGATGTCCATAGGAGAGACGGGAGGGCATTGCTGAGACGGATAAGACTGCTGAGACTCGGCCTTAAGCGACAGAAAATGCAGGTATTACGAGTGAAGTGATAGAAACAAACGGAGTTGCAAAAACTGGGTCAATATAATCCCCCCTCTCCGCCATATAATAGTAGTAATATAAAAGATACAGTAATATATACGCATCAACCAGGCCAAGCGCTTCTTTGCAGTTGCACGGTCATGGCTTGCATCTCGCAGCTAGGTGCCTGACGCCGACCTGCATGACCTAAAGAATGAACACGTCGGAGCCTCGTGAACGAAGCGCTCGGTCAAATGTGACAAGCTTCAAGCCCGCCACGGTTGCGAATGCCAGAAGATAGGAATCCGCCCACACTTTCGGTGAAGAAGTACCGACCCCAGACTGCCGGCGGAATTCAGGCTCTATTGCCTCGGGTTCGGCTAGGTATGCGACCCTGTCGTCCGCGCAAACCTTGTCCCATAGGTCCCAGGCCTCACGCATTTTTCTCACGTCGTTTCCCATCACAGCTGCCGATGTGAGAAGCCGAAGTACTGTCAACTGCGTGAATCGGCAGAAAAAGAACTTCTCGTCTGGGGACTTCTCAAGCCACTCGCGCGCCCTTTCGGAATGAATATGTCGACCCCACACCAGCGCCAGCCAAACATTGGCGTCAAGGAAATTCAATGTGTTCATAGATCTGTTCGTTGGTCAAATCGACTTTCGGCCCATCTGATGCGATGAGGGGAAACTTGACCCTCTTGGCACGAGGACGCTTGCCCTCGATCAGAGTGACCCGCACGCCTAAAAGGATCAATTCGCGGATCGACCGTCCCTGCGCGGCAGCTTGCTCCTTAAGCTTGCGGTAAAGGGAAGCGGGGATATCAACGGTCGTCCGAATGGCTTGCTCTTTCATACACCGATTCTCCCACGAATGCCATAAATATGGAACATCACTTTTCAGCGGTCTTTCGCGGGTCTCATCATCGCAAGAAAACCGCTTGACACAGTGTCTACGGAACACTTATATTAGTGTCTGCAAGACACTACCGGAGGCATCCAATGCTTAGTATCCGATTCCAAGGTTTGTTGGTGTTCGACGATCCCGGCAACGATACTTTCAGCGATGGCGTTGAGGCGGACTTCCTGCAATTCAATTCGGGCTCCAGCGTAATCGTGAGGGCGGCAGCGGAGACCGCCCAACTTGTCGTGGGGTGAACGTGGAGAGTTTGCGTGTGACCGTAGACATCGTGATCTTCACTCTGAGGGAGGGTTCGCTTCAGGTGCTCTTGGTCAAACGTGGGGTTCCCCCGTTTGAAAGTCAATATGCCATCCCGGGAGGCTTTATCCGCGGAGATGAATCACTCGAGGAGGCAGCGCTTCGCGAACTCCACGAGGAAACAGGTGTGAGAAACGTGTTTCTCGAACAACTGTACACGTTCGGCGACCCCAAGCGAGACCCAAGGGGTCGAGTGATTACAGTCGCTTATTACGCATTGATCGCCTCGGACAAATTGTCGCTGGTTGCAGGCGCGGACGCGGCTGAGGCGCAATGGTTTCCGGCCAGCAGTGTTCCACCTCTTGCCTTCGACCACAAATCCATTCTGGATTACGCTCTCGAACGCCTTCGCAACAAATTGGAATACACGACCGTTGGGTTTCAGCTTCTCCCGGAAAAGTTCACGCTGGGTGAGCTGCAGGCCGTCTACGAAGTGATCCTTGGCAGGCCGTTAGATAAGCGCAACTTCCGCCGCAAGCTCGCGCTATTGGGCATCTTGAAGCCTCTACGAGAGTGGCAGCGGACCGGTCGGAAGCCAGCGCAACTGTTTCGATTTGCTGCCGCACGCTTCGAAAAGCTGAAGGATAAAGGAATCCTGTTCCCCTTCTAAAGGTTCCTCTCACCGTCATAAGTCTTAAGGATTCCCGCTCCCTCAAGTCTCCGCAATTGGGACCCATTCGGTGCCAAAGCGGCCGCAGTATCTTGCCTCTACTTTGCTACTACTTTGACGTTAAAGGAATCGAATTGAACGCGCTAGATTGATTTGTGAGAGCCATCAATCGGTTGGGTCGGAGTTGCCTTTTCCGTCGCAAGGTGCTGCTGCGCTTTGCTGACGGTTAGCCGCGCGTAGTACAGCGGGTCGCTTTTCTCGCTGCTGCGAAAATCCGCGATCCTGCCGATGATTTCTTCGGGGTCGTCGCCGCGGGCGAGGGCGCGCTTCGCATAGATCCAGTCGTGCTCGGACTGGCTCAAGGGTCGCCTTTCAGAAGACCGTTGCGTTAACAGCCTATAGTGCGCGCGGAAGTCGTTGTCGATCGGCTCAGTGCGTAGACAAAAATCTTGCAGGTGATGAATGCGGTCGGTGTGCTTCTCGGCTTGCACCCGAAACTCGGTTTGATACTTTCGGTTGACGAATCCCGGGAGACGCAGAACGCGAGTGGAATCGGTGGCAGCCGGATCGCCTCCGAGTTTGCGTGCCATGGCACGCAGCAGGGCCTCGCCGTGTTCCCGGTCAATACCCTCGACCCGCCACACAATCTGGAATTTCTCAGGCGATGTATTTACGGTGTAATTCGGCGGCGGCACCAGGTTGGATTGTCGAATCTTCGCCAAGGCCGACGGGCCATCGTGATCGATGTCCAGGTAAAGATGACGGATGGTCTGAATGTCCTCCTTAGTTCGCGTGCGGGCCTCGGGTTTCAGGGTGTTCATTCCGATGTAGATGTCGCATGCCTCTTTTTCATTCTTGTGCTGGAGCCATTCCTGAGTGGAAGTTCCCGCGATCCGTTCAGCAGTCGCGATACGCTGGATCGTTTCGCCCGTACCGCCGTTGCGGACCAGGACGGCAATCCGATCAGACGGATGAAAGTTTGTGCTGATGTATTCGCTGGCTGAGATGTCCTTCATGTGTTTCGACTTTCGTCCGTCGTCATTGGGATGGCTCCTATCTCCGGTAGATTGCACAGTAATCGAAGGGGTCGCCGTCGGCGTCGTAGCTGTTGATTTCGAGCACTTCCGAGATGTAGCGGCGTCCTGGTCTGCGCTTGATCTGAATCACGACATGGAGCGAGTCAGCGATGTTGCTCTTGATAGCTCGGTAGAGTAGCTCGACGCCGCTTTGCAACACGCGGCTCGTGAAGCGGGCGAGGCCCTGCTTCGCCGAATTGGCGTGAATCGCTTCGCTGATGAAGTCATCGAGAATGAGATGTTATACCCTGTAAAACAGAATCCGTCCTGACGGACCGAGTTGCCGAAGGAAGTGGAAATCCGCCGCGTTGCGCATCAGCCATGAAATTCTGAGAGAGCAGCCAGTCCGGAAAGTAGTCGGGCAGGGCTAAGTTAGCGAGAGCTGTTTGGATCGAGTCCGAATCTGATCCAATTCCCGTCCGACCTCTTGCTTTCGCAACGACCGCCTCCGGCATTTTCCTTGGATCGTCTTGGCACGGGTGCGGAAGAAAATCCCGCTTCCAAGTGGGGGTTCTGCCCGTTTCGCCTTGTCTACGGACACGCTGACCGATGTGCGGTCTCCGGCGAGTGCTCCTTGCGGCTGGTCCCATGTTTAAGGGCGGGCTAGTCCTTACGCCTGGGCAAATACGATCCGTTTCTCCCCTTGCAGGGAATCATGAAGAGCAGCTGCCACAGCCATGCCGTCCACAATGCCTTCCAGGGCTTTTGCTTCTTCTCGCGTCACGCGAAAATTCGTGGCCCGCGGGCGCCGCAAGATGCTCAAGGTAGCGAATTCCGCCCGCGATGAAAGATACGTCCGTTGAATCGCTGGTTCGATCAGCTTGAGCAATCGGATCTTTACGCGAAGGCGGTCTCCTCGGAACTTTTCACTGTTCCGGATGAACAGCAGTTGTTCTTTCGGCTCCGGTTGAATCCGAGGCGGCTCGGATACCTCCGCCAGTCCGATGATCCCTCCCCGCGGACCCGACTCCCACACATACACCCTGTCTCCCGACTTAATCTGTTCCTTGTGCTGCTGGACGAGCCAGGTATGTTCCCTAAGGGTGCGAACTGCGCTCCGAACGTCGGAGAATTCCGAGCTGGCTTGAAAGATCCAGGTGTTCCGGCAGTCTGCCGTAGTACCTATCGGCTCTTCCTTCTTCTCTTCGTGTTGTGCCCCGTCTTGAGTCGGCCCTTTCCCGGAAACATGCGCATGAGAAACGCACCAAGGAGGAACCCCGTTCGTCCCACTGGTTTCCTTTCCTGTGCGAGTCATTGCTCTGTGGGGGTCGATTCCATTGCCTGCCAACCCGCCACCGGGCTTGATGACTTGAATCCCGATGCATTCCACGGAATCACCACGAACCTCTAAAACCAAAGAAATGTTTAGTTCCAACGCCTTGTCCGATATCACAGTCCATCTCCAAAATCCGCGCCCTTTCCTGGGGGCACGCAATGCTCGAATTCAGCTCCAGGGCTGATACCGACAGAGCGAACCAATCTCGCGAATTTGGGTGTTCCGAAAGAAACAATATTCTCGCGCGTGCGTGGCCAGAAACGATCTTTTACTTCGCATACTGAGTATTATCTTGGTGATTCTGCTGGCCCATGCATGTTAGAACCGTAGACTCCCGCCGGTTAGACGGCTGTCATCTCGGCGCCCGAGGTTTCTTCTTGGAAGCGCAGCAGAGCCTGGATTTTGAGGAACTAGCCCATCGGCTGACCGCTTTTGGGCTGCGAACCTTTAACGAGTTTGGACTCGGTGGGCGTAACTCTACAGTCGCCGGCGTCGGTCTGTCCGTCGACGACTTTGTCTCGGCAGTCTTGGTGGAATATATGGAAGGCAAGCTTCAACATCAAGCCTCCCGTGGCGATTTGTTCTCCCTGCTGGCGACCGCCTTGCGCAATGACATTATCGATTCCCTTCGTAAGGCGGCACATGCCCACGAGGAGAGCCGATCCTCGCTTCCTGCCGAACGGGATGCCGATCCTGCTCCTCTGTCGCTCGACGAATTGCCGGGATCGACCATAAATTTTGCGGGGTCCATCGATGAAGAGCGGTACGGCGAACGCGCACGGACTGCCTTTGCCGGGGAACCGGAACTAGCGGAAGTTGTGCGCGCGGTGCTGGAACTCAACCTTTACAAGCCCCGCGAAATAGCAGCTGAGTTGGGCATTACTGCAGCAGAGGTGCAGAACAGGAAGAAGAGGCTGCAGCGGCAGCTCATCGATCACAACTTGGTAGAGAGGAAAACCGCTTGAGCGAACAGAAGGAAAAGGGTCTTTTTCTGCAAAAGGCGCGGTTGGCTCAACTGTCCGACAGCTTGTACGGCAGCCCGAGCGAGCTGGTTGCCCGGGAAGCCCGGGAACTCTTGCGGCGCGCAGGAATTGATCCGGAAGACGTCAAAGCACGCCTTTATCGAAAGTTCGATGCCCTAGCAAAACAGTACGCGGCAGGAGGCCGGCCCGTTCCGGCGCTCTTGAAACAGGCGCTTAGTGACTTGCGTCCAGGCGCACCCGGTTCCCCAAAGGAAAGAGCATTAGTTCGCGAAGCCCGAGCGGCCATCCGGAGTGTCATCGACCATGCTCAGCGTATGCAGGAACGACTCGCGAGGCTGCCGCGTGTGACTTTGGCTACCGCCTATCGCAACAAGAAGGAACTCTCGGAACGGGACAAGAAACTCCTGGACGACCTCGCCGAGGATCTTTTGAAACACAATAATCGCAACCGCCCGAAAGACGGTCGATGAGCGGGTCGCAAAAAGGCGGCGCCTATGCACGCGCCCTCGCGCGCGAACTGCCGCTCGAACATGGCGATCTGCGGGCAATCGCTTCGCGACTCGGACTCCAAATTCGCGAGGTGGACGCTGATGGGTTTGACGGCGCCTTGATTCGAGCGCGCGAGATTCCTTTGGGAACGATTGCGATCCGGCAATCGATCCGCGAGGCTGGCCGCAAGAAT
>Ga0307478_10004027_pt1 | contig 10618 bp, 8 predicted proteins | sample atmos_gasesECM4C_2_FD_203713 | JGI IMG/M metagenome (GOLD analysis project Ga0307478, IMG submission 203713) | Hardwood forest soil microbial communities from Morgan-Monroe State Forest, Indiana, United States - atmos_gasesECM4C_05 | ecosystem: Environmental > Terrestrial > Soil > Temperate...
CCATTGCGTGGAATCAACTCGCTTACCAGGCGGCAGCAATACTTGGACCGGCGCTCGGCGGACTGTTGTGCGCCGTTTCGATAAGCTTATCGTACTCAACTTCATTTCTGCTGTACTTCAGCGCCGCCTTAGGGCTCCTGGTGCTAGGCCGTCAAGTGAGGCCCGATGGGTTGCTTGGGTCACGATGGTCGTTGGTGAAGGAAGGCGTCAATTACGTCTGGAAGAATAAGATTATTTTCGGAGCTATTTCTCTGGATCTATTTGCCGTCCTGTTTGGGGGTGCTACCGCCCTGCTCCCTGTTTTTGCTCGAGACGTTCTACACGTAGGCGCTCTCGGCTTTGCGGTCTTGAGGACAAGTCCGGCGGTCGGCGCGGCCGTTGTGGCGCTTTTCTTGTCCGTTCGACCGATACGCCGGAAGGCGGGCGCCATAATGTTCGGCGGCGTCGCTCTATATTCTTTGGCTACAATCGTATTTGCATTGTCAAATTGGATAGTAACGTCGACGATTGCTCTTACGGTAGTGGGTGGCGCCGACATGCTTAGCGTATTCATCCGTCAAACTTTGGTGCAGGTTGGCGCGCCAGACGCGATGCGGGGCCGGGTGGCTGCGGCCTCGACGTTGTTTACCGGAGCGTCCGGCGAGTTGGGCCAGTTCGAAAGCGGCTTGGCGGCGCGATTTCTCGGACCGGTTGGGGCAGCCTTGCTCGGCGGTGCAGGTGCTCTTGTTGTTACGGGCGCATGGGCGAAGCTGTTTCCCGATCTGAGGAACGCTGACCGTCTCGTACCGCAGGAGCGGAATTGACCGTGTTCGCGAACTCCTCAGCCTGGATCGCAGCGCTATCGTCCCTTTGCCTCGGCCTCGGCTGCGCCGCTGCGGCGAAGGCTCAGACCGACGAGATCCAGGTCTACAATGCCGAGATCGCCGCTCCCGGCGTCTTCAACCTTACCCTCCACAACAACTACACCCCGGATGGTATCAAGACGCCGGCTTTCCCAGGCGCGATTGTCTCCAACCATGACCTCAATGGCGTGCCTGAATGGGCCTATGGGGTCGCTCCGTGGATGGAGGCGGGCCTCTACCTTCCACTCTACAGTCTGCCCGCCAACGGCGAGGCGCAGCTCGACGGGTTCAAGCTGCGCGCACTCTTCGTCGAGCCCGATGCCGCCAAGCATAGCTTCTTCTATGGCGTGAATTTCGAATTCAGCTTCAACGCCAAGCACTGGGACCAGAACCGCTATACCCAGGAGATCAGGCCGATCCTCGGCTGGCGCTTCGGCAAGGTCGACCTCATCCTCAACCCCATCCTCGACAACTCCTGGAAGGGCGTCTCCCGCCTTGATTTCGCGCCAGAGACCCGCATCGACTACAACCTGTCCGATAAATGGGCCATCGCAGCGGAAGAGTACGACGACTTCGGCCAGTTGCGCGGATTCCTGCCGGCCAGGAACCAGACCCACGAACTGTTTGGCGTGATCGACTACAACGGAAAGCCGATCAATATCGAAGCTGGCGTCGGCTTTGGTCTCACGCCGGCCACTGACCATCTCACATTTAAGCTTATTCTATCCCGCGACCTGAACTAGGCATCTTGAGTTCTGCTCAAGGTCACAAATGGCGTGCGCGCCATGGGGCGAGCCAACTGAGTGACGGGTCGTAATTGGGTCGTGACTTGCCCTTCGACGGGCGCGCCGAACTTCTGCTTTCGGAACCGAACCCAACGGCGACTATTGGCGCGAAGCCGACTCCCCGAAATCGCCCCTTAGGCGCGAACGGCCGTTCCTGGCTCTTTGCTGGCGTCCAACAGGTCTGCCTTCGGCGGGCGGCATCGATCGGGATCAACCGAGATCTTCCCGACCACTCGCATTGAGGCTGTTTTGGCTAGTCACAACGTCGAGGAGAACCCACAATGGCATCGGAATGGACGGCGCGGCCAAGCCGCCCTTCCGAGCCCAGCGGAGCTAGCTCGCGAAAACCCCGCCATCGATCACCAGCTCGGCGCCTGTGACGAAGCGCGCGGCGTCGGAACAGAGATAGACCACGCCATCGGCGACATCCTGCGGGGCGCCCGCAAAGCCGAGTGGGGTAGCGCGCGCGGCTCGCTCCCGGGTGTTGCGAATGATGTCGTCGACCGAGCCCAACGCTTCGGGCAGGTCGCCGCCGTTGACCATCTTCGCCCAGATTGGGGTCTCGATGCTCCCGGGATGGACGGAGTTGACGCGGATGTTGTTGCGCGCCGCCGCGCACTCGAGGGCCACCGCTTTTGTAAAAAGCCTGACCCCGCCCTTGCTTGCACAATAGCCAGCGAGACCAGGCACCCCCTGCAGGCCGGCGACGGACGAGATGTTGACGATCGCTCCACCTCCCGACCGCGTTATCAGCGGGAGAGACACCTTGGTCCCGAGGAAGACGCCATCCAGGTTGACCGCATTTTGGCGCTGCCAGCTGGCAAGCTCCATCTCTAGCAGAGGCACGCGGATGCAGAGGGCCGCGTTGTTGACCAACACGTGCAGGGCGCCGCTCAGTTCGTCGATAGCTTCGATCGCGCGGCGCCACGCGTCCTCTTCCGTCACGTCCAACGCAACGGCCGTTGCCCGGCCGCCGCCCCGAACAATGGCGGCGCAAGTCGCATCCGAGCCCTCGCTGTCTATGTCGCCGACGTAGACATGTGCGCCTTCGCGCGCCAGGGCCGCTGCGCAGGCACGTCCAATGCCGCCGCCGGCGCCCGTAATCAGCGCGATTCTTTCCGCTAGGGTTCCCATGACCGCCTCGCCAGGACCAAGTCGAGTCGGCATTACATAATGGACGTTACGCAGGCAATGGCTTGCAGTCGCGGGACAAGAGCCTTATGCATAACACGTGTTATATATGGAGAGCATCCTTGCCCAAGGCGATGGAACGGCGGTCCACGGACGGCGCGGAGCCACCCGATTGCGATGTCATCGTGGTAGGCGCTGGATTTGCCGGCCTCTACGCCATCCACAAGCTGACCAGTCTCGGCCTCAAGGTGCAGGCGTTCGAGAAGGGCAAGGACGTAGGCGGCGTCTGGTACTGGAACCGCTATCCCGGCGCGCGGTGCGATTGTGAGAGCTACTACTACAGCTACTCCTTCTCGCCCGAACTGCAGCAGGAGTGGGACTGGTCGAAGCGCTACTCCGAACAACCGGAGATCCTAAGCTACCTCAAACACGTCGCGCGCCGTTTCGGCCTCAACCCCATGATCCGTTTCGAGACAGCTGTCACAAGCGCGCGATTCGACGACGCCCGCTCGATCTGGCGCGTGGCGACGAGCGACGGCGGGGCAACAACCGCGCGCTTCCTCGTCACAGCCGCCGGTTGCCTCTCAGAAGTGCATTCGCCCGACCTTGCGGGGATCGAAGGCTTCCAGGGCCGCCTCTTGCACACCGCTCGATGGCCGCACGAGCCCATCGATTTCACCCACCGACGAGTGGGCGTCATCGGCACCGGCGCATCCGCCGTCCAGGCCATCCCGCGCATCGCGCAGCAAGCAGCGCATCTCACGGTTTTTCAGCGTACCGCGAACTGGGTGATGCCCGCGAGGAACGCCGCGGCCAGCGCCGACTTCACCCAGTGGTACAAAGCCAACTATCCCGATATCCGCCGGCATTGCCTGAACACCCGTGGCGGCAATCCATTCGAGCAGCCAAGCTACTCAGCGCTTGAGGTCACGGATGAAGAACGTCAGGCGACTTACCAGCGCCTTTGGACGCAGGGTGGCCTGCAATTCTTCACCGCATTCACCGATCTGCTGACGAACGAGGCGGCGAACCAGACGGCGCGGGATTTCGTCAGAGCCCACATCCTCGCGACGGTCCGCGATCCCGAAACTGCGCGGAAGCTGGTCCCCACCGATCACCCGATCGGCGTGAAGCGCCCGCCTTTCGATGACGACTATTATGAGATCTTCAATCGCGACAACGTAACGCTGGTGGACATTCGCGCGGACCCGATCGAGGCGGTCGACGCGGGCGGCGTGTGCACAGCGAGGCAACATCACGGGCTCGACGATCTGGTGCTCGCAACGGGTTTCGACGCCCTGACCGGCGCGATCCTCGCCATGGATGTCCGCGGACGCGATGGCGCCCAGCTGACCCACAAGTGGCGCGACGGACCCCAGACCTATCTGGGCCTTGGCGTCGCCGGTTTTCCCAATCTCTTCACGATCACTGGGCCGCTGAGCCCTTCGGTGCTCGCCAACATGCCGACGGCGGTGGAGCAGCACGTCGACTGGATAGCCGACTGTCTTGGCTACATGCGCAGCAACGGCCTGACTTCCGTCGAGCCCGATGAGACCGCCGAGCGCAACTGGACGGCTCACGCAAATGAGGTGGTGGCGCAGACGCTTTTTCCGAGCGCGACCAATTCCTGGTACCAAGGCGCCAACATACCAGGCAAGCCACGGCGGTTTGGCGTCTATGTCGGGGGTTTCTCCACCTACCGCGAACGGTGCGAGACGATCACTAAGAACGGATACGAAGGTTTCCGGTTCGTGGCGGGCGCCGGCTGATCAGGCGTCTGATTTTCCGCGCCCGTGACCTATCCGCTTAGGCTAGCTCGCGCGATGCCTCCGCAAAGGTGGGAATCAGCTTCTGGCCGGCGAGCTCGATGCTGCGAAGGGACGCCGCCTGGGTCAGGGACCCGTACTGCATCATGCACATCAGCCGACCTACGCCGACCGCCTCATAGCCCTTGACCTTCGCCGCGCAGTGCGCCGGATCACCTATGATAACGCAGTCAAGCGTCTCGAGGGTCTCGTGGGCTTCCTCGAAGCTGATCTCCTGCCCCTGCGCCATGCGCTTGAGCAGCACGAGGGTCGGAGGATCATCCGGCTCGATGACGGTCTCCTGCGGATCAAGGCTGGCTCTAGCGGCGGTGTCAGCGGCGTTGGGATGCAGACCGGCCCTGATCATGTCGTACCAGACCCGCCGCGGCACTTTGAAGGTCACCGCCGCCGCATTGATGTACCAAAGCGCAGACCAGGCGGCGCCGCTGTTGACGGCGCTCTCACGGCTTTCCGCCACGTGCACGAAGGTGAACGCGCCCTTCTCCGGATTGACGACCTGACCGGCGGGGGCGTCGCAGTTGGCGAGGCCGCGGTCGTGCTCGCGCATCATCCGGCCGAGCACGGACAAGGGGCTCAAGAGCGTAGTGCCGAGAGCGCCCACGCCCATCTCGCCAGCCATGTAAAAGCTCTCGGGTGATCCGCAGGTCTGCCAGAGCCGCGGATGCGGCTTCTGCACCGGCCGTGGCGTCAGTTGCCGCTCGGGGAACGTGATCAGGGCTGAGTCCCACGCAAACTCCGGCTCGGTCCACATGCGCGGGATCAGATGCATCGCCTCGCGCACTTCGTCGCGTGCGGTGTCAGGGTCGACGCCGAACGTCTCCCATTCCTTGCCGCCCGACTTCGCAAGGCCGAGCTCGAAGCGACCACCCGAGAGGATGTCGATGGTCGCGGCGCGCTCCGCCACGCGCAGCGGATTGTTGATCCGGAACGGGGCCAGCACGCCGGCGTGGCCCACCCGCAGCCGCCTGGTGGCCAGTGCAATGGCGGTAAGGATGATTTCCGGCGCCGAGGAATAGCTGAACTGCGGGGAGCCATGGTGCTCCACCTGCCACCAGATGTCGAAGCCGAAGGCATCGGCAGCCTTCGCCTGGTCGATGGTGTCGCGGATCAGCGAGGATTCGTCTTGCCCGTCGGCCCACGGGAACGCCCGTTGGATCTCGCAAAAGATGTCGAACTTCATCGCGATGTCCCAGCCATCCAGCCAACCAGCGCAGTGCTACATAACACACGTTACGTGCGTCGCAAGAGGTTCAGAGCCTCGTTGGTCGTTTTGCATATCAGGCGTTACGCGACACCTTTTCATTAACAAAATGCCTGTTATATTTGACCGGAAGGACCCGCGGCGCATGGCCTCGGGGCCCATCGGGGAGGACATCACAGTGACCACGGCTACACGAATTTGTGCGTCTGTTTCGTTAGCCGCTGTCGTGGCCGCGACCGCGTCAGCGGCGCTTGCGGCAACGGATAGCCCCGCCACTCAAAGCGTCGGCGCAGTCGCCGAGATCGTTATCACCGCACAGCGTCGCGAGGAGTCGCTGGAGCGGGTGCCGGTGGCTGTCAGCGCCATGACCGGCCAGGCGCTCGAGGCGCAGGGCGTCGTAGGCTTCGCCGACCTCAGCGAGCGCATTCCGTCATTGCGCTTTGGCTGGAATGGCGGCGGCGAGTACATCATCGCGATACGGGGCCTCAGCGGCCAGAACGTAACGCCCGGCGGTGACTCGCCGGTCGCCTACAACGTCAATGGCGTCTACCTCGAGCAGACCACCGCGGTCGATCCTGAGTATTACGACGTGCAGCGCGTGGAGGTGCTTCGCGGCCCTCAAGGCACTCTCTATGGTCGCAATTCGGTCGGCGGCTCGATCAACGTTGTCACAGAGGAGCCGGCGAATGTCTTCGCGGCGTCGGCCGACGCGCTGGTCGGAAACTATGACGCCTACACGTTCCGAAGCTGGATCACCGGTCCGCTCTTCGACTCAGGGGGTGTCCAGGTGGACGCTCGCCTCACGGGTGTGTGGGCCCACCACTCGGGTTACACGACGAACCTGTCCACCGCGCCAACCGCCAGCCACGATCTGGACTCCATGGACTATTGGTTGGTCCGCCCCCAGCTCAAGTTCGTCTTCGGATCCAACGTCGACCTGTTGCTCTTCGCCAACTTCACCCACAACTCTGCCCCGGCGGCAGCGAACACCGCCTGGTGGGAGGCGCCGTTCCGCTTCACCAATCCGCCGCTCGGCATTGCGCCTGGCTCGCCATGCGACTTCTCCACAGCAGCGCTGTTCCAACCGCGCACCGTCTGCCAAGACTCCCCCGCAATCAGCGTGGTTAACACCCAGCTTTATTCGGCAACTCTCAACTGGCGGCTGCCCTTTGCGACCTTCACCTCAGTCACCGGCTACGAGACCGGCCACGACTTTACAGTTCAGGACGGCGATGGCGCCAACGTGCCGATATTCTTCAACGGGCCCTGGCAGGTAGACAACGCTCAGTTCTCGCAGGAATTCAGACTCGCGTCCCACGACGATCAGCCGCTACGCTGGCTGGCGGGTTTCATCTATTTCCATGCGAGCGATGTCACGAATTTCTTCGCCGAGGACACCGGCTTCAACGACATCTTCCCGAAGCCAGGGGGCGGCGACGAGTTCACGTTGAGAGACGGCGGCACGGTCCATACCGATTCCTGGGCCCCGTTCGGCCAAGCGGACTTCGACTTCGCCAAGACCCACCTCGGCGTTCCGCTGACGATTTCCCTCGGCCTGCGCTACACCCACGACCACAAGGACGGCTTCAACTTCCTCAATGAGGTCTTGCCGGCCATCTCCCGCACGGTGGCCTTGCAGGGACCGTGGTCCCGGACTTGGGACAAGGTGACCGGGAAATTGTCGGCACAGTACCAATTCACCGGAACCTCGATGGGCTATGTCTCAGCCGCGCATGGCTACGTCTCTGGCGGCGAAACCGTCGGCGTGGGGAATGTCTACGATCCCGAAACGCTGTGGTCTTACGAGGCCGGCTTGAAGACGCGCCTCCTCGACGACCGACTTCAGCTGAACATCGCGGCCTACTACGAGACGATCGAACACCTGCAGGTGTTCGTGCAAAACGCGATCGCGTCGGGCATATCCAACGTCAACGGCAAGACGCCGGTGTACGGGGTCGAGACAGAGATCAACTACAATCCGCTGGACAATCTGCGCCTCAACGCCGCGATCACCCTGACCGACGCGCACTACGGAACCTACATATCGAAGGACAACCGTTTCAGCATTGCCGGCCCCGGCTGCGACGCCGTCACTCATCTGTGCGATTTCAAGGGCAATGCGCTGAACCAGACGCCGCCTTACACGGTGGATCTGGGGGCCGAATACATCTTCCACACCACGTTTGGCACAATCACCCCGAGGGTGGACGCCTTCTTCTCGGGCAAGGTCAATTTCCTGGCCGACAACTACTTCACCTCAGTGCAAGCGGCCTATCACGAGACTAACATCAGCGTGACCTGGAACAGCACCGACGGCCACTACCGCATCGAAGCGTTCGCCAAGAACCTTGAAAACGCAAACGTCATCGCGAGCGACGGCCTGCAGTCGATATCGCTCGGCCAGGGAAAGATCGAGCCCGACAGATACACCTATTATCCGCCCAGGACGTTTGGCGTGCGCTTCGCGGTCAACGTGGGGCCCTGATTGCCATGGCTGAATGGGCGCTGACCCACCTCTACCACACGGTGGTCAACTGCCGGGACATCGACGAGTCGGTCGCTTTCTACCAACAGCTCGGCTTTCAGGTGCTCGACGACCGCCGCCACGTCGTCTGGCCGGACCGCGTCGGAAAGTTGTTCGGCCTCTCCAAAGCGCAGGGCCGCGGCGTGCTGATGGTGCTCCCATCTGACGCGGACGGCCCCATGCTCGACCTGATCGAGTGGGTGACCCCGAAAGCGCGCTTCCCACGGCCGAGGGCCAGCGACCACACCGTGCCGCACATCATTGCCTTCCGCACGCGCAACCTTGCCGCGGCTGTGGAGGAACTCTCCGCGGCCGGCGTCCCATTTGTCAGCGACATGAATCGGCCCACCGGGACCGCGGTCCAGGGCTCGATCTGCTGCCGTGATCCGAACGGCAATCTGATCGAGATGATCGAGCTCAAGCCTGGCGCGCGCCACTCACGGGACGTTCGGGCGCAGGGGGACGGACCGGCGGGCTGAAGCGGCGCTCGTTGCCGCGCGCTGCCGCGGGGCCTTCGCTTCGGCCTTGCTGGTCCGTTTGGCGTCTGTGGACTTGCGGCCCGGTTTTGCTGCGGCGGCCTCGACGATCGGTTTTGTCAGGACTGTCTCCAGCCAGAGTTCAAACATCGCCTTCTGACGCGCTGGCGGAATATTCTGGACGCCCAGCGTCACCTCCACGCCGATGCCGTCCACCAGCGCCACAAGCGCCTCGGCCGCATTGCCGATGTCCACGGCGGGCGCGACGTCGCCCTCTCTTTGCGCCCGACGCAACAGGCGCATCAACCGCTGGCGCCACTCAACGTAGCGCAAGCGCATGGTGCGGGCGACCTGGCCGTCGTAGCTGGATCGCTCCCAGAAACCGATCCATCCGCGCCAGCGACGGCCGCGTTTCAGCGGCAGCGCGATGGCGACGACCTGCCGGATCGCCTCGACGGCCGGCACAATCGACTCGACCCGGGCCATCTCCTCGCGCACCTGCCGGGCCGAGAGCTCCGAGGCCGCCAGCAGCAATTGGTCCTTCGACCGGAAGTAATGCGTCAGCGCGCCGGTGGTGTACCCCGCCTGCTCCGAGACCCGCCGAACGGTGAGCCCGGCGATCCCCTCCTGCGTGATCACTTCCAACGCGGCGGCAGCGAAGATCTCTCGTTGTTGGTCGTGGTCGATGGACTTGGCCATGTGTCCGCCTTGCGACTCTCGTGCCTTGTGTCTCTCATTCAGTGAGACACAACAACCGTTATGAGACGCGTCGCGCCTCCCCCAGAGTGTCATTGCTTGACTCTGAATCAAGCTATAATACCTAACACGCGTTATGTCAGTCCATGCCGAAAAGGAATGGCGCGTGGGAACCGAGCCGGGCGGTCTCCAGCCGTTGTTCGAGCGGGTGAAGAACTGGGATCGCTGGGGGGCCTACAATAAGCGCGGCGCCGGCTTTCCGCTCAATTCCATCGCGCACTTCTGACGGTTCGCGGGATGGCGCAGGAGACGAAGACTTCCGACGAGTGGCGGCGGGGCTGGCCGGTCCTGCTCGGGTCCGCGCTTTGCTGGGCCGCAGGGATCAGCCTCTATTACAACGCCGCCGGCTTCTTTATTAAACCACTGGCCGCCGCTCTCGGTTGGAATCGCGGCCAGATCGCCTTGGGCGGCTCGGCCGCGCTGCTGTTGACGGCGCTAGCGGGGCCGGTGACCGGATGGCTGGTCGATCGCAAAGGCGCGCGCCCGCTCGTGCTAGGAGGCGCGATCCTGTTTCCGGTGGCCTACCTCGCCCTTGCGTCGATGCCGGGATCGCTTTGGGCGTTCATCGCCATCATGGTCTTTATCGGCCTCTCGGCGGCGCCGCTCACATCAACGCCGGTTTTCACCCGGCCCTTGATGGAGGCGTTTCACCGGGCCCGAGGGTTCGCGCTCGCGATCGCCATGAGCGGCAATGTCGTGGTGGCGACGGTCCTCTTCCCCACCCTCCAGCATGTGATCGCCACGTCAGGCTGGCGCGCTGGCTATCTGATGATGGCCCCGATATCGCTCGTGCTCGGATTTTCTGCGTACGCCCTTTTCGGAATGGGCGCCCCTCGCGCTTCGCCGACCGTGCTCGAATCGGCGCCGGCGCCAGCTGGCGTTGGGATACGCGAGGCGACCCGCTCCTTGCCTTTCTGGCTGCTGGGTCTGGCCATGGTAGCCATAACCTTCGCCATGACGGCCTTCGGCACCCAGCTGCAGCCGCAGCTGTCCGATCTCGGCGTCTCCGGCGAAAAGGCGGCGATGATCGGCGTGGCGTTCACCGCGACGGTGGTGGCGGGCCGGCTGATCTGCGGT
>Ga0307478_10004028_pt1 | contig 10614 bp, 8 predicted proteins | sample atmos_gasesECM4C_2_FD_203713 | JGI IMG/M metagenome (GOLD analysis project Ga0307478, IMG submission 203713) | Hardwood forest soil microbial communities from Morgan-Monroe State Forest, Indiana, United States - atmos_gasesECM4C_05 | ecosystem: Environmental > Terrestrial > Soil > Temperate...
CGGACGTTACCAAACGGCACTTCTCGCCGTCGCCTCGACCGCCTCTCCAACCGGCTCACCAAAATCCTCAGTGAAGCCCGCAAGCTCCCAACACCCTGAAATGGGCAGAGATTGGCCGCTAATGCCGTTTAATCAGGAGTGACAGTGACAGTCAGCGTGCCATCTTGTTTTCTGCCCGATGCAGTAAATATTCAGCTGCGTAGGTGCCGTCAAACCACACCAAATCATCACAACCCTACCTGAACAGTTACTGGGAGTAAATCCGCCCGAACCTCACCGCCCTGCTGTCGTGGATCGTCCTCGAACCGCGTTCGCAGCAGAGCGGATCACGTCCAGCACGACGTCAGGTTTGGACAGCATGGGAACATGGCTGCTGTCGAGCGATGTGACCGTGGCACCCATGCGGTGCGCCACGAAGCGTTGCAGCTCAGGGTGGACGGTGTGGTCGTTCGCGGCCCGGACGAACCAGCTCGGCTTCGACTTCCAGGCGGTACCCTCGACCTTCTGGTCGAACAAGTCCGCGGCTGGCGCGTAGTGAGTCGCCCAGACGACCTTCTGCTCCTGCTCCGAAAGGTCTCCGGCGAAATACTTCACGCCTCCCGGGAACATCCAGACTCGCCCCTCAGCCACTTCGATGTGCTTGAAGACTTCCGTCGTGGGGAACTGGCTCAGCTGGCCGTTCACCGTCTCGCCGGCGTCCGGGGCGACTGCGGCGATGTAGACCAGCCCGGCGACGCGGTCGTCCGTTCCCGCGGCGGTGATGACGGCTCCACCGTAAGAATGGCCGACGAGGAGCGCGGGGCTGCTCACGCGCCCCAGGGTGCGTTTTACTGCGGCGACGTCTGCCGCCTGCGTGTCGAGGCCGTACTGCGCGGCGATCACCTCGTGCCCCTCCGCCTGAAGCGTGGGAATCACCTTGCTGAAGCACGAGCCGTCGGCCCAGATCCCGTGGCAGAAAACGATACTCGGTTTGGTCTGCATAGAAGGCTCCTTTCCCTCACAGCAACTCTGTTGGACGACAAAGGGGAACACATCACCCCATGGGGTGTTTTTGGCATACCACTTTCGGGTTAAGTGATCTGCACAGTCGCACGTCCAAAGAAAAATCCTGCTTGTCTGGCTCGGTTGGAAGGAAACGGATGTACACTAGCCGCCGTTGGGAAAAACCGAACGAGCAATTCTAGCTGGCGCAGCTGGTGCGCGGTAGCGTCACCGCCAACGGTCGGCGCGCAAGACGGATTCGTAGCTCACTTCGGAGGTGGGTCATGAAAAGAATTTTGGTATGTGCGGCGCTGCTTGGCTTATGCGCTGCGCCTGTACTGAGCCAAACGACGGAAGACTTGAACAACGACGGCAAGAACACGGAAAACGTCCTCACCCAGAGCATGGGCTACGACCGAAAGAGCTACAGCCCGCTCAAGCAGATCAACAAATCGAATATCGGCCGCCTGGTGCCCATCTGGAATGCGAGCCTCATGAACGAGCTGGGCGAACTCGCGCAGCCCACGATCTACAACGGCGTGATGTACTACGTCGACGGCCGATGGACCTTTGCCATTGATGTGGAGACCGGCCGGCAAGTCTGGCGCACGCCCGTGAGGCTCGAACCTAACAATCATCACGCCGCTTTCAATCGAGGCGCGGCGGTCATTTATAACGGCAAGGTATTTCGCGTGACGATCGACGATCACATCCTCGCGCTCGACATGGAGACCGGCAAAGAACTTTGGAACCAGAAATTCGCCGACCAGAAAGACGGCTACTACGCCACCGGCGGCCCGATTGTTGCGAATGGTGTGCTGATTTCGGGAGTGTCCGGCGGCGAGTCCACCACGCGCGGGTTCCTTGACGGCTGGGACCCGGACACGGGGAAGAAACTATGGCGCAGATACACGATCCCGGAGCCCGGCGAACCCGGCTCCGAGACGTGGCCCAAGAATAGCGATGCGTGGAAGTATGGAGGCGGGCCGACGTGGCGCTCCGGCTCGTACGATCCCGAACTCGATCTCGTCTACTGGGGCACGGGCAACGCGGAACCTTACGATCCTAAAAGTCGCGAAGGCCTGGATAGTTTGTATACGTCCAGCGTGCTCGCGATCCGTCCCAAGACGGGCGAGATCGCTTGCTATTATCAGTACACGCCGAACGACATTTACGACGTGGACGGTACTGACGAGAATGTTCTGGCCGACATTCAAGTCAACGGGCAGCGCCGCAAAGTGATGATTCAGGCCAACAAAAACGGCTTCATGTATGTGGTCGACCGCACGAACTGCAAATTGATCGCCGCGCATCCATACGTCAAAGTGAACTGGGCCTCGGAGATCGACATGCAAACCGGCCGGCCGGTGTTGACCGACGTGCAGAAGCGCTTCATGGCCGGCGAAGAAGTGGAAATCTGGCCCTCTCGCGGCACCAACGCCGTGCCCATCGCGTTCGATCCAAATTCCGGGCTCGTCTATGCAGACACATGGAACATTCCGCGCATTCAGAAGATCGGCGCCCCCGAGCCGCAGGTTATGGGCGGAGTCACGACAGGCGTTGATGCGCGGCAGCCAGACATGAAGCCGAGCGACGTTTTCGGCCACTTTCTCGCGATCAACCCGTTGACCGGCGAAAAGAAATGGGAGATTCCGCTAACCGAGCTTCCCAGTTCAGCGGGCATGCTCGCGACGGGCGGCGGACTGATCTTCACCGGCAGACTGACGGGCGAGTTCCTTGCGCTCGACGAAGAGACCGGCAAGACCCTTTGGCAGTTCAAGACCGGATCGAGCGTCAATTCGACGGCGATCACCTACACTCATAAAGGGCGCCAGTATGTAACCGTTGCGTCTGGACTCGGCGGCGCTCTCGCCACTCGCTACGCTGCGGCAAAAGTGCCAGCCGGCGGCTCCATCTGGACCTTCGCGTTGATGTCCGCGAAATAGGTCAGCCGGAGCAATTTATTTCGTGGGGTCGCAATCTACCCTTACCTTTGGGTAATCGGACTTCTAAGGAAGCGATTCACCGCTGCGGCCTCACCTGAGTTGGATCTCATTTCAGAATACCGTTCCCAACAAGTCAGGGAGGTGTACAATGCCCGCGATACCTGCGGTTCAAGAAAGCAAATCCCAGCAGGCAAGGCATATCGGAGGAAACTTATGAAACGATGGGCGTTGACGCTCGGATCTATTTTCCTGGGTGTCCTGGTGGTTTGGGCAGTGTTTGCGCGGACCGACTCGCTCTCGGCCAAACCGCAGGATGCCGCCAGCCAAGGTGCGAGGTACAGCACGCGCACTCTGCCGCTCCCCGACAATGGCAAAGGCGACGTTTCGATGGATTACATCGCGTATGACCCCAGCACTAATTCCCTGTGGGTGCCGGGCGGAATCACCGCTGCTGTCGATGTCGTTGATGTCGCCACCGGTAAGGTGCGGCAGATTCCGGACTTTCCTACCAAAGAGGTGGATTTCCGCGGCGGCAAGCGCACGCTCGGCCCTACCGCCGTCAGTATCGGCGATGGAGAGGTCTACATCGGGAACCGCGGAGATTCAAGCGTCTGTGGCTTTAACGCAAGCTCTTTAACGCGTCGCGCTTGCGCCCACTTCGATGCGGTGACCGATGCTGTGGTCTATGTCGCACCCACGAAAGAGGTCTGGGTGACTATCCCTAGCGATAAATCCATCCGCATAGTCGATATCAAGACGATGGAGCAAAAAGAGAAGCTTACCTACGATGGCGCCCCCGAGGGATTTGCCGTGGACGCTATGCACGGCCGCTTCTATACGAATCTGGAAGATAAGGACCGCAGCCTCGCAATTGATCTGAAGACGCGAAAGACGATTTCCAACTGGAATCCATCCTGTGGCTCTGAAGGCCCTCACGGGCTTGGCGTTGATCCGAAGGCGGGCCAGCTCTTCGTCGCATGCAGCACGCTTGTCGAGGTGCTCGACGCTGGGCATGACGGCGCCATTCTCTCAAAGGCGGACACAGGCGACGGTGTCGACGACATTTATTATTCGCCCGCCACGCACATGTTGTACGTTGGCGCTGCTAAAGCCGCGAAACTGACTATTGCCCGCGCGGACGACAAGGGCAAGCTTTCTGTCATTGCGCAGGTGCCCACCCGCGAAGGCGCTCGCAACGGCGTGCTGGACAAAAACGGTAATCTCTACTTGGCGCATTCGGCGATCGCAAAATTTAGCGACATTATGGTTGTCTCACCAAGTGGGAAGTAAGTCCTCGATTGAGAGGATCACTTGCTGCGGCGTGGCCGGCAATGTGCTCGTCGGTCGTTTTGAAATGGCTGTCAAGGCCTGTTCCCGGCCACGCCCAATCACATTTCCGTGTTGGCTCAACCACGTGACGCTCGATCTGGTTGTGGTCTTTTCGTGACTATCGGTCGCTCGTGCGCTGGCGCATTGCCGCATCGTAATAGCTCGGGTCGTAATATTTCGTTGGGTCGGCGAGCTTCTTTTGGGGTTCGGCGTAGCGACTGCGCAACGCGAGGACTGTCCGAAGCCCTCCCAGGTTAATCTCGCCTTTGCGAAAAAAACCATCGTGAGGGTCTAGAAGTTCGTCATAGCTTTGCTGGGCAAGTGCGGAAGACATCTCCGGCACGTTCTTGATGAGAATCCGGATCGCCTCATCGCGGTTCGTTTTGTCATAGAGCCAATCGATTGCCTGCAGATAACCGCGAATAAAGGCGATTACCTTGGTTCTATTTTCCTTGGCCCACGAGCGGCGCGTTGCCGCAACATTCCCTTGATAAGGACCGATCACTTTTGTTGCCTTGGCGAGTTCGACGAACTGCTGCTCCTTGGCCAAAATGTTAAACGGAGTCGAGAGCAAAGTGCCAGACTGTTTCCCTTCGCGAAGGGCATTCCACCTCTGCGCGCCTCCTCCGACCTTCTCGATCGCGTAGTCCCCTTCTGATAGGCCATTTCGGGCGAGCATTTCAAACAGAACGAAGGCGTAGCCCGTCGTGCGCGCGTCGACCGACAGCGTCTTACCCTTCAGGTCGCCAAAGGTCTTGATGCCGGGCGCGACCACAAGGCTCAAGAAGCCGCTGTCACTGCCCATGAACGCAAAGAACTCGGGCTGAGGTCCGATCGGAGCCTCCCCTTGACCCTCGACGTACGCCACGATGTTGTCTACTGCAGTTATCGCGATATCGAATTTGCCCTCGGAGAGCCCAGTCATTTGGGCGACCGAATTGGGGGTAGCCTGCAGCGTCACGCGGATTCCATTACGCTGGAAAAACCCCTTCTCCTGCGCGACAAAACTTGGCCAATTGAAGCCGCCCGGAAATACGTTGACGGTTACGTCTGGCAGAGCCTGCGCGTCAGCGGGCGCACTTCCAGTGCATGCGACAAGGATGAGCACCCCGATGATCTTGGATCGGGAATGAAAGCTATCTCGCATTCTTATCGCCAGCTTTCCTTGCGTGTTTACCGGCACATGATCCTTATTTCGGAGCACTCACCTATAGCGACATTTTGTCGGGCCGCAGAGCTAGTGCCAAGCTCGCACCCACCAGCGAAAGCAAAAACAATTGGACTTCTCCCGCTCTCACCCAGCCGCTCTGACTGGCGATTAGGCCCATCAAATAGCCGGCAGCGGCGGCTGACCCGTAAAGACTCGTCACAAAAACACCCGATGCGCGATCGGCCAAGTCACCGCGTACCGCCTTCACGTGATAGCCCGCCAAATTGACGTAAATCGTTCCGCTAACAACAACGCCCCACGCAAACGACAAGAGTAGCTGAACGACGAATGCCGCCGACCCGTGAAAAATCAGATATCCCAAACCGGCGGCGCACGCGAAAGACGCGCAGAGCAAGAGCCGCGGCGAACAGCGGTCGCCCAACCAGCCGCCCGCTATCGAAGCCAAGGCTCCCAGTCCGTATACGCCCATCACTGTCCCGGCAGCCGTCGACGAATAATGAAGGCCCTCCCGCAGGAACGTTGGATACATTCCGAGATAGCCGTAAATAACGAGGCCGCCGATCAAGCTCATCACGGTCAGAAGAACTGTGTTCCGGTTCCAAAGCGCAGAAGCTCCGCGAAGATCCGCTCGCCCGTATGAATCACTTTGCGTTTCGCTGAACCACAGTTTCACACCGAGCGCGATCACGACGATCGCCAGCAGCCCGAAACACCCGAAAAGCAGCATTGGGAAACGCCAGCTCCCATAGGCTGTGAAGGCGAGTCCACCTAAGATCGGACCGAAAATAGAACCAATGGCGAAACAAAAATTGATCGCGCCGACGGCCACAGCACGATGCTCGGTAAAGTAGTTCGCGGCGATCGCGAGCATGACCGTGAGCTGCATGGCTTCGCCGACGCCGGTCGCTGCCCGATAGGCGAGCATGTCCGCAAAACCGGTGGACATGACGGTCAGCGCTGTTCCGGCCGAGAAAATCCCGATTCCCACTTGCAGGACGGCCTTGCGGGAGAATCGCGCCAGCAAATAACTGGTCGGCAGGCCTGCAAGCGCCATGCCCAACGTGAAGATGGTCGACAGCAGACCGATGTTGGCGAGCGAGAAACCATATTCCCGGCGGACATCGGGAGCGAGCAACGGGAAGAGCTGCCGGTCCATCGCGTTGATGATGTAGGAACCGAGCAGCGCGCTGAACATGGCGACCGCCAGCGCGAACGATCCTGATTGGCCTCGCACTGTGTGCTCGGTCCCGGAGATGCGTTGATCTAGATCCGTTTTTCCCTGCGGTTCCAGCGAAGCTGCTGCTTTTCTCGATACGGCTCCCTCAGCCTTGGGTGACATGCGCCGCCGACCGAGAGACGCTGAGGTACCAGTCGAGAATCTGCTCTCCGGTCCAGAACACCACGTCCGAGCGCGACTGGATATGCTCGAGCGCTTCTCGAAAATAGCGAAGCCGGTGCGGCACGCCCATAATATAAGGATGCACCACCAACGCCATCACGCGAGCTGAATCCCTCGCATCCGCATACAACTGCTCGAACTGATCGATCGCGCGGCTCCTGTATTCGGCGGCGCTGTGGTGTTGAATCAACATCATGGCCACGTCGTTGCATTCTTGCGTGTACGGCACGCTGATAATCGTGCCGCTGCGCGTTTTGAGCACGACCGGTTGGTCATCGAGAACCCAGTCGCAGACGTACTCGTAGCCTTCTTCGGCCAGGATATCCGGCGTGTCCCACGTCTCGGTCAGGCCCGGTCCAAGCCACCCACGCGGCTTCTTCCCCGTGAATTGACGGATCACCGCGGTTGTCTTGGCGATGTCTTCGCGCTCGTCCAGAACCTTCTGCATATTCTTCTGGCCGAAGCCATGACCGATGAACTCCCACCCGCGTTCCAAAGCGGCATGAGCGATCGGTTGATATGCCTGTATAGCGGAACCGTTGATGGCGAGGGCAGCTCGAATTTTGAAATGATCGAAAACCTCTATAAATCGCCAGAAGCCGACGCGATTTCCATATTCATGCCACGCCCAGTTCGGAATGTCCGGTGACGGCGACCCGCCGGCTGGAGGAGTAAGAACGGTGCGCGGCATCGTCTCGCGCGGATTCCATTCCTCAACATTGACGATCACCCAGACGACGAGACGCGCACCGCCCGGCAGCGCGAGCCGCGGCCTATCCTTTATAGACGAGAATGCGATCCGCTCCAACGGCAGCATGTTCGTTCCTCCCGATTTCAGAACGATGCGATAAGTTCCAGTTGCTGAAGCGGCATTCTGACTCAATCTATGGTGATAGGAAAGCGCGAATCACCGGTGGTTGGGCCTGAGTATACGTTCTGATTTGCACAACGTACAGGTGTGCCTGATATTGAGGCGAGTCGTGCGAGTTTCGCGGCGGCGACCGGCCGCAAACGGAGGCGGAGCGCTTTCTTGGCTTGGGGGATGCTATTCTCGCTGCGAAACCGATCAAACCTTAGCGCGAAGTTCGCTTCCAGAATTGCACGCGATCTAGGAAACGCGGCGGGTCGGCTTTGGTGCGGACGACAATCGCGCTGACGTTGTCCACGCCGCCGCCTTCGTTGGCTAATTCGATCAGGCGGTCTGCAGCGGCCTGGGCAGATGGGAATGCTGCAAGAGTGCTGGCGATCACTGCGTCGTTAACCATTCTGGTCAAGCCATCCGAACACAAGAGAAGGATATCGCCGTCGATGAGAGCTTGCTCGTCGGCGTCTACCTCGACCAATTCGGTCGCGCCCACCGCGCGCGTCAGGATGCTCTGCAGTTCGCTCTCGTTGGCCTCCTGCGGCGTCATGATGCCAATGCGCACTTTTTCGGCAACGAGCGAGTGATCGGCTGTGAGTTGGTCGAGGGCTCCTTGACGCAGTAGATAGGCACGGCTGTCACCCACATGTGCCAGCGAAAGCCGCTGCGTGTCGATCCAGGCAGCGACGACCGTGGCCCCCATTCCCTTCTGTTCCGGATTGCTCCCCGCCATATCAAAAACAGCGCGGTTCGCCATTCGAATCGAACAGGCAAGCTGGTTGGTTTTTTCCGACAGATCGGAGCGCCTCTCTCCGAGGAATGGCGCGTCGTGAGACTTTGCCGCCGTGCGGCAGTGGTCGATCACGGTGTTGACGGCCAACTGGCTGGCAACTTCCCCGTGGGCTTCGCCGCCCATCCCGTCAGAAAGCACGCACAAATTCAGCGCAGGTTCTACCTGGAGACAATCCTCGTTGTTCTTGCGGACGCGCCCGATGTCGGTGCGCGCCCCAATCTCGATTCGCAACGCCCCCCCGTTAAGCACAATGCAGGGTCAGGAATATAGCATTCTGTTTGTTCTCCCCCGCAAGAAACTTTCGAATGGCCCTGAAATCGGCCAGTTTTGCATCACCTGAAATTCGATAACTTACACATACCGCGGGCTTTACCTGAGTTCGTTTTGTAAAAATAGCTTCGGCACGACTCGCGACCCGGTGATACCGATTTAAGATTCATCGCGACGCTGACGCAAGGGTTCTCTCAAAATGATCACCGACATTCCACGGCTGGATCGCAGAAGCGCAGGCTGGCCAAGCACGAAGCTAGCGACGGAAAATGATGCCGCCTTTCATAACGAAGGAGACATGGCCGGTCACGCTGACGTCTTTTAGTGGATCACCCGTTACGGCAATCACGTCGGCGAAATAGCCGGGCTTCAGCGCACCGATTTTTCCCTGCCAGCCGAGCAGCCAAGCTCCGTTCAGGAGGTCGGCCTGAAGCACGGCCAGTGGCGTCATACCGTATTTGACCATCAGGACGAGTTCGCGCGCCTGGTTCCCGTGAGGAAATGGACCTACGTCGGAGCCGACAGCCACGGGCACACCAGCCGCCAATTGCCTGCGGAATTCGCGGGCGTGATACTCGAGGAGGTCATGCAGGTGCGCCGAAGCAGGGGACGAAGCCGCGTGTTCGGCAAAGTATTCCGAGACGGCGAAGGTGGGAACCGCTGGAATTTTCTTTTCGCGCATGAGACGCATGGTTTCGTCGCTGAGCTGATCTGCATGATCGATGGAAATCACGCCGGCACGAGCGGCGAAGAGCGTTCCAGGTTCACCGGTTGCATGCACGGCCACTCGTTTGCCGACACGCGCGGTTTCTTCGACCGCAGCGCGGAGCTCAGCTTCGGTGTACTGATAAGGTGTCAAGAACTGGCCCTCCTGGAAAGTGTCGTGCCCCGTTTCGTAAATCTTGATGAAGTCCGCGCCTTCCTTAAGTTCTTGACGAATAACTGTGATGAGTTCGGACACGTTATTTGCGTAGGCGGCGTTGGAGAGGATGTGTTGTTCGGGATTGTAGCTGATGGCGTCCTCGTGCCCGCCGAGGATACTGATTGCATTGCCGCTGATGCGTAGACGTGGGCCAGGATAGAAGCCTTGGTTGATGGCATCGCGCAGCGCGGTGTCAGCAGAACCTGCGCCTTCCGTGCCCATATCGCGCTCGGCTGTAAAGCCGGCCATGAGGTCGTCGCGCGCGGCCAACGCTGCGAACAATGTTCGCTGAGGCACGGATTCCGCGACCGTTTGCAAATCCTCGGGGCCGGGATGGAGAAAAAGGTGAACGTGAGCATCGATGAGACCAGGCATGATGGTGACGTCGCCGAGATCGATCACCTCCGCGCCAGCAGGATGGGCAACGGACGTTCCGGCTTCAAGGATCTGTTCGCCTTGCACGAGTACTTCGCCGGGCATCACAATGCGGCCTGCCTCGATATCGAGAAGGCGGGATGCATGCACCACAATATCGTGCCCTGGCGCCGATGTTTGTGCGGAGAGCTGCGCTACCCCAACCGACAGCAGAAAAAGGCTCAGTAAAGTTCGCACTCGCCTCATCCTTAGTTTCCCCGACCACGAAGGGTACCGCAGGCCCAGCTCTCGAAACATGAAAACTTTAGCACTCTCCATTTCTCTGCCGCTCAGGACTTCTCCTCGAACGCTTCCCTTGAAAATTCCTTCGGCAGAGCGTACCGTCGATTCGAAATCCTAATTCACAGCCATATTTACACGCCTAATTACCGCTAGCTGGTGACCTGCTCCCCTAAATCCGCACAAAACTGAGTATGATTTCGCAGTTCGGAAAAGGGGGAGAGGCATGTCCAGAGCGAGGCACACAGAGGCGGAAATCATCGCAGTGCTCAAGCAGGTAGAGGCGG
>Ga0307478_10004030_pt1 | contig 10612 bp, 20 predicted proteins | sample atmos_gasesECM4C_2_FD_203713 | JGI IMG/M metagenome (GOLD analysis project Ga0307478, IMG submission 203713) | Hardwood forest soil microbial communities from Morgan-Monroe State Forest, Indiana, United States - atmos_gasesECM4C_05 | ecosystem: Environmental > Terrestrial > Soil > Temperate...
GACACATCGCGTACCTGGCCCTTCAGCTCCTTCACATCGTCGTTGAGATCTTTCACGGTCTTCTCAAGCCCACCGAGACGCCACGCCGTAGCCAACCCGCCTCCAATGATTGCGATGGCGAGCGGTATCGTCGCGGCCAAGATCGCAGGCACGTCGACCTGGCTGAGGATCAACCGCCCGGCGCTGAAGTGCTCGGGGGGGTGCCGGTTGACGGATCGCCGACGTAGTGCTCGATCGCCAGGATCGCTGCCCCGCCTGCCGTCATGACAGCCGACACCGCGGGGGGCAAGTGGACCGCCGACAGAGACGACGTGATGGCGCCCATGACGATCGCTGCGATGGCGACCACCTGGCGTGCGACCGAGGCGAACGCCTGGACGGTCACGCCGGGGCGCTCGGGGCCGTAGGGGCGGGCTGGGGGCCAGGGTCAGACTCGGCGGCCGTGGTCAATGCCGTGTTGTTCTGGTTGAGCAGAGCCACCTGCGCTTCGATGGCGGCGTCAGATGCTCCGCCTCCCGCGGCCACCTGGGCGACCAGGTCGGTCACCGCGGTGCCGACTGCGATCGTCGCGGCGGTGTTGGCTGAGACTGCGGCTACAAGGTCATCGATTGCTGCCATGATCAGTTTGAACCTTTCTTCGTCGTGCATCTTCGGACTAACTGGGCATCTGCTCGACATGCCAGGCCGAAGCCGGCGGGCCGAGCTCCTGCCACCAGTGCCAGGTTACGTTACCGATGACGGCCCAGACGTGGAGCTGTCCTCCGGTCACGATTGAGGTCATGGTCTCTCCTTCGGTTGGGGGTTCGGGGGGCGGTGGCGGCCACCCTTCGATCGTCTCTGAGATGTCGAAGTTACCGCCTGAGGTCCTGGGGTCCGAGTACTGGGTGGCAACCGAACCAGGGACCAGGTGAGCCACCCCAGTCCAGTCGGCCACCCAGAAGTCGACATCGCCCACCGCGACCCCCACGGCGGCGAGGGCGGCGCCGACAGCTTGTGCGTTGGAACGGGCGTAGTAGATGCACGGGCGGCGGCCGGTCTGAAGCCGCGCCTTGGCCCACTCGGCGGCTGTCTGAGGGGTGAGGTCGCCGGTCTCGCAGTCCCCCACCATCGCGCCGATGACGCCGATGGTCGTGATCGACACACGCTGCGCGTTCGGGAATGCCTTGACGAGCGCTCCATAGGTCGGCCAGTTGCCATCGACATAGCCCGCGACGATGGTGGCGTCCTTGGGGATCGCAGCCACGTCCACGGCGTCGTACATCGTGCCCATCAGGCGGGGTCCCGATTCTTCAGCCGATTGATCAGTTCCTTGAGCGTCCCGGCGTTGTCCTCGGTCCCGCTGTCATCGAGCGCGGGCTCCTCGGTCTCTTCGCCTCCGGTTGGGTAGCGGACTCCTTCAGCCATGACGTTTCCTCCTCATGGACGCGGCCAAGACGGCATGGGCTACGAACAAGACAGTGCCGAGCCGGATGAAGCTGGACGTGGCCCAGTCCCAGAACTTCTCGCGAAGCCTACTCATGGCCTCTCCTCGCGGCGGCGGTGATGATCGAGATAGTCGCGAAGACTGCCACCCAGATCAGGAACTCTCGCTGCGCCGATGTGATTTCGGGGATCGGAAGGCGTCGTCGTTTGGGGGGTGGGCCGTAAATCTGCACGGCGTCCTCGAGCTGGGACATCCGGCTCTCCAGGTTGACCACCTTGCGGGCGAGGGCTTCAGTCGTGGGGGCAGTCATGAGACCTGGTTGATCTTGACGTAGCCCGAGCCACCCTGGCCGCCCGCGCCAGCCGTGACAGTTCCGCCCCCGCCACCACCCCCGCCCCCGCCCGAGTTGGCCGGTGCTGTTCCTCCTACTCCTCCAGTCGTGCCGTTCACCGGGGCAACGCCGTTGCCTCCTCCACCACCACCGCCGCCGCCTCCGTTCGTCGCGGCGCTCGTGTTGGAATGACCGCCACCAGAAGATCCTCCGCCGTTGCCACCGTTGAAGTTCTCTCCTCCTCCTCCCCCTCCTCCCGAGCCGAAGCGCGAGAAGCCAGGGCCGCCCTTCTGCCCTGCGTTGGTGGCCGACACGCCACCCGCACCCCCGGCGCTACCTGGAGCCGCGAGGATCTGCGCCGCGGTGTACCCGGCTTGCCCGTCACCGCCGACGCCTCCGTTGCCGCTCGTCGTTCCTGCGTTCCCTCCCACCGCGGTGACCAGAGCGCCGATCGAGGAGTTGTTCCCGACGCCTGACGAGGCCGCGGCGACCGTCACGGTTTGAGCAGCAGTGACGTTGCCAAGGTAGAAGTCTTCCAAGACCTCGCCCCCGCCACCCCCACCGCCGCCGGTACCACCGCTAGGCGTGCCCCCCGCTCCGCCACCGCCGACGATGAACGCCTCGAAGATCCCATTCCCCGTGCCCGAAGGGGTCCACGTCGGTGTCCCTGTCAAGAACACCTGCGGCGGGGCCAGCGACCACCGCGTCATGTACCAGACGGTGCCGATCAAATAGAACTCAGCGAAGGTGCCAGGGACGAGGGCGACGCTCGCGGGAGTCCCGGCCGGTGTGACGAACGTCGTGCCACTCCCCGCCGCGACGGTCCACGGGACGGTGGCATCGTTGAGGATCAGGTTCGGACTGGAGACCTGCGCAGTCGACGCGGGCAGGGTCAACGTTTGCGCGGCGGTCGAGCCGGTGAGCACGGTCTGCTCCCCCGCGACCGCGGTGCCCGACGCGGTGCGCGTGCGGGAGCCGTTGAGCTGAGAGACGAGCGTGGCCTCAGCAGCGGTGACAGCAACCCCTTGGACCTGGACGACCGTGGCTGCTTCTCCGACCGTCGTCACGTCGCCAGTCAGCGGTCCCGCGAGGTAGTCGGTGCCCGCGACCGCGGCCGAGACAGCGGTGCCGTTGCCCTTGAGCAGTCCGGTGACCCCTGTCTTGATCGTGATGGCCGGCGTCGTCGTCGCGGTGGCGACCGTGCCTGCGAAGCCGTTGGCGGTGGCGACCGACACGCTGGTTACCGTGCCCGTACCTCCCGTGGCGACGGAGAGGTCGGTGGTTGGTCCGGTCGGATTGGTGATCGTGACCGAGGAGTCATCCGATGTGATCCTGGTGATCCCACTACCGCTGCTCCCGCTCGACGCGGGGACCATGCGGCCCGAACCGATGACTCCCATCAGTCGTCAGGTATGGAGCTGTCGCCGGGGACGGACTGCTGCGGCTCGGTCTTGGCCCGAGACGCCTGGACCTCGCGCTCGGCGCAGTCGGCACACGGGACCTTGGTGAAGACCGGGCGCTCGATGACCAACGGCTCTCCGCTCGCGAGCTTGAAGCCGATCAACAGGCCGATACAGACGAGACCGATGGCCGCACCGATGGCCTGGCGCTTGTCGATGTTCCAGCCGCTAGGCGCGGAGGCTGCGACGCCGCCGCCGCCTCCACCGCCGACCATGAAAGAGGGTTCTGGCACGGCTTTCATAGTACCTCCTACCTAGGGATATGCGAAGGAAATCATGGCTGTGGTGTTGCCGCTGCCGCCTTGGAGCAGGGCGATGGTGTCGTTGGCGGGCAGGATCGTGTCGTCGGGGAACGTCAGCGTCTCGTTCGATGACTGGCCCGAGGCGTCGCTGTTGAGCTGGAGGAGCTTCTGGCCCCCGAGCTGAATGACGCCCGCAGCGCCCCCGAACGCTTGGAGCGAGGCCGTCAGCAGCCGGGCCGGGCCGGTGAGAAATGTGGTCGGCCCCCCGGCGGCCGCCATGTCCAGCGAGGTCGCGACGGCGGTGCCGTTGTAGAAGACGCTCTCGTCGTACTGGATCGTGTCCGAGTAGACCGCGACGGTGCCGCTCGGTCCTGTTGTGGCGATGGTCACGCTGACCGTGGTGTCAAGCGGGGCCGTGATCGGGATGATGACGAACGGGCCTGAGGGCGCAGCGGTGGAGAGATAGCTCGGGTTGTCGTAGTAGGTGTATCCCGACTGATTGCCGACGACGAGCACTTCTGCGTTCTTGCTCATGCCCCCACCCGTGGCGCGCACGATCAGCGTGCGTGTGCTCGGTGTGATCGGGACCGAAGGAATGACCAGGGTGCCGCCGCCCGACGCGGTGACCGACGCCGGGCCGAAGACCGCGGTTGGCACGGGGTTGGCCGCAGCGATGGCAGCCGCCGTAAGTGGGCCGTCCTGCATCGGGGACTGCTCGCCCGCAAGCAGCCAGACGACGGTGAGCGTGCCCCCTCCCCCGCCCGTCGACTCCAACGGAGACACGGCCATCTGTTGCCCGCCGCCGCTCGTCGGAACGGTCTGGGCGGTGAAGCTTTGGATCGTGTAGACCGCGCCCCCGACATTGACCTCGATGATGAACGCCGTGGCGTTCTGGAGCTGGACCTGTGTGGCTGGGTTGTTGGACGTGGCCCCTGGATCGTTGAGTGGGAGCGTCGTCCCGAGCGTCAGTGTGAACGGGCCTTGGGTGATCATGTGCCGGTGGCGTTGCCCGCGAGGACTTGGTAGACCCCGCTATTTGTGAGGGTCGAGTCGCCGAAAGAGGGGCCGTAGAACTGGAAGAAGCTGTTGAGACCGAGACCCACGAGCGGGTGCGCGTTCTTCCACTGACCTGATCCGAAGCTCTTGAAGCCCAGGTATCCGTCGCATTGGTTGATGAGGCTGCCGTTGGCACTGTCGATGAAGAGTGATTGCGGCTGCCAGGTGTTCACGCCGATCTGATCCATCTCGAGTCGGAAGTCCAGTCGGCTGTGCTCGATCTGCGTGTTGGCGTCTTGGACAGTCAGCGCCGCCCCGTGGTTGGCGCTCGCCGGCTCGGTGCCCTGGTACATGACGCCCGTGACGTAAATCTGGGCGTGATAGACCCACGCACCTTTCTGGCAGACGACCCCGTTTTGTCCGGGGTAGGCGGAGATGCGAAGCCACATTCGTCCTTGGCCTTGACTGTTCTCCTGCCCCGCATGGGGGCCGACCGTGACTCCGCCGAAGACCACCGCGTTCAGGCAGTTGATCGTTTGCAGGTCGAAGTGCCATGACTCCATCCAGCCAGTCCCGTTGCTGACCACATAGAGGCCCGTATTGTTGGGGTAGTTCTGAATCTGACAGTGGTCGACTCGGCAGTACTCACCGCTCGACGCGTTGATCGCGTTGCCCGTCCCGGTGACGTTGGTCCCATCGATCACTGTGTTGCGAATGCCGCCCGTCCAATATTGGAGCTGGGGACCGGGCTGGATCGGTGGAGTGGCGCTACCGGGAAACCCGTGCTCGTCCAGCATATTTATCGACGGGTTCGATGTGGAGTTGTAGTCATCGAGGAATGTGAAGCCGAGACCGTCGAACATGACGAACGGTCCGAAGTGGTTCAGCAGCTCGGTCTGATTGACGATGAATCGACCGCCGCCCGTGACCAGGCCGTAGGGCACAGTGATATCGGTGCCAATCGGATTCTGGACGGGGATGTTGAAGTCTGCACTCGTAGGCAGAGCGGCCAACGCCTCGTTGAAAGCGGCCGTCGATTCAAACGTTCCGGTCGGGTCGGCCCCGAAGTCAAGAACACTGACCGATGCTGCCCCGCTATTGCCGATCGGGTTGCCGTAGAAGTCGACCAGTACGCCGGGGGTGAAGAGGTTCGGCAGTGCGCCGTAGCGGACCATGGTCGGCATCAGGGAGCCGCCTTCCACTCGTCCAGAGCAGTGCCGTCGAACCAGCCGTGCGCGCCGCTCGGGACCGCGCGCCGCGGGCCGGGCATGGTCGTTCGGATCGAGTTACACACGCGCTCGGCCGCCTGGATACGCCGGGGCAGAGCAGCGATGGCCCGTTGCATATCGTCGCGTTCGCGCCTGGCGACCTCCAGCTCTGAACGCAGCGACGAGACCTCGTCCTCGTAGCGGGTCTTCAGCTCCTCGAGCTGGTGGCCGAGGGCCGTGGCGCCGGGGACAAGGCGGGCGTGCTCGGCGCGGAGTTGGGCGTTCTCGGGTCGGAGCCGGGCGACCTCCTCCTCGAGCTCGGCAATCTCCTCACGGAGGAGCGGCCACGCCTGGTTCAGCCCGTAGACGAAGGCGAACGCCGCGGCAGGCCAGCCCTTCCCCACGTAGCCGAAGGAACCCACGGGCCACGGAGCACGCGCGGTCTGCTCCTCCATCTTGTTGAGACGATCGACCGTCTCGGACATCAGGCTGAAGAGAGGCCCAGCCCCCCTCCCGGTGGGTTGTAGTACCTGACGACGAAGACCGTGCCGGTTGCGTTGCCGACGATGACTCCGGCCCACACGGCCCCTTCTGAGGGGATCTCGATGGAGTCGCCCGGTGACAGCGTGACCCCGGCTCCTTGTGTCAGGTCTCCCTCGTCGGGGGAGATCCGCACGCCGAGCGCAGCCGAGGTCGGAACCCACACCACGGTCGAGACGCAGCCGCGCAAGCGGCCGGCGATCGGGATCGGGTTGGTGGAGTGGACCGTGTACTCGTTGGCCGACCAGTCGTGCGCCGCACGTTGGAAGACCGGAAAGGCGTGCTCGTTCTCGGTGTCCCAGGGGGCCTTGCGCGTGAAGCCCTGCGGCCCGAGCACGTCGTCGTTCGTCGGGAGGTTCGACTCGATCGGCCCGGGGCCGGTGACCGGGACCGAGTTGTCGCGGGGGTGGACACCCTGGGGCAGCTCGTTGCCCGGCGTTGCGACCGCGACCAGGTCGTTGGTGTCCATCGGCTCGGTGGTCGGTGGCTCGGGGTCGGTGCCCAGCGTCGTCGCGAGATCGGTCATGGCTCTCCTAGGCCGCCGCGGCGACGACCGCGTCCGACTCTACCTTCTGGCCTGTCTTGGTCGTTGAGATGAACACGATTATTCCGATGATGACCAGCGCTCCCCCACCGACGAAGAGGCCCAGCCGCGCCCACCAGTTGGCCGAAGTCAGATCGGTGAGAACGGCATCTATCCCAGCTTCAAGACCGCCCAGCCCGGTCAGATTGCCACCGACATTGACACCTGCGCCGAGAGGTCCGAGGGGCGTAGGAGAGGCAGGTACGACCGCGCCGGGGTCGGCGGGGAGGAGTGTCTTGGCACTTCCGGCCACGACTTCACCCGGCAGAGTGGAGGCGAATTGCGTCCCATTGGCATAGTGACCGCTGGCCCAGGGCGACCCCACGACGGCGGAAGTGAATACCGGGGTGGGAGCATCAGCCTCCAGCGCGCTGAGAATGCTTTTCATATTCGACTGATTGATCATGGTCGCGGTCTCGATCGCTCCCGCGGTCAGGTTGGCATAGCTGCCTGTCCCGTCGCTTGAGTTGGTTCCCAACGAGGCGTTCAGTGGATTGTTGCGGTCCCACCAGTTGGCCGGAGGCTCTTCTGATGTCATCCACAAGACGATGTTGTCAACGTTGTTCTTCGTGTACGGGACGTTGCCGCCGAGCGCGTTGATCTGGGAGATCAGGAAGGCGGCCCAGACCTCTTGGGTGACACTGACATCGGTGCCAGCACTGGGTGGCGCGATCGTCATGCCGCGGCCTCCTGCGCGGCCCCCGCGAGCGCCTGCTCATAGAGCCACCACATGAACACCGACGTGACCGCGGCTCCGGTCGCGGGCCACACGTTCTTGTCGAGAATCGACGCAGCGACCCCCGCCCCGATGCCCGTACCGATCGAGAGGTAGACCAGTTGACGTGCGTGCCCTGCCTTGGCCGGATCCCCACCCGCGAAGGTGCGCGTGGACCAAGGGCTCGACATCATCGAGGAGAACACATCGAGAGCGAACATCCCGCCGACGAGGAGCGAGAGGCCCCGTAGCTTGGTCGTGTCCACTAGTGCGTGGCCGTGGACGGTGGCGGCGATCCGTTGGCGTAGGTGTACGGCAGGAGATTCGTCGGGATGTAGAGGTCCGTGTTCGACGGCAGGGTCGCCAGATTGAAGTCCTGCACGAAGCCACCGAAGAGACCGGCGTAGACAGGCGCCCCGCCGGCCACGTTCAGCCCTTGGTACTGGCCGTTCACGACTGTCCCGATCTTGGTGTAGTCCCCCGGTGCGTAATGGCCGTAGAGGACCGTCTGGAGGTACTGCTGGGCGTTGATCCACGGCAGGACCGGCTGGGCCGGGGCCGGGGTCGGCGAGGGGTTGGAGGGCGTGGGGGTCTGCTGGGCGGCTGGGCACACAGAGAGCGTCGGGAGCGTGGTATAGCCCGGAGGGAGCCCCACCGAGGATGACACCAGAGCACCCGAGATTGCGTTGTAAGCGGCTTGGGACACGCAGTTACCGTTCAGCCAGGAGTTGACCCCGTTGAGGGCGTCACCGGGGCTCAGGCCGTTGCCAGTGAGGAAGGAGAGGGCGGCCTGCTCCCAGCTCGACTGCGAGGCGAAGGACCCGGCCCCTGTGGACGATGCCGCGGGGAGACCGATGTCGTTGGGGATAAGTGTCCCACCCGTGGTGCCACTGGCTGCGGTCAGAGCCGATGCGCTCTCCCTGGCTCGGATGTAGCGGAAGACGAGATATCCACCGAAGAGAGTCAGGCCCCAGCCCCAGTAGGGGAGCGGGCCGAGCTTCTTGGAGATGCCCTTGCCGGCTGATTTCTTGGCTTCAGCCATCGGCCTAGACCTTCAGGGCTTGGCGGATTCGGGTCGTCCAATTCTTGAGGAAGACGCTGACTGGCTGCTCCAGACCGCCGGGATTCAGCCCACCGGGGACCGGACCTGAGATGCCGACCGGCTGGGGAAAAGGCTGCTCGACTCCGCCGGGGTTCACTCCTCCGGGAGGAGGACCACCGAGACCGACCGAGCGCAGACCGGACTGGATGCCTGTGCGCACATCTGGAACCAGCCCGCCGAGCTTGCCAGCGACTCCTCCAGGAGCCGTGAGGGATACATTCACCGGCTCGAGCGTCGAGTTGGGGATCTCGTTGCCGCCGAAGAGATGCGTGAGGCCACCGAATTCAGTCGGCAGGTCGGCGATGTACTCGGTCGGTGTCTTGGCGACCTGTGCGCCCGGCTCGTTCTCGGGCAGCGCTGTCGGTCCGGTCAGCCCGGCGCGCGCCGAGTTGATCCGTGCCGCTGCGATCTGGGCGGCCGTGCTCATCCGAGCCCCGCAATGATCGAAGAGAGGTCACCCGGCTCGGGAGGGTTGTTCGTGATCCCGGCGAGCGCTGTGGTCTGGGCCGCGCCGAGACCTGCGGGCCCGCGCTGGCCGACACCTTGGCGGAACTGGATGCCCGGAGCGATGGCCCCGGTGTAGTTGCCCACGGCGTACTTCCAGTCCTTGACCGGGAGCGGCTGGCCCCCGATGGTCCCGGTGACGCCGACGAGGGCACCCTCGGTGTAGACCTGGCCCTCCTCCTGGTTGAGCTGGCCGGGGCGTGGGGTCTGACCGTAGGACTCCCCGAGCGGGTTGCCGTCGACCGTCCCCGCGGGGTGGTCCAAGGGCGGTTGGCCGAGGCCGTCGAAGCGCTCGAAGTTGGCCGCGATGGCGAGGTCTGGGACAGGGCTCTCCTGAGGCACGGCAACAACCGCGGCCGGGTTCCCGGCGTTGAGGAGGAGAGCCCCTGCCATCAGTGCTGTCCTTGAGCCGCCAGGAGTGAGCCCGAGATGGCGCCGCCTGCGCTCGAGAGCACGGCGGGCGTCTGCTTGCCCGGTCCGACCAACGTGGTCGCCAGGGCGATGATGATGAGGCCGCCCAAGAAGGCGGTCACTCCCTTTTCGAGGTTGCTCATGCGACTACTCCTGTCACTGCGGCCACCCCGGCGGCGGGTGTCGTCGGGGTCGAAGGGGTTGTGGCGGCGATGGGTGTCGTGGGAGTCGAGCCGAACGCCTTGTTCGCTGCGTCCCACACCGGCTTGCCGTAGACCAGCGAGGCGGTCACGAAGGTCACGGTGGCGAGGCCGGTGGCGAAGTTCTCCCCAGCTTCTCCAGCGTGGCTGAGGAGCACCAGAAGCGACGTGGCGACGGTCCCTCCGAAGATGATCATGAACGGGTTCACGGTCTGCTTCTTGCCCTGCGCGCCCTCGATCTCCCCTCCGACGAGAGAGAAGGCGATGGTGAAGACCATCAGCCCGAAGATGAGGCGGCCCGGAGCCGTCAGTGTCGTGCGGCTTTCGGGCATCTGTCCTCCTCTCCTACTGGGCTACACCTGCTGCGTTGACCGGAACCAGCGAAGCGCCGTAGCCGGTGCTCCCCGCGGCCGGTGTCGCATTGCCGCTGAGCGCCGTCTTGATCTTGGCGAGCGGCGTCGGCGGGTTGCCGGTCGTGTGGCTGCGCCATGCCTCATACATCAGGTAGATGCCGAGACCGATCAGCGCCGGGGCGACTGCGTCCACTGGACCACCTTGCGGGCTAGTTCACTCTTCTGCAGAAGCTTCAGAACGGCCAGGCGAATCTGGTCGCTCGGCTTCACATCTTCTTGGCGACGACGTACCCGATGACGGCACCGAGCACGAACGCAACCGCGACATGACCTTTAGTCACGCTGGCCTCCTTACTTTCTAAACAGGTAGCCCAAGATGACGAGGGCGGTGGCGGACGTTCCGATAATGACCAAGATGGCGTGGGAGACCTGGAGACTGGCCCCGACCCCTTGCGCGCCCGGAGCCGACCCGGCCGACAGAGCGACGTAGGGGCCGCCCCCGTTGGGGTCTGACACCATCGTGTTTCCGCCGAATGTGTCGGTC
>Ga0307478_10004032_pt1 | contig 10610 bp, 9 predicted proteins | sample atmos_gasesECM4C_2_FD_203713 | JGI IMG/M metagenome (GOLD analysis project Ga0307478, IMG submission 203713) | Hardwood forest soil microbial communities from Morgan-Monroe State Forest, Indiana, United States - atmos_gasesECM4C_05 | ecosystem: Environmental > Terrestrial > Soil > Temperate...
CAGTCGGCTCGACAAGGCATTTGCCAGCGCAGCGCCGGGCGTGCGTGCGGAGGTGGCGGAGGTGGAGCGGCTGATCAACAGCAAGTTCGACGAGATGCGCGAGACGCTGGAGACCTATCGCACGCGCGGGCGGGCGGCCGCACTCGAGCTCATGCGCACCGATTTCGGCGTGCTCACCATGACTAGGATCGATGATCGGGTGCGCGCCATTGAGGCGGCTGAAACCGCCGAGATCCTGCAGGCGAGCGCGTCATGGCAGACGCGTCGCTGGGTGAGTCTCGCGACTACGACGGCGGCACTCCTCGCCAGCGTCGGCCTGGTGCTGCTGCTGAGCCGTCTGGTGGCCCGGCAGCTGCGCTCCAAGGAGCGCGAGGCGGCGGACCTTACCCAGCGGCACGCCGAGCTCGAGCAACTCGTGGCGCAGCGCACCGCGGAGCTCTCAGAGCTCTCGACGCATCTGCAGTCGCTCGCGGAACAGGAAAAGTCTGCGCTGTCCCGCGAGCTGCACGATGAGCTCGGTGGTCTGCTGGTCGCTGCGCGCATGGATGTCTCGTGGATCGAGGAGCACCTTGGGGCACAGGATGCGGATATGCGGGCGCACTTCCGCCGCGTGCACGAGGCGCTGCAGTCGGGGGTCGATGTGAAGCGCCGCGTGGTCGAGAATCTGCGACCATCGCTGCTCGATAATCTGGGACTGTTGCCCGCGCTGCGCTCGCAGGTGGCCGATGCCTGCGGCCGTGCGGGGCTGCAGTGCATCGAGCGCTATCCGCCGGAGGAGATCCCGCTTACGCCGGAGGCTTCGATCACTGTATTTCGCATCGTGCAGGAAGCGCTTACCAACATCATCAAGCACGCACGCGCGCAGACTGTAGAGGTCGCGATCGAGTCGCGTCCGCCCTGGCTCGTGTTGAGGATTCGCGATGACGGGGTGGGCTTGCCACTGCAGCGGTTGCGTGCCCTGCGCTCGCACGGCCTTGCAGCCATGCGGCAGCGCGCCGCGGGGCTGGGCGGTCAGTGGCAGGTGCGCCGGCCGGCAACAGGCGGCACCGAGATCGAAGTCCGTTTGCCGCTCGACCGAGTGGTGCTCGAGGAGAGTGTAGCGCTGCGTACCGGCGCCTGATGGCGCATCAGTGGGGGCCGTACCCGGCGCGGTCTTTCGCGAAATCGGTCAACAGCGAGGGCAGGCGGAAGTAATCGCGCGACTTGTCGAGGAACGCCTCGACGCCGAACGCCTGGGCCTCGCGGCGGTATTCGGGCAAGCCAAAATTCGTCAGGATCACGATTTTCGGGCGCTGGCGTCGCGCACGGGACAGGGCACGCAGCACGCCGAAACCCGAGCCGGTGCGCAGGTGCAGATCGAGAATGAGCACGTCGGGAGTCTCGGTCGCGACCTGGCTCAAGGCATCGGTTTCGCAGTCCACCGTGCCGACCAGCTCGACGTCGGGGAGGCGCTGGATTAGCTCAGTAAGCCGGGCCGCGAGCAACGTTGAGTCCTCGACCAGCAGCACTCGCAGCGAAGGGCTATTCGACACTTGGCTCATGCCGTCCATGCAACTCGAGGTCAGTCCGTTCAGGCCTACAGTTTGCCGTTCGACTTCAGTCTACTGAGGCGCCATGCGGCACTAATGCCGGTAGTTGCCGCGACGCGGTGTCGGAGCGCGCTGACTTGCCACGTTCCAGCTACTGGACCAGTCCGTTGCGCAGCGCGTATGTCGTGAGGTCGGCGTTGGTCTCGAGGTGCATTTTCTCCAGCACCCGCGCCCGGTAGGTGCTCACGGTCTTGACGCTGATGCACAGCTCCTGGGCGATCTCAGACACGCTGCGTCCGACAGCCAGTTTGCACAGGATCTGGAACTCGCGCTGTGACAGTGCAGCGTGCAGCGGCCGGTCGGATGGCTCATCGAGCGCGTTTACGAGCATCTCGGTCAGGGCGGCGCTGGCGAAGCGGCGTCCCGCGAGCACGGTGTGCACGGCTCGCATGAATTCCTCGGGCGCCTGGTCCTTGGCGAGATATCCCGAAGCGCCGGCCCGCAGCGCATAGATGGCGTATTGCTTTTCGGAAAACCCGCTGATCACCAGCACGCGGGTCTGCGGGTGACCGGAGCGAATGTGCCGCAGGATGTCGATACCGCTGCGGTCGGGCATATTGATGTCGAGAACGACGAGGTCCCAGGCCCCATCGCGCAGCTGCTGCAACGTCTCCGCCCCGCTCGCAGCTTCGGCGACCGCTTCCACCGAACGGTCCTGCTCCAGCCAGCGGCGCAGTCCCGCCCGGATCATCGCGTGGTCATCGGCGATCAATACACGTGCCATCGAGCCTCCTCAACGGGAGCTGCGTCACCTCCACACTACCGGGTCCGCAGGTTATGTAGCGTACGCCATCCCCCTCACCATGTGTAGGCGGAATCCTACGGTAGTGCGTGGGAGCTCAGTTCGGGATAATCGCGGCGCTCAGCGCTCGGCGAAGTCTGTCGCAGTCACTTCGAGCAGCGTGGGTCCCGGACGTGCGAGCGCGCGGCGCAGTTCCGCGACGAGCGCTACCGGGTCGCGCACACGCGCCGCGGCGGCGCCGCACGCGTGCGCGAGCGCGACGAAGTCCGGGTTGCGCGCCACCACACCAATCGGCGCGATGCCGGCGGCGCGCATGTCATCGCGGATCTGTCCGAGTGCACCGTTGTTCCACACGATGAGCGGCAGCGTCAGATCGAGCTCCACGGCCGTCATCAGATCCTGCAACGTGAATTGCGTGCCGAAATCGCCGGCGAGCGCAACGAGGGGGCGCTGTGGTTGAGCGATGCGGGCGCCAATCGCCGCCGGCAGCGCATAGCCGAGCGCGCCGTAGCCGGAAGGATGAAACCACACCCCGGGACGCTCGGCGGGGAACGCATAGTTGCCGAGATAGGCGATTTGCGTCATGTCGCTGAATACCACGCCGTCGGCGGGGAGACTCTCGCGCAGCGCACGCAACGTCGCGAGCGCCGCGGTCGAGCGGGCGTCCCATCCGGCCTCGATGCGGGCGCGATGCGCCGCCCCTTGACCGGCGGACGTGCGCCAGCCGCGCGCGGCGGCACCGGCGCGCGCCGAAGCGACCCCTGAGGCGAGGTGCTGCAGTGCCGCGGCTGCATCGCCGCGCAGCGCGAGGCACGGAGCGTAGTGATCGTTGAGCTTGTGCTCGTCGACGTCGATCCGCACCAGGCGGCCGTTCATCGACAGACGTGTCGTCGTGTAGATGTCAGTCTCGGAGAGCTCGGTGCCAGCGGCCACCACCACGTCGGCCGCCGCAACGAGCTCCTGCGTCGGTGCGTAGGGCAGGCTGACGCCGAGACTCGCGGGATGGCTCTCGGCCACGGTGCCCTTGCCGGCCACTGTGCTCACGAGGTAGGCATCGAGCAATTCCAGCAGCTGGCGCAACGCGGAGCCCGCAGCGCGCGCCCCCCCGCCGGCGATGAAGAGCGGACGCTGCGCTTCGGTCAGCAGCCGCAGCGCCTCATCGAGTGTCTCGCGCGGCGGCGCCGGCACCCCGCCGGGGATCGGGAAGAGCTCGGGACGCAGATCCGTCGGCTCGGCGAGCAGGTCGAGCGGGATGTCCACATAAGCCGGGCGCGGCCGCGCGCTGCGCAGCGCGGCGAACGCGGCGCGCAGATGCTCACGCAGCTGCGCGGGCGTGCGTGCACTGCCCGCAAACGCGGTGACCCCGGCCACCAGCGCGCGCTGGTCGGGCAACTCGTGCAGCACTCCCCAGCCTTGCCCGAGCGAAGCGCGCAGCGGGGCACTCGCGATGAGCAGCAGCGGCACCGAGTCCGACCAGGCCTGCGCGAGGGCCGTGAGGGCGTTGCTGACTCCGGGTCCGGAGATGACGAACGCGGCGGCCGGCCGGCCGCTCGAGCGGGCGTAGCCATCGGCGGCGAAGGCGGCGTTCTGCTCGTGGCGCACCAGCAGGTGGCGCAGCCGCGCCACCCCGAGGCCGCGATAGAGTTCGATGTTGTGCACCCCGGGAATGCCGAACACGGTGTCGATGCCGTTCGCGGCGAGTGTCTCGACAACGTAACGTCCGACCGTCCAGGAAACCGCACTCATGCGCTTGAAATGTTAGCATCGCCCACGGCACATTAAGTAGGTGAAGTTCTCGGCACTTGTCGATCGCATCAGCGGTGATGGCGCGGCGGCGTGGCTCACGCACTACGAGGCCGTGGCCGCGCGCGAGCGCGGCGAGGACGTCATCATCCTCAGTGTCGGCGATCCCGATCTCGAGACCCCCGCGGAAGTCACCGAGCGCGCAATCGCGCGGCTGCGTGGCGGCGATACGCACTACGTGGCCACCGCCGGCCGCCCGGCGTTGCGTCAGGCGATCGCGCGCCTGCACGCGGCGCGCTCGGGGCAGGCGGTCGATGAGCACAACGTCGTCTACCTCGCAGGCGCGCAGAACGCACTGTTCGTGGCATCGCTGTGTCTGGCAGGACCGGGCGATGAGGTCGTGACGTTCGAGCCGCTGTATCCGACCTACCCGGCCACCATCGAGGTTTCAGGCGCGCGCCTGCTGCAGGTGCCAGCAACCCGGGCGTTGCGCCCGGATCTGGCAGCACTCGAGGCGAGCATCACGCCGCGCACGCGGGCATTGCTGTGGGCGAGCCCGAACAATCCCAGCGGGGTGGTGCTCAGCATGGACGAGCTGGAGAAGATCGCGCAGCTGGCGCGCCGCCATGACCTGTGGCTGATTGCCGACGAGGTGTATGCCGGTCTTGCCGCCGGCGGCCGCGTGCCGAGTCTCGCCGCGCAGCTGCCTGAGCGCATGGTGACCCTCGGCAGCCTTTCCAAATCCCACGCGATGACGGGCTGGCGTTGCGGGTGGCTCGTCGGACCGCGTGAGCTCGTCGCGCACGCCGAGCACCTGGCGATGTGCGTGCTTTTCGGCTTGCCGGGCTTCATCCAGGACGCGGCGGTCACCGCCATCGCAATTGCGCCCGAGGCCGAAGCGCGGGTCCGCGCCTACTGCGCCCTACGTCAGCAGCGCCTCGAGCAGGGAGTGCGCGGCATCGCACCGCTGCGGATACTCCCGCCGCAGGCCGGCATGTTCGTGTTGATCGATGTGACGGCGACCGGTCTGTCAGGAGCGGAGTTTGCGCGCGCCCTGTACTCGGCGCAGCGCGTGTCGGTCATGGATGGCGCCGCCTTCGGGGTCTCGGCCGCTCATTGTGTACGCGTATGCTTCGCTACCGACGAGGCGACACTCGATGAGGCCTGCGCCCGGCTGGGGCGCTTCTGCGAGCAGGATCTTCCCGTCATCCGCGCAGGCCGCGGCACCGAGGAACGAGCGTCCCCGCACCGCCGGCCTTGATCCGGCAGAGCCCGGAAACAGCAGGACGCCGGAGCTGGCCGCTCGGCTTGCGGCGCCGGCAGCTCAGGCCGGTTTCCCCGGGGCCTGTCCGCTCGGTGTCAGTTTGTCGATTGCCGTCGGCAATACCTGCGAGAGCTTCTGAGCCAGCTCTTGCGGATTCATGCCGGCCTTGGCCGCGAGCTCCCCGATCAGCCCGCTGCCAAACACCTGGTGCAGCTGATCCGGTGAGATCGGTTGGTTCGGCCCCTGCGCGATCCACGAGCGCGCCGTCGCGCCGAGTCCCTGTTTTTCGAGTTGCGCGATGATCCCCTGGACACCGCCGTGCTGTTGAATCAGTGAATTGACCACCGTGGCCATCTCGGCCCCGACGGCGCCGCCCAACAATCCATCTAACAGGCCCATGATGCCTCCCGCTTCTTGCGCTCGAGTTGCGACGCGCGCCCATTCTCGGGCAAACCGCGGTCCGGGCTCAAGCGTCACACGAGCGTGCATCGCAGCAGCCGGCGCTGCGGCTCACGCACACGCACGCCGCTCTGTTATATTATTACGACGACATTAAAAAACGAGCGCGGCGAGCATGAGACAGGTACGCACGCTGGGTCTGCTGGGCACGGGCGTCATCGGTGGCGGTTGGGCGGCGCGCGCGCTGCACTTTGGGATCGATGTCGTGGCGGCGGACCTCCAGCCGGAGATGGAGCAATGGCTGCGCGGTGCGGTCGCCAACGCCGAAGGCGCGCTGGCGCGACTCACCTTCGCACCACTGCCGCCCAAGGGGCGGCTCAGCTTCACGACCGATCTGCACGCGATGGCGCGGCAGGTGGACTTCATCCAGGAGAACATTCCTGAGCAGCTCGAGCTCAAACAGCGCGTGCTGGCGGATGTCAGCCAGCAGGCGCCCGCGGACGTGGTGATCGCCTCGAGCACCTCCGGCCTCACGCCCTCGGACCTGCAGCGGGACATGCGTTCCCCGGAGCGGCTGCTGGTTGCCCACCCCTTCAACCCCGTGTACCTGCTGCCGCTCGTGGAGCTGGTCGGCGGACGTGAGACCTCGGCGGCGGCAGTCGATGCGGCCGCGCGCTTCTACGGCTACATCGGCATGCATCCGCTGCGCGTGCGGCGCGAGGTGCCGGGCCACCTCACCGACCGCCTGCAGGAGGCGCTGTGGCGCGAGATCCTGCACCTGGTGAACGACGGTGTCGCCACCACGGGCGAGCTCGATGACTCCATAGTGTATGGACCGGGCCTCCGCTGGGCCGGTATGGGCACCAACCTCATTTACCATCTCGCCGGCGGCGAAACCGGCATGCGGCACATGCTGCGTCAGTTCGGACCGTGCCTGAAGTGGCCGTGGACCAAGCTCGAGGCTCCCGAGCTCACCGAGGCACTGATCGACAAGATGGTCGCAGGCACGCAGGCCCAGGCGGCCGGCCGCTCGATCCGTGAGCTCGAGCGGCTGCGCGATGACTACCTGGTCGCGATCCAGCAGGTGCTGCGCGAGTACAACATCGGTGCCGGGGCGACGCTGCGTGCGCTCGAGGAGCGGCTCTACGAGGATGCCGCGGCCACGGCGCACCCGCGCCTCGCGGCGGCGGCGGCCGCAGGCGCCGCGGGCGCTATGGCCGGCCCGCTGCGGCTACTCGAGACGTACGTGCGGCCCGAGTGGATCGATTACCACGGCCACATGACCGATTCGCGCTACCTGCAGGTCTTTGGCGATGCGACCGATGCGCTCTTCCGGTACGCCGGTATCGACGAGGCCTACCGCCGCTCGGGACGTGCGCTCTACACTGCCGAAACGCGCGTCGTGCACAAGGCCGCGGCGCGTCCGCAAGAGCGGCTGTATGTCACGAGCCGCGTACTGGAGGTCGATGAGAAGCGCGTACGGCTGCTGCACAGCCTGCAGCGCCTGCACGATGAGGCACTCATCGCGACTGCCGAGCAGCTGTACCTGCACGTGAGCACGGCCAGCGGACGGGTGGCTCCGATGGATGCCGCAGTGCGCGCCCGTCTCGAGTCGATCCAGGCCGCGACGCGCTGAGCCCGATGCCGAAGATCGTCGATCACGAGCGACGGCGCGATGAGATCGCGCTCATCGCCTGCCGTGTGGTGGCACAGCATGGCTTCGAGCAGGCGACCATCGTTCGCATAGCACGCGCCGCAGGCTGCACCACCGGCATGATCGCCCACTACTTCGACACCAAGCAGGACATCATCGTCGCAGCGCTGCGCCTGATCCTGCGCCGCATCGAAGAGCGCCTGGCGCACGCCGACGGTGCCGCCGACCTGTTGACGCTCTTGAGTGAAGCGCTGCCGATCGATGAGACGCGCTACATGGAGTGTGCCGTCTGGATGGCCTTCTGGGGACAGGTACCGGCGGACCGGCGGCTGAGACGCGTCAACGCCTGGCTGCACCGAGAGTATCTGCGCCTCTTCGAGCGCTGCCTGGCGCGCTCCTTCCGCGAGTGGCCGCGCTGGCCGGCGAGGACACGCGAACAACTGCTGCGCTCAGTGATCACCTTCATCAACGGGCTAACCGCGAGCACCGTGGCGAGCCGCGCCGAGTGGCCGGCTGCCCGCCAGATCGGGCAGCTGCGCCTGCAACTGGAGCTGCTGCACGCATGGGCGAGCGCCGGAGCTCGTACCGCCGCAGCACGCGGACGCCGTCGGGCGGGGGCATCCGCCTGAGCCGCGAATACCTCGCAAGGAGCCATCGATGGACTTTTCTCTAAGCGAAGAGCAGCAGCTGATCATCAAGACGACCCGGGATTTCGTGCGCCAGGAGCTCGTGCCGCACGAACGCGAGGTCGAGTCCACCGGTGTGCTGCGCGAGGAGCTGTGGCGGCCGCTCGCGGCCAAGGCCATCGCTGCGGGGCTTTACGCCGCAAACATGCCGAGCGAGGTCGGCGGTGCCGGGCTCGATGCGGTGAGCTGGGCGCTGTACGAGAAGGAGCTCGGCTACACCAATTACGCGCTGCAGTACACCTGCGTCGCGCGCCCCTCGAACATTCTGCTGGCCTGTACCGGGGAGCAGCGCTCGCGTTATCTCCTGCCGACCGTGCGCGGCGAACGCGCCGAATGCCTGGCGATGACCGAGCCGCAGGCCGGTTCGGATCTGCGCAGCATGCGCACCAGCGCCGTGCAGCGCGGCGGCGACTACATCATCAATGGCACCAAGCACTTCATCAGCCACGCCGACCACGCCGACTTCGTGATTCTGTTCGCGGCGAGCGGCGAGGAGAGTGCCGCGCGCGGCAAGCGCAAGCTGATCACCGCCTTCCTCATCGACAAGGGCACGCCTGGCTTTGAGGTGTTACCGGGCTACCAGAACGTCTCGCACCGTGGCTACCACAACAGCATCCTGCAGTTCACCGACTGCCGCGTGCCGTCCGCCGCGGTGCTCGGCGAGGTGCACTGCGGGTTCGAAGTGGCCAACACCTGGCTCGGAGCGACGCGCCTGCAGGTCGCGGCGAACTGTCTCGGGCGCGCCGAGCGGGCACTCGAATGCGCCAAGCAGTGGGCCGTCGACCGGGTGCAATTCGGACAGCAGATCGGCAAGTTCCAGGGCGTCTCCTTCAAGCTCGCCGACATGGCAGTCGAGCTGCGTGCCGCGGAATTGCTGGTGCTCGAGGCAGCCTGGAAGCTCGAGCACAAGTGTGCCACGGACATGGATATGGCGGTCGCGAAGCTCAAGGCGACCGAGATGCTGGCGATGGTGGCCGATGAGGCGTTGCAGATTCACGGCGGGATGGGTCTGATGAGTGAGCTGCCGCTCGAGCGCATCTGGCGTGACGCCCGCATCGAGCGCATCTGGGACGGCACCAGTGAGGTGCAGCGTCACATCATCTCGCGGGCGTTACTGCGGCCGCTCGGAGGATGAACCCCCCGAGCGCCAAGCCGATGACCGGGCGCTCACTTCCCTTTCCACATCGGCTTGCGCTTCTCCGAGAAGGCCCGGGTGCCTTCCTTCAGATCTTCCGATCGGATGACCCTCTGTACTGCATCCAGGCTGTCGTGCAGCTCGAACGCCGCATGCTCGGCGACCACCTCTGTATGGCGCAGCAGCTGCTTGATTGCCGGGAAGAGCAGCGGCGGACCGGCGGCTAGCTGCTGCGCGATCTCGCGTGCCTTGGCGAGGCTCTGTCCCTTCGGCACCACATGATTGGCGAGCCCCCAGTGCTTGGCCTCCGCGGCGTCCATCCAGCGGCCGGTCATCAGGAACTCGACCGCAACGTGGTAGGGAATACGCCGGCGCAGCTTGATGGTGCCGGCATCCGCCAGTACACCAACATTGATCTCCGGCAGCGCAAACTGCGCATGCTCCTCCATGACGATGATGTCCGTTCCGAGCACGATTTCGAAGCCGCCGCCGCAGGCGATGCCGTTGACTGCGGCGATCAGCGGTTTGTCGAGATTGCGCGGGTAGTTGAGGCCACCGAATCCGCCGACTCCCCAGTCTTCATCCGATTCCTCGCCCGCGGCGGCCGCCTTCAGATCCCACCCCGGGCTGAAGAAACGCTCACCCGCGCCGGTGACGATTGCGACGCGCAATGCGGGATCGTTGCGGAAGCTCGTGAAGACTGCATTCAGCCGCCGGCTCGCCGCGAGGTCGATGGCGTTCGCCTTCGGGCGGTCGAGGGTTACCTCGAGAATCGCGCCATCGGTTCGGGTGCGGACGCCCGCGGAATTCACCGTGCTCATGACTACCCCTTCGCGAGGCGGATCAATGCGTCGACCGCCACCGCACCCAGCCCGCGAGGGCGCACGATGACGGGGTTGAGGTCGAGCTCTGCGAAGCGCTCGAGATTGGCGCAAGCGTAACGCGTGCAGGCGAGGGCCGTCTCGACCAGCGCCGGGACATCGGCCGCCGGGCGGCCGCGATAGCCGCTAAGCAGCGGCGCCGCGCGCAGACGGCCGAGCGCCGCCGTGATGCTTGGCGCGCTGAAAGGCGGCAGCAGCGTCACGCTGTCGCGCAGTAGCTCGGTCAGCACGCCGCCCGCACCCAGCACCAGCACCAGCCCGAACTGTGGATCGGCCTGCATGCCGATCAGGATCTCGGCCACTCCGTCGCCGATCATCTCCTCGATGAGGAGCATCGGCGCGAGCGAGGACAGGCGGCGCGCGGCGGCGGTGGCCTCGACGGCGCTGCGCACGTTGAGCACCACGCCGCCGACGTCGGATTTGTGCTCGAGGGCCGCAGCGGCGGCCTTGATGACCACCGGAAAGCCGATCGCGGTGGCGGCTTCCGCGGCCTTTCCCGGAACGACGAGTTGTGAAC
>Ga0307478_10004033_pt1 | contig 10606 bp, 13 predicted proteins | sample atmos_gasesECM4C_2_FD_203713 | JGI IMG/M metagenome (GOLD analysis project Ga0307478, IMG submission 203713) | Hardwood forest soil microbial communities from Morgan-Monroe State Forest, Indiana, United States - atmos_gasesECM4C_05 | ecosystem: Environmental > Terrestrial > Soil > Temperate...
CCGCTCAATACGGTCTCGACACACCCGAAGGTGACGTCGCCACGGTCAAAAGGACGCTCGGGCGGGTCAGCGGCCCAACGATCCTCGTCGGCCACTCCTCTGCGATTCGCCATCGCGCCGGAGCGCGTGGAGGAGGTGTTCGATCCGCTTGATCTAGCTTCGCCGGGTTGCGCGGAGCGAATGCTGGAAATCGGACACAGTCGCGATGTGCGGCTCTTCGGCTACCTCTATGCCAAGGATGCACCCCGGCTGGAGCAAGATTGGCTGGTCATCGAGCAGCCGCTCGGAAATAACTGGAGCGACGGCCGGCAGGGTGTCCGGCTGGCGGTTGGGGAGAATGGCGTGGTCCTGATCGATACGAACGCGACGGCCCGCACCAAGAGGAGCAACTCTTTCGATCTGGCGGACATCATGACCGTCTCGATTGAAACTCTGGAAGCCTTGCTGGATGCGAGCTTTCGGTTCACCCAGGCGCTTTACGACGATAAAGACCCCTACAAACGCCATCAGCGGTTTTACTGGAATAGCCTTCTTGCCGGAATGGGAACCCGTAGCCTGGTGCGCAATCCCGTCAGCCAGCAGCATAGTTACGGGATGAACATGGGAGACAAAGACGGCGTGATGCCGGCGTTCGCGTCGTCAAGGCTAATCGCGCGGGCAGACCTCGCGAAGCCGGGGAAAGAAATCGAGCGGGCGATCCTGTACTGGGAGCGCGAGGCCAAGGGGAATCACTGACATAAACCGGCTTGGCTTAACCGCGGCCGTCCGTCCTGTCAATTGTCTCAGGAGCAACCTTCTATGGCCCACTCGGACCTGCATCCAGCACCGGTTTATGCGCAAACGCTCGGTATGCTCACGTACCTGGTTGTAGCGCAGCGGGTACCGGCCCTTGGGCGCGGGCATGTGATCGTCCTCCCTTCCGAAGAGAACGGGTCTCGCGCGCGGCAGACTTCCGCGGCGCCGGGGCAGCCTTCCCGACGGACGGAATAGTCACCAAATCCAACTCGTCGTGAACATCGGTGGCCGGTGCCAGGTAGTGCATCGTGGTCTCGAGGGACTTGTGACCCATCCAGTGCTGCACGGTCCGTACATCGGACCCCCTTCGCAGCATTCCCGTGGCATAGGTGGAGCGAAACGTCTTCAGATCAAATTTTGCCGGATCCAGTTTGGCGCGCTTCGCGATAGATTTGCAGTGATCGAGCATGTGCTGTTCGCGGTTCCCTGTAGGGGACGGGAACACAAATTTGCAGTTCGGGCGATGTGTATGCTTCCGAAGCAGGAACATCACTTCCTGCTCGCGGAAACCGGTCAGCAGAAACGTAGCGAACAAGGTGCGTTCCGCATCGGAGCAGGCTGCAAAGAAGCGGGCAAGCTCCTCGTGGCGGTATATCTTCACAAGCGGCGTGATGCGCTCCAGTAGCGGCAACTCTTTCGTGATCCCGCTCCTACCATGGCGCTTGAGAAACTGCGCGACGATGACCGCGTCGTGCAGGATCGTATTGGATCCCAAGCCATGATCTTTCTTGAGCGTCACGACGAAGCGCGTTAGGTCGTCACCGGAGATCGCGTCGATCGAGACGCAGTCGCGGAAGAACTCCCCGAAGCGGTCGAGCACGGCTTCATATTTGCGGTGAGTGTTGGGCTTTTTCAGCGCTGCGATCTACTCCAGGTATTTTCGTGATGGCGACGTGCAATTCAGGTTTCTTGACAGTTTCGCCGGCTGTTTCAAACCCGGGGATACCCAGTTTGCGGCCTTCCAGTTCATGGTGCTTGCGCCGCTGTACCTCAAGTGCCTGAGCGGCGGTGACGCCAGCACTCACTCGACGGCGAGTGCCGCCCACGTACCACTCGACATAGTAGCGGCCGTCGGCGATGGCGTTCCAGTCGTAGTTGCCTTTGGCATTACGAGGGATGGAAAACATCTTCCAGCGGCCGCCAATTTTGATGCGTTTGACGATGTTGACTCGCGACACAATGTCTCTCCTGCGAGCCGCATCTTTGCGGACAGCATCATGGGAGACAGCACCAGGTCTAAATTACAAAAAAAAGGGAGTTGGTAGAAGCTGGCAATCTACCAACCGAAGCGCTCCCGCTTGAGCGGCAGTGAACCTACGTCACGCAACTTCTTGAAGAAAAGTGGAACACAATGGGGACAATCCTTCATGATATTCCCGTCCTTCATTATATTCAGGCTCCGGTGTTTTCAGCCGCGCCGCTCATGAAAGCACATTTTTAAGCGGACGCCGGATCCTGAGCGCCCCGAAAGCAGGTGCTCATCACGTGATCGACAACCAATGGAATCATGAGCTTTGCGCCAGTTAGGCTCGAACAAAATTTCAGTTGCCCTACCAGGCTGCGTTTTGACGAGTTTGCTTTCCCGCGTCTGCGATCGCAACTCACTGATATTGCTGACTCTTGTATTTTGCCACGGTTTCGGCCCAGCCTGGGGTTTTGTCACGGTTTTGCCACGGTTGACGTGAGAGGCCGTTGCAATGCTCGTGGAAGTAGTTTAGAATCAGACAAGTACAAAGTCGGGGCGTAGCGCAGCCTGGTAGCGCACCTGCCTTGGGCGCAGGGGGTCGGGCGTTCAAATCGCCCCGCCCCGACCATAGAATCAACAACTTGCACGTCCTGCCAGTAAATTTCGAACCTGTCATTACCGAAAACCGGGGCACGACATCCGAACACCGTTCGACCAATGAATGCTCGCCGAGGCCGGCATGTTAACCGACTCTCCCTCATATCTCGGTGACTGGCGGGAATCAAAGATAATACTCGGCCGGACAGTTCATTTCCCCGAAGGAGCGCGCAATGATGAGAAACTTTGCTTTTTGCTGGAATGCGCGGCGAACGCGGAGCCATGACCACTTATTCGATCCCCAAATCCTTCATCAGAGCAACGACTGCTCCTCCGAAAATCGCATCTCGATCCCGAATCAGGTACTTTGGTGCTTCCCATGGAAAGGCTTCTCGAATCTGCTGCGCCGTCCACTGTTCGCTCGGATGATCCGTCACATTGAACTGCATCACACGGCGGCGGTCATGCGACAAGACGATGAAAACGAACAGCACCCGGAAGGTCGCAGTCGGCACAGTAAAGAAATCCATCGAGGCTAGTTCACCATGAATGCGACGCGCTCCCCACAAGAAATTGGCCTGGCTCATTTGCTGAATCAAATCACGAATCGCGGCAGCGAGACCTGGCCTTCCCGGACGACCAGTGTGTCCGGCTTCAGGATTGCGCAGCCAGTGCCGCCAGCCCGGCCAGAAACGGGACAACCAAATCCACAACAGCCGGTCCGATTGTCGAAGGCGGAGACGAGGTGGCGCGCTTTGTTGAAGGACGGCGATCTGATGGCGGAGAGCAACGATCTCAACCTGCTGAGCGGCACGGGTCCGAAATGTAGAGGCGACCAGAGCTAGAAGAGCTATCGACAATGGCTATTTCACGCCCGCAGTGCCTCGTCCAGAAGCTGCCCCGCAGCCCGCTCGGCTTCCGTGATTGCAGTTTGATGATTGGGATCGCCGGAGAGATCCGTGTTAGCGAACGCAATACGGCCGAAACTGGATTGGCGTAGAATGTCACGCGGCGCGGATTGGCCATTCTTGCCGAAGAAAAAGCCGGGTTGCGGGCTACCGTAGGCATGGCCCCACCGGTTGAGGATAATGCCCGCTATGTCGCGCCGAGCCTCGAAGCCTGACGCTCCGAACATCTCTGTCAACTGCTCGCGTAATTGAAGCTCGTATTGACGAAACGTGGTGTCCAGCATCTCGGCGCGGCCGCGATCGCCCTGCTCCTGGATTGACAGGCCCGGGTGGCAAAACAGCACCTTCATAGTCAGCACCACGGGCGAGTCTGGCCCGATCGTCTTCACCGGCGTCGAGAAGGTGGGCTGCTTGCGGACTGCAGCGAAACATCCCAAGCCCTCGAACCAATATCCACCGGAGATTCCCAGCTTGTAGAGGAAACGCCAGTTGCGTAGAGCGATGTTAGCGATCAAACATGGCGAGCGGTAAAACTGACCATATGCTTCGCGGTGTGCCACAGGTAAATCGAGCACGATGTGCTTGGTGGTCCAACTGCCGCCGGCCATCACCACCGCGCGGGCCTTCAATCGGTAAAGCTTGCCGCCGCGCGTATAGGTCACAGAGACGAATGCGGAGTTTGCGGCATCCCCTTCGTGCTTTACACCTACCGCAGTGGAACCGGCCCGGATACGCGTCGGCTGTCCTGGCCGGTCAAGCGCGGCGAAGTTGATCCGGCTTAAGCAGACATTGGCAAGTGTGCGCGGCCCCGGAATCGCATGGGGGACAAGAGTTTTCGCCATGTGACGCGCGATGCCGTCATTGCCGCCCGGAAACGAATGGCTGTGCGTGCCCACCCCCCGGTTCATGACGCCACCACCCCAGCAATAGGCTGAGAGTACATCTGACCAATACCATAAGGATCACCGGGGCCGGGGGTAAAGAACGTGCGGATTGTTTCGTGGCTCAAACCATAGTGCTTCATCATGAAGGTTTCCATAGTCATACTGTCCATCTCCGGCGTTCGGCTGGCGCCGGGCTCAGAATGAATCTTCTGGTATTGCAGCAGCTCCGCACGTGTTGCCTCAGCCAAGGGCGCGCCCGCCAACTGTTTCACCCACGGATCAATGAGCCACATCCCGGGTCGCTGCCCGAATTTCGCGCCGAAGAAAAACCCGTAGGGGTTCTGGATAAATTCAAAACTGCGCCCCACCGGAATTTCAGGTGAGCTGCTATCCCAGCCCTGATATTCAAACGCAGACGGGTCGACGCCGATGCGATGGTAATATTCCGCGAAGAAGGAGCCGGCGGCCGGTGTGCTGAAATGATCGGAGCCCTGCGGCGCCGCCAGATGCTGACCGTCTACGATAAACTCGTTGCGCTTGGCCTCACCGCCGAAAATCGGATGATTTTCCAGAATCAGGCAACTCAGTTTGGGGTTGCGTCGCTGGAATAGCAACGCGGCTGCCAGCCCGCTGATGCCCCCGCCGACAACGACGCAATCGAAGGTCTCGTTCGTTTCGGTCGGTCTGTGGCCAGTTCCGGCGAAGAAATGATCGCGAATCTGATGACCGGCTTGGACGATTTCGTAGGTGTTCCCATTCGACCTCGCATAATCGCCCACACCCGCATAACCCGTCCAGTCCTCCTTGGCCAGCAACTGCCGTGGCGTCAAGCTCCCGAGCAGCGTGCCCCCGGAGCCCAGCAGCGTGGAGTTCATGAAATCTCGGCGGAGAATGCGTCGGTTCATTCCCAGTGAATCATCGGAACCCCGGCAATTTTTCGAGTCGGACATGGAATATCTCGTCGTCCATTCTTTCACGAACACACTTGACTCGTGGGGGCAGAGCAGCGTCTTAATGGAGAACTAGTCTGCCGGGTTCGCTGGCGCGGGCAAGCGAAAGAATCACTCCGCCAAACAGCAGCGTGTCGGCGAAGTAATTGAGTCCCTCGATTTTCACTCCGGTAGCCGGGTCCGCCAGTGCCCCGATCAGGACAGGACCGTAGATGACCACAACAAGGAGCACAATCCAGGTGCCGAGATACGTAGCGGCCGTGCGCGTCTTCCGCGCCATCAGAAAGCAGACCCCAGCAACGATCAGAAATGCGCCCGTCAGATAGTCAATGAAGGCGCGAGCGGGGACCCACGTGGGTATCTGCTTCTCAAGCGGAACTCCGGGGAGTCCCAGCGGATGCAGAAAGTGCTGAATGCCGAAAAAGATCGCCGCGATCGCGATCAGCACGCGCCCCACGGTGATGAGACTCTTACTCTGTCCATTGCAGCCCATCGCGATTCCCGCCAAAACCAAGCCGCCGCCCCCGAACGACATTTCCCGGAAGACGATCGTCCATGCGATTCGGCCGCCGGCGGTGACCGCCCCCGGAATATGCAGCATCGCCACAAAGAGGAACATCATGGCCGCAAACAGCAGGCCGGACCAGCGCACCTGAATCTTAGTAGCGATGCTCAACGATGCGGCGATCAGCGCAAAGCCGACGAAATAAACCCAAAACAAACGCCATGGCATGTATGACGGGACCGTGTTCAGAAGGGACTTTCCGTCAGAAAGGTGTTCTGCGCCGAAGACTGCCAACGGGATGGCAAAGCACAAGTGGGTCAGGGCTACAACCTTGTCGATCCCACGAGCCTGGGCGATATCGTTCTTGGCGGCCAACAGGCCAATCAAGAGCAGCGCAACGCCGGCGACGGACATCAAGAAGGCGGTGCTCGGGAAGTCAAGAAATATGGCGAGAATAGTTGGCTTCATGGATCTCCCGAACCGGTACAGCCTCAGATTCTACGACGAAGTTGGGTGCAAGATCGCATGAGCGACTTTAGCCTTTTGACGCAGGACGCGCAGTGCAGTGGGTAGCCAAGTTTGTATCCTAGTCCAACCTGCTGGTCCGTGCCAGCCCAGGCAACTGCGCCGCACTACGCAAGAGGTGAGTGACTGTCTCAGCCATCGCCGCCGTCAGGAGGCCATCAGGTAGTTTGTCAACGGTCTGGTTCATTATAGAGCGCTCGGAATGCGCCCACCATGCCGCACTTATGGCATGTCCGGCCCTCAGCGAATCGCCTGTATACTTCACCGTATCGAGGCCCGCATGCTCGGCCAGCTTCTCATTGCATGCGCCACATCGCTACGCGAGAGGCCACAGGTCAGCACGTTTCCATTTCGGTTGAGCGGGCGGAACACCGGCCCAGGGCCGTCATGCCCGCCTGTTCCAGCTAGGTTTGTAGCGCGCAGAGGGCAAGTGTCGGGATTCGAGCTGTATTGGTTTACGGCCCGCCCCATTTGTGAATGGGTCTTGCTCCTGGGTAACGTCACGGTCAGCCCGTCGCGGCTGAACCTCAGGTCTGCCACATCGAGCGCCACTAGTGGGTGTCGAAGAGAATTCGTTACTACGGATGCGACGGGAGGGATTGGGATGTTTACTCTGCGACACTTCTGGGGGGTACTGTATAGTGATCACGATGTCTGCAGAGATAGTCATCCGCCTCACCAAGCCGAGCGATTACGCCTCGGTGCACGCCCTGGTGCAGACCATAGCGGATGAGACATTTGCGAACCTATTCGCATCTCAAGTACCGATCGGCGAGGCCAATTGGGACTCGGCTTGGCTTGCGGTCTTAGGAGAGGAGATCGTCGGCGTGACAAAGACGCAGGACATGTGGGTCAGCGACTTATGGGTACGGCGCGACCATCGCAGAACCGGCATCGGTGGAAGGCTGCTAGCACAAGCTGAAAGTGAAATACGCAGCCGTGGACACAACGCACTTCACCTTCGGGTGGTCAAGTCGAATACGCGGGCCGTCGAGTTCTATCGGAATCACGCTTGGAGAGTGCACCGCGAGTTTCCACATGAGAAATTCGGCCATCCGATGTTCGAAATGATCAAATCGAGCGAATTGTGAAGAGTTGCGAAGGTACGCCACGAAAGTCCCAGCAACCTGTCGTTGCATTCCCGGTAACGAATTCTCTGCGACACGCCACTAGTTCAGAGCGCCGGATTGCGCCGCAGGCTGGAACCAATTTAAGTTGACGTGCAGTCGCTGGCGCGTACTTCTGCGTCGAGCCAAGGGATTCCCCCTGCCGTTGTTCGTATGGCGCGCCCATTCACCGCATAAATAGATGCTCTCGGACGACCGTGCGTCGATGCGCCACCGACGCATTAGCGGGGTCTCGAAACGGGACGTCAAGCACGTGGCGGCCGCGATTGGATCATGGCTAGAACCGGACTCTCGCTTACGCCCTGAGCCAGATCGGTGGGAAAGGCGTTGTGCGGGCCGCGAGAGCGATCGGCGCTGTCACACAAAGCGTACGCAGCGCAGCAAGTCCGCACTTACGACTTGCTCAGCTCGCGGTCGCAAGTCCCGTGCCCGGGGACCGCGTCCCTGCGACCCTGCCAGGCGGGGCAACATCGGAAACCACAGCATAGCGAGGCCCATCCCTCGACGAGCCGGGTTCCGGGCGGCAATATGAAGCGGCAGCCCCGACTTATTCGGGGCGTTCGGCGCAATAGCGTACCAGACGCATTTTCTGCAGGCCAAAATCGGCAATCGCCACGGGCTCTTCGTAGCGGACCGCGCGTAATTGCGGATAGAGCGCGGGCAATTCACCGGTATCGAACACGACTGCCCCGCCGATTGGACCCAGTTTCGTCGCATCGCGGTGGAATGCTTCGATGACGAGAACGCCGCCGGGTTTGAGAGCTTTCTCGAGGACAGCTGGCGTCTCGCGGCCGCCGGCATAGCTCAACAGGATCAGGTCCCAGCGGCTTTCGCCAAAATCGAAGTCTTCGCTCCGTTTGATCTGCGCGTTTAAGCGCACGCCGAGTTTTCGGGCATTCTCCTGCGCGAGCGCAACGGCTTTTTCCGCCGGGTCGAACCCGGTCACATCCCAGCCTTGCTGCGCAAGCCAGAGGCTGTTCCGGCCCTGCCCCATCCCAACATCGAGCGCCGTTCCGGGCTTGCGCGTTTTGGCGATCTCCATGAGGAAGCCATTGGGGTGTGTGTTGAAGCCCGGCTTATCTGACGTCAGAATCCGGTTCCAGCGTTCGACTTCGGCGCGCTCGCCCTGTTCGTCGATCAGCTTCAGCTGGGCGTCGGCATCGTCGTCGGAAAAGCCGTGCGCGACGAGATACTCGCGATAGCGAGCCTCGACTCTGCCGTCCTTCTGCTGATCGGGCGGCAGCGAAGTGAGCCAAAACCGGAAGCGCTCATAGGCGCGCTGTTCGGCCGGCAGATTTGCAATGTGCTTTTCAACTTCCGCAGCTGTCTGTGGCCGCGCCGGCATGGTCGTGAAGACGCAGGCCAGAACCGCGACTAAGAACCGGAGAACAGCCGGACCAGGTGCAACCCTCAATTTCATCCTGGACACCTCCCTGGAGTTCGGCGCCCGACGGGGTCCGCCACCGCGACGGGGTTCGGACTCAGCCACACCCCTGCCATACAGGAATAGCACGGTTCGGAAGCGATTTCGAGGTGGCCGCGTGAGGTGCATCGCAACACGAGTTTCGTGGACTGCCTGCAGGCGCACGAGCATCTCAGCCGCATGACTCTCTAACGCAAACACGGTTTCGTTCCATCTGGTTTCTTCCTTTCTAAAGGGCGGTTCCGCTCTAACTTTTCATAAGCAAACTCCAGAGCAGATCATGACCGCATTTGCCTAAAGTCCGCCAGCCGATCTTTCAAAACGGTAAGTTTTGAGACAACCGCCGAAGCCCGTGAACAGAGCCTCCGCGCGTCTCACCATTTAGTGCCAGAACTCAGACCCTGTTGCTGCTGGCGATGCGGCATTTGGGGCACAGCGGACGTTTCAGAAACACCTCTCATAACCCGTTCCCGACCCGCCGATCGAAATCCGCCTGCGTCCGTAGTCGCCTACGCTGAGACTGGAGGCCGTCAGTATGTGTTGAATTCACTCGCCGCACCCAGTTCGCAGGTATCCTACGGTCACGCGATCGACGAGTTTATCTGCTGGTATTGCTCGGAGCCATGCTTGGCCTTCAACCGAACTGTTGTCCTCCGGTATCGGTTCTTCCTGGAGCAGAACAACCTCGCTCCCGCGACAATCAATGTGTGCTTGGCCGCGGTGCGGCGGCTAGCATACGAGGCCGCCGACACTGGGCTGCTGAGTCCTGAGTTGGCTTCGGGAAATCCGACGTGTCAAGGGCGCGAAGCGTTTGGGAGTTCGGATTGGTAATTGGCTGAATCGATCAGTCCAAAGCGCTACTCCAAATGTCCTCCTTGGAAACGGCCCGAGACAAACGTTATCGTGCCATCCTGACGCTGTTAATCGGATGCGGACTCCGACGGGCCGAACTAGTCGGTATAAGGACCGATGGCCTACAGATTAGAGAGGAACACTGGGGTGATCGCCGATCTCATCGGCAAAGGAAGGCACATCCGCACAGTTCCGGTCCCGCTTGGGCGAAGCGAGATGGTCGACGGATGGACGGAGGCGGCGGGCATTACCACGGGCCGGATCTTCCGCCGCGTAAGTAGATTCGGCCAAATCCACGCGACCCGGATGAAGTGGTACGTTACGTGCTCTTGCGAAGAGTGATTCGCGGGATAGGTTGGAATTTGGCCTGAAGCGCACAGGCCGCGAGCTGCACAAAGCAAAAGAGGAACTCGACGATTTAGCCGGCAATGAGGGCGACCACGCCTCTGCGCCCGGTTGTGCTGATTCGAGCTCCTCAGAAGTCGAGGTAATTTGACATGAGTACTTCCTGCAAGGTTTTGATCTGCACCCTCCTTCTATCTCTCACTGTGTTGGCCGGACAGGGAGTTATACAGCCCTTTCCTGCACAGGCCACACCTGGGGCGGAGAGCCTCATTAGGCTCGCGGTGGTGGTTAACGACAAATCCGGGAAACCGGTTTCCGGACTCGAACAGCAGGACTTTACGATAATTGACAACAAACAACCAGAGAAGATCCTCTCGTTCGAGTCCGTAACCGACGCGACCGCCGATAGCGAGCCAGTGGAAGTGGTCCTGGTGGTTGATTCGGTGAATATTTCGTTCACGCGCGTGGCGTACGTGCGCGATCAGATCAAGAAATTTCTACAGAAGGAC
>Ga0307478_10004034_pt1 | contig 10604 bp, 7 predicted proteins | sample atmos_gasesECM4C_2_FD_203713 | JGI IMG/M metagenome (GOLD analysis project Ga0307478, IMG submission 203713) | Hardwood forest soil microbial communities from Morgan-Monroe State Forest, Indiana, United States - atmos_gasesECM4C_05 | ecosystem: Environmental > Terrestrial > Soil > Temperate...
TGGCCCTTCGTTTTCGCTTTCGGGCTCTCCCTGGTGTTTGCGGGACTGCTGACCAGTGTGGTCGTGAGCATTGTCGGTGCCATTCTCAGTATCCCCGCGGCCGTCGGCTGGTTCCGCGACGTCCTGCCACGCGAATGCCTCGAAACGGTCCCCGCGGAACCCGGAGTTCCCCCCATCGTCGCGCAGCAAGCCGAAGTAGCTCGCATTCAAATCGATCCCGAGATCAGGCGTACAAGAATTCCCATCGAAGTTTATCCGTATACCGCGGGCATCAAGGGCGGCTTGGCTGGCGGCGTAGCGATGGCCGTGCTCGCAGTGATCTACGGCGTCCTTACGTATCACAGTGTGTGGTATCCGATTAATTTGCTGGCCTCCATCGTCTATGCGCAGGCGCTCATTATGCCGATCGAACACCTCATGACGTTCCACCCTGCGCTCCTGCTCGTTGCCACGCTCATTCATTTGGTCGCTTCGCTGCTCGTTGGCCTGCTCTACGGCGTGCTGTTGCCAATGTTTCCGCGCCGGCCGATCTTGCTTGGGGGCTTCATTGCTCCCCTGATCTGGACCGGGCTGCTGTACACCAGCCTCGGCGTCATCAATCCCCTGATGAACAAATTGATCGACTGGAAGTGGTTCGTGATTTCGCAGATTGGGTTTGGGCTTGTAGCCGGATTCGTTGTCGTTCGGCAGGCCCGCATACGCACGGACCAATTTTTGCCGTTTGCTTTGCGCGCGGCAATCGAAGCGCCCGGGCTTATGAGAGAGAAGAACGGAGGACACGACGAGCGATGAGTTCCTCGTACTCCCGCGTTCTCCGGTTCATCGTCATGCCCATCGCGGTCGCGCTGTGCGCCTGCAACGACGCTCCTGGCCGTCCGGGGAAAAATCCGGAAGTCGCTCGCCCCGACGAAGTGCTCGATTTCAATATTCTCTACAAGCAAAACTGTTCCGGCTGCCACGGCCCCCAAGGCAATGGTGGCGCGGCGATCACGCTGCACAATCCGGTCTACCTCGCGGTCGCGGACGACAACGTCATTCGCCACACTGCCTCAATCGGTGTACCCGGCACGCCAATGACTCCCTTTGCGCAAAGTGCAGGTGGAATGCTCACCGATAAGCAGGTCGACGTGATCGTCCGCGGAATCCGCGCATGGGCGCGCCCCGGCCTTCTTGCTGGCATCAGCCTCCCTTCTTACAAGCAAGACCCGCCCGGCGATGCCCAACGTGGCGCAGCCGTATACGCAACCTTTTGCGCATCCTGTCATGGGGCGAAGGGCGAAGGCGGCGAACGGGCAAGTTCGATTGTCGACACAACCTACCTGGCACTGGTGAGCGACCAACAATTGCGCACCATTGTGATCGCCGGATGGCCCGCGGTTGGTTCACCGGACTGGCGCAATGATGTGACCGGCCAGCCTATGTCAGCGCAACAAATTTCCGACGTTGTGGCCTGGCTGGCAGCAAAAAGAACACAAGTTCCCGGACAGCTTTATTCCGATGCCGAAAGCAAGGGGCGCTAGGTATGGCGACACGAACCCAAAATACAATTTCGCGGCGCGCCCTCTTGGTGAAACTAGGAATTCTCCTGAACGGCCTGATCGCCATCGTTCTCACAATTCCCATCATTCGCTATCTTTTTTCCACGGTCACGCGCGAGCGCAAGAACGGTTACCTTTCCTGGATTTCCCTCGGCTCCGTAACGCAATTCCCCGAGGGCGAGACACGGCTGGCAAGCTTTCGGAATCCCTATGTGACTCCGACAGACGGTCAAACGGCGGACACATCCTGTTGGGTGCGCCACGTCTCCGGAGAGCAATTCCAGGTATTCGCGATCAATTGCGCGCACCTCGGCTGTCCTGTGCGCTGGTTCTCGCAATCCGGTCTCTTTATGTGCCCGTGCCATGGCGGGGTTTATTACGAAGACGGCTCGCGCGCGGCAGGTCCGCCGGAACGCGGCCTATTCACATACCCCTGCAAAGTGGAAAACGGTCTGGTCCAGATCCGGGCCGGTGAGCTTCCCACGCCGGGTTCTCCCGTCGCCGCTAACCTGAAAAGGAAGTCTACGTGCGCCTGATCGAGCAAATCGGGAAATGGCTCGATCGCCGGCTGCAACTGGCCGAGCCGATTCGCGAGATCGCGGAACACCCCGTTCCACGCCGAAGTGCAAGCTGGTGGTACGTATTCGGAAGTGCCGCGCTCACGATTTTCGTTTTGCAAATCGTCACCGGAATCATGCTCGCGCTCATCTACGTGCCCTCGGCCAGCGAAGCGTGGAACAGCTTGCAATTCCTAAATCACGGTGTGACTTTAGGTTGGTTCATCCGCGCGCTGCACGGATGGGGCTCGGATTTCATGGTTGCCATCGTGCTTATTCACATGGCGCAGGTGTTTCTCTTCGGCGCCTACAAATTTCCCCGTGAACTCACCTGGCTCATTGGCGTGTTCCTTTTACTGATGACGCTCGGCATGGCGTTCAGCGGCCAGGTGTTGCGATTCGATCAGGACGCCTACTGGGGTTTGGGCATCGGAGCATCCATCGCCAGCCGCACGCCGATTGTGGGCGCAGCTCTGGTCAAAATAATCCTCGGCGGACCGATTATTGCTGGCGCCACTCTCTCGCGTTTCTTCGCACTGCATGTGTTCGTGATTCCAGGATTGCTCATTGCCCTTGTGAGTCTGCATCTTTTTCTGGTGCTGAAGCTGGGTATCAACGAGTGGCCTATGCCGGGGCGCATCGTTCGCAGGGAAACCTATGTCCGGCAGTACGAGGAGTTGCTCAAGAAAGACGGCGTGCCCTTCGTTCCCTACGGCATCTGGAAAGATCTGATTTTCTCCGCCATCATTCTGTTGGCTCTCGCCCTCTTTGCGGTTTTCTTCGGTCCCTTCGGCCCAACGGGTGTGCCTGACCCTACCATCATCCAAACAGCACCGAAGCCCGATTACTTTTTCTTGTGGATTTATGCTCTACTTGCGCTCTTGCCGCCATCGCTCGAAACTCCTGCCCTCCTCGTCGGGCCGGTCGTGGCGATCGCGGCGCTCGTGCTTCTTCCCTTTGTGGCCGGAGAAGGAGAAAAACACTGGCGCAGGCGGCCCGTTGCCGTTCTCTCCGTTATCCTCATTGCGCTCACGCTCGGAATGTTCACGCATCTGGCGGGATTCAGCCCGTGGAGCCCCAAAATGGACGCGTGGAGCGGTGAGCCCACGCCCGACAACTTCCTCCACGGCAGGACCGCTCTCGAACGCAAAGGAGCCGCGGTCTTCCAGGAAAAGCAATGCCGCAATTGCCATTCGCTCGCCGGAAAGGGCGGACAGCGCGGTCCCGCTCTCGATTCCGTCGCCACTCGCCTCACGCGAGACCAGTTGATTCGCCAGGTGCTGCAAGGCGGCGGCAACATGCCCGCTTACGGCAAAAATCTCAGTCCCGCCGAAACCACCGCCCTCGTCTCCTTCCTCACCATCCTCCGCCCGCCTGGCGCGCCTCCCGCCTACGATCCTTCGCGCGTGCCCATCGGCGCCAGCCCTACCGAGAATTCCTCCAGCGCGCACTAAGAGGAGTAACGTGCAGCCCGCATTTCAATTCGCGCTCGACTCCTGGTCTCTACCGATTCCCGTCACAGTTGCGCTAATTCTTACGGCATTCATTTATCTGCGCGGCTGGCTTCATTTGCGGCGTGCATTCCCAAATGCCGTTCGCGTGTGGCAGATGGCAGCGTTTCTTGGCGGACTATTTTCCGTCTGGCTTGCCGTCGGTTCTCCGCTGGGAGCACTGGATGAGCAATGGCTCTCCGTTCACATGGTGCAGCATCTTCTCCTGATGACTGTAGCTCCACCGATGATTCTGCTCGGAGCACCGCCGCTCCTGCTTCTGCACGGCCTCCCACCGAGATTCAGTCGCAGCTTCCTCGGCCCACTTCTGCGCACGTCATTGGTCGAGCGCATCGGACACCTCGTTCGGGAGCCACTGTTTTGCTGGCTCGCCGCGATCCTGGTCCTGATCGGATGGCATGTTCCCGCCGCCTTCTCGCTAGGCCTGCAATCGCGCTTTTGGCACGAAGTCGAACACGCAAGCTTCTTCGTCGCCGGACTGTTGTTCTGGTGGCCGGTAATCTCGCCGTGGCCCACCGTGCCCTGCCATTCGCGATGGTCCATCGTTTTGTACCTGTTCCTGGCCACCTTGCCGTGCGACGCACTTTCGGCGTACCTCGCCTTTTGCGATCGCGTGGTTTACACGGAATATCTTTCGATCCCGCGGCAGTTCAGCATGACGGCTTTGCAGGACCAGGAGTGTGCAGGCGCCTTGATGTGGGTCTTCGTCACGTTCGCATACCTTCTCCCGGCCGTTTTCTTCACCACGAATCTCCTGTGGCGCCCGGGAGCCGAGGAACAAGGCTGATGCCCATCGATTCTTCGCATCGCTCTCCAGCAAATTGCGGCGCAAAGACAATAGATAGGGCGGTTAAAGTCTTGGCCGATTGATTAGACCAGCCGCGTTCTTTTCCGATCTCAGTGAATGTGTGGGCATATCGAGGATAGAAATCGTCCGCGGCCTGCAAAGTGGTGCCTCCCAGGAACCCGATCGTGTGAAGGCCCACAGGAAGTTTCTTCACTTCCGCCGTGCCGAATCTCCCACAGCCAACCCCAACAAGTATTCGGACGAATTGCTCGACGCATGTCTATTTTATCGATGATGCGGACTCGCTTTACGCGAGTACGCAGCTCGAGGCGTGGAATCCCGGAAAACTCGTCGTTGCACCGAAGTAAAAAGACTCGGTATGTTCATCACCAGTTGCGCTTGCTGATCTGGTGGTCGGACGACCCGCCAAGGCGTCAAGCCACTACGGGTAGCTCACCACGGTGACCGGAACATCCGGATTGGCGATGGTCGACGACCCGCCTGTGCCGTTGACCACGTTCAAGATGCCACCGGACCCGGCCGAAGAGAGGAAGATCGTCAACAGATCATGAAGGCTTGATGCCGCGAGGGTGTCGGGGACCTCAAACGCGTTCGCGGCGTAAATGTTCACGCCCTGATTGAAGAAGCTGTAACTGCCCATACCGTAACCGCTGAAGGTGGTCACAGTGTTGGCAACCTTGAAGGCCGCCCAGCCGTCGACCCCAGGGGCCTCCATCCACGCGGCCTGGCTCGGCGGGTCGTAGGGCATTTCGTTCTGGAAGAAGATGTCCGTGCCGGCATTCCCGTTCCAGATCACCTCGTACTTCTGGTAGTGCTCAACGAAAAGGCCGTACGCGGTCACGTTGTCACCGTTGATGATGAGCCCGGTGTCCGCGGTGTTATGGGTCCAACTCACACCACTGCCGTGGTCGGCACGCCATGCCCAAATATCATCGAGGATGACGTTCTTGCTGTTGACCACCAGACTAATCGTCGCGCTGCCCGGCTCCGCGCCGCCGATGCGGAAGAATACATCCTGAAGAGCCGAGGGGTCGGAGGCGTCACTATCACTGCGCGGGTGGCCGGTTCCGACCTGGAGAAGAGCCGGAGAGTTCGTTGCGCCCGCATCGAAGATAATGCCTGAGATCAAGATGCCCTTGGCATTGGCGGTGGTCATTGACACGATTCCGTTTTCAGGGATCAGCGTCGGGAAACCGAGACCGAGGACTACGGTATCGGGACGTGTGACCTCAATGCCCTGGTCCAGGTAATAAATGCCCGGTGTCAGGATGAGGTTCTTGCCGGAACCTAATGCCTTATTGATCGTGGCTGCGGTGTCGGTCGGCTGCGCGATGAAGAACTTCTCGATTCGGATGGACGAGCCGGGCGTTGCGCCGGCGGCCCATGACGCACCCACGGAGTTGAGCTGCACGGCGGGGACGAAGACGTTGTATTTCCCATCGGAGTCCACGTACAGGTATGGCTCCTCTCGCGTCACGGGGCTGGTCGCCAGTGTCGTGTACGGTCCGCTGCACGGCGACACCCGAGGGAAACACTGGGCGGGCGCGCCTACGACGCCTGAGAACACCTGGTTCCAGACACCATTGGTCCATCCATCAATGTTGCTGTTCCTGGTGATCCACTGCTGCTGCGTCGCGTTAATAATGGTGCCACTCGTGAACTGTGAATCCGCAATGAACCCGCCACTCGCGAATCCCGGTCCGCTGCAATAGTCAAAAAGGAAGAGGTTCCCATTGATCTGGACCCGCCGGATCGGCGCGGCCTGCGATACCGCCCAGAACTCGGCGCTGGCAGTGCAATTTGATGTGGAGGTCACATTGATGGTCAGGTTCGACAACGAGCGCCAAAAGTTCACCAGCGCGGTGCAGTTGCCGGGCCCGAAGCATTGGTTGGACACATTGATTTCGCCGTTGATCGTGACATCGCTCGGGGAAAGGCCGAGGCCCGCCACGGTCGTGTAGTAGCCGACCTGAAAGATGAGAGGGGTGGCGCTCGATCCATATGTCCCGGGTTCGAACAGCAACGCATAGCGCTGCGTCCCAAACTGGTTGGATACCTGTTCGCTTGCTATCGCGTCAACGGTCGCCTGAATTGTGCTCAGCGACATGCTGGGATTGAAGACATAGACGCTTTGGCCGAAGTTGGGTTCGCTCGACGACGTGGCGGCCCCTGCGCATAGAGGCACCGCAAAGGATGCCGCCAGAAGAGCAGCAATTGTCGAAAAACTGCTGACAACAAGCAGGGATACGCCGGTTGGGTGAAGCTTAAATATCTGCATAATTACACTCCCTTAAACAGACTGGCTGGTATCTGCTTTTTTGAGTTCGAGTCTACTCTCATTTCGCTGGAGCACAATGCGAAATGACCTAAGAGCTTGATGAAAACCGCCGGCGATCTGGTAGCGAGCATCTGGGAACTCGTTGCGGATGGCGCGCTCCAATGGGCTCATCCTATTGCGAGATATGAGATTTTACGGAATCAAAAAGATAAACTCAATCTCATCTTGCCTTCATATCGATCAGCCACGGACGGTGTACCGCAGAACGGCCACACCGTGGCGAAACCGGCGCTCGTTGACCAACTCCAGCTTCAGCCGCACACGATCCGGGAAGAACCGTTTTCCGGCGCCGACGACCACTGGGCAGACGATCATTTGAAGTTCGTCGGCAAGACCAGCCCTTAACGCGTGCGCGGCGAGCTCGGGCCCATCAACGGTGATGTCGTGGCGGACGTCGGCCTTGAGGGGCCGCACTACGTCGGGATCGAACTCGCGCTCGATCCTCGTCCGCACGCTGCGCGGCTCGGCGAGGGTTCTCGAGTAGACGATCTTCTCGGCCGCCTGCCACTGCCGCGCCGATTCGGAATCTTATGGTTTGCAAATGCAACGACGGTTGCTGAGGCGAAGGCTGCTGAAAAAGCGGGTGCCGATGCGATCGTCGCGCAAGGGATGGAAGCCGGAGGACACCGGGGAGCTTTCCAGGCAGACGAGGCAGAACAACAAATGGTCGGGCTAATGGCACTCTTGCCTCAGGTCGTGGATGCGGTGAATATTCCCGTCATTGCCGCGGGTGGGATCGCCGATCCTCGTGGAATTGCGGCGGCCCTAATCCTTGGCGCAAGTGCGGTACAGATTGGAACCGGATTCCTGCGATCTCCAGAAGCGAAGACGCATCCCGCTTATGCGGACAGACTCGCTAATACCGAAGCGCATGAAACCATGATTACGCGTGCATTCAGTGGACGGCCTGGGCGCAGCGTAGCGACCGCGTATGTTCGGGCAGCAAATGCTTCCAATGCCCCTCGCCCCGCACCGTATCCCGTTCAGCGCGGATTAACTCGCGCGATGCGGGAAGCTGCACGGCAAACTGGAGATTCCGACCGCATGCAATTGTGGGCAGGGCAGTCGGCCAAGTTGGCGCAGAATCAACCAGCAGGAACCATCGCTAAGCCCTTGTGGAGAGATGCCTCTAGCCTATTGTCCTGATTGGGAGGATGCCCCGAGTTTAGTTGACGACCAGTGCGCGTACGCACCACGCGTGTCGAGTTCTAATTTAAATCTATCGGCCCCGGGCGACGACCAGCGTAAGGTCGTCTCTCATCTCGCCTGCGCTGAAATTCAGTGCGGCCGCAAGTATTGCATCCACTAGCTCGGGAACCGGCAGTGTCATACTGGCGCGGATCGTCTCGAGCAGGCGGTTCTCCCCAAACTCTTCGCAGGCAGAATTGTTGGCCTCGGTGATGCCGTCCGTGTAAATCACCAGAACATCGCCGGCGCCAATCTGTACCTCGCAAATACAGGGCTCCCAGTTGTCAAATAAACCCAGAACCGTAGCCGTGGCGGTCAGGCGCTTCGCCGTTCCGTTGGAGCGCACCAAGAAAGGAGGATTGTGCCCGCAGTTGGCAAAGCGCATGAGGCAGGTGGAGTCTTGATAGTCACCGAAGAAAAGAGTCGCGTAGCCGCCCTCATCCGTGCTCTCGTAGAAAGCCTGGTTCACCGACTTGAGAAACTGCGGCAAATCTTGAGATGCGATGGCACACTGGGTGCGCACGGCGGCCTGCAAGTTGGCCATCAATAGAGCGCCGGCAATGCCCTTTCCTACGATATCGGCGAGGACGAAGCCTATGCGTCCGGCGCTGAGACTCAGGAAATCGTAGTAGTCGCCGCCAACCTCGCGGGCCTGTATGCAACGGCCAACATATTCAAGCGTGTGCAGGGGAGGCAACTTCTGGGGAAAAAGGCGGACCTGGACCTGCCTGGCGATTTCCATGTCCCGGGCGATGCGGCGTTCCGCTTCCATGCGCTCAGCCATTTTCTGAGCGAGATCGATGTTTTCCAAAGTGATGCCAGCCTGGGCGGCCACGGAATCGAGCAAGTGTTTATCCTCGCCCGAGTAGGGTTCTTCCGAAAGGCGCTGGCCAAGGGCCAGCAAACCCGTCAGCCGGCCATTGCGCCCGAGGATGGGAACGAGACATTCTGGTGCTAGCGGGCCAAAGTATTCTGCTTCGCCGGAAACTGCAGGCGGGACGTCCCAGGCTCTTCCCCGGTGGGCCAGGTCGCTAAGCAGGGGTAAGGTGGCCGGGATTGTGTCGGAGCCTGGGGGCAGTGCGATAGTTTCGGCGCCGAGGCTTCCAGCTCCATCTTCGAGATAACAGGCAAGGGATTTGGGATGGAGCGCTCCTTGTATTTGAAGCTCGAGCAGGCGGACGAGCTCGTGGCGATCTGTCACGGTGCGTGTTTTTTCCGCCAGGTCCTGCAGGATCATGCGCGCGTCGTACGCGCTGCGGAAAAAGGCCCGGTCAATCCCTTCCGTGCCACGCTTCACCATGGGCGCCGAAGCCCACACAAGCACAATCCCAAACACCGCGCTCAAGGCCATGCCGATGTTAGTGCCTTCGGGGAAGAAGCGAGAAATCGTGTGGGTGAAAAGGGCGATGGCGGTCGCCGCCCCTGCAAAAAGGAAGACAAAGTAGCCGCGCTGGACGAGGACGTAGCGCGCGCTGCGCTTTAGCAACACCGGAATTTCGAGAACTCTGTGCTTCACCACCGCGTAAGCAAACGACAGCGGCCATACAAAAGATAGAAGCAGGATCGACGCCTCCCATACGGCTACGGGCACAACTCCGAAGCCACCGATCATTGTTGCCGCAAGAGCCAGGACTGTGGGCGTGACGCTAACCACCGTGCCCCAGAGCATGACGTGAGCTTTTCGACGAATGCGGGCATCCGCTGCCAAGAAACTGTTGGAGATCAGTGACGCCAATCCCAGCGAAATTGAGCCCAGGAAGAAACCAAAAAATATTGGCCAGCCGTACGATGCGGGCACGGGTAAGCCGGACTGCCCCGTGAGCGCCCAAGTCAACGTGGCCCAGCCTGGCCAATGAGTGTCGAGGTACAGTGGCAAGGCTCCGCCTGCGAGCAAACAGCGGAAACCCATGGGGACTGTGGTGATTAACGCCGCTCCGAGGAAAGCATATTTCAGCCAGGGGAGCTTTCGATCGAGCGGCGAGGGAGCGGGAAATACAGCGAAGAACCAGTAGAAAAAAGCTTCTGCGCACCAAGCCATGACCAACTTGTAGGAGACAGCAAGTCCCCGCAGGTGCAGCGGAATGGCGCCTTCGAGCAGTGGTCCGCCGGCAATGAAACCACCACAGAACAGAGCCAACAGCCAGGCGTTGGGGTCATCAGGCCGCAACAATAGGACTGCCATGCCGACGATGAGGAAACCCAATGGAAAATAACCCATAGGTAAGTCCAACACTCGCTCGAGCCGAGTGATGCGCAGGGGCGGTGATAGTGCGTCGCGCAATGCAAGTTTCAATTGGCGCACACCGGACGGCGAGCTCTCGTCTTCGACCGTAAGCTCGGCAACATCCTTTTGGCCCACGATGATTGATTCATAGAAGGGACAGAGACTTTCGAGTTTCCGTCCATCTATGGCAACAATGCGGTCTCCTGGCCGAAGGCCCGCCCGCTCCGCAGGACTCTCGGGGAACACAACGCCCACGGTCATCGAACAAGCGCTCGCCGAATATTTATAGTCGCTAAAGCCCGGTCGCAGTCTGGGGTGCCTCATGTGCACAACCCACAGGACACAATAGGTCGTGGCCAACGCGGCGAAGAGGATCGCTGCGGAATGGCGCATGAGGCGAGGAATTGAGAGCGGGCTCTTCATGTTCAATCGGATGTATC
>Ga0307478_10004035_pt1 | contig 10602 bp, 6 predicted proteins | sample atmos_gasesECM4C_2_FD_203713 | JGI IMG/M metagenome (GOLD analysis project Ga0307478, IMG submission 203713) | Hardwood forest soil microbial communities from Morgan-Monroe State Forest, Indiana, United States - atmos_gasesECM4C_05 | ecosystem: Environmental > Terrestrial > Soil > Temperate...
AAGCAGCCCTTTCCAGCTTAAACTGGCGAAATCTCGACGCCCGTCGTCCGACCACGCGGCTAAGTCGCGTTAGCGGACATCCTCCTAGTACCCATTTGTCCGGTCACCCCTCGGCGAGCCGCCGTAAGCGGCTGAAGCCTAGATTGGGGGACCTTTCCGGACACGGTCGAAGCATTTCTGAACCGTATCCGCGCCCATGTCACCTTCAATCCACCACGTCGCCCCCGCATCCACATACGGCCGGACGATATCCGCAGAACGTTGGGTTTTCTTTCCGGCAGACGACCCTCCGGTGATGATGTCGAAGGCACCTTGCCCGGTGCGATGCTCGGCAACATAGGCGCGAAGCTGCCGTATTTCGTCCGCGGATAAGGGATCATAGCTGTTGTATTTCTGGGGAATGACACCGTCCCATGACAGCATCCGCCGCATGGACTTCGGCTTCTGCCAAACGGCGACGACCCATATGGGAATTCTCGGCTTCTGTACCGGCGATGGAATCATCGTCATACCGTCGAGTCGAAAGTGCTTACCGGCAAACGTGTGTGCTGTTCCCTTCCATAGGCCGTCAATGATGGCGAGACCTTCGTCGAGCCGGTCGGCGCGTACTCTTAAATCCATCGCCTCACCAACTTTGTAGAATCCCGCGTCATCTTTCGCCGCGCCTAACCCCACCGAGAGAATCAGCCGGCCTTTGGACAGGTGATCTACCGTGACGCACTCGCGGGCAAGTTTCCACGGACGCCGGCGCGGGACTGGAGTGATCATAGTGCCGACACGAATACGAGACGTGCGCGCCGCAATCGCACCGAGGACAACCCACGGGTCAAAGAGCGGCAACGGGCCCAGGTTGGGAAGGTCAATGGCGATTCCATCCGGAACGAAGAACCCGTCCCATCCCGCTCGCTCTGCCTCACAGGCCAGATCGATGACTGCGTTGAAGTCGTCGGCTGCGTTGATGCTGTAGGCGTAGCGCATAATAGAACGTCATGATGCCGCAATCGCAACACATATGAAATAGACCAGTTTTGACCTGCTTCCTTCATCTACATTCGGTCCTTCCTGACACCCAAGGAGTACAACGATCCCCGGAAATGGGATCGGAGATTTGGTGCAAAATGAATACCGTTCTCGCAGACCCGGCGAAAATGATTGCGAAGGGTGCTCCCCACGTCATACACCATGACAAGGAACTGGAAGTGTATACAAACGCCCTCTTCCAATTGACAGCTCTGGAGTGCCCCTCTTCCGCGGAAGCGGAAGCAATCGAACTTCTGGCCTTACTCGTGGAACGCTACGAGCAAGCGCACTACGCAATTCCCGACGCGGATGCAGTATCCGTCGTGCGGTTTCTCATAGAACAGCAAGGCCTTACGCAACGTGATCTAACGCCGGAATTTGGATCGGAAAGTGCCGTTTCGATGTTTCTCGCTGGACAACGGAAGCTCACGCTCGAGCAGCTTCGCAAATTAAGTTCACGATTCAAACTCCCTGCTGACGTCTTCATTCGAAGACAGTAGCTAAGGCCGCATACGAAGATCCTTCCCCGCTCCTCCGACTCGGCAGTTACGATAAGGGATTCCAGACGTACTGGCACAGAGTACAGGTAATGAGCTGTCCGCAACCCTAGCTTGTCATCTTGCCTGTTTGAGAAATCAGAATCTATCCTGAAGCTGTAAGCAAGACTCTCCGCCGAAACTACTGGGGGACCGTTCAAGTTGCACGTAACACCAGATCCCCAGGAGTCTATTGTCCGGACAGGCCAAGGAGAAAACATGGTCATGAAATCCGCCGCGAAGCCCCTCTTTTGGGCACTTCTAGTTATTATTTCGGTGATTATTACTGCGTGTACCGGATTAGTTTCCAGCAAAGGAGGAGGGGGAGGCGGCGGTTCAACCACGTTTGCGGTTGGCGGGACGGTAACCGGCCTTACCGGCACGGGGCTTGTGCTGCAAGACAATGGCGGAGACAACCTCTCGATAAGCGCGGCGGGACCGTTTACCTTTAAGACCACAATCGCGAACGGTGGCGCGTATAACGCAACGGTTTCCACGCAGCCCAGCAGCCCGACGCAAGTCTGTGCGGTAACCAACGGAAGCGGCACCGTCAGCGCAAACGTAACCAACGTGCAAGTAACTTGTAACACGCCAACCATTTCCGTCGGTGGAACGGTTACCGGCCTCAAGGGGATGGGTCTGGTGCTGGAAGACAACAGCACCGACGACCTGACGATCGCTGCCGACGGTTCCTTCACCTTTAAGACTCTTCTCGTGAGCGGTACCGCTTATGGTGTCACGATTAAGACGGAGCCCTCGAACCCAGCTCAAAACTGCACCGTGAGCAACGCAACAGGCACAGCCACTGCGAACGTCACAAACGTACAAGTCGTCTGTCCCGTGCTGACCTTTACGGTTGGAGGCAAGGTCGTCGGCCTGCTCGGCAACGGCGGTGGCATGGAGCTGCAGGACAACGGCGGCGACAACTTTAGCATTAGCGGTAACGGTCCTTTTACTTTCGCCACCCCTATCACCTTCGGAGGGGCTTACAACGTCAGTATTTTTATTCAACCAGCGTCCCAACCGCAGCTCTGCTTGGTGGCAGGCGGAGGGGGCACGGCGACCGCTATCGTGAACAACATCGTTGTGGATTGTGGGCACAACGACTGGACTTGGATCACAGGATCGACGACCTCGAACGCGGTCGGTGTGAACCCCTACCCGACGATTCCAGCCGCTCCAACTCAAGACACGAACACTCCGGGGGCCCGGAATAATCAGGCGACCTGGACGGATCTGTCTGGAAATCTGTGGATGTTCAGCGGGTTTGGTTTTAGCTTTGATAGCACCATCAAAGTCCAGCCTTTGTACCTCGACGAACTTTGGGAATTCATAGGCACGCAGGACTATAACTGCTTGGCAGCTAACTGCCTCCCGCGTCCGGGGAACGGATGGCTTTTGATCAAAACTACGAGCGCACCCAATGCGCGTACGGGAACGACGAATTGGACCGATTCGTCTGGAAAACTGTGGCTATTTGGCGGCCAAGATGGAGAAGGGGGCAACGCGCCCCTTGGGCTGTTAAACGACCTCTGGTCTTTCGACCCGGGGACCAAAACCTGGACCCCTGTCAGTGGCTCTGGCGGCCTCAATGCGGCGGGAATCTACGGCACGCAGGGAGTGGCCTCCGCGAGCAATATTCCTGGGGCGCGCTGGGGCGCCAACGCGTGGGTCGATGCAACTGGAAATTTCTGGATCTTTGGTGGGCAAGGCTTCGATTCCACTGGCACGAACGGTTTGCTCAACGATCTCTGGGAGTTCAACCCTACGACAAGGCAATGGACGTGGATCGGCCCATCCAATTCCATCCTGGCCAATCAGAACTCCGCATACGGCACTCAAGGCACGCCTGCAGCGGCTAACGCCCCAGGCGGACGCCAATCGGCCGCTTCCTGGACGGACAAGTCCGGGAACTTTTGGTTGTTCGGCGGATTCGGTCTCGATGCCACTGGAACACCAAATGGCACTGTTAATGACTTATGGAAATTCAACACGACAACGAACCAATGGACTTGGGTGGCTGGATCCAACGCCGCCAACCAGCATGGCATCTATGGCACGCAAGGGACAGCGGCCGCGACAAATTCCCCGGGCGCGCGGTGGCGTGCTGCCGCTTGGACGGACCAGAATGGAAATCTGTGGCTCTATGGCGGTTTCGGCCTGGATACGACCGGCACAGGGTTGCTCAACGATCTCTGGGAGTACACGTTGGTGGCGACTCCAGGTTACCCCGGTGTAAACCAATGGACTTGGTTCAAAGGATCCAACAACAACAGCCAGGCGGGCAACTACGGAAGTGCGTCAGTACCTTACATCATCAATGTTCCTGGGTCTCGTTGGGGTGTTGGCTACTGGGTTGACACTTCCAATCAATTATGGCTCTTCGGTGGACAAGGATACGATTCGAGCACGGGAAGCGGCAACGGATTGCTCAATGACTTTTGGAGGTATCTGCCCTACCCATGATTCGTCTGTAGCCGACCGCGGGCTAGGATGCAGGTCTTTGCAGGGATTCAATTTCAGTCGCCAGAATCCCGGTGAAGGGCCCAGCCGCAAACTCTTTCCATGGAAAGAATTTTCTTCTGAATAGTGGCAGTCCAATCGCAACGACACTTCCATCCTATTAACCAGTTCATCGATTATTGTTGCTTTTCCGCCGCACATTCCGGCGAGCAGCGCAAAACAGGGCAGCGCGGAAGATCCTGCTATGTACAAGTCTGGCCCCCCGGCACCACTCGTTCGCGCGCTAGCGACAAACTCCTAAGCCGTGTGCCCGCTGCCCAATGGTCACAGAAACTTCACCAGCGCGTCGGTCGTCTCCTTTGGCCGCTCTTCCAGCACCCAATGCCCCGTGTCCTTCAGCACTACGACCGTCACATCCGTAGCGACCAACTTCATCTGCTGCCCCAGGGCATCTCCCAGCGACTTCTCCCCGCCAATTACCAGAACCGGCATCGTCAGCTTGGACCGAGACAGTTGCGCAAAATCCTGCGCTGTTTGCTGGAACGACACGAAATAGGCCCAACCCGCTCTCATACGGCCTGGGCGCGAGTAGGCTGTGGTATACGCTTTCCGATCGGCCTCCGGAATCGAACGCGTCTTCTCTGCGGCGAGGTCATTCCAGAAGTACTCGAAGTAAATGCGCTCCCGTCCTTGTACCAACGCCTCGGGTGTCGGTCCGTTGAAGCGGAAATGCCAGATACCGGGGTTGTCGTATATGGCTTCCCACCCCGCGACACCCGGCAGGAAGGCATCCATCACCACCAATTTTTCCACCTCCGATGGGAATTGCGCGGCATACGCATAGGCAACCATCAGCCCAATGTCGTGCCCAACCACGCTTGCCCTTTCGACGCCCAGCAAGCGAGCCAGGGCATGAATGCGAATCGCTGCCGTCTTCATGTCCAAACCATCGGCAGGAATGGAGGACTCTCCTATCCCTGGAAGATCCGGCGCAATCACCGTAAATTTCTCGCCCAGCACAGGCAATATCGGCGTCCACATGCGAGACGTCTCCGCATACCCATGCAGCAGGACCAGCGGTGTGCCATGGCCGCCCGTCGTGTAATAAAGCTTAACGCCCCCAACCTCCGCCACGCGCGAGACGAACTCCTTGTCCGTGGCTTCCGCGCGCTCCATCCCCGAAAGCGAAAAAGAAACTAAAAGCAAGCAAAGCAGACAAACAAACCGAGTAAAACCAAAGCTATCTTTCATGTGTGCTCCTGTGGGACTCAGCTGACGTTTTTCCTGGACCCTGGGAATGGCTCTTCCCTTCTCGGCGACTCGCGTTTGAGCCGCCTGCCTGTCACGCTGGAGGCTGCAGGTTCGAATCCGGTCTGACGCGGTAGTGGGCCTTGGCTGCACGCGCCCCGGCTTCGCCAGCGCACTTAGCGGTGTCACTGCCCAGAAGCTTGCAAGTGGCGGCGAGACATTCGAAAAAGATTGCCGTCGTGGACGACAATTCGGTCAATTCTACGGTTGCTGCCAGCCTCCGCCTAGTGCCCTGTAAAGTTGCACGAGACTCTGGTACTCGGTGCCGCGCGCCTCCGCGAGCGTGAGTTCAGCGGAAAAGAGCGACCGCTGGCCATCCAACACTTCGAGATAAGTAGTGGTACCCCCCTTGTAGCGCATGTTGGACAGGCGGACGGACTCCTGCAAGTCCGCAACGGTATCCTCTTGGCGAACCCGGACCTGATGGAATTTCTGATAGCCGATTAGTGCATCGGAAACGTCGCCGAACGCGTGCTGAATCGCTTGCCGGTAGGCGATCAGGGCCTGTTGATGCTGCGACTCGGCTAGCCGCAGGTTTCCGCGAAGAGCTCCCCCCGTGAAAATGGGCTGGCTCACTTGGGCGCCGTAAGACCAGATCCCGACCTGGGAGCTCATTAGGCTGGAGAATGCGCTGCTCCGTCCGAAGGACCCGCCACCGGACCCGGTCAGGGAGATTTGCGGAAAGAACTGGGCCTTGGCGACTCCGATTTCCGCGTTCGCGGCGACCAGGATTTGCTCGGCTTCGCGAATATCGGGCCGGCGCTCGATGAGCGATGAAGGCAAGCCAGGCGGCACTTCGGGAGGAAGCGACTGCTCGACCAGCGGGCGTCCGCGTGGCACGGCCTGCGGGTAGTTGCCAAGGAGAATGCTGATGGCATTTTCTTCCTGCGCGATCTGCCGCTCCAGGTCAGGGATTTGAGCGTTCGCCGAATCGAGAACTTGCTGAGCCTGCAAAACGTCAAGCTTTGTGGCCACGCCGTGCTCGACACGAAGATTGGTGAGCTTCACCGAGTCTTCCTGCGTCTTGACGGTCTCGTGCGTGATTTGGAGTTGCAAGTCAAGTTGCAGGAGCGCGAAATAGTCGCTCGCCACGTCGCTCACGAGCGTTAATATGACCGTCTGCCGCGCGTCCTCTGTCGCAAGGAGTTGGGCGCGTGACACCTCGGTCGCGCGACGCAACTTACCGAAGAAATCCAACTGGAATGCCGCGTCGGCAGTAAGGGTCAGAAAATTTGATTTGGTTTGGAAGTTATGCTCTTTCCCTCCGCTGAAATCGCCGCTGCCCTGCACCTGCGGAAAGAGATTGGAGCGCGTGATAGCAACCTGAGCGCGCCCTGCGTTGATGCGCTCCGTCGCAAGTTGCAAGTCATAGTTTTGCTTTAGCGCTATGCGGATGAGTTCTTGTAATTGCGGGTCCTGGAAGACTTGCCACCAGGGAAGATCAGCATAGGACGCCGCCTGAGCCTGAACCTGTGGGTTTTCGCTCAGGTCACGGTAGACCGTTGGAGATTGAACGACGGGTCGGCGGTAGTTCGGGCCGACCTTACATCCCGCGACTATACCAGAGACCAACACTGCGACCATGAATGACGCCAGTTTCTTCATACGTGGCTCCGCCGTTCTTGGCTTCACGCCGTTCTCGCGGTGATCCATTTCAGTCCGCCTCCGCCGGAGCGGGCGCTGCCGGCAACGTTCCCGGAGCGTGCTCCTTGCCCGCACCTGACCATTTCTCCACCAGGTAGAAAATCGCAGGTACGAAGAAGATTCCGATCGCGCTGGCGGCCAGCATCCCGCCGATGACCGTCGTGCCCATGATTTGGCGGGCAACTGACCCGGCGCCGGTCGCCGTCCACAGCGGCACGCAGCCGAGAATGAACGCGAAGGACGTCATCAAAATCGGCCGCAGACGAAGCCTGGCCCCTTCGAGCGCTGCATCCGTCAGAGGCTTTCCCTTTTCGTACTCCTCCTTAGCGAACTCGACGATCAAAATCGCGTTCTTAGCGGCTAGGCCGATGAGCATGACCAGCCCGATTTGCGAGTAGACATCACTCTCGATCTGGACCATGTAGGGGGGCAGGAAAACGCCAAGCAGTGCGCGACGCAACCACAGGATTCCAAAGGCTCCGAAGATCGCCACGGGCGTGCTCAGCAGCACACTGAAAGGCAGCGACCAGCTTTCATACAACGCCGCCAGAATAAGGAAGACGAATAGTAGCGAGAGTCCGAAGATCACCGAAGCAGGTACTCCCTCCCGCGCCTTCTGCTCCTGAAACGACATGCCTAAGTAATCGAAACCCATCTCTCGCGGCATGTTCTGCTTGAAGACTTCTTCAAGCGCCGCCGTGGCCTGGTCCGCGCTATAGCCCGGCGCCGCGCTGCCGTTGATTTGCGCGGAGCGGTATTCGTTGAAGCGCATCGTAAACTCCGGCCCAAGCCGCGGCTTCACGCTGATCAGTGTGGAGAGCGGAACATTGTCTCCGTTGTTGTTGCGAACATAGAACTGTCCGACGTTCTCCACCTTGGCGCGGTCTTCCCCTTCCGCCTCGATATAGACCTGCCATTGACGGCCGAAACGGTTGAAATAGTTGATGAAATAGCCGCCCATGAACGCTTGGATCGTTTTGTACACGTCGGTGAGAGGCACACCCTGCTTCAGCACTTTATCCCGATCCACTTGGATAAATTCCTGGGGCACACTGGCCAGAAACGTGGTGCTCAAGCCGGCGATCTCCGGCCGCTTCCGTGCAGCTTCGAGAAAAATGCCCAGATTATTTGCCAGGAACTGAACATCGTTGCCGGAGCGGTCCTCGAGCACGAAAGTGAATCCTCCGGAGGTGCCCACCCCCGGAATCGCGGGGGGCGAAAAGCCGAAAGCAATCGCCGCAGGCAGATGGCTCAATTCCTGGTTCAGATGCGCCTTGATCGCTTGGAATTGCTCGGCTCTGGTCTTGCGCTCGCCCCACGGCTTGAGGGTCACAAAAAAAAACGCGTTGTAACTGGTGCGTACAAAGCTGAGCAAACTAAAACCGACGACGCTGGTCGAGTATCGAACCCCCGGTGTATTTGCCAGTATTTTTTCAACGTCAGCCGCGACTGCCGTCGTGCGTTCCAACGAAGCTCCGTTCGGGAGCTGAAGATTGATGTAGGCATAGCCCTGGTCTTCGTCCGGAAGGAAGCTCGAGGGGACTCGGTTGGCAAAAAAGCCACCCGCCAAGCCAAAGGCCACGAGCAACACGACCACGACGACGGTCTTGCGTACTAACACCGCGCTCCAACGGACGTAGCCTTCGGTTGCACGCTCGAACGAGCGGTTAAACCAATCGAAAAATCGCCTGAGCAACCCGCGGCTCTGTGTCCGTGGCCGGAGCAACAGCGCGGCAAGTGCGGGGCTGAGCGTAAGCGCGTTGAACGCAGACAGGAGCACCGAAATCGCGATCGTGACGGCGAATTGCTGGTAGAGCCGGCCAGTGATGCCGGGAATAAAGGCGGTCGGCACAAAGACGGCGGAGAGAACCAGAGCGATGCCAACAACGGGGCCGGAGAGCTCTTCCATTGCTTTCAAGGACGCGTCCTTCGGCGTCATGCCCTCTTCGATGTGGCGTTCCACGCCCTCGACCACCACGATGGCGTCATCCACCACGAGGCCGATCGCCAGCACCAGACCAAAGAGAGAAAGCGTGTTGATGGAGAAGCCGAACAAGGGGAATAACACGAACGTGCCGACCAGCGAGACCGGTACGGCCAACAGCGGGATCAACGTAGCGCGCCAGCCCTGCAAGAAAAGGTAGACCACAAGGATCACCAGGGCGATAGCGATCAAAAGGGTGACGACGATTTCCTTTATGCCTTCCGTGACCGCGCGCGTCGTATCCAGCGCGATGGCGTAATCCATGTCTTCCGGAAAGCGCTGCTTCATCTCGGCCATCAGCTTCTTGATCCCAGCGGCTGCGTCAACCGCGTTCGAACCTGGCAGTTGGTAGGCAGCAATGATGGCGCTCGGTTTCCCATTCAGGCGGCCTGCTACGCTGTAGTCCTGGGAGCCCAGTTCGATCCGGGCGACATCGCGGACCCGTACGGTTCCTCCGTCGGGGGTCTCGCGCACGACGATCTGTCCAAACTCCTCCGGGGACACAAGGCGGCCTTGCGCGAGAACCGAGTAGGTAAATTCCTGACCTTTGGGTGCCGGTTCGCCGCCCGCTTTTCCGGCTGGGTTCACCGTGTTCTGCGCCTGAATGGCGCTGACGATTTCCGGAACGGTGATGCCCAGCTTTGCCAATTGGTCAGGCTTAACCCACAGCCGCATTGCGTATTGGCCCGCACCGAATATCTGAACGTTGCCGATGCCCGGCGAGCGCGTGAACGGATCGTTGATATTGATGTACGCGTAGTTCGCCAGAAACTTGGCGTCATACGTTCCATGCGGGGAGTACAAGGCAACCAACATGAGAGGAGCGGTTACCGACTTCCGGACGGTAATTCCGTAGTTGTTGACATCCACCGGAAGCTGAGAAGCGGCCTGCGTTTCGCGCGACTGAGTGAGAATAAAATCGGTGTTCGGATCGGTTTTTATGTCGAAGTTCACGATCAGGGTCGTGTTCGAGTTGCCCGTGGCGTTCAGCGAATACATATAATTCATATTGTCCACGCCACTCATTTGCTGTTCGATGGGCGTGGCAACCGCTTGTTCGAGGGTTTGCGCGTCCGCGCCAACGTAGGTGGCCAGGACTTGAACCTCCGGCGGAGCGATGTTGGGGAACTGCGCGACGGGCAGACTTAGGATCGTGATGGTGCCTACAATCACCATGACGATGGAGATCACCATGGCGACAATCGGACGGTTGATAAAGAACTTTGACATTGGATTTACCTTACCTTCGCCTCTGCGGCAAACGGCTTGGGGTTCACCTGCGTGCCCGGACGCACCTTCTGCACGCCCTCGGCCACCACGCGATCTCCCTGCTTCAGTCCGTCCGCAATAATCCACTGGGTGCCAACGCGATCGCCGACCTTGACCGAACGGATGCTCACTTTGTTCTCGGCGTCCACAACCGCTACTTGATAGCCTCCTTGCAGCTCCGACACCGCACGCTGAGGGACAAGGAGCGCATCTTTCTGGATGCGGACAGCCGTCCGAACTCTGCCGTAGCCCCCAGGGCGAAGAATATTCCCAGGATTCGGAAACAGTCCGGCGATCCGAATTGCGCCCGTACTCTGATTCACTTGGCGGTCCGCAAAGTAGAATGTGCCCTCGTGTGAATAGGGGGAGCCGTCAGCC
>Ga0307478_10004036_pt1 | contig 10600 bp, 14 predicted proteins | sample atmos_gasesECM4C_2_FD_203713 | JGI IMG/M metagenome (GOLD analysis project Ga0307478, IMG submission 203713) | Hardwood forest soil microbial communities from Morgan-Monroe State Forest, Indiana, United States - atmos_gasesECM4C_05 | ecosystem: Environmental > Terrestrial > Soil > Temperate...
TGCGCCTCTACCGCGAAGAAAGGGTTGCGCAATGACCGGCCATTGCGGTGTGGCCAAGGACGAAGCAATGAAGAGTGCCGATGATCATGAACAATTGACAGGCGCGGCGGATCGTTCCGTGCTCGCGCCTCGAATCGCGGCTCGATGGCTGAAATTCAACTTCGTGGGTGCGATTGGAATTGCGGTTCAGTTCATTGCCCTGTTCCTTCTCAAGGGGGTGTTGCACTTCCACTATCTGGTCGCGACCGCGATCGCGGTGGAGGCGGCGGTCGTGCACAACTTCGTCTGGCATGAACAGTTCACCTGGGTGGACAGAATCAAACCAGCGGGGGCGGAACAGGAATGGCGGCGATCACGGCTGCGGCTGCTCCGATTTCATCTGGCGAACGGGGCGGTATCGATACTGGGCAACCTGGCCCTCATGAAAGTCATGGTGGGAGAAGGACACATGAATTATCTGGTGGCTAATGCCATTGCCATTGGGCTGTGCTCAGTTGTTAATTTTCTGGTGAGTGAGGAATGGGTGTTTGCGGACTGATCCTGGGGCGCACCTTTAATTTGCGTTTTTTTAGGAATGAAAAAGGCCCACTTCTGGCAAAACCGGCCAGAAGTGGGGCCCCGACGATGTGGAGCACCGACCTAGGGCACGACGAAATGGGGCAGCCTGACGTGACGGTCGCGATCATGTTGCGATCTTTAGTACGATCTTGCCGTAGTTCTTTCCTTCCTCAAGCAGCTTGTACCCTTCCACGGCGCGTTCGAGAGGAAGCACGTGGCCGATCTGCGGGGTTAGTTTGCCTTCGTTGATCCAAGTTGAAAGCCGCTGCCACGCCGGTTCCATGATCTCGCGCTTCTGCGCCAGGTACGACAGCCACAGTCCCTGCACGCTGGCTGACTTGGCGTAGAGCGCGCGCACGTCGAGTTGCGGCTGCTTGCCCGTCGCCGTACCGTACTGGATCACTTTTCCGAAATCGCGCAGGCAGCGGAGACTCTTGGCAGTATGCTCTCCGCCGAGCATTTCGAACACCGCGTCAACGCCTTCGCCGTGAGTAAGGTTCTTCACGACTTCTTCGTAGTCGTGCAGCTTGTAGTTGATGGGGTGTTGGAGGCCGAGGTCTTTTACGCGGCGCAACTTTTCTTCGGACGATGACGTGCCATACATTTCGACTCCAAGCAGCTGTCCGATTTGCACGGCTGCGGTTCCGACGCCACCGGCCACTGCGTGGATGAGAGCGCGGTGGGTCTTGCCTGCGGCTGGTGGCTGCGTCATGCCAGCCTGCCAGTATCCCAGATAGGCAGTGAAGAAATTCACGGGGAACGCGGCGGCTTCCTCGTCGCTCCAGCGATCCGGGACGGGCCAAGACATGTGCGGATAAGCGGCGGTTTTTTCGGCAAAAGCGCCCCACTGCTGGTATCCCATGAGGCGGCGTCCGGCATTTTCTTCAACGCCGGAAAACTCTCTTCCCGCAATCAGCGGGGGAGCCGGCGTGCCCGGATAGCCGCCCTTGGTCGTCATTATGTCGGCGAAGTTCAGGCCTCCCACCGCAACGCGCACGAGAGATTGGCCAGACTTGAGAACTGGGTCGGGGGCATTCTGAACAGCGAGTGCTTCCGGACCGGCGAGAGCAGTAATCACCAGCGCTTTCATGGTGAAAAGGGTAAATCAAATACCGAGGGGATAGGAAATGCGAAGGCGGCCCCAAGTGGAAAGAATTCTGATTCCCACCACCAGGGCCGCCTGCCCGGATCAACTTTGTTTGTTCGCTTTACATCGCGACGAATAATGCGACCCGCAGTCCGGGATGCAGAAGGTCGAATAAGAAGTAATCTCCGTCTACGTAGTCGATATAGCAGTCGTCGGTGTAAGCCCACTCTGCGGGCCACGGATCAGCAATCACAAACCAGTAGCCGGAATACTGGAAACGCGGCTGGCCCTCTATGATTACCGGCCGGTTGATGACCAGGGTATGCTGGCGTCCGAAACGCTGGCGGAATTGATCGTCGGGGATATGCCGGCCGTTTCGGGCTGGTGCGTTGCGAGCCGTTCCGGCATCCTGCCCGTGCTCGTGGCCGCGGTCAGAGGGTTGGGCTTCCTGATGCGAAGCTTTCGACTCTTCCTTCTGCTCCTTTTGTTGTTCCTTCTTCTCTTCCTTGGGAGGCTTTTCTTCTTTCGGAGCCTTGTTCTGCTCCGGCTTCATTTCGTTGTTCTGCTGGGCGGGCTTCGCCTCTTCCTGGCGGTTCGGTTCGGGCCGGGATTCTTCCGGGCGCGGCTTTTCTTCCTGCGCGTGGACCGTGGAAATTCCCAGCAAGAGCGACAACACTCCTACACTGGCCGATGGGAACAGTCTCATAGTGCATCTCCTCCGTTTCTGGGATAGCTTCGTTCGCCCAGCAAAGTGTTCGACAACCCCAATTCAGATGCCCAGGCGAGGATGGTCGCGGTCGGGGAAACCCTGTAAATCGGCCGGGAAGAAAAAAGGTGGCGACCCCTAAGTTACGGCAAGGTGGACTGAGTGCGGCGCAACGGCATCCGGAGAATCCCCCAAACGAGCCCAAAGTCGAGCGCCAGGATGGCTGGTTACCGGCTACTATTTCTTGCCTGACAACGGGTATATACTTTTACCGTCAGTGTACGAACCTACCTGGCCGAGCCCTTTGGGCCGGGGACGGGGCGCTAGTCATTCCCCTATTCATGCGCGCCCCGCAATGCGAATGGCTGCTTCCCGCTGGGGCGGCGTGGAACGGCAACGGGTGCAAGATGTAATTTGTGAAGAAAGTTTGCATCCGCGGGAGGTTCACCGTGGATATCATTCTTGTACGTCTTCTTTTCGTAATTGTTGTAGCGGCTACTTGCTTCATTATCAAGCCTTTCAACCTACCTCGAATTCCGGACGCGGGGGTGGGCGCGCTGATCGGCGCTGCCATCGTCGTATTCGAATGGAAACTTCGCACCATCAGCCTGAAGCGATTGATCGGGGCGGCGATCGGCAGCACTCTGGGTATCGCCGGCGCGTACCTCTTCGCTCTGGTCATCCGTAATAGCATCCCTGAGGGGCAGACTCAGAGTTTCCTGCAGATCCTCGTCATGCTTCTAATGGCCTATGTGGGCTTGATTGTGGGAGCCAACAAGGGGGATTTGCTCAATCTGTCGGCCCTCGGGGGGATTTTTGGCGGCGAGAAGCAGAGCAAGAAAAGCTACAAGATCCTCGATACCAGTGTGATCATCGACGGCCGCATCGCCGATATTGCGGAAACTGGATTCCTCGACGGTGTGATTGTGACTCCGCAGTTCGTGCTGCGGGAGTTGCAACTGGTGGCCGACTCGGCGGATTCGCTGAAGCGGAACCGGGGGCGCCGCGGGCTCGACATCCTGCAGCGACTGCAGAAAGTTGCGAACCTGCAGATTCAGATCGTGGAAGATGATTTTCCGGCGGTTCGCGAAGTCGACCTTAAGTTGATCGAGCTGGCCAAACTGTACGAGGGCAAGATCATCACCAACGATTTCAATCTCAACAAGGTCGCACAGCTGCAAGGCGTGGAAGTTCTGAACATTAATGAACTGGCAAATTCGCTGAAACCGATCGTGCTGCCGGGCGAGACCATGCGGGTGTTCATCCTGAAAGAAGGCAAAGAATACAACCAGGGCGTGGCCTATCTGGATGATGGAACCATGGTGGTGGTCGATAATGCGCGCAAGATGATCGGAAAGACCATCGATGTGTCCGTGACCTCAGTCCTGCAAACGACCGCGGGAAAAATGATTTTCGGAAAGTGGGATGAGCGCTCGGCTTATCGGCAGGCTACGCCGGTCACACCAGCTCCGTCAGTCGCGGTTGCAGTACCGCCGCCTGCTGCGACGCCCGTTCCCGCTGGCTCGGTGGAGACAAAACCCGGGTCATAACGCGATCGAGAAGATTGGCGCTCTCCAGAGACGCAGGCCGGCGGACGCCTCAACTCCCGGCTGCAAACGATGAAACCGTGATTGTGTCCCCATGCATCACGCCCAGGACTTTGGTGCGCTGTCCCGCATGTCGCTTCAACCCGTTCAAGTCTCCGATCAGCTGGTAGGACCGGTCGCCATCGACCAAAGAGAACGTTGATCCGCCACGCACGCAGATAATTGTGCAATCCGTAGCCGTCTTTCCCAACTTCGCGGAATGCTTGGCGCCGCAATGGGTACACGTCACCATTCCTTCGTAGGCTGCCTGCTGTTGTTTGACAGGATCTGATTGCGCGGCATTTGGCGGGGTGCTTGAGAGATCGGCGGCTTGGGCAGCATCGTTGGGTTCCGTGACTGCGTCGGTTGCGGAGGCCAGGGTTGCAATCAACAGGGCCAATGCACACGCGATAGACGTTGCGATCACGACGGTTTCGACCCAAAAACGGTTGGTTTTCATCGAGGGCACCCCCCACGTAGCGAAGTGCAACTGGCATACCAACCGAGAGCAGCGAGCAATCTACTGAAAATAAGCAATATAGGGGATTTGAGTGGGTGGTTGTAAGCTCGAAGCGGAGGCGAATCAGGTAGAAACTTCCGGTGCGGGGGGTGGGGTCAGGGCACGAAGTGGCGGGGCCGGACCCTCCCCACGACATAGTCGGCACTCGATTGCGTTCTGATACTTGCGGGGTGATCGATGAAGCGCGTAACTGCAATCGGGGGAGTATTCTTTAAGTCTGAAAATCCCGAGCAGCTATGGCTGGTATGAAAAGCACTTGGGCATTTCGCCGCGAACCGCATAGACAAGGAGCGTCGTTTGAATGGTGCGAACTGCGGGCGGTCGATGGCAGCGAACCTGGACCCAAAGAGGTGACCGCGGTCGATTTTCCCTCAAACGACAAAGTATTTCGCCGCTGGCAAAGCCGGATTCATGGTAAATCACCGAGTCGACAATCTCGACGCGTTGCTGGAAGAGTTGAAAAAGGCAAGAGTAGAGATTGATCCTCACCGCGAAGACGCCGACTACGGCCGATTCGCCGAGATCACCGATCCCGACGGCAAACGGATCGAACTGTGGGAACCACCGAAGGAGACGTAATGGTTACTTCTGAGAAGACGACGCCGCATTGCGCGCCGCGCGTGTACCGCGTCGCCGGGAGTAGCGCCCACTGCGGACCGGCTGCGCTTCCCGCATGTCCCCGTTATATACATAGATCCAGGCGCGGAGACGCGTGCCGTCGTCCATGATCACAGGCGAAGTGCGGCGCACGAACAAGCTGGAGCCGGGTTTCCGCGGCTCGAATCCTTCGTAGTTATCCAGAGAACTCAGCGTCTGGGCGTCGGCAGGAAGTTCGAATACTTCCCCACGGATGAGCGAGCGTGAGGTGCGACTCAGTACGGCTCCTGGATACTCGCCTAAATCATAGAGGCGCCCGCGCACCGAGGCGGAGCCAACGGGACGCAAGCGGCGCACGGTGGCCGCGATCTCGGGCGGAGCATGCCGCGGCGAAAGCGTTCCGTACACGAAGAGATGGTGAGTCGCGCGCCTCATATCAGGAAGAAAACTTCGGTGACAGCCGTTTCAGATAACCGTACCCGTTCCGGTCGTCCAACACATATTTTCGCACGGCTTCGTGTTTGCTGAGAACGCGCAGGTAATAATCGAACAGGGCGGCCACGTCTCTGTGCGAAAGCTGCCCGCAGGCATTCAGATAGGCCATGAACTCAAAGAAATTGAGATAGTCGGTGAAGCGCGCATCCTGGTCTTCAACGAGCTTGAGCACTTCGGGAGAATTCGGGGCGCTGCAATCCAGGATTTCGCGAATCATTCGCAGATCGAGTGCTTCGTAGAATTTGGAATACAGACTCGCAAGCCAGCGCGCTCTCTCCAGCCTGAGGTTCCGCCAGTAGGTAAGGGCCGCGATGATCGCCGACATGCCGGCCAGCAGTTGGAAGATCGGTTGTGTGTTTCCCCAGATCCAATGAAGGGCGCGGGCGAGAAAGTACATGGAAACGCTCCGTTCGAGAACAGGGTAAAGGGACTCAGTTGATGATGAAGCAAGATGGCCTGTGGGGCCAGCAGATTTGAACTCCTGTGTCGTCACTCGTATACTGACAACCCGCCATGAAGGTAGTCGTCATTATTCCCGCGGCCGGCTTGGGCACACGTATGGCTCCGGTGCCGAGCACGAAAGACAAGAAGGCGCAACCTTCCAAGCAGTTCACGGAGCTGGCGGGAACTCCCATCCTTATTCACACGCTGCGGAAGTTCTCGAACCTGGACACGGTCGACGAGATCTGGATCGCGCTGCGGGAGAATGAGATTGATCCTTTTCGCGAGCGGCTGAATCGTGAGCCGAAAGGCGCGCTGACCAAGAAAGTGGAACTGGTGCCGGGCGGGGAACACCGGCAGCAATCGGTGCAAAACGCGCTTAACGCCATTGCCGCTGGGCCGGACGATATCGTGCTGGTTCACGATGCCGTTCGCCCGCTGGTCACGTCCGAAATCATTCACGAGGTTATCGAAGCTGCGAAGAAATACGGTGCCGCGATCGCCGGTCTCCCGGCGGTCGATACCGTGAAACAAGTGGAGCGCACGTCGGAAGGAGCCATCATCAAAGCAACAATTCCCCGTGCCGGAGTGGTGTTGGCGCAAACGCCGCAAGGCTTCCTCTACAGCGTGATCAAGAAAGCTTTCGACGAAGCCGCTGCTGACGGATTTATGGGCACCGACGAAGCGTCGTTGGTTGAGCGCTCCGGACACGAGGTTGCCGTCGTGATGGGCGCGCCACAAAATATCAAGATCACGAATCCAGCCGACATGGAACTGGCCGCGTTTTACTTAAGCAAGTAAGTTCCGTGCTACGAAGTTTGGAACGAATGCCACCGACTAACGACAAACGACCAGCGATCCGCATTGGCCACGGTTTTGACTCCCACGAATTTCACTCCGGAATACCGCTGAAGATCGGCGGCATCATGCTGGCTCACGAGAAAGGACTGGGCGGCCACTCCGATGGAGACGTGCTGTTGCACGCTCTCACGGACGCTCTGCTCGGTGCGATTGCCGCTCCCGACATTGGCACGCTATTTCCACCATCTGACCCGAAATGGAAGGGCGCGGATTCTGTGATCTTCTTGCGGGAAGCGCTGAAGCGAGTGCGCGAGGCAGGTTATGCAGTGTCCAATGTCGACGCCAGCTTGATTCTCGCAGCGCCAAAAATTGGTCCCCATGCCGCGGCCATTCGGGCGCGGGTCGCGGACCTGCTGGGCTTGCCGGGCGATGGTGTCGGGCTCAAAGCGAAGACACCTGAGGGGCTCGGCCTGGACAACGCCGCAATCGCGCACGTTGTTGTATTGCTGGAGAAGGCGGCGAGGTCGAAAGTCTCCAAAAGCAGAAAGAAGAAGTGATTCGCTACAGGAGAACAGCAACGCGACTTCCAGGGAAGTCTATTTTTTTGCTCTCACCTGCACTCGTGTGCCTTCCGGCAAACTTCCATTCGATAATTCGACCTTTCCTTGGCGGACGATGCCCTCGAATTCCTGTGGCTGGGATTGGGGTGAAGGCCGGGCCGTCGCCGCGGTGACTATGGGGGTGCTGCGGCCCATACCTCTGTCCATGGCCTCGTTGGCCAGGCGGTCCGCTTCCTGGTTGTGCTCGCGCAGCGCGTGGCCGATCGAAAACCACTCCAGTTGCGCAATCAACTCTTTAGCGCGCGCATGCAGATCCCGCAGCGTCGGGTTCTTGACCTTGTAGATGCCTTTGATCTGCTTCACCAGCAGTTCGGAGTCACTAATGACCTTCAGCGCCTTGGGCCCATGTTGAAAGGCATATTCCAAAGCGGCAATCAGTCCCTGATATTCGGCGAAATTGTTGGTCTGGTGGCCGAGATAATCGCTCAATGCAGCTACTTTTCGTCCTGACTCGTCTTTAATCAGGACTCCATAACCGGCAGGACCGGGGTTGCCGCGTGCGCCGCCGTCGGTGTAGGCGGAGAGATAGTGTTCAGGCGGGTTGTCGCGGGATTCGAAGAGATGTCCGATGTTACGGGCCATCGTTTGAGTTTATAACGGCACCGCAGTGGTTTGATTGGGGGTTCGAGCCTCGGTCAAAAGGAGAGGGGCGGCTGTCCCCGAAAGGCTCATCCTCGTTAAAGTCAATACTAACGTCCGGCGGCGAGGCGGGTTGCCAGGCGCGCGGGCAGTTTCGCGCTGAAGATGCGATCCTGCGCGGACTTCAAGTTGTAGGGCGTACGGTGAAAATGGACGACCTGCTCGTCGGTGTTGTAAAGAGCGAAAGCCGCGCGCCAGTCTCCATCACGTGGCTGGCCGACGGAGCCGGGATTGATGAGATAGCGCGTCTCCGATTTCAGCTGCAAAGGGACAGATTCGGGCTGCCCCACCGTCCGGTACTCCGGACGAAATCCGTCCGCCGAAGTACCGTTGGCGAAGAATCCGCCCTGCAAGTGCGTGTGTCCGAAAAATGTCAGCGGAACGTTCAGAGCGATCAGCGGCGCGAGCGCGTCGCCGAGGGAAACTACGTATTCGTCTTCGTCATTTGGGGAGCCGTGGACTAATTGCACTTCCGGGAAGTCAGGCAATCCCACCGGCCCGTGCGGCAAATCGTGGAGCCATTGCAGGTTCTCGGGGGTCAATTCCTGGCGCGTCCAGACGGCCGCGGCAGCGGCCATGGGATTGAAATCTTCAAGATCCATTACTCCTGTGGCGGCCTTGTCGTGGTTGCCACGAACGAAGACTTTTCCCAGATGCCGGGAGCGTTCGGTCACTTGGTTGGGGCTGGCGCCGTAGCCGACAATGTCACCGAGATTGACGACAATATCGTGTTCCGGGGCCGCGGCAAGGCAGGCGTCGAGAGCCTCAATATTGGCGTGGATATCGCTGAGTAGGAGTATACGCACGGGAACCCGAGACAAACTGGGGATTATAGATCAAGAGTCAGGGTTTCGGATTCAGGGCTGATCCCTGAGCTAAAAGCAACGCCGGCAAGAGGCCGGGGCCGAAAGTTCTTAGCCAGCCGGAGTATTTATCACCGGACATCGCGCCCAGTGGCCAACGGCGACCTCTAGAAGCGGAGGCAGGGCGCGAGAGCACTCTGGAATCCGGAACCCGCAGCGCGGCTCGAAGGTGCAGCCGGGTGGCATCGCCTGCAACGACGGGACTGTGCCTTCGATGGTTTCCAGCGGGCGGGCACGATCAGTCTTCAGATCGGGAACTGCATGCAGCAGGCCGCGCGTATAAGGATGAGCAGGCGATTGAAAAATGTCGCGCTTGGTGCCCAGTTCAACCAGCGTTCCGGCGTACATCACGGCAACCCGGTCGGCCACTTGCGAGATCACAGCCAGATCGTGCGAGATGAACAGCATGGCCAACCCGAATTTCGACCGGAGTTGAGCGAGCAGATCGAGAATCTGTGCCTGAATAGTGACGTCGAGGGCCGTCGTAGGCTCATCGGCGATGAGCAATTGCGGGCGATTGACGATGGCCATAGCGATCATAATCCGCTGTCGCATGCCGCCCGAAAGCTGGTGCGGATAGTCGCGAGCGCGGCGGGCAGGATCGGGAATGGCGACGTCGTTCATGGCATCGATCGCGCGCTGGCGAGCTTCGCGTTTTGAGACGGAATTGTGAGCGAGGACCGCCTCGGCGATCTGGTCTCCCACGCGCATGACCGGGTTCAATGCAGTCATGGGCTCCTGAAAGATCATTCCGATGCGGGAGCCGCGAAGCTGGCGCATGCCGTCATCCGGGAGGTTGAGCAGACTGAGCGGCGCGGTCCCGTTTTGCGCGAATGAAATTTCTCCGTTAACCGAGGCCTGCGGCGGAAGCAGTCGCATAATGGCGAGAGAGGTAATCGACTTCCCGGAGCCGGATTCGCCGACTAGGCCGAGGACTTCGCCCGGGGCAATGGAGAGGCTCAAGTCACGCACGGCATGCAGCACGGGAGAATCCGCGGTCGCGACGCGGCTCTGGGTGGGAAATGCAATGTTAAGCTCGCGAATATCAAGCAGGAGCGGCACGGGTTTATGTTAGCAATTCCGAGAAGAGGCGAGGGTGAAAGGACGTCGGATGCGATCGCATGATCAACGAAGGAACAAACCGACTGCAACCGCAACGATCACAAGTTTGATGAGCCAGCCAGTAACGTAGGAGATCACAAACACGCGATGGAGTTTTATGAAAGCTGCGTTGGTCAGGATCAGCGGCAAAGGCGCAATCAACCAGACCGCAACCGCCAGTTGAATCGCGCTGGCCACAGAATAAAGACTCAACCGAGCGCAGATGCAGGCAAAAACTGCGCAAGTCAGAAAGGGCAGAGGGCTGGTCAGGGCAATGGCCCTGGATTCGGCACCCTGGCGCCAGACTTCAGGGTATGTATAGCGGCGATGGATCCAATCGCCGGCAAAGAACCAATCCGTCAGTGACGTGATGACTCCGGTGCCAATCGTGATCAGAGCGAGTCGCGTCAAGTTCATACGCATCCTCCTCGAAATGATCAGGCATTGTATGCCATGCCCGCTGGCCCGTCCTTAACCGGGGTCTATTGGCCAAGGATCAGCGGGAGACCATTCTTGTTGTTGCCGATGACGACTACTTTGGAGTTGGGACTCTTGGCCAGATTTTCCGTGGCCTCGATTCCTTTCC
>Ga0307478_10004037_pt1 | contig 10600 bp, 8 predicted proteins | sample atmos_gasesECM4C_2_FD_203713 | JGI IMG/M metagenome (GOLD analysis project Ga0307478, IMG submission 203713) | Hardwood forest soil microbial communities from Morgan-Monroe State Forest, Indiana, United States - atmos_gasesECM4C_05 | ecosystem: Environmental > Terrestrial > Soil > Temperate...
TTCGGCCGAGGATATAGACAAGGCGCTGAAGCTGGGGCTTAACCACCCGATGGGGCCGTTCGAACTGGTGGACCTGGTTGGTCTGGACGTCCGGCTAAATATTCTGGAATATTTGCATAAAACGCTTGGCGAAAAATACCGGCCGTCGCCTCTACTGGCTCAGTACGTGAAGGCCGGACGCTTAGGAAGGAAATCCGGGCGGGGCGTGTATGATTACCGCAACGACGGGGCCAAGAAGTAGATCGTCGCGAGTTCCGCGCGGAGGCGAGATCGCTTTTCACTCCCATGTCATCGAAAACGATTTTTGGCGATCACGTGGAGATTCTCCAGGGCGACCTGACGGAAATGGATACGGACGCGATCGTCAACGCAGCGAATAACGATCTGCAGCTCGGCGGTGGTGTTGCCGGCGCGATCCGCCGCAAGGGCGGGCCGCAGATTCAAGCCGAGTGCGACGCGATTGGTCCGGTTCCGGTGGGCGGTGCGGCGATCACCTCGGGTGGAAATCTGAAAGCACGCTACGTGATTCACGCGGCGAGCATGCAATTGGGTGGCATGACGTCCGCGCAATCTCTGCGAAGTTCGACGGCTCACTCGCTGCGCATCGCGGCACAGAAGGGCCTGAAGACCATCGCGTTCCCGGCCATCGGCACCGGCATCGCCGGGTTTCCGATGCGGGAATGCGCGGAGATCATGTTGCGCGAAACGGCGAAGCACTTTGAGGGACCGACGCCGCTCGAGAAAGTTTACTTTGTGCTGTTCGATCAGGAAGCACTGGCTGCGTTCAATAGCGCTCGCGTGGAACTCCAATCAAAGGTGCCGGGCAGCCGATGACGGAAGAAATGGTCGAAAAAGTGCGGCGCGAACTGGCGCGCTACGAGCATCCGCTCTTCGATTTTTCGGCGCGGCCGGCGACCGAAGGTGTAGAGGTAGAAATCCGCTATAAGCCTTCCGTCGCCGAGGTACACAATTATATTTTCCAGCTGCGGCCGCGCGAAATCGAACACGTGCAATTTCCCTGGACGTTTCAGAAGCAACTCTACGATTGCCTGCACGACTACATCATCGAGATGTTCATCCGCAACCCGCAACGGGTGAATTGATGCAAGCGTCGCGCGCGCCAGGCGTGATTTCTCCTCTAGCCCCGATCATTGCCGAACGCATCCGTGCTCATGGCCCCATCACTTTCGCTGAATATATGGAGGCCTGCCTCTATCACCCCGAACTTGGCTATTACACCAGGGCCGAGCAGCAGCCGCGGCGAGATTATTTTACGAGCGTGGACGCCGGCCCGATTTTTGGCACGTTGCTGGCGAGACAATTTCATGAAATGTGGGTGCTGCTTGGACGTCCGGCTGAATTTTCGCTGGTAGAGGCCGGTGCGGGGTGCGGTGCGCTGGCAGCACAGATTCTGGATTTCGTTGCGCGCGAGTATCCACAATTTTACGCGGCTCTGCGCTACTTCGCTGTGGAGCGGTCCGCCGCGCGCCGGACTCTGATCGCTCAAGCGCAAGGCTTACGAAGTCATGTCGATGGACGGCACTTTGAGACAGCTTCGGAAATGCCCGCCGAGATCGCCTGCGGATGTATTTTCTCGAATGAATTGTTTGATGCGATGCCCGTGCATCGAGTCTTGTGTGAAGGAACTGAGCTGCGTGAGCTATATGTGGCTTTCGGGGCGAATGATCTAGGCGAATGCGCCGGACCTCTTTCTTCGGATGCACTTCGCGAATATTTCAGCCACCAGGCGATCACGCTTGAGGATGGACAGCAGGCCGAAGTGAATTTGCAAGCCTGCCGGTGGATCGAAGATGCCGGCCGAAAATTGCAGGGCGGCTTTGTGGTGACGGTCGATTACGGCCATGAAGCCACCGAGCTTTACGACCAGCGCCACATGCGCGGGACGCTACTTGCTTACCAGCGGCACCGCGCGGGCGAGGATTTCTTTCGTGCCCCGGGCGAGCAGGATCTGACGGCCCACGTAAACTTTACGGCTCTCGATCATTGGGGCAAGCGCGCAGGCCTGCTGCGCACGGGTCTTGTGTCCCAGTCCGCGTTCTTGATGGCGCTCGCGCGGCGGAGTGAATTCGCGGAACTGCAGTCCGACGGAATGAGCGAGAGCGAGCGTTCTCGCGCTCGGCTGCTGTTCAAGACGCTGATCTATCCTGAAGGAATGGGCGAGGTCTTTCAAGTCTTCATACAGCACAAGAACGTGCAATCGCCGAAGTTGTCAGGCCTAGAGCCACTGTAGTCCCACGCCGGTTGAGCTGAACTCGCGTAATTTCGTTCCGTTCAGTGAGCCGTGAACGAACGCGAGGGCGGGTCTTCGCCCCGCCCCTATGGATGGCAGACGGACGCGATTTATTGGCCGGGTGACGGGCGCTTTAGCGTTGGCTTGTTGCTGTCGTCCGCCGGCGCCGAGGGCGGAGGAGCGGAAGGCGCAGGAGCTGTCCCAGCGGTGGCGGGCGTGGAGTCATCGCCCGTGTAGGCTTTCTGAAGGTAGCGGTTGGCTTCTTGTTGCGCGCCAGCCGTGTCATCGCCAAGATGCTGAGCCAGACTGTATTCGTTCACAGCGCGCTCGCGCTGGCCGAGAATGTCGTAGATCTTGCCGATATAGACGTGGCTCCATACTTCGGTCCATTTCGGATCGTCGTCTCCGCCTAGAGCGGCGCGAAACGCATTCGCGGCGGCTTGGAAGTTCTTCTGATAGAACATGGCCTCGCCCATGCGGAAATGCGCGAGGGAATTGTTGGGCTGAGTGTCGAGCGCCTTCTGATACTCCTGAATGGCTTCGTAGTATTTGCCCACTTCCGCGAGACTTTCACCGCGAGCGATCATGGCGCGCACGCGCAAGTGCGGGCTGGATTTCAGCAGATTGTTATTCGGGTCGATCACAATGCCGTTAGGCTTGGGCCGGCCGAACGTGTCCACTTCGAAGGGCTGGGTCGTTCCGGTCACCAGAATCTGTTTTGTCTCGGGATTGCCTTCAGTATCGATCCGAATTTCCACCGGCATGCGGAAGGTGTCGAGATCCTGATGAATCTTGCCGACCACCTTGAAGCCCTTTTTGGTGCGATAAACGATGTACTCGAGCTTGAATTCCGGCACGCCTGTGGAATTGAGCCACTGAGAAAAGAACGAGACTAAGTTGACCGGCGGCTGCCCTTTGACGGGAGGCGGGATTTTCGTCATCGCCACTTTCTCAAAGTCGTTCAGATTGGCATTCTTGCCTTCGTATTTCTTGTAAAAATCGCGCAGCAGCGCAGTGAATTCGTCGTCGCCAATTTCGGTGCGCAACATGTGGAAGACCAGCGCGCCTTTATCCGCCACGACCGAGCGGTACTCGTTGGAAAATGTTTGCAACCGAGCGGCTTGCGAAATAGGCGCGGTGTCTTCGTACATCAGTGCGCCTACGGCGAAATCTTCGAGCGCCTTATGCAAGCCGGCGGTGCCGTCGGCTTGTTCCGCGAACATCGCTTCGGCGTAGCGCGAAAGGCCATCGGTGAGCCACGCGTCGGAAGCGCCCGCGGGCAACACGCGGTTGCCCCACCATTGCTCGGCCGCCAATTGCGAAAGCAAGCGGTCGTTGGGTTTGAGGCCCCACTGGCGCGCGCTGATGAGCATCAAGCCAGGGGCGGCAAATCCCGGGAGGGTTCCATCGGGCAATTGCGCGATTGTCAGCGGCGGATCGTCCTCTTTCATTTCCAGCGGACCGAAAGCATCGGAAAAATAGCTGTAAATGTGCGCGAGCGAGGTGGCGTATGAATTTGCGGTATTGGACTGGGCGGGCGGCGCAAACACCGATACATTGAAGCCTTCCGTTTGCACGGGCGAAAGCTGCAAGGTGCCAGCGACGAAAGTCCCGACTGGCGCCGCGTGAGCGCAATGGAATACGTAGGATGCTTGTCCGGGCGCGCCCTTGCCGATCCCCGGCATCAAGTTCGGCGGATCCGCCTTGCCGGTGCCGACCACGGCGAAATTATCGGGGACGGTGATCTTAAACGTACCGGTGTAGCGGTTGGAGGGGTAATCGGTTAGAGGGAACCAACGCGCCGGAAGCAGCAAGTACGCGCCAGTCTTTTCCACCGAAGCGAAGCGCACGCCGCGTGTGGGGCTATCGTCTTCGTTGGAAAGGGGGCCAGTGTAGTTGAACGTAAGCGTGACCGTTTTCCCGGGGGCCACGACCTCAGACAGGCCCACCGTCAAAATGAGCGGGTTATTATTGTCGCGTTCGAAAGGCAATGATTTCGAGCCGGGGCCGGCGATGGACTCGATCCTTAAGTCTTGATGGAGTTCGACGACGACCGTCCGCGACGGCTGCTGAGCTATGAATTCGACTTTGGCGAGGCCCGAAATCGTCTGGTTTTCGGGCTGCAAGAGAACTTCTACCTGGTAGTCTGCGGCACGAAAGGGGAATGTGCGAGGCGCTTGCGCGCGCGCAACCGTTGCGAATGCAACCGAGGCTGCCAATACAGCTAGACCGGCACGGAGTTGGTTGGGAAATCGATGGGACATGAATGAGAATTTGAGCAAGCGAACAGTACCTCTCTCGCGACGGGATATCGCCCTCTTACATCAGATACCCACGGCCCGCGCGAAGTTGCCCCGAGGTAAAAGGTTACATCATCCGCGCGAAAATGTCCGCAGCGCGCTCGATGGCGCCGCCGGGACCCAGTTTGGCGCGCACTTCGGAGAGCCCAGCCTTCATTTCGTCACGAGCGGCGGACGATTGAAGGAGCTGACGCGTTTCCCTTTCGACTGCATCGGGCGTGAAATCGTCCTGGATCAATTCCGGGCAGACACGCTTTCCGGCGATCAGGTTCACCATGCCGATAAAGGGAGTGCGAATCATGCGGCGGAGAATAGAAGCGGTGAGCGGCGCGACTCGATAGACAACCACCATGGGGGTTGCCAGCAGCGCGGCTTCCACGGTGGCCGTGCCGCTTGCGACGATCGCACAATCGGCGGCCGCGAGCGCATTGTAAGTGGCATCTTCGACGTGGGTGATCTTTACTCTTGGTTGCGCATAGCGCGCGAAGAATTCGGGGCTGAGGCCGTGAGCAACGGCATGGACGAACTGCACGCCGTCTGGCTGCGCCAGGCGTTCGCAGGCTGCGACGATACGCGCGTAGTTTTGGGCGATCTCGTTGGGGCGGCTGCCGGGCAGAATCGCGACGATCGGGCGGCCCGCGTCCAGGCCGTGTTGCGCGGCAAATTCCTTGCGCGACATCGTAGCGCGCACCGTATCCACCAGCGGATGGCCGACGAAGTCCACCGGTACGCCTGCATCACGGTAGATTTTCTCTTCAAACGGAAATATTACGACCATGCGCTGCACCAGGCGTTTGACCACTCGCACGCGGCCCGAACGCCAGGCCCACACCTGTGGGCCGATGAAGTATCCGACCGGAATGTTGACGCGTTTCAGGCGACGGGCGACGCCGAGATGCGTTCCTGGCGAATCCACAAGGATCGCGAGCGCGGCGCGGCGGTTTGCAGCTTCGCGGGCGAGCCGGTTTTGCACGCCGATTACCGTAGGAATTTTGTGCAGTACTTCGGTGATGCCGACGACCGCTACTTCGTGGTAATCCGCCACCAATTCGACGCCTGCTGCAGCCATGCGCGGGCCGCCCATGCCGAAGAACTTCGCGGGGACACGAGCGCGCAGTGCTGTGGCGAGACGCGCCGCGTACATGTCACTAGATGCTTCCCCAGCCGAAATCAGGATCTGCGGGTCACTCATCGGACCGACCCGTCTGCGGATTTTTCCAAGAAAACCGCGGGAGTGACATTCGGAAGAAATTCAACACGCGCAGACGCCGCGATACGGCGAGCGGCATTTCACTCATTGGCAGACAGCGGCTGCGAAAATCCCGGGACGGCGCTGGCGGGCAAGGATGCCACCAGTTCCTGCTCTTTGTACTGAAGCTGGTAAAGACGGTAGTAGATGCCGCGTAGGGCGAGGAGTTCCTGATGCGAGCCCTGTTCGCGCAGGCGGCCTTTGTGGAAGACGAGAATGCGGTCCGCGTGTTGAATGGTGCTGAGGCGATGGGCGATCACCACCGCGGTGCGGTTCTTGAGCAGCCGGTCGAGCGCTTCACGGATCATTAGCTCTGTTTTGGTGTCAACGCTAGAAGTAGCTTCGTCGAGAATGAGGAATTTGGGGTCGTGCGCAAGGGCTCGGGCGAAGCTGACGAGCTGGCGCTGGCCGACGGAAAGAGTGGAGCCGCGCTCGGTGACCGGAGTTTCAACCCCCTGCGGGAGCGATTCGAGAAATGCTCCCAGACCGACTTCGCGGAGAGCATTCGCCGTGGCAGCGCGATCAATGGTCGGCGTGGCGAGCTTCACATTGGATTCCAGTGAGCCGGTGAAAAGGAACGGGTCCTGCAGGACAATACCGAACATGCGACGCAATTCTTGCAAGTCAAGTTCGCGGATGTTCACGCCGTCGAGCAGAATCTCGCCACGTTGGATGTCGTAGAAACGGAGCAGCAGTTGGATGATGGTGGTTTTGCCGGCGCCGGTGTGGCCGACGATGGCGAGAGTCTGGCCGGGCTCGACGCGGAAGGAAACGTCGCGCAATACCCACTCGTCTTCTTTCGGGGCAGCGCCTCCGTGATAGGCGAACCAGACATTGCGGAATTCGATTTCGCCGCGCGGCGCGGGAAGCGTGTGAATCGTGGGCGGAGAAACGATCGTCACTGGCTCGTCCAGCAGCTTGAAGATGCGTTCGGAGGCGGCCATGGCGCTTTGCAGAATGTTGAATTTTTCGCTCAAGTCCTGGATGGGACGGAAGAAGCGCTGAGCGTACATCATGAACGCGACGAGCACGCCGATTTCAAGCGTTCCGGCAATCACGCGCACACCGCCGACCCAGGCAAGCAGCGCGATGCCGGCCATGCTGAGAAATTCGACGCCGGGGTAGAAAAATGCGAACGCGTCAATCGCATCTTTGTACGCGATCATGTGCGTGCGGTTCAGCTCTTCGAATTTTTTGCGCGATTTCTTTTCGCGGTTGAAGAGCTGGACGACGGCCATGCCGCTGACGTGTTCCTGCAAAAATGCATTGATGCGGGCGATCGCGGTGCGAATGCGGCGGTTGGCGTCACGCACGCGATTGCGGAAAAAATAGGTGAGCAAGATCATGAACGGGAGCGGCGAGAGGGTCGCCACTGCGAGAAGACGATGCCATTTGAACAGGACAGCGGCCATGGTGAATAGCAGGACGAAGTCGTTCAGCATGGCGACGACGCCCGAGGCAAAGAGATCGTTCAGGGCGTCCACGTCGGTGGTACAGCGAGTCACGAGGCGACCGATGGGACTCCGGTCGAAGAAGCTCATGGGCAGCCGCTGCAAGTGCTCGAAGATTTCCTTGCGCAGGTCGTACATCGTTTTCTGGCCGACCCATTGCATGATGCGGACTTGCACGTATTGCAGACCGAAGCTCGCCAGGATCGAACCGGCGTAGGCAAAAACGACCCAAAGCAAGCCCACCAGCGCGGCGCTTCGGGCCATCTTCCCGTCATATCCGGGGACAATGAAATCGTCGATGCCCACGTGGAAAAGATACGGTCCAGCGATTTCAAGCGCGGTGATGCCCAGGGTGAACGAAACGGCCAGTACTACCTGCAGGCGGTAGGGTCGCAGGTACTGCATCAGCCGCCGCGTAAGCTGCGAATCGTAAAGTTTGCCGAGTTTTTCTTCTTCGCGGAAGTCGCTCATTCGCGTGCCAACTCTTCTTCGAGCATTTGTTTTTGATTCAAATCGGCGTAGTAGCCGCCGAGCGCCAGTAGTTCGTCGTGAGTGCCGCGTTCGACGACGCGCCCTTCGCGCAGGACCACGATTTGATCGGCATTTTTTACCGTTGAAACGCGGTGGGATATGACGATGGACGTGCGCTGGCGCATCACGTCGCGCAGGCGGCACAGAATCCGCTCCTCGGTGTCAGTATCCACACTGGAAAGGGCGTCATCCAGAATCAAAATTTTCGGCTGGCGGAGAACCGCGCGAGCGATGGAGGTTCGCTGTTTCTGACCACCGGACAGCGTGATGCCGCGTTCACCTACCATCGTGTCATAACGTTGCGGAAAACTCTGAATCTCGCCAGAGACGCTTGCGATTTCGGCGGCTTCGTAGATATGTTCTTCGAGTGCGGTGTTAACGCCGAAGGCGATGTTTTCGCGCAACGTGTCGCTGAAAAGAAATGTGTCCTGCGGGACGTAGCCGATCGCGCGGCGCAATTCCACCACGGGATAGTCGCGAATCGAGCGGCCGTCTATGAAGAGGGTATCGGGAGGAGCCTCCCAGAGGCGGGCGATGAGCGAAGCGAGCGTGGATTTTCCACTACCGGTCGGCCCCACGATGGCGAGCGTCGATCCGGCAGGGATTTGCAGATTAAGGTCGTGAAGTACGGGGCCGCCGCCCGTACCGTCTTCATTACGCGAAGTGGGGTAAGTAAAGGTGAGGTGTCGAAATTCGATTTTGCCAAGAATAGGCGATTCCGATTCCGTGGTCGCGGCAACGGCGGAATCACCGTTGCTGCTAATCGCCGGTGCGTCCTGGAGGGGTCCGAAATTCGTGGCCGAAGTTCCGATTCTTGGCTTGGCGTGCAATATGAAGTTCAGTCGGCCCATCGAGGCTGCACCGCGCTGAAAGATGTTGGTCACCCAACCCAGCGCAATCATGGGAAATACCAGTTGGCCAAGAAACCAGTAAAACGCCCACATTGTGCCGACGGTGAACCTGTGATCGACCAAGTCCCTTCCGCCCTTGCCCAGCAAGATTACGAAGGTTATGCCGATCAGAGCCGTCAAAAACGGGAAGAACAAGCTCCACGTGGCGATCAGTTTGATATTGCGATCGACGTATTCGCGATTCGCTTGGTCGAACGCCGCGATTTCAGCGTTTTCCTGCGCATAGGCTCGAACGACTCGAATGCCGGTGAGATTTTCTTGAGCACGAGTGGAGAGAATTCCGAGCGAGGCCTGGATTTGCTCCGAGAGCCGATGAATCGTTTCACCGAAATAACGAACGGCGAAGGCAACAAATGGAACTGGCAAGAGAACCCACAACGTGAGGCTCGCCGAGAGTTGCACCATGAAGAAAATCGCGACGATCATCGTAACGATCGTGGTAGCGCTGTACATGATTCCCGGCCCGAGGACCATGCGCACCGCGTTCAGGTCGTTGGTCGCGCGAGACATCAGGTCGCCGGTGCGATTGCGTACGTAGAATTCAGGCTCGAGTTCGACCAGCCTCGCGAGCATATCGTTGCGCAAGTCGTACTCGATCTCGCGCGAAACGCCGATCAATATCCAGCGAGTCCAGAACGAAAAGAACCCTTTCGCTAGCGTGACGCCAACAAGCACCAGGCAGAGTAGTCCTAGCGAGTGGCGACTCATCGGGGTGTAGAGCACGAGAATCGGATGGACGATCGCTTTCGCGGTACCCGCCAACGTAGAAAGAGTTCGCGACGAGCCGCCGACGCAATCGGTTATGGCGCCGATTATCAATTGGGGGTACGCGCCGATCAGGCCCATCAGCGTGTTGGTCAGGAGCCCCAATACAACCATACCCCGATAGCGCCAGACGTAAGGCAGAAGCGACTTCAAATGATCCCAGCCTGACGCTTGTTTCGCTTTGCTAGGCGCGGACACGGCGGCGGGTTGGGCAATGGCGCTCACAGGCGGATTTGCGACTCCGGAGTTTCCAGCGAAGGCAACTCGCCGAGAAAATTTTCAAAATTGCGGTCGAGAGATTGGTAGCGCTTCACTTTGGCGTTCCAGCGGACTTCGATCGGCAGCGCACGGGCGCCTTTGGGATCGGCGACCGGAGTGAAATAGAGCTGCAGACCCTTTTGCGCGTCCTGCTCATATTGCAAGCGCCAGCCGTTCACTGGCGCAAGCGGAATATTGCCGAGATAGCCCTTCGGATTCTCCAGGTGCTCGTCGCAGCGCAGAATTTCCTTCCAGTTACCCGCGGGGTCTTTCTGCAGTACGACCGCCCGCGTAACTACGGTACCGGGCGCGCCTCCCTGCGGATTCTGCTTCATGCGATTGATGGCTAAGACTTCCTGCTCCCCGTTTTTTGCGAGGTCGCCGAACAAGAGAACTTCCGTCTCGGAGCCGAGAGACTTCTCCGCGGCTTTTTGAACGTCGTCAGGGACGGGCGGCGTGGCCGGAGCAGCAGGTGTCGCGGCGGCGTTCGCTGGTTTGGCCGGCTCCGGCGCGGTGGTGCCGCAAGATGTAACGCCCATAATTACAGCCACGATGATTGCCAGAAACGAAAGCTTTTTCATGAAATCCCGTTGAAGGCTGGAATCGCTCAATCGCGGGAATCGCCGCGAATACAATTCTAACTTGCCGCCCACATTCACGGAAGAGCTCTCACGGTTCGACTTTCCGCGTGTTTCCATTGCGGTACGGCTCGGCTCGCCAATCGTGTGGCGAACGCCGAAACGGCCAGCAAGCTAACGAGCGGCCAAGATTTCTTCAAGGCGCGCCTCAAAATTCTCTTCTCCTTCGGACCAAAGCCGCAATCGGTCTATTGGCAACGTATCCTCGATCCGGCGAACCCAGTCGAAAAGGCTCTTGATATTTTC
>Ga0307478_10004038_pt1 | contig 10599 bp, 6 predicted proteins | sample atmos_gasesECM4C_2_FD_203713 | JGI IMG/M metagenome (GOLD analysis project Ga0307478, IMG submission 203713) | Hardwood forest soil microbial communities from Morgan-Monroe State Forest, Indiana, United States - atmos_gasesECM4C_05 | ecosystem: Environmental > Terrestrial > Soil > Temperate...
TGGCTGGCTGCACCGCGTCGGGCACCTTCGCAGCACGTTTGTGCCAATTGATCCTGCTGCGGTGAATACGCGGCTGACCACCGCGGGTTTTTCACGCACGTCCGTCGATTTCCGCCGTGGCGGCTTCCGAATCCGGGCCATTCATTAAGGAGTAGGGGCCGGGCTTGCCCGCCCGTAGGGCTCTTGCACCCTCAAAATCTCTAGTACAAATTGGTGACGCTCCAGGCTAGCGATGGACCAGCCGCGTTGACGCCATTCGAACGCCGTCATAGCATCTTTGTATGGCGCACTTCGCCGAGAAAAAGTTCCCGCCGGGCCCGTCCGATGGCATCAAGCGCTGGTCGCTCGGCCCTTTGAATAACAATCCGCTCGAATATTTCTCGAAAGTGGCCCGCGAGTACGGCGACATCGCCGGTCTGCGCGTCCTGAATTTCCGCTCTATCTTCATCAATCATCCCGATGCCATCGAAGAGGTGCTGGTCACCAACGCCCGCCGCTATAGCAAAGGCCGCGTGCTGCGGGCCAACCGGCACGTCTTTGGCGAAGGCCTGCTGACTAGCGAAGGCGATTTCTGGCTGCGGCAGCGGCGGCTGGCGCAGCCGGCGTTTCATCGTGCCCGCATCGCTTCGTATGCGGGCACGATGGTGGAGTACACCGAGCGTTTGCTGGAAGGCTGGCGCGACGGTGAAGAGCGCGACGCCCATCAGGAGATGATGCGGCTGACGCTGCAGATCGTCGGCAAAACGTTGTTCGACGCGGACGTCGAGCGCGACACACAAGACGTGGGAAAATCCATGGAGTTGTTGCTTGAGATCGGGGCGAACTTCCGGCGCGCGATTTTTGTCCCGCACTGGCTGCCGACGCCAGCGAATTTGCGGGTCAAGCGGGAAGTGGCGCAGATCGAAAAAATTCTTTACCGCATCATCGCCGAGCGGCGCGCCTCAGGTCGCGATGCGGGCGATCTTCTCTCGATGCTGCTTCACGCCCAGGACGAAGATGGTTCACGAATGACCGACCGGCAACTGCGTGATGAGACGATTACTTTGTTCTTGGCGGGGCACGAAACAACCGCGAGCACGCTTTCGTGGGCCTGGTGGCTGCTGGCGCAGAATCCTGCGGTGGAAGTGCGGCTGCATGAGGAGTTAGACGCCGTGCTGGGCGATCGCCCGCCTTCGCTCGAGGATACCCCGAGACTCGTTTACACCGGACACGTCGTCACGGAAGCGCTGCGGCTTTACCCCGCCGCTTGGGGGATGGCGCGTCTCGCGGTTGAGGATCACGAACTGGCAGGTTATCCGGTGAAAAAGGGCATGGGCATTGCCATGGCGCAGTGGGTGGTGCATCGCGATCCGCGATGGTATGACGCGCCAGAAGAATTCCGGCCCGAACGATGGGAAAGCGATTTGGCGAAGCGCTTGCCGCGGTTTGCTTATTTCCCCTTCGGTGGCGGGCCGCGGCAGTGCATCGGAAATGCGTTTGCACTGATGGAAGCGACACTGATTCTGGCGACGGTGGCAAAGAAGTTTCGCATGCGCCTGGTGCCGGGTCATCCGGTAACACCGCTGGCTTCGATCACGCTTCGGCCGCGCCATGGAATTCGCGTTGTGCTCGAAACGCGACAGCGTCGGGATAAGAATTTTTCTTTGATGGGTCAACAATCAGCCGTCGCGGATTAACGGTAGCTCCCTTGCGGGAACCGCCGTCAAAACACAGCCAGACACCGGTGAAAACCTGTTGTATTCGACCGTCGTGGAACTGTAGGGGCACGATATGTCGTGCCCATGTAGTCCGGGTGCCCGGTAGGCCTCGCCCTCGCACTATTTCGGCGTGGCGAGCGGTCCCAGCTCGGACCGGGTCTGCATCACCCGGAGAATCGAATCGCGCGCGACCATGCCGATGACGTGCGCGCTACCGTCAGCGGAATTGGTAACGACTGGCATTTGATTGATGTCAGCCGCGAGCAGGCGTTCGAGCAATCGCAGAAGCGGCTCGTCCGCCGAGGCCCACAGAATTTTCTCTCGCGGAATCATCGCGGCCTGGACGGAATTGTGCGTCCACTCCTCGCGGGGGACGGAGTTCAGCGTGTGGACGTTCATCATGCCCACGAGCCGGTCGTCGGTCAGCACCAGGTGACAGCGGCGGCCCGTGCGCAGAACTTCGGCGCCGTACTCTTCGAGCGTAATATGGCTGCCAACGGTGGGAACTTCCTGGCTCATTACATCCGCGGCGCTCAGCCCAGCCAGCGCTTCGCGGACCGCAACCTGGGCTACGCTTTCCTGCGCCGCGTTGAGCAAAAACCAACCAATAAATGCGGTCCAAATCCCGGGAGTAAATCCGCCGTAGAAGACGGTCCAAGGACCGATGGTAAAGGTGAAGTCGGGGTGGAAAGCCGCCCACGCGCCGATGAGAATCATCCCGTATGCGATGAGCTTGCCGCTTCCGGCAGCCATCCGTGTCGCTTGCAGGTAATTTTTTGTGGTGCCCCAGACAATCGCGCGGAAGATCCTTCCCCCGTCCAGCGGGAATCCGGGGACTAGATTGAAGAGTGCAAGCCGGAGGTTGATGTAAGCGAGCCAGACGGCGAGGGCGCCAAGGGTCTCGTTGTGGGGAAAGATCAGCGTCAAACTATGGAAGAAGCCGTAGAGAAAGAAACTCGCGAGAGGACCAGCAGCGGCGATGTTGAATTCCTGAATGGCTTTCGAAGGCTCCTGCCCAATGCGCGCAACACCTCCAAAAATGAACAAGGTGATGGAAACCACGCGAATCTTGTAATGTTGCGCGACCACGCTGTGCGACAGCTCATGAAATAAAACTGAGCCGAAGAAAAGAAGGCTTGTCACGATGCCGGCGAGCCAGTGCCCGGTCACGGTCCACTGAGGATGTTCTTGCGCGTACTGTATGGCCAGCGAAAAGCTGACGAGGGCAAAGATAATCACCCAGCTGGAATGCAGATAGATGGGGATGCCGAAGATTTGCCCGATTTTTAGACCTGCGCGCGTTGGCATGTTGAGCCTGAGATTATGTCGTTTTTGCTCTCCACTACACTACCCTTGAATCGTTTCTTAGCCAAACAACGGCGAAGGTTGGCGCGTCTGGAAATCCACGCCGTGTTTACAACCACACAAGTTCATTCCAAACCCTGATAGATAAGTCCTGCATTTTCAACGTATTGGAATTGGTCATGACCGTGCGATTCCTCGAATCGCAACTCCGGAGGCCGGTCATGATCGCCATGCTGCACTTTGCCACACTCGTCATCGCTACGGTTTTCGCGGCCGCCAGCGCGGCTGCTTTCCATTGGCTGCTGCTCCGCCTGAGCTTTCTCTTGATGCGGCCTGCCACAGCCCGCCGGATTCCCGCGCGCACGGAACTGGTCCGCGGAACGACGCCGTTGGCGCGGGCTTTCGCTTCGAATCGATGAACGAAGCGGCAGGCTGCCTCGTGCCGCTTCTTCGGCAATCTATCCCGCAAGCGGCCGAGATCAACCTGCGCACCGGGAAAAGGACAGAAGGGAGTAACTCCATGCTGGCTTTAAAATATTTGCTGATGATTCTGGGCGCGGGCTTGTTTGGCAGCGCCGGGGCCCTGGTGGTGTACGACATCTTTCTCTCGACGCAGTTGCGCCGGCTGCTTCGGCGCAACACGACGGAAGGATCCGAGGTGGGAGCACTGGCCCAACGCCCTTTCCGGCCGGTGCGCTGGCGGCTGGCGCTGCAACTGGCAGCGGCAGGGGCTCTGGCGACTCTGATTCCTCAAAGCATCATTGTGATTCGAGACGGAGCGGCCGGCGTGCGGGTCAGCGAAATCTGGGGCGCGCGCCCTGGTACGTTGTATCCCGGGGTGCATATCGTGACGCCGCTGGTGGATTCCGTGGCCATCTATGACACGCGCGAACAAGTGTATTCGACGGTGACCTCCGAAAGTCCCAAGCAAAAGGGTGACGTGCTAACGGTTCAGGCCCGCGAAGGCTTGAACATCGGCCTGGCCGTTTCCGTGCGCTACCGCCTTGAGCCCAAGCGCCTCGATACAATTCACACCAATTTGCCGCAACCGGTAGGCGAACAAGTAGTGGCACCGGTCGTGGCCACCATCTACCGGCAACTGGCCCCGAACTACGTCACGCGTGAAATTTTCGCCACCAAGCGCGAAGAGCTCCGCACCAAAGCGGCCGAAGCGATCACTTCGAGGCTGGCGAGCGACGGCATCGTGGTTCGCGAAGTGTTGCTGCGCGACCTGCAACTTCCCGCCGAATACGCCAAAGGTCTCGAAGGCCTTCTCCTGAAAGAGCAGGAGAACGAGCGCCTCGGCACCGAAACAGAGATCAAGCAGAAGCAAGTTCGCATCGCAGAACTGGAGGCCGAAGCCCAAAAGTCCCGCGATATAAAACAAGCCGAAGCGCAAGCGCAAGTCCGCGTACTGCAGGCCAAAGCCGAAGCCGATTCCATGCAGTACACCTTGCCGTTGAAACAGAAACAGATCGAGCAGAGCAAGCTCGAAGCCGAAGCCCGCAAGGAATCCACGCTGCAAAACGCCGAAGCCGCGGCGCAAGCGAAGGTCATCGACAGCAAAGCGGAAATCGAGCGGCAGAAGAATCTTGCCGACGCGGAAGCGAACCGCATTCGCGTTACCGCCGATGCCGAAGCCAACCGCATCCGCGTCACGGCCGCCGCCGATGCCGAACGCATGAAATACGAAGCATCAGTGCTGAAGTCCAATCCGATGCTGATTCAGAAAATCATCGCCGAGCGGCTATCTGACAAGCTGCAAATCATGATGGTGCCGATCGACGGGAAGAACTTTTTCGCCAATGACGTGATGCGCTCCGCGTTTTCCGGTATTTCTGGCGGCAACAACAACTCGTCGGAAGGAGGGTCGGATGACCCTTCGCCGACAGCTTCAGCCTCGGCCCGGCCGAAGCCGCAGCGCCGGCCGTAATCGGCAAACAATTTCCCCGGCCGTGTCCGCCGGGCAAGGTCTCCGCTAGCCAATACCCCTGTGGGTGGCTCGGGACGCGACGCTGGAAAGGAGGAGCGATCATGAGCACGAAGGCGAGCACCGCCGCGCTTTGCCAGAGGAGCGAGCGATTGTCCCTCCGCCAGCGCCGCGCACCGTGCCACCCGGCTAGCGACGCCCAAGCGCAAGGAAATCGCGGAATTGACGCCAGTTGTCGAGTCCGCGCGTAAAATGAATCTCAAGAGATGCGTGAGCCGTTGCCTCTCCGCTGGCGCTTCCGTTAATGCTTAACCACCGGATACTTCGGCCTTGCTGGCAGCCCCTGGTAGTTCTTCAACGCGTCTTTGGCCAGCTCAATGGCCTTCTCCAGTTGCGGGTCGTGCCCGCTCACGACCAGGTCCGGCCGCTGCGCCACCGGATAGTCCGGATCCACGCCGTGGTTTTCGACCTCCCACTCACCACCGTTCGCACCGGTATAAAAGCCGGCCTCGGGGGCGGTGACGAAGCCACCGTCACGCAACGGGATGCCGCGATTGATCCCCACGAGCCCTCCCCACGTCCGCATTCCGACAAGCGGTCCGATTTTTTCATTACGGAAGAGCCAGGGAAACAAATCGCCCCCCGAGCCCGCCAGTTCATTCACGATCATGATCTTTGGTCCAAAAATGCCCACCGGCGGCCAGGGAACATCACTCGTATCGCGCTGCGCGATCCCCGCCAGCAACTGCCTCTTCAGTTTCTCCGTATAAAAGTCGGGAATCTGCCCGCCCGCGTTATACCGCTCGTCGACAATGATCCCGTCTTTGTCCAACTGTACGATCAACTGTTTATCGAACGCGATGATTCCAGGAATCGTCGTGTCCGGCACGTGCATATAGCCGACGCGCCCGCCAGTGGCTTCCTCGACTTTGCGCCTGTTCGCGTCAATCCAATCGAGATAACGCACTCCAGCCTCATCGTTGACGGGCTTCACGGTGATTTCCCACGCGCCTTCTGCGCTGGATTTGTTGTTGATTTTCAGCGTGACGAGTTTTCCCGCCAGCCCCTGCAGGTAGGAATACACGTCCTCATTCGAACGCGCTTCCTCCCCGTTCACCGCGATCAGGTAGTCGCCCGTCTTCACTTTCAGTCCCGGTTCGGTCAGCGGCGAGCGCGTAGCATCGTTCCAGTTTTCGCCGGCATAAATCTTCGTGATGCGGAAGTAGGCTCCGTCGGGTTCGAAATCCGCCCCGAGCATTCCCACCTCGACGTGCGGCTTCTTCGGCTGGTCGCCGCCGCCCACGTAGGTGTGCGAAGTGCTCAGTTCCGCGATCAATTCGCCGATCAAATAATTCAAATCGCTCCGGTGCGCGACCCACGGCAGCAATGCTTCATAGCGCGCCCCGATCTTTTTCCAGTCGTGGCCCGTCATGTTCGGATCCCAGTAGAAATCCCGCTCGATGCGCCAGGCTTCGCGGTAAACCTGCCGCCACTCTTCACGCGGATTCACTTCGACTTGCATTTCCGCGAGATTCAACTTGCCATCGCCCACCTTGGCCTTGCCGGGTGAGGCTTCCGTGATTCCGTAAACCGGCCCGGCCTTGTAGATAACCTTGGCGCCCTCTTTATCCAAGTCGTACCCGTCGATGCCTTCGAGAAGCACCTTGTCCTCGCGCTTGGTTACGTCATAGACGTGCAAAACATTTTTCGGGGCAGGGTCGTCGATCCCGGCCTGCCGCGCTTCCTGGGGGGTGTTGACGTAAAAGAATTTGTCTTTGCGGGCCTCCAGGGCGGTGAAGATGCCAGGCTGCACCGGCGCGGGAGCGATGCGATTAGCGATCCCCTCCAGATCAATCTGGATGGGCTTGACGGGTTCTTCTTTCTTTTCTTCTTTTTCTTCGCCGGCTTTCTTATCGCCGCCCTTCTTATCTCCGGACTTTGCGTCCGCCCTCTTGTCGTCCTTCTTATCTTCTTTCTTTTCCTCGCCGGCCTTTTCTTCGTCGCTCTGCGGCTTGAAGGGCGAAGCTTCGTCGACTTTCAGCGTGACGCCGAACACACCATCGGTGGCGTAGTAATTGAAGCGCTGGTCGAGCTGGCCGATGCTCGGATAGAAGTAGCGCGTGGAAATAAAATAAAGATATTTGCCGTTGCTATCGAACACCGGATTGACGTCGTTATAGGTGCCGGGGGAAACCTGCGCGATCTTCTTTGTGCCCAGCGAATAGAGAAAAACGTCATTTGCGCCGCGCCGGTGCGTCTTCGAATACGCAATCCACAAACTGTCCGGCGACCAGCTTCCGTCCGCGATGTCGTTGTAATTTCCTTTGTCCACCAGCACCGGCTTCTTCTCTTCGACGCCGACGTACCAGAGCTGGTGCAGCTTGTCCCAGTAAAGCAGCTTTTTGTTATCCGGCGACCACACCGGCCCGTAGCGATATACGCCACCGTCGGTGGTGATGCGCGTCTCTTCGCCGCCCATTTGCGGCCGCGTATACAGTTCATACTCGCCGGTTTTGTCGGACAGATAGGCGATGCACTTCCCATCCGGTGACCACGCCGGACCCAGTTCATGAATGCCCGATGCATCTATGGAAAGCGTGCGGATGCTGCCGTGCTCGGCGGGAACCGTGAAAATGTTGCCGCGTGCTTCCATCACCGCACGTGCCCCCGAAGGCGAAAGCCCGAAGCTGCCGACATTTTCCCCGACTTTCTTGAATTCGGTCCGCGCCTCGATATCTTCCGCGCGCACCTCGATGGGAATATTTCGCGTCGCACCGCTCGCGAAATTGTATTCGTAAAGAAGCCCACCATTTTCGTAAACGATGGCGTCCGGCCCCAGGTTTGGCCACTTAATGTCGAACTCCTTGTAGTCCGTGAGCTTCTTGGTTTGCTTCGAGCCCAAATCGTAGCTATAGAGATTCATCACGCCATCGCGGTCGCTGATGAAATAAATCGAATTGCCATGCCACATCGGAAACATGTCCATGCCATCGGTCTTCGGCAGCTCTTCGTAAGTGTTTTTCTTCAAGTCGTAAATCGCGATGGGCAGGCTCCAGCCGCCGCGATAGCGCTTCCAAGTCCGGAATTCCTGCGATGTTTCAAGATAGGCGATCTTGGTGCCGTCGGGCGAGAAGCTGGTCAGGTCGCCGCGCGGAACGGGAAGAGCCTTCGGTGTGCCGCCTTGCGGCGAGATGAGAAACAACTTGGAACTGCGCCCGAGCGGGGTGCTGAATCGGTTCGAACGGAACAGGATGTTTTTGCCGTCGGGGGTCCAGCCCAGGACCATGTCGTTCGAAGGATGAAAGGTCAGGCGCTTCGGTTCGCCGCCCTCCGAAGGCATCACGTAGACGTCGGGGTTGCCGTCGTATTCGCCGGTGAAAGCGATCCATTTGCCGTCGGGCGAAAATTTGGGAAACAGCTCGTCGCCGACGTGCGAAGTCAGCCGCCGCGCCGCCCCTCCTTCGCGGCCCGCGATCCACAGATCGCCGGCGTAGGCCAAGACCACTTTGTCTTTCGAGATATCCGCAAAGCGCAGCAGCCGCGTGGGCCCGGCAGGCGCCGAATCCGCGGCTGACGAAGATTGCGCGGGGGCCTTTGCCGGCATGGCCATCAAGCCGCCAGCTACGGCCACACACAGCCACACCAATAGCTTATATCGAACGGAATTCGGCATCATTTCGAGCGCTCCTGTAGACAGAAATCCACGCCGGGAGTTCAGCTTCCAAATTGGACGCTTGAGTCTGGGAATTGTCACCTGGGGCCCACAGCTATTTTTTTGCGACTGCGCGGCTGAGGGAAATGGTCAATCCTGTCATCACACCGGACCACGAACCTCTTGAGTGCCCAATCCCCCCTGAATCAATGATTCATTTCCAGCCGTGTTATCATCAACCCGTAACCCGTGTTCGCCAAGCAAAAACTGTCCCCCTCGCATTCTCGCGGGCTCGCTTTACCGTGTGTTCTCCTTGCATTCCTTTTCGCGGGTCTCCCACCTTCTTCGCATGCCGATTCCCTCGAAGATGCCGCCCGTGCACTGGCACTCAAAGTTTGTACCTCTGACAGACAACCAGCTTTGGAGATTCATTGGCCGGATTCGGCTCCAGCCCAGGGAACTCTTTCTGACGCAGTGAAAAATTCATTTTTGGCACAGCTTTCCGCTTGTGGAATCGACACTACGAAGAAATCAGGGATTCCCTTGTTGACTGTCAGCCTGCAATGGACAGCATCAAAAGTTCTGTTCATGGCCGACTCTGGCAATTCCTCGGCACCTCCCCGAGTCGAGATCGTCGAACTGCCGCGGCCCGCATTCTCCCTTTCGAACGCGTCATCTGCGGGACCTCGCCTGACTAGGGAACTGATCTGGCAGCAAGAAAGGCCAATCAATAGTGCTGTCGAGTGGGATGACTGGTCCAATCAGCAACAGTATCTTTTTTTGTTCAGCGAGGGCTTCCTGATTCGGAGGCGTTTTGAGAATCACATCTGGACGCTGGTGGATTCGACAGAAATCCCTTCAAGTGCCCGACGCCATCGCCTGGGCGACGGCGAATTCATTCGTGGAGATCATCCACCGACGAGCCTCGCCTTTCTTCTCGATGGCAAGATCTGCTCCACACAGCCGGGCGAGCGCGTCTCTTTCACTTGCAGGGACACCAGTATTGGCGGGAAAGTGGTGACGATTACATCCGCATGCGGGGAGAAATCCCAAATTCTGTCGACCGGAGGTGGCGACTATACTCAACAAGACCGAATCACGTTAGCCGGTACTGAACTGATTCGCCCCTGGTTATCAGAGGCCGAGATTCGGACAGGTTCGGTCGAGCTGCCCGGGCCCGTGCTCGACGACCAGACTACCGAAGATGGAAAGTCCGTCACCGCAGTTGTCAGAAATCTTTCGACAGGAATTTATGAGGTCTATCGGATTACGGCTGTCTGCGGCAATTAGCGTTTTTCTGGCTGCTGGATTTTCTCTTTCTGACCCGGCAGGGCGCGCAGCCATGCACCCCAGGAGAGGCGGGACACTACGGGTGGAACTTCGCGCGCCAACAGTCTCGTTCGATCCTCGGGAATGGAAAGTGGGCAGTACGGAATTTGCAACGGATGAGAAATTGGGCGCGCTGGTATTCGACCGGCTGCTGATGCTGGACAATTACGGCCGATTTCAGCCGCAGCTGGCAACGGAGTGGTCGCACGATGCCGGATTTAAGAAATGGCAATTTACGTTGCGAGAGGGAGTGAAATTTTCGGATGGATCGCCGCTCATTGCGGCAGATGTGCTGGCCGCCCTCGAGCCGCTCCTTCCCAGCGGACAACAGATTTCTGCCGCCGGCAACGGAATAATCATTCAGTCCAGCGCGGGGATGCCGGATTTGTTGGAAGAGCTGGCCTCCGGGCGCTATTTTGTCTATCGCGTGCAGCCGGATGGGACGCTGATGGGCCCGGGGCCGTTTTTTGTCGCCGGGTCGTTGCCGGGAACGGGAGGAGCGGGCGACTCGGCGAATTCGACGAGCGATTCCAGCCGAACCGTCGCGGTACGTGCCGCAGCCAAGCCCGCACACCTGCGATTTCGCGCCAATGAAGAGACTTGGTCGGGCCGGCCGTTCCTGGATGCGATTGAGGTAACTCTGGGCGTCCCGCCGCTCGAACAACTCTTCGATTTGCAATTAAGCA
>Ga0307478_10004040_pt1 | contig 10593 bp, 10 predicted proteins | sample atmos_gasesECM4C_2_FD_203713 | JGI IMG/M metagenome (GOLD analysis project Ga0307478, IMG submission 203713) | Hardwood forest soil microbial communities from Morgan-Monroe State Forest, Indiana, United States - atmos_gasesECM4C_05 | ecosystem: Environmental > Terrestrial > Soil > Temperate...
TGGGGTAGATCAGACTCACGAAAAGTTTCTTGCGGAAGGTCATCGCCAGCCGCTGAAAATTGATGTAGCGGTTCAGAACTTCGTCAATGTTGCCGCTCTTCTCTCCCGCCATCAGCGTGGTAGTGTAGATTTTCGGAATCATGGCATGGGTAGCGAAAGCGTCGGAAAGCAGCTCTCCGCCTTTCACCCGTTCCCGTACGTTCTCGAGAACTTGCCGCAAAGTGCCATCTTTCTGCCGCTTGATCAGTAGATCCAGAGAGTTCAAAATCGGCAGACCAGCTTTGATCAGCGTGAGGAACTGCTGGTTGAACACCAGAAAGGAACTCTGCTTTATCTTGCGTCCGCGCCCCAGCGAAAGGCCCCCGGAGAACAGGCCCTGGGGCTTTACCCAGTGCACCAGGTAGCCTTGCGACGCGAAGCGGTCCCGCACCTCCGCCACCGAGTAACCCTGCTCGATTTGCTGATGGGTGTGGCCGCGCTCGTCCGCGAGTTTTACAACAAATTCCGCCATTTTTCCGCGCTTTTTCTATCTCTCTGCCGCAGTACTCTCGGCCCAGTTTAACATTCCCGCCACTTAACCCGAGGACAGATCGATGGAATTCACTGCTTCTCAACTATCGTAAGTAACTTCCCGTTAATGTTCCTGCTAGGAGGGGTGCCAACTACCATACGAGCCCCGAATTCTACTTAGAAGGACGCCCCAATTCCAGTAACGGTTGCAATGCAGATTCTGTTCCACTGTCGGAAATCACGCGACCCCGCATGACTGAAGAAGTCATGCAATATCAGTAAAATCAACGAATACTAAAATCTAAAACATTATGGATTCAGATCGGTGTCAATGGTTTCCGTTCCCGGAGGCGGCCTAAATCGGAACAGCCCCTCGGAAATCGTCTGATTTTCCTTCTGATCCGTGAAGCGGTATTCGGTCACGGACCCGTCGACCGCATTAATCATAATTCTCACAATCCGGTGCTCTGGGTCTACCTCCAATAAAATCTCGCTGATCCTTTCCGCCATGGCCTGCGGCACTCCGCGCAGCATCACATCTCCAGTGGCTAGCGGAACCACATCCGGAGCTGACGATAATCCCTGTAACTCCTTCTCAAGCTTGCTCTTACCTAAAAGGAACGCAATCGGCGAACGAATATCGTCCAGCTTCCGGGCTTCGGTTCGCCGTGCCTGCCGTTCATCCGGAAGGTACAGCCATGCGTCTTTCCCATCACTGACAAACACTTTCTCTCTCGGAGAACGGTATTCCCATCGCATCTTGCCGGGTTTTTTAAGTCCGCCCTTGGCCAGCCAAAGCGTTCCGGTCTCCGTCCGGTCCATTCCTGAACCGTGATAAATCTCGGTGAACTTCGCCTGCAGGCTGTTCAAGTGGTTATAGTGCTCATCGACAGCCGACGCCAGAGAATGAACGTCGAGGGCCAGCGGATCGATCGATAGCTCCGAAGTCAGCAGGAGTAACGCGGCAAGGAACCTGATCATTGGCTAGATTCTACGCTTCATGAAAAAGGCTCCTGCGACAAACGCCTTCCAATCGTGCAGTACAACTCGATTGCCTCTGCGAGTTGCTTCTTTTCGATGAACTCCCCTTCCGTGTGCGCCACGTGAATCGATCCCGGGCCAATCAACAAGGGCTCGCCCCAGTTCATCAGCTTGGGAATGTCGGTGGTGAAGAACGCAATCATTGTGGGCAAACCGTCAACCGTTCGAAATCGAAGGAAAGGCAGTTCAAGGGGAAACTCCACCTTAACTTCAGCTCCGGCCGTTTCGAGAATCTGGCGACGCAGATCTTGTGATGGTCCGATCAGTCGATAGAGCAAGTCCGCGTGGGCGTAATCCGGAATCACGTTGGGTGCGCGGCCGCCTGTGATCAATCCGATGTTCAGCGTGCACGGGCCGATCTCAGGGTCGGACGGCAACGGCATCGCCCGTAGCCGGGTAAGAGCTGGAATGAGCTTGTCGATCGCCGATTCACCAAGCTCCGGATAAGCCGAATGCGCCATTCGACCGGTAGCCGTAACCTCGACGCGCAGCGTTCCCTTCGAGGCGAGGGCAATGTGGTTTTCGGTCGGCTCGCCGTTGATCAAATATCTTCGCGCACGCGTTTGACTGGCCGGCTGGCTCGCAGCGTATTCGTTCGCCACCTTCGCACCCAAGCTGTCGCGTTCTTCTCCCACTACGAATAGCAGGCCCGCATAGATTCTTTGCTCGCGCAGCCGTTGCACTGCGGCGATCTGCGCCGCGATAATGCCCTTGGCATCGCACGAGCCCCGTCCGTAGATTCGCGTGGCGTCTTCCGAAGATCGAATAAATGGCGGAACGGTATCCATATGCGTGGAGAAAACAATCGATGGATGCAACTCTTCGGCACAAGTGGCGTAAACGTTGGCGCGCTCGCCTTCCACCGGCATCTTCTTTGTCTGATAACCAAGGCGGCAAAGTTCGCGGAACAGAAACTCCCCCACGGCCGCTTCGTTGCCTGTGACGGATTCGATATCAACTAACTGTCTGGTGAGCGCGAATGCGTCCATAAGGGAAGAGGATAGCAGAGGGAAATGCGAGAGAGGTTAGAGGAAGCCAGAAGGCATTCTGACCTCTTGCTTCTGACTTCATGTAATCTGGATCTTGTGATCGCGCAGAACTCCACTATCAGGTCGCTCTTTCTCGAAGGTCCTGCGGGACGACTTGAAGCGCTGCTGAACGCGGGCGCCGAAACGCCGACACACGCTGCGATAGTTTGTCATCCCCATCCGCTGTTCGGTGGAACCCTGCATAACAAAGTTGTTTTTCACACGATGAAAGCGCTGAACAGTTTTGGTTTTCCGGTTCTACGCTTCAACTTCCGCGGAGCCGGACTCAGCGAGGGCGAACACAACCAGGGGGTGGGCGAGGTCGAAGATGTTCAGACTGCCCTAGACTGGCTCGACACCGAGTTCCACCTGCCCTTGATTTTTGCGGGGTTTTCTTTTGGCGCGGCGGTAGGGTTGCGGGCGGCGTGTCCGGACGCGCGCGTGGAGGCTTTGATTGGCTTGGGCGTTCCAGCAATCCCCGTAGCCGCTGATACAGAACAGGCGCGCACCTACGCATTTGAATTCCTGCGCGATTGTGGCAAGCCGAAATTGTTTGTCAGCGGCGGGCGCGATCAGTTCGGCCCGCGCGCACAGTTGGAGGCTTTGATCGCGACGGCGGCTGAGCCGAAGAAGCTGGTTCTAATCGAAGGTGCAGACCATTTCTTCGAGGGACGCCTGCGTGAAATGCGGGAAACGATTGAAGGTTGGGTGCGTCAGAGTATCGTTGCGGAACGGTCTTTATAATCCTGCCAATGTCCGACAACGATCGCGATTCACAGTTTCGCCAGATGCGTGACACCGCGCGCAGGATTTTCGCGCATGCACTTGGTGAAGCGTCGATTGCCAGCGCATTTGGCCGGCATGTGCATTGCGAGCGTGGCGTGTTGCGACTCGGCGACGATCTTTATCACTTGGACTCATTTTCGCGCGTGCTGGTCATTTCGATCGGCAAGGCCGCCCATACGATGGTCGAGGCGCTGGCGCAGCATGTTGGCGAATCGAGGCTCGAAGGCATCGTTGCCAGTTCGATAGTGCCGTCTGAGCAAGTTCGCGGCTTTCGCTATTTTCATGGCGGGCATCCCACTCCTAGCTCTGAATCAATCCACGGCGCCAACGCTATCCTGAAAGCGCTGGATGCGCAGACGGCGGCATCCCTGGTTATTTTTATGATTAGCGGCGGTGGATCGTCGATCGTTGAGAGGCCAATCGACGACGAGATTTCTCTAGACGATCTCATTGCGACCTACCGTGCCCTTGTACTTTCTGGCGCACCGATCGCCGAAATCAATGCCATCCGCAAACATCTTTCGGCGGTAAAAGGCGGACGGCTGGCGCGCGCCGCATTTCCGGCCCAGCAGGTTTCGTTGCTGGTGTCCGATGTCCCCTTCGATACCCCGGATGCACTGGCTTCGGGCCCAACCATGCCGGACTCGACGAGTGCGGAAGATTGTTATCGCATCGCGGAAAAGCATGGTTTGCTGCCGCAATTTCCGCATTCCACACGTGAATTATTCGAGCGGAGAGCGTTGGAGGAGACGCCGAAGTCCGATGACCAGGCGTTTTATCGTTCGCGTTGGCGGACGATCCTCTCGAATCAGACTGCGGTCGAGCAGGCAAGCGCAGCCGCCGAGCGCGCCGGATTTGCCGTGTGCGTCGATAATTCTTGCGACGATTGGGATTATGAACGCGCGGCCGAACATCTCTTACGGCGTTTGCATGAGCTAAAACAAGAATCCACGCGTGTCTGCCTGATTTCCGGTGGAGAAGTCACGGTGAAAGTCACTAACGGCGGAGTTGGCGGCCGCAATCAGGAGTTTGCGCTGGCTTGTGCCGAGCGGATTGCTGGTGAGAACGTCACCGTGCTTAGCGCGGGAACCGATGGAATCGACGGCAACAGTCCCGCTGCAGGGGCGATCGTGGATGGCACTACGTTGACGCGTGCGCAAGCACTCGGACTGAACCACCAGATGTCTCTTGAAGACTTCGATGCCTATCCGTTTTTTAGAGCACTGGGCGATGAAATTGAAACTGGACCAACGGGAAATAATTTGCGCGACCTGAGGATACTGTTGGCTTACTGAGGCGAGCTATGCGGCTTCGCCTTTCACCTTTACTCCGGCCCACTTCTCGAGCAGAGTCAGCGTCGCTGCATAGTCGAGCTCCTGCTGGCCCTCTTCGGTTGCCAGATCGTAAATCTCTTCCACCGTTTCGAGTGCGGGCAACTTCACGCGGGCTTCCTTCGCAGCTTCGAGCGCCAGCCGAATGTCTTTGTGCATCAGGCGCAAGGGGAAGTTCGGGGTGAAGTCACGCTGCAGAACGAAGGGTGCCTTGTATTCAACAACGCCCGAGCGAACCATGGTGGCCTCGATTAGCGAAACCAGTTGCCGCGGGTCAATGCCGAGTTTGGTAGCGAGGGTGAGCGCTTCGGCGAAGCCCTCGAAGATCAGGGCGATCTGCAGATTCATTGCCAGCTTTGTGGCTTGGCCCTTGCCTGTTTCGCCCATCCGGAAAATCTTCTTGCCCATAGCCGCAAACAGAGGATTCAATCGCTCAATGATAGCTTCGTCGCCCCCGACCATAAAAATCAGCGTGCCGTTTGCCGCGCCGATCTTAGACCCAGTCATGGGAGCGTCCACGTAAGCTACCCCCTTTTCCCGCACGCGCTCGGCAAAATTCACGGTGGCAGAGGGGGAGATAGTGCTGGAATCTGCAATGATCATGCCCTCAGCCAACGACTGCTCCACACCGTCCGGGCCAAACAAAATTTTTTCAACCGCCGCCGTATCGGATAAGCACATCCAGATAACTTCAGCCCCTTGCGCCGCGGCGGCCGGATTAGGGGCGATTCCAGCACCTTCCACTATCTTCCCAGGAGTCCGGTTCCATACCATGACTTCGTGGCCAGCCTTGACCAAGTTTGTGGCCATGGCCTGCCCCATAATTCCCAAACCTAAGAAAGCGACGCGCATCTAGGACTTCTCCTGTTTGAAAGCACTTAGGGATTAGAAATGAGGCAAAGTATCAAGGTCAAGCAACTTCATGACGTATCGCGCATTCTTACTCACCTCTAATTTTTCGAGACAGGTTCACGTTTTGGGGTCGCGGGAGCGGTGGGGAACCGAACGAATTATCGGCCACCAGCATCGTGGTGAACTAGAATAAAACCAGTTGATGGAGAATCACCATCCAACCAGCAGAGCCTCTTAGATGATCAAGGCCACGCTTCGCAATCGGGCGTTACGCAAACGCGCCTCACAGTTCGGGCGGTTGGTGCGTCATTCCGCCGTTACCCGACTTTCTGGCGAGACCCACAAGCCGCGGCTTGCCTCCAACGGCGAGTTAGGGGTGACTTTCATCGGGCACTCCAGCTTCTTTGTGCAGATCGGCGGGCAAAGCGTGATGATCGACCCTAATTTCGCACGCTGGCTGTTTGTGCTGAAGCGCTTGCGGCGTCCTGGATTACGCGTCCGCGATTTGCCGGCAATCGATGTCGTGCTGGTTACGCACGCCCACTTTGATCACCTGCACCGGCCCTCGCTGCGGGCGATCGTGCAGAACAATTTGCATACGCGCGGAAGCGCCCCCGCGATTATCCTTCCCAGCCATGTGACCGATCTCGTCTCAGACTTGGGGTTCTCGGAGATTATCGAACTCGACTGGTGGGACACGTCGCGGCATGGCAGCGTTCAAGTGACCCATGTCCCGTCTCGGCACTGGGGAGCACGCATTCTGAAAGACTCACACCGGGGTTACGGCGGGTACGTGGTGAAGGCTGGCAAGCATTCGGTTTATCACGCAGGCGACACGGCGTATTTCGCGGGTTTCCGGGAAATTGGCCGGCGGCTGGCGCCGGAATTAGCATTGCTTCCCATTGGAGCTTATAATCCGCCAACGTTCCGCAACGTGCACACCAATCCCGCCGATGCTACCCGGGCCTTTCTCGATCTGAAATCCCGCTGGATGGTTCCTATGCATTACGGAACCTTTCGGCTTTCGCATGAGCCTGTCGATGAACCCCTACAGTTGCTGGAACAGGAAGCCCACTCGGCTGGGATCGAAGATCGCGTGGTTGTACTCGAAGAGGGCATCACCAGGTTCTTCTGACCAGGCCCAAAGGGATGGGGCGCCAACCGACCCGGAGACTTATCCTTTAACATTCCTTTTACAAGTCAGCGGAGTCTTTTGGGTGTAGACTTCGTTCCCCACAGATTTCCGCTTCAGGAGGACATCATGGCAGTCCAGGCGATTCCCAAGGGTTACCACACACTCACACCCTACATGACGGTGCGTGACGCGGCTCGCGCCATTGAGTTCTACAAGCAGGCATTTGGAGCAGAAGAGAAAGGCGTGATGAAGGGTCCAGACGGCAAGGTCATGCATGCCGAGTTGCGCATCGGCGATTCGCTCTTCATGCTGGCCGACGAATACCCCGAGTTCGGATCCTTGTCGCCACAATCCACCGGTGGCAGCGGGATGGGGCTGCATATCTACGTAGAGGATGTGGATTCCTCCTTCGATCGTGCTATCAAGGCTGGAGGGAAGGTGGAGATGCCGGTCAGCGACATGTTTTGGGGCGACCGTTACGGCAAGCTGGTAGATCCTTTTGGTCACAAGTGGTCGATTGCGACTCACAAGCAAGATCTGTCGGCGGAAGATATAGAACAGGCGCAGAGTGAGTTCATGAAGCACATGCCAAAGAGCGCGTGAGAAGTCGCTGTTGGGGGATGTGTTTAACTTTGGTTTTCGATGGGCGCGATCATTTCGCGCCCATTTTCCTTCCCGCTTTGTTACTCCCCTAGTACCTCCGTAATGGCCGCAGAACGGCTATTACACAAGTATTACAGTGACCGTTCCCGTCTCTTGATACGTTAGATAAAGCGGTAACGAATTCAAGACCAGCCGAAAATGGGGACCCTCGTGGAAATGCAATTGGAAAGCCTGGAAAAACGACAAGCTGCGAATGGCGAAATCAATTGGGTGACAGCGGTGTTTATGGGACTGTTTCACGCAGGAGCCGTGGCTGCTCTGTTTTTCTTCACTTGGAAGGCATTGTTCGTCGCGATGTTCCTGTGGTGGGTTTCGGGCAGCTTGGGCATTGGCATGGCTTACCACCGCCTGCTCACGCACCGCGGATACAAAACTCCGAAATGGGTCGAGTATTTCCTGACGGTTTGCGCCACACTCGCCCTTGAGGGCGGTCCGATTTTCTGGGTGGCTACGCACCGCATTCATCATCAGTATTCCGATCAGGATGGCGATCCACATTCGCCCGTCGACGGGAAATGGTGGGCGCACATGGGCTGGATTCTGATGGGCAAGTCGATGCACCATGACACCACCACGCTGGCCCGCTACGTTCCCGATCTGGCGAAAGACAAATTCCACGTTTGGATTACGAAGTATCATTACGTCCCTATGATCGTGCTGGGCGTGATTCTGCTTGCTATCGGTGGACTGCCATTTCTGATGTGGGGAATCTTCATGCGCACGGTGGTGGGCCTGCACGCTACCTGGCTGGTGAATTCTGCGACGCACTCCTGGGGTGCACGCCGTTTTACCACCCGCGATCTTTCGACTAACAGCTGGTGGGTCGCGCTGCTGACGTTCGGCGAAGGCTGGCACAACAACCACCACGCGCATCCCACCGCTGCGCAGCACGGCTTCACCTGGTACGAAGTCGACATGAACTGGTACGGCATCTGGGCGCTGAAGCAACTCGGGTTGGCCTGGGATATCAAGCGCGTGAAGCTGGCGGATTTGGAAAAAGGGCTAGTGGCTACGCCTAATGGACAACTGATTACGACCGCTCTGGCCGAGGGGGCAGCCGCGGGCGATTAGGGTCAACGTCAGCACACAGAGATTCAACCCCGATCCTCGCGATCGGGGTTTTTTGCGTTGTGCAGTAAAGTCTTTAACACAGCGGGCACAGAGGAACACAGGGTAAATGGAATCGGCTGAGGTTTACGCTACTGTGTTCCTCTGCGTCCCCTCTGTATTAAAGCTCTTGTTTCTTAACCAGTGCCACGCAGGGCGCTGTAAAATCACCCTGTCGCCATGCGCATCACGAGCCGTCGCGGAACCATCGTCTTCTTTGTTTGCCTGGGCATTGGCCTGGTCTCGCTGGCCGTCGCTCTCAACGTAGGATGGATCATCCTCAACTGGCGCGAGGGAGTGCTCCTGTTCTTCGGCGTAATCTTTTTTGCGCTGATCATCGCCGGCATGATCGTGAACACAAGCTTCCTGGTGCGCGAACTACGCCGCAGCGAGCAGCACGATAGCTTCATCAACGCCGTCACTCACGAGCTGAAAACTCCCGTCGCTTCCATTCGCCTGCACTTGGAAACCTTGCAGCGCCGCGACTTGCCGGAACAGCAGAAGCAGGAGTTTTACCGCTTGATGCTCAGCGACACCGACCGCCTGACAGAAACCGTAGAGCAGGTGCTACGCGCGGGGCGGGCCGGAGACAAGAAGGCGGGCCGGGAAAAATCCGTGCCGGTCGATTTTCCGCAGGTGGTCCGCGAATGCATGGACGCCGCCAGAACTCGCCATCATCTGTCCCCGGAATCGCTCAGCTATGAAGAGGTGTCGAGTAATGGCGCAGGGATGCGTGTTCTCGGCAACGCAGAGGATCTTCGCACCGCGGTTTTTAATATTCTCGACAATGCCATCAAGTATTCCGGCGACGACGTGCAGGTGCAGGTTAGCCTGAATCTGCCCGACGAGAAGCGCATTACGCTGGTCGTCCACGACCGTGGCATCGGCATTCCTGCTGATGATATGAAGAGCATCTTCAAGCGCTTTTACCGCGTGAGTCATCGCTCGCTGGCGCACGTGAAGGGAACCGGGCTGGGACTTTTCATTGTGAAATCGATCGCCCACAAACATGGCGGCAAAGTTTTTGCCGAAAGCGAGGGCGAAGGCAAGGGAACGACCATCACCATGGAACTGCCGAGGTCGATGGCATGAGCCGCGTGCTCGTGGTGGAAGATGAGGCCCATCTCGCGCAGGGATTACGCTTCAACCTGCAGGCGGAGGGTTACTCAGCCGAGGTTGTCGGTGACGGCGAATCTGCCACCGAGCGTCTGCTCGAGAAAAAGGAGAACTTCGACGCCATCGTGCTCGACATAATGCTACCCGGAAAAGACGGATTCAGTGTGGTCTCGGAATTGCGCGCGGCTCGGAATTACGTGCCTGTATTGATGTTGACGGCTCGGGGCAGTCCCGAAGATGTGCTGAAGGGTTTTGCGGCAGGAGCGGACGACTATTTGCCCAAGCCGTTCGATCTTTCGATTCTGCTGGCTCGCCTGCAGGGGTTATTGCGGCGCAGCCAGTGGATGCGTACTCCGCATGCGCAGGGAAAAGCAGACGTAGTTTCGGATTCCTCTCAGCCCGCATCCGATCCGCGCAACGTCGGAGATTTCGGGACGTTCTCGTTCAGCGGCAAGACCATTGATTTCGGAACGCTGGAGTTGCGAGCCGGGAGCGATGTCATTCACCTGACGCTGATGGAGTCGGAACTGCTTCGTCATCTGGTTCGCAACGACGGCCGCGTTGTTTCGCGCAAGCAAATTCTCGAAGAAGTCTGGGGACTGCATGAAGACACCGATACGCGCGCCATCGACAACTTCATGGTGCGATTGCGCCGCTACATCGAAGACGATCCTGCTGAACCTCGTCACTTGTTGACCGTGCGCGGGGTTGGATACCGGTTCCTGGCGAATCCAGAGAAGAAATGAGAAGTAGGAACTGGAAGCCTGAGGTCGCGAACGAAACTTTGCGCAAGTGCAAATCCCGTAGAGGGAAAATAAACGTGTGCGGGCTGAGGTGCTACGCTCGGCAGAGTTCCGCGACCAGCGTCTCCCGTCGCGCCAGCGCCAGACGATCAACGCGGTTGAGAATGATTGCGTAGGCCGAAAGCGAGATCATCGCGAGTATCAGCAAGATGCCGCTGGCAATCCAGACCTTGCCGTAAAGCCGCGCGATCCAGAAAGCTGTAACTCCTACGCCCACGACA
>Ga0307478_10004042_pt1 | contig 10591 bp, 8 predicted proteins | sample atmos_gasesECM4C_2_FD_203713 | JGI IMG/M metagenome (GOLD analysis project Ga0307478, IMG submission 203713) | Hardwood forest soil microbial communities from Morgan-Monroe State Forest, Indiana, United States - atmos_gasesECM4C_05 | ecosystem: Environmental > Terrestrial > Soil > Temperate...
GATGGCGCCCCAAACTACGCGCCCGAGGCCTGCGAGCGCCAGAAACGGGGTCATGCAGAAGTGGCACGAGATGGCCAGCCAATAGAGCGCTGGCATCTTACTGCGTCGCGGCCTCCACCACGCGCCGTCCCTGAGCCCCTGCCGCAACCACGATCCGCTGAACCCAGCGGTCACCAGAAAATGGGCGCCGGCCAATTCGAGACTGACAGCTTTTGTGTTGCCCCATCCAAATCTGCAGATCGCTCAAGGGGATATCCAGCGGCTGTCTGAGGTCGATTGTTACCCACCGGAGCTAAGGCCAGGTCGCCGTCATCAGGTAGTTGACCCGTGTATCCGCCGATGCTCGCCAAGCCCCGCTCAGTGGATCGAGCGTGAGACCGAAGGGTCCTTCCGTGACCAGCCCGGGGCTCGACAATATGTCGCCCAGTTCTCCCGGGGTCAGGAACTTGCGCCAGTCGTGAGCGCCGGCCGGAATCCAGCGCAGCACATATTCCGCCGCGATCTTCGCCAGAGCCAGAGAGCGCAGGGTGCGGTTGAGCGTGGCCACGATCATCAGACCGTTTGGGGCCAGCAGGCGCGCGCAGTCCGCCGCGAAGGCTCGCGGATCGGTCACGTGCTCGATGATCTCCAGCGCGAGCACCACATCGAACGGCGGTTCGTCGCCTAGCGCCTCGGCGGTGGTCTCACGGTAGTTGATGGCGAGGTCCAGGCCCCGGGCATGAGCGGCGGCGACGGCCACGCTCTCGGCGCCCGCGTCGATGCCCGTCACTTCGAATCCGAGGCGGGTCATGGGCTCCGCCACCAGGCCGCCGCCACAGCCGATGTCGATCAGCCGCAAGCCCGAAAACGGCGTCCGGGTCCGTCCATCGCGGCCGAAGTGCTCAAGGCACTGCTCGCGGATGAAGGCCAGGCGCGCCGGATTGAGCCGGTGCAGCGGCGCAAACTTGCCGCCCGGGTCCCACCATTGGTCGGCGATGGCCGTGAAGCGGGCGACGTTGTCGGTATCGATGCTCGAGGGCGCACCCATCGTTTCAGCTTCTAGCCCTTCGAGCTGTCCTTGTCCCGATGGGGAGGCGCCGCTAGAACCCGCCGTTCGCGCGCGGAGGGCGCCACGTTAAGTGTCTCGTCTGGTGATGAAATTCGGCGGCACCTCGGTGGCCGATCTGGAGCGCATTCGCCGCGTGGCCGGACTGGTCGCGGCCGAGGCTCGCGCCGGCCGCGGCGTGGCCGTCGTGGTCTCGGCCATGGCTGGCAAGACCAATGAACTGGTGGCCTGGACCGATGGGGCGGGAAGCGCCGACCCGATGCTTGGCGCCGATGATGACGAATACGACACGGTGGTGGCCTCCGGCGAGCAGGTGACCGCCGGGCTTCTGGCCATGACCCTACGCAACTTGGGCGTGCCGGCCCGATCCTGGCTTGGTTGGCAGGTGCCGATCATCACCGACGACTCTCACGGCCGCGCCCGGATAGAGGAGATTCCGGACGCCAACCTGGGCGCGGCGCTGGACGCCGGCGAGGTGGCGATCATCGCGGGATTTCAGGGCGTGACGCGCGCCGGGCGCCTATCGACGCTCGGCCGTGGCGGCTCGGACACCACGGCGGTGGCGATCGCCGCCGCCATCGGCGCGGCCGGCTGCGACATCTACACCGACGTCGACGGGGTCTACACCACCGATCCGCGCATCGAGGCCAAGGCCCGGCGGCTCAGCCGGATCTCTTATGAGGAAATGCTGGAGATGGCCTCGCTGGGAGCCCGCGTGCTGCACACCCGCTCGGTCGAGATGGCCATGGCTCACGGCGTGCTGGTGCGGGTGCTGTCGAGTTTCATCGAACCGGGCGGCTCGGCCGGCCAGGGCACCGTCGTGTGCGACGAGGAGGATATCGTGGAGAAACGTATCGTGAGCGGCGTGGCCTTTAGCCGCGACGAGGCCAAGATCAGCCTGTTCGGCCTGCCCGATCACCCGGGCGTTTCCTCGGAAATCTTCGGCCGCCTGGCCGACGCCAACGTCAATGTCGATATGATCGTCCAGAGCCACGCCCGCCACGCCGGCGCGGCCAACATGGAATTTACTGTGGGCAAGCGCGACGCCGCACGCGCCCTGGAGATCGTCCGCGCCGCCCAGGACGCCATCGGCTTCGAGGACGTGGCCGTGGACGAGGACGTGGCCAAGGTGTCGGTGATCGGCGTCGGCATGCGCAGTCACGCCGGGGTCGCCAAGACCATGTTCGGCGCCTTGGCCGAAAAGGGCGTCAACATCCAGGTGATCTCGACCTCGGAGATCAAGATCAGCGTGCTTATTGACGCCGCCTACACCGAACTGGCGGTGCGCGCCTTGCATGCAGCCTATGGGCTGGATCGAATCTGAGGCCTAGCCCCTGAAAGTCTGAGGGCGCTGAACGCCGCGGCTGTCAGCGCGAAGGCGGCGGCCAAGCTGAGCGCGCCCACCTCGCCCCGGTCGCCGAACATTTCCAGGGTGATCGCCGTCAGCACCGCGCCAAGGGTCTGGCCGGTCAGCCTGGCCGCGCCCAGCATGCCGCCGGCCGCGCCCGCCCGCTCCCTGGGCGCGGCTGTCAGCATCATGCGATTGTTCGGCGCCTGGAAGAAGCCGAAGCCCAGGCCGCACAAAGCCATGCGCCAGCCGATGTCAAAGTCTGGCGCATCGGCCTTCAGCACCGCCAGGGCGATCAGGCCCAACGCCAAGGCCACCAGCCCCATGGCGCATAGCAGAGCCGACGACATCCGATCGGCCAGCCGCCCAGCCAGAGGCGCGGCGATCGCCACCGCCACCGGCCAAGGTGTGAGCAGCAGTCCCGTCGCCACCTGGGTGCGGTGAAGAGTGTTCTCGAAATGAAACGGCAGGGAGACGAAGGCCAGCATCTGGGCGGCGAACGATCCGACCGAGGTCAGAACCGCCAAGGTGAAGGCGCGTTCGCGAAGCAGATCGAGCGGCAGCAGGGGCCTGGGCCTGCCCCACTCGCGCCAGGCCAGCATCGCCCCCGCCGCGGCCCCGCCCACCAGCTCCAGGGCGCCGCCAAGCTTGGCGGCGGTGCGCGTGACCGTGTCGATGCCGCCGATCAGCAAGCCGAAGGTCAGGGCGTTCAGGGCCGCGCTCACCCAGTCGAACGGCCGCTCCGAGAGCGGATTGGCCGGCAGGACCCGGCTAGCGAGAATGAGGGCGCCCAGACCGACGGGGATGTTGACGGCGAACAGCCATGGCCAAGGCCCGAGCGCCAGAATGCCGGACGCCACGCTCGGCGCGATCGCCGCCGTGATTGAAACGACCATGGCGTTGAGGCCGATCCCGCGTCCCAGAAGCCGCTCCGGAAAGATGAAGCGCACCAGGGCGCCGTTGACGCTCATAACCCCGGCGGCGCCGAAGCCCTGCAAAGTCCTGGCCAGGGTGAGCGCCGGCAGCGAGCGCGATAGCGCGCAGGCCACCGACGCCACGGTGAACACCGTCAGGCCGACGAGGTAGACGCGGCGGAAACCGACGATCTCGCCCAAGGACGCCAGCGGCAGCAGGCTGATCACGATCGCCAATTGGTAGGCGTTGACAATCCACACCGACTCGGCGGGCTTGGCCCCGAATTGATGAGCGATCACCGGCAGGGCGACGTTGGCGATCGAGCTGTCGAGCACGCACATGCCGATGGCCAAGGCCACCGCGGCGATCGCCCACGCGCGGCGGGGCATGGCCAGCCCGTCTTCGTGGTGGCTCACGCCAGCCGGATTCAATCGCGATGCGGCCATGATTGCGCCTAGAGCAAACGGCGCCTACCTGCAAAGCCATCTGCCGGCTTCGGGAGCAGGGCGGCGTTGACTCACCCGTTCACGCGCTCGTTCCCGCGCCGCTTTTAAAAAGTCTGCTATAGGCGCCGGAAACGCGGGCTGGAGGCCGGCGGGAGGAAAGTCAGCTGATGGCCACGGCGACCACCGGCCTCGCTCTTCGTGGACCGCGCAGTCTGCTCCGGCAGATTCGCGAAGCGATGGCCGGGCCTGGCCCGGCTCAGGCCAAGCTCTCCATGGTCGTGCGCACCATCGCCGCCTCCATGGTGGCTGAAGTGTGCTCGATCTACCTGCGGCGCGCGTCGGGCGAGATGGAGCTGTTCGCCACCGAGGGTCTGGATCCGGGCGCGGTGCACGTCACCCGGCTAAAGCCCAGCGAGGGGCTGGTGGGCGAGATCATGCGCCTCGGCCGCCCGCTCAACCTGTCCGACGCCCCCAACCATCCGGCGTTCTCCTATCGGCCCGAGACGGGCGAGGATCCATTCCACGCCTTCCTTGGCGTGCCGTTGCTGCGCGGTGGCCGGGCCATCGGCGTGCTCGTTGTGCAGAACCGCACCAGCCGCATCTATGCCGAGGACGATGTCGAGGATCTGCAGATCATCGCCATGGTGCTGGCCGAAACGGTGGCCGCCGGCGACCTGCTGTCGCGGGACGAACTCAAGGACGTCGAGATATCGCCTCGTCGGCCGGAGCGACTCAAGGGCGCGCGCCTCGCCGACGGGTTGGCGTTCGGCGTCGCCGTCCTGCACGAGGCGCCGATGGCGCCCGGGCGTTTGCTGTCGGACGACAGCGCGGCGGAAGAAGCGCGCCTGGCTGGCGCCATCGCCAGCCTCCAGGGCCAGATCGACGCCATGCTCGTGGGCCACGAGGGTATTCTGGGCGCCTCCTACGACGTGCTCGAGACCTATCGGATGCTGGCGCACAGCCGCAGCTGGAATCATTCGCTTCAGGACGCGGTCCACTCGGGCCTCACCGCGGAGGCGGCGGTGGAACGGGTCCGATCGGAACATCGGGCGGGCCTGGGCCAGGCGCGCGACCCCTATCTGCGCGAGCGCGTCCACGACCTCGAGGATCTCAACGACCGGCTCTTGCGCCACCTCGCCGGCGACGGCGGCAAGACCCGCATCCTGCCCGAGAACGCCATCCTGATCGCCCGCAACCTCGGGCCGGCGGAGCTGCTGGAATACGACCGGGCCAAGCTGCGCGGCCTGCTGCTGGAAGACGGCTCACCGGCAAGCCACGCCGCCATCGTCGCCCGCGCGCTGGATATCCCCTGCGTCGGCCGCATCGCCGGTCTGCGCGATCGGGTGAGCGAGGGCGATCCAGTGATCGTCGATGCCGAGACCGGCGAAGCCTACCTCCGGCCCCGACCGGACGTGGTCAAGGCGATCCGCGCGCGCATGGGGGTACGGGCCGAGCGTCGCGCCGAGTTCGCTCGCCTGCGCGACACGCCCGCCTTCACCCGCGACGGGGTCAAGGTCGAGCTGCTGATGAACGCCGGCCTGGCGGTGGATCTGGATCTTCTGGCCGAGGCGGGGGCGGAGGGCATCGGCCTGTTCCGCACCGAGTTCCAATTCATGGTGTCAGAGGACTTGCCGCGCTTTTCCGCCCAAGCCGATCTCTACGCCCGTGTGCTCGACGCCGCCGGCGACCTGCCGGTAACCTTCCGAACACTGGACCTCGGCGGCGACAAGGTGCTGCCGTACCTGGAGGCTGAGCGCGAGGACAACCCCGCTCTCGGCTGGCGGGCCATACGGATGGGCCTGGATCGCCCGGCCCTGTTACGGATGCAACTGCGCGCGCTGATCGCCGCAACGGCCGGCCGGCCGTTGCGGGTGATGTTCCCGCTGGTCGCCAGCGTGGAAGAATTCCGGGCGGCCCGGGCCCTGGTGGATCACGAGTCCGCGTGGGCCCAGCGACGCGGCCGGCCCGCCCCCTCGCGCCTGAGCGTGGGCGCTATGATCGAGGCCCCCTCGCTCTTGTGGCACCTCGACGCGCTCTTGCCTCTCACCGATTTCGTCTCGGTGGGCACCAATGACCTGTTGCAATATCTGTTCGCCGCTGACCGGGGAAACCCGCGGATGGCGGAACGATACGATCCGCTGTCGCCGCCGGCGCTGCGCGCGCTCAAGGCTATCGAGGAGAACTGCGCCCGGACCGGCACGCCGGTCTCGGTTTGCGGCGAGATGGCCGGAAGGCCGATGGAAGCCTTCGCCCTGGTCGCCCTCGGCTTCGAACGTCTCAGCATGCCGCCGTCCGGTATCGGCCCGGTCAAGCAGATGGTCCTGACCTGCGATCGCGGCGCGGCCATGCGCGGCGTGGAAAGCCTGCTGGCCAGCTCGGCCGGCTCGGTGCGCGCCGAGATCGAAGCCTTGGCTCGCAAGCTCCATGTCGAGGTGTGACCATAGGGCGCGTTGAACAGGGTCCCGGGCTCTGGTAGGCCGGGCCAGTCGGGGATTTGTAACGCCGTGAGTCCTGTTTCGCCTTCAACTGACGCACGGCCTGGGCCCGACGCCCACCACGACGATCTGGCGGCGTTGCGGCCGGCGAAACTCGTCCTGTCCACGGATGTGCATATCGGTCAGGCCCTGCGCCAGGCCCGCGAAACTCTGGACCTGGGTGTGGACGACATCGCCCAGGCCACCCACGTTCGTTCAACCTTCATCGATGCGCTGGAGAGGCTCGATCTCGCGCCGTTGCCCGCCGGGCCGTTCGCGGTCGGCTATGTCAAGGCCTACGCGCGCGCCCTCGGCCTCGAGCCCGACGCTGTTGTGGCGCGTTTCAAGAAAGAAGCGCCAGTCGAGGACACGGGGCTTGCCGACCCATTCGGCGCCCAATTTAGGCGCGGCGCCCGGTTCAGTGGTCTGGCGGCGGCCGCTTTGGCCGTGGTCGCGGGCCTGGCGGGCTGGAACCTCGTCGTCAGGGCGAAATCGCCGCCCCCCCGGGCCGTTTCTTCAGCGCCCCCTGTGGCGGTTCATGTGCCGACCGATGCCGGACCGGCGGTACTGGGCGCCCCCCTGCCAGCGCCTCCTGAAGCGTCCACGCCGCCACCCTACGAGACGCCGGGACTGGCCGCGGCCACCGCTGCGAAGGGGCCTGACGCCGCCGCCGCCGTCACCGCCCAGATCGCTGAGGAAGCGGCCAAGGACCGGCCCACAAACCCGGTCGCGGCCGGCGCCCAATTCTCCCCCCATGGCGCCGTCTTCGGCGCGCCTCGAACCGAACCTGGAGTGGTCCTCCAGGCTGTCCGGCCCATGTCCCTGGTGGTGCGGGGGGCCAGCGGAGCGGTCTATTTCGCCCGCCAGCTGGCCCCGGGAGAGGCCTGGCGCGCGCCGAACGTGGCCGGCCTCACACTCGATGTCGACGTTCCCGCGGCGGCGGAAGTCTATGTCCAAGGCCGTGCGGTCGGTGTGCTTTCACAGCCCCAGACCGCACTGGCGTCTTTGACCGCGCCCAAGCCGCCAACCCCGTGACCCTTGACACGTTGCACTTGGGATAAAGGCGCATCGCCTCTATCTTAGGTGACGTCATGACAGGTCAAGACCACACGCTGGTGCGCCCGTGGCGCCATATCGAGCGGCGAAAGTCGCGCAAGATTCATGTCGGGCCCGTACCCATCGGCGGGGACGCGCCCATTGCCGTGCAGTCGATGACCAACACCGTCACCGGCGACGCCGCGGCCACCATCGACCAGATACGTCAGCTGGAGGAGGCTGGCGCCGACATCGTCCGGGTCTCCTGTCCTGACCAGGAGGCTACCGCCGCCCTCAAGGCCATCGTCAAGGCGTCGAATGTGCCGATCGTGGCCGATATCCACTTCCACTACAAACGTGGCATCGAGGCCGCCGAGGCCGGCGCGGCGTGTCTGCGCATCAATCCCGGCAACATTGGTTCACCTCAGCGGGTGCGCGATGTGATCCAGGCGGCGCGCGATCATGGCTGCTCCATGCGCATCGGCGTTAACGCCGGCTCGCTTGAGCGCGAACTGCTGGAACGGTATGGCGAGCCCTGCCCGCAGGCGATGGTCGAGAGCGCCCTCAACCATGCCAAGATCCTCCAGGATCACGACTTCCACGAGTTCAAGATAAGCGTGAAGGCCTCCGACGTGTTCATGACCGTGGCCGCCTACCAGATGCTGGGTGATGCGGTGGACTGCCCGCTGCATCTGGGCGTTACCGAGGCCGGGGCCTTGCGCTCCGGCACCATTAAATCCTCAATCGGCATTGGTTCCCTACTATGGGCCGGCATCGGCGACACGATCCGCGTTTCCCTGGCCGCCGACCCGGTGGAGGAGATCAAGGTCGGGTTCGATATCCTCAAGTCCCTCGGCCTGCGGCACCGGGGCGTGAATATCATCGCCTGCCCGTCGTGCGCCCGTCAGGGGTTCAACGTCATTGAGACGGTCGGCAAGCTCGAGGAGCGGTTGGCGCACATCTCCGCCCCGATGAGCCTCTCGATCATTGGCTGCGTGGTCAATGGACCCGGAGAGGCCCTGATGACCGACCTCGGCTTCACCGGCGGCGGCAAGGGCGCCGGCATGGTCTATGTGGCCGGCAAGCAGGACCACAAGATCGACAACGACCAGATGGTCGACCACATCGTCGGGCTGGTCGAGGCCAGGGCCGCGGAGATCATCGCCGCCGAAGAGGCCAGCGTGCTCGAGGCTGCCGAGTAACGTCTTGCGCGCCGGCTGAGCGGCTGATTAGGTCGTTTCGAACAAGCCTGACGAAGGGAGATTCCGATGTCGGTCGATGGCGCGTGGAAGACCACCATCAATTCGCCCATGGGCGTACAGGAGGGCGAGCTGGACATCGCCAGCAGCGGCGACGCCTTCACCGGCAAGATGAAGGGCCGCATGGGTGAGCAGGACATCTCCGGCAAGGTCGATGGCGACACATTAACGTGGTCCGCGTCCATCACCTCGCCGTTCCCCATGACCCTGGAGTTCACCGTCACCGTGAGCGGCGACACCATGAACGGCAGTGTCAAGGCGGGCGCATTTGGCTCTTCGCCGCTGACCGGCGTGCGGGCCTGAGCCGACTGACGGGGGTGACAACCCTCGTCACCGCCTGGAACGAGGCCAAGCGGCGGCTGCAGGCCGCCGGGGTGGACAGCCCGGTAATCGACGCGCGCCTGCTGGTGGAGGCCGCAGCCGGCGCCACCCGCACCGACATTATCGCTGAACCCAGACGCGCCCTGTCGGCCGATCAGATGGCCGCGCTCGAGGGCTATCTGGTGCGGCGCGAACGTCGCGAGCCGGTCAGCCATATCCTGGGCGCCAAGGGCTTCTGGAAGATCATGCTGCGGGTGAGCCCGGCGGTGCTCACCCCGAGGCCCGACACCGAGACCATCCTCGACGTGGTGCTGCCGTTGTTCGCCGAGCACGAGGCCTTCAACGCGCTCGATCTCGGGGTCGGCTCCGGCGCCGTATTGCTGGCGATCCTAGCCGAGCGGCCGGCCGCTCGCGGGCTGGGGGTGGACGTGTCGGAAGAGGCCATCGCCGTGGCCCGGGAGAACGCAGCGAATCTGGGCCTGGCGGCGCGCGCCGCCTTGATGCGCGGGGATTGGACCGCCGGCCTCGACGACGATCAGTTCGATCTGGTGGTCTCGAACCCGCCCTATATCCCCACCGAGGAGATCGCCACCCTGGCCCCAGAAGTGCGCGATCATGAACCACGACTGGCGCTCGACGGAGGTCCGGACGGCCTAAGCGCCTATCGCGAACTCGCCCCCCAGATCCTGCGTGTCCTGGTCCCCGGCGGGCGCTTCGCGGTGGAGATTGGCCCGGATCAGGCGGGCGCGGTCGAAGCCCTGTTCCGCGACGCCGGGGCCGAGGCGCTGAGCGTGACCAAGGACCTGGCCAACCGCCAACGCGTGGTCGGCGGGCGCAAGAAAGGGCTTGGATAAACCCACCCGACACGCTAGATCAGCCCGGTCTTCTCCCAATTCGCTGGAGCTTGGGGCCCGAGGCGCGCAGTACGCAACGCGCCAACCTCTTCCGCCGGCGTGGCCGACGCTATCCGTCATAAGGGCGCGTTTCGCACGCCGATTGGGGACGACGGGAACCAAGCGCTTTTGGCAGACTTACGGCGTTTGGCCCCTGAATGACGAAAGACCCGCGTGCAGGGCCCTGCCGCTGCGGCTCCCGCAACAGGTCGGAACAAAGATGAGAGATTTCAAAGGCATAAAGCGCCAGCGCAACCGCAACCGCAATGGCGGCGGCGGGGGGGGTGGCGGCAAGCCTCAGCATAATGCCAACCGCGCCTTCGACTCCAACGGGCCGGATGGGGTCAAGGTGCGCGGCGCCGCCCAGCACGTCTATGAGAAATACCAGCAGCTGGCCCGCGACGCCCACACCGCCGGCGACCGGGTCACGGCCGAGAACCACCTGCAGCACGCCGAACACTATTTTCGGGTCATGCGCGCGATGCAGCCTCAGCGACCCCTGTCCGACATCGTCGGCCGCGACCAGTTCGTCTCCGGCTATGACATCGATTTTGAAGACGAGAGCGGTCAGGCCGAGGGGTCCGAGGCCGACGGCGAGATTGGCTCCCAGGGCGAAGGCGAGCGCACCGACCAGCGGGACGACCGCGGTTATCGCGACGGGCGTTCGCGCGACGAATGGCGGGGCGATGACCGCTTCGACCGAAACCAGAACGACCGGGGCCAAGACGACCGGGGCCAGAACGACCGGAACCAGAACGACCGGAATCAAAACGACCGCAGTCAGGGCGACCGGAGCCAGAATGACCGCAGTCAGGGCGATCGGAGTCAAAACGACCGAGGTCAGGGCGACAGGGA
>Ga0307478_10004044_pt1 | contig 10583 bp, 10 predicted proteins | sample atmos_gasesECM4C_2_FD_203713 | JGI IMG/M metagenome (GOLD analysis project Ga0307478, IMG submission 203713) | Hardwood forest soil microbial communities from Morgan-Monroe State Forest, Indiana, United States - atmos_gasesECM4C_05 | ecosystem: Environmental > Terrestrial > Soil > Temperate...
GATTGCCACTGCCGCGACCGTCGTCTGGTCACTTCTCGACCGCAGCCGGGAGAATTACGCTGAGCTGCATAAGTGGTTTCGGCTTTTCCTTCGCTTCGCGCTTGCCGGACAGATGATTTTCTACGGTATTTCGAAAGTCCTCCCGGTACAGATGGCGTTTCCCTCATTGACTAGGCTGCTGCAGCCTGTCGGCACGCTCTCTCCCATGGGGGTTCTCTGGACCTCCATGGGCTCGTCCCCAGCTTATGAAATCTTCACCGGCTGCGCCGAACTCACAGGCGGATTGCTGCTGATCGTCCCTCGCACGGCCACCTTCGGCGCCCTGATCAGCCTCGCCGCCATGATCCAGGTATTTACGCTGAACATGACGTACGATGTGCCGGCAAAGCTGCTTGCCTTCCACACCATGCTGCTCGCCTGCTTTCTCCTGGCCCCCGACGTTCCACGCCTGGTCAGATTCCTGTTGCTGCGCCGGACCACATCGCTTTCCGCGGAAGCGCAACTCTTCCGTAGTGTCCGGGCCAACCGGATCGCACTTGCCGCGCAAATCATATTTGGTCTGTGGCTCGTAGGCTTGTACTGCCACTACGCCTGGGGTATCTGGAGTACCCGGGGCGGGGGCAGACCGCTCCCGCCGCTCTATGGCATCTGGGAGGTGGAGCAGATGTCGATCGACGAACAACCACGCCCGCCGCTGCTCACCGACTCCACCCGTTGGCAGCGCGCCATCTTCGATTACCCCGACCGGATGGTCGTTCAGAGCACGGACGACTCGTTCGTTCCTTATGACGCCTCCGTCAATCTCCCGGAGAGAACTCTCGCCCTCACGAAGAGCGACGACAAGAACTCGACGGCGAGCTTCACTTTCCAGCGGCCTACCGGGGATCAGCTCATCCTGGATGGCCGGATGGACAATCATCAGGTTCATATGGAGCTTCAGTTGACCGACCGGAATTCGTTTCTGCTGGTCTCAAGAGGTTTCCACTGGATCAACGAGGCCCCCCTTGGAGCAAAGCCCAGTCGGTATGCGCTCTCTCACCATGATCGCGCCCAGCCCTGATGTGCCTCAATAGAGCACGATTGCCAGCACGCGTGGACGCCTCGGGTAAGCTGAATTCTCTGCTCGATCAGGATCGATCGCTGTGGGACCAAAAGCTGATCAGCGAGGCCTATAACTGCTGGAACTCTCGGCGGAAGGCGCGGAGTTGACCGAATACCACGTGGAGGCTCGGATTGCGGCGGGTACACGCGACCGCGCCAACGATGCACGCAACCAACTGGCAAGAGATCGTCTCGCTGTACGACACACTGATGACGATCCGGCGAACTCCGATTGTGGCGCTAAATCGAGCAATTGCCGTAGGGGAGGGCCCCCTCGGTCGCCTTTGATGGTAGGTCAGTATGACTGGATTCATCCTCAGCGAAACAGCTCAAGTTGCCGCCTAAGTCGCTGTTACGATCACAGAACAAGCTTCACCTTCCAGCGCTTTGTGGCGTTCGGACTGGGTGATTTTCGACTATAACGGATTTGCTAAGGAAATCTTAATACAACCTTCAACTGGAAATCACCCAGAGAGAGTCCTTGGGTAGTGTCCTAATTTGGCTCGTGGCTCTAATCGGCATCGTTATAGAAGTTGCACAACCCCCACTGTTTTGTCTCGACAACCCAAATTTCACAGATATGGGTAATATGGGTTTGGGCTTGCCCCGCTACGCTGTCCAAATAGTCAATTTCTCCGTAAAAGTAGAACGACTTCCCCTCTGCGAAGCTCTTTTCCATCTCTGCCCGTGGAATGGTTGTAGGAAGATCCACAACAGAGGTTCACAATGTGCTGTGAAACTGCGAGGATTGTTACAATTTGGAGCCTCATGCCATCGCAGTGATAGTTAATGGCATATTTCCAGCCCGCTTTCAGACGGAGGTCTCGAATGAACGCCCAGCTTCAGATGATCCCACAGCTTCAGACCGAACCGATCCAGCCCCAGCAGAACATTCCAAGGTGGAACCTGGCCCTGCGGATTGCCTTTCGATTCTGGATGATATATTTGGGGCTGTATTGTCTTGCCACGCAAATCATCACCGCGGGAACCGACATTCCCGATCCGGCCACTCTCTGGCCGCTGCGCCCCGTAATCTTCTGGACCGCCGCCCATATTTTCCACGTGAATGTGCCCCTGTCCTTCGGAGGCAACAGCGGCGGCGCCGACTGCATGTTCGGTTGGGTCATGACCTTCTGCCTGCTCGTGATTGCCACTGCCGCGACCGTCGTCTGGTCACTTCTCGACCGCAGCCGGGAGAATTACGCTGAGCTGCATAAGTGGTTTCGGCTTTTCCTTCGCTTCGCGCTTGCCGGACAGATGATTTTCTACGGTTTTGCGAAAGTCATCCCGCAGCAGATGCCGTATCCCTCATTGACCAGGCTGCTGCAGCCTTTCGGCACGTTCTCTCCCTACGGGGTTCTCGTGAACTCCATCGGCTCGGCCCCGGCTTATGAAATCTTCGCCGGCTGCGCCCAAGTCGCAGCCGGATTGCTGCTGATCGTCCCTCGCACGGCCACCTTGGGTGCCCTGATCAGCCTCGCCGACATGATCCAGGTGTTTACGCTGGCCATGACGTACGATGTGATAGCAAAGCTGTTTGCCTTCCACATCATGCTGCTCTCCTGCTTTCTCCTGGCCCCCGACGTTCCACGCCTGGTCAGATTCCTGTTGCTGCACCGGACCACGTCGCTTTCCACCGAAGCGCAACTCTTCCGTGGCGTCCGGGCCAACCGGATCGCACTTGCTGCGCAAATCATATTGGGTCTGTGGCTCGTAGGCTTGGACTGCCACGACTGCTGGGGCATCTGGAGTACCCGGGGCGGGGGCAGACCGCTCCCGCCGCTCTATGGCATCTGGGAGGTGGAGCAGATGTCGATCGACGAACAACCACGCCCGCCGCTGCTCACCGACTCCACCCGTTGGCGCCGCGCCATCTTCGATTACCCCGACCGGATGGCCTTTCAGCGCCTGGACGATTCGTTCGTTCCTTATGGCGCCTCCGTCAATCTCCCGGAGAGAACTCTCGCCCTCACGAAGAAGGACGACAAGAACTGGAGGGCGAGCTTCACCTTCCAGCGGCCTGCCGGGGATCAGCTCATCCTGGATGGCCGGATGGACAATCATCAGGTTCATATGGAGCTTCAGTTGACCGACCGGAATTCGTTTCTGCTGGTCTCAAGAGGTTTCCACTGGATCCAGGAGTTTAAATTGCTTCCGCAGCCGTGATTGGAATAAACATTTACCTTGCTCGGATCTTCTTTGGCGCAATCACGGCGTTGGCCAAGAACTGGACGGCGAGCTTCACTCTCCGGCAGCCTGCCGGGGATCAGCTCATCCTGGATGGCCGGATGGTCATTGCGGTTGCGGAGCACAGGCGGAGAGGCTGCCCTGTAAGGCAACCCTCCCCAAAGAAATCGCCACTGTTCAGAATGCCGAGTGTGGCTTCCTTGCCGATCTCTGACACAACGGTGAGTCTTATCAGACTAAGGATGACCAACCCAACAGTACCCATGTCGTCTTCCCAAGGCGTTAAGCGTTGCAGTCTCAATGGAATCTTCTGGTTTTAACTCGTCCTCAAATGGCAGCCGAAACTTTCAACGATTCCTTTTCCGGTTTCGAAGTTGTCCAGAACGGCCTCTCGTGACGAATAGTCGCAGTCGCGAAACTACGCGCTTTGGCTTTGCCCGACTTTGCGGCCTTCGCGACGAGATCTTCGCTGAGCTTGTGGGCGTTCATGGAGTGTTCGAACGCCTGTTTGCTGAGTTCATGAGCGGTTAGATGATCGCCTTTCCCGTGCGCGGTGGCGGCGGTGTGCGCGTGGGCCGCGAGGTTATGGAGCTCGGCGACTCGATTGTGCGGGCTCGATGGCATGATGTCCTCCTCACTCGTATCGATGCAGCGATAGAGCCATCGCGGTTCTCCTCGGCAGGCTTGATCCGATTGCCGTCACAGGGAAGGGCACGAAAGTGTGCTGACACTTAAGCCGCGATCTTTTTCTTTCCTTGTTCGGAATCTGGTGTCGACAGGCTATCGCAGCGCTCGGCATGCAGTTTCGCAGCTTCGGCGTCGTGATGAGTTGCGTGTTGATTGTGTCCGTGAGCGAGGTAGACGTGGTGCGCAGCCTTTTCGGGCTCCTCAGCCGCATCATACTTCGTTGCCTCTTTGTGGCAGTTCGCTGGCAGTCTCCGAAGGCGTGTTGACAGTCGCGACAGGTGCAGCGACAGCAGCAGTACTCAGATAGGGTGTAGCGTTTCTGCGTCGCCGAGGTTTTGCGTGACAAAATCGCACTGAACCTCTAGAATTCGGTCCGTTAATTCTTTAGTTGGCATCGGGCGACCACTCACTTGCCAGCAAACATCGGATGGTCCATGGACATGCTGACCGCAATATCCAGCACGTTCTCATTCAAACTGTCAGTTATTTTCTTTGCTTGCTCCAGCGAGATACCGTCCAGGAGATTGAAACTAATGGAGGCGTTCCTGAGCAGAGATACCGTGCCGTGGCAGAGTTCGACTCGGATAATGGGTCTGCCATCCTCGTTCTTCCTTGCCACAAATCTGCACGTTCCACGTTCGACTCTCTCGTCCGGCATTTGAGAACTATAAGTTTTGATCCTCGTAGAATGTTCGATATCGAACCCTTAAACGCGAAAGCCTGCCACACTTGCGGCAGGCTTCCACGAAATCTGCTGGTCTATGCCGCCTTCTTCCCCGCCTTAATCTTCGCCCATCGCGCCCGTTGAAACACCGCGATCTTTTTACGTGAAGCTGCTGACATGGTCCGCTTTGCGGGAGCGGGAGCAGTACTTTTCTTTTCCACGTTTCTTGGCTGCGCTCCGTTTTTAGCCTTCGCCCATCGCGCTTTTTGCCCCAGCGCCATTTTCCGCCGTGACGCTGCCGAGATTATTCGTTTCGGTTGAGTTGCTGTGTGAGACGTTTCACTAAACGTTGCAGCGCTAGACGTACCACTACCGTTCAAGGATTCCATGACTGAAATCGCTCGATCCAACTTCTCTACTTGTGACTGCGCTCTAGTACGCTCCGCACGAAGTTCTCGAAGCGCATTGGTTAGCCCTGACATTTGTTGCCCCCTTGGATATGTAACAACGAGACTATGATTGTAGCGCGCTGATAAGGAGCACGGGGAGAACGAAGGCATCCTGAGTGCGGGATTAGTACCATACTTCTATACAGTGGAGGACCGAAGGCTGGCATAGTACGATGGAGGAAAGAGGGTTCCAGCAACCGCGGGAGCCATCGCCGATGCGGTCCGCTGGGCAGAGCGGATCACGGAGGAGATTGATCGGTGTCACGCTTTGAAACGCGAAGACGATTTAGCGGCGTCTCGATCACCTCGCGGCGAGGAGCGCAGTGGTTAAAGACAGACGGAATGTAAGAATAGAGCACAATTCGCTATGACTGGAAATTTGCCGATCATAACCTTTGACACTAGTGCTCACAACAGACTCGTTGATGATGGTGCTCGTTCCCAGCCTGCTATGGCACGTATCAAAACCGGATTTTTCTTCCGGTTTGCAGGGTTGAGCATCGAGGAGTTGATTTCCACCCCGGAGAGGGTCAAAAGGGCTGCACTCTTTGAGTCTTGCGCAAGCCTTCAATCAGGTGCGATATAGACAGCAAACCGCGCAAAGGGGGGTGTTGGCAATCTGTTCCTCATTGGTTGCAATTACAGTTGGGTTTCAGTTCCACTGGCTCCTTGCGGCGAGTCAACACATCAGGCGTTACATTGACGATCCCAGTCAATGGGCGAAGTTGCGATTACGCCAACAATCAAGCTAGCCAGACCAAGTGTGGCTTCTCAACTAAACAATCTAACGCAGCGTTTAGGCCTGCGCGGATGCACTGACTTCTCCGCAACCTCCATACAGAACAGGTAGAGAAGTTGCATACAGTGGAACGGTCGCTCGCATGCTTGTCCCGCGACCATCAGATTCTATTTCCAGCGTGCCGTCCAGTTCGTGTAATCGCTCGCGCATTCCAGCCAGCCCGACGCCAGTCTCTGCACCCACACCCATAAGCAACTTCAAGCGCTCCTCAGTTATGCCTTTCCCGAAATCTCGTATCTCCAGAACCACGGCTTCAGCTTCGTGCTGAAAACGGATGCTCGCTTCAGATGCTCCGGAGTGGCGATGCACATTGGTCAGGCTCTCCTGCAACACACGGAACAGAGCGATCTCCACCCCCTTCGGCAATCGTCCGTGCGAATTCGCAATGTCCGCTTTTACGTTAATGCCGCTGCGCTTGGCGAATCCGGCGATATACCACTCGGCCGCGCAAGCGAATCCTACTTCATCCAATAATGGCGGATGCAGCAGGTATGACATGGTTCGAATTTCTTCGAGAGCTTGATCCGCTAGCTGCACAACGTCGGAAATAATCGCGAGCGATGCGGGGTCGTCCTTCCATCTGTCCTGCAAAAACGAAACACTTATTTTTAGCGCAGACAGTGTCTGGCCAGTGCTGTCGTGGAGGTCACGCGCAAATTTTCGCCGCTCCTCATCTTGCACCTTGAGAAGCCGTTGCAAAAGTTTTTGTAGTTCCGCGGTGCGTTTCAGAATCAGCCTCTTTAGCCCTTGTCCAGCCCCTCATAAAATCGGGGCTTCAGAGTGTGCGGAAGAGCAAGAATCTTCGCTTGCGTATGAAGTAAACCTCCGAATTTCAGCCGCGAAGCGGCGATAGAATGCAGCCCACGGCGCAAGCCGTGGGTAGGAAGTGGGAAAGAAATCAAGTCCCGGAGGGACGACAAGAGTTCTCACGCACACTCTTCAGCCCCTAAGGCACGCCTCATTGTTTCAATCTCGCCTGCTCCTCCGGTGCCAACAACTCCACCCTCGGCTCCCACACGGTTCCCGTGATGCTGTAAACCAACGCCCCCGCCGATTTCCCGTTACCACTGCTCAGCTTAAAATCGAGCGCACGCCCCAGCGACGCATTCCCCCTAATCTCATACGCACCCGCGGAAGAAATGATTTTCCCTTTCTCGAGATCGATCTTCCCTGCATGCAGCCGCGCGCGTCCCTGCCAGTGCACCACTCGCAGCGGTCCCTCATCGTTCTTCAACGTCACATGCGGCAACACTCCGTCTCGCAGATCGAATTGCACTTCGCCTTCTGCCGATTGCCAGAATTCGCCGGAGTTCGCGCCCGCTCCGCTGAGCCGGTAAGTACCTCCGGCGGTGCCCGAAACCCACGAATCATGCATCGCATCGGCCGTCTGTTGCAGCGACATCGCCGTGAACGTTCCGCTTCCCGTATAGACGGGAGGGCTCGCCGTGAAATCCGCCTGCCACTCACCAAGATGGTTTCCGCCCATCAACTCGGCGCGTAAATCAGATATCTTCAGCTTCCCGCGGTCCAGGTCGAGTGCGGCCGTAACCTGCTCCGCGCTTACGTTTCGAATTTGCAAACGCGCAACACTTACTTTGCCGGACGCGCAAAGGTTCTGAAGAAACGACGGCGCCGTAGGCCCCACCGAACTCAGCACCTGGTACCAGCGCCGTTCGCTCGGCTGCGAACCCGCCCACGCGCGAAGATTGCTCAGCCCGACACTCTCCGTATTCAAATTGAAGTGGACAACGCACGCCCCCGGCATCCCGCAACCACGGGGCAAGCTCACTGACCCCGTCCAGCGCGCATCCGCCGCCCGCGCGCTTAACTTGTCCACGCGCGCCTCGTCCGGTAAAAGATGCACCACTGCCGAGGAAATTTCCATCGACCCATTCACTCCTCGCACCGTGGCACGCACATTGTTCAGTTGCACGTCTCCCGTTACTTTCGGTGATGAAAATCCTGAGGCACCGGAAACATTTCCCGTCCACGATCCTGCGATCTCCACATTCATTTGGGCTGCCCCCTCGACCGTGGCCTTCAACGCCGGCAGTCCCAACAAGCTAGCTAATCGCAATGTTCGCGACACCTGCCCATCTCCGCGGATTACCATGCTGTACCCCGACCGCCCGATCCAGCCTCGCGCCTGTGCTGGCACACTCTGTCCCAGCGCCAGCGGGAACGGTCCGTACTCCACACGCAGTCCGTTCGCAGCCGAGAAAACTTCAGGCAGAAAAGCTTTAGCATTCGATTTTTTTCCGTTCTTCGCTGTGCGAACATTCGCATCATCCGAGGTCAACACAAACGGCAAGTTTCCCGGAGACACATCCACTTTATTGCTCGCAGACTGTAATCGAAGATCGGCAATCTCTCCCTTGCCCCAAAACTCCAGCCCGCGCGTTGATGCTCCCAACTCCCGAACCGTGAAATTCCCTTGCACGCTTCCTGTGGAGATAAGATCCGCCGGCAGGTTTTTCTTCGCACGCCGTGCCAACTGCACCACTCCAGTCATCGGGACGCCTTCCACATTCAGCGTCAGATCGACTGTGTGAACTCCGGGCAGTCCGGCATCGCCGTGCAGCGTGATCGAGCCGTCGCCCACGGGCGCACTGCAAAAGATCTCATGCACCACGCCTTCCGCCGAGTTATACCTGCCATCGCAGTGTGCCGCCAGCCGCAGCCCTTCGCTGCTCGCGATGTCGTACCGTCGAAAGTCCTCTATCGACGCATCGGTGGCAACCTGCATCGCCGCCGGAGTTCCACCAAGTGTTGCCGAAAGGTGAACTCCCCCACGCCAGCCCTTGTCGTTACCCGACACGAGCTTGGTCATTTGCCCAAGTTGCGCACGATCCCAATCCAGGCCGAACTGCAGCGGAGTCTCGCGCAGGCTTCCGGCGCGCTGCCATACTCCATTCATTCGCAGCAGGCCCGTGTCGCTTAAGTTCATGTCGGTGCGCAGCGGCTCTGCTTTCAGCCGCACTCCCCACGCATTTTCCGACTCCTGCCATAACGCAAAATCCGCATTCAGCAACGCATATGGTTTCTTTTCTTGCCCCGTTTTGAAATTGATGCGGCCGGAATTGGCCTCGATGTAGGGAAATCCCGGCCGTGCTTCCGACTTCGGCTTCGCCGTCGGCGCCAGCGGAGTGCGCGCCGCGCGCTCCAGCAAACTTTCCCAATTCCATCGCCCGTCTTCTCGGCGCACCAGATTCAAGCTGGGTTCGCTCAATTCCAGCCGCGAGATTTCCAATCGTCCGCGCATCAGCGGAGTCAGCCGCACCACCGCCGTAACCTCCGGCGCGCGCAGCATGGGCTCTGCGCCGAACGCCGGATCTTCATAGATGACTAAGTTGCTGAGGTCGAACCCCGGCTGCGGCAGGAATCGAAGATGGACCGACCCGATGTCGGCAGGACGCGCCACCGCGCGGCTAATGGAATTCGTAATCCGTGTTTTCAGCCGGGACACACCCGGACGCAGAAGAAAAAGGCCCAGCAGAATTAGCGCTGCCGCGGCCACAACTCGCCGCTTGAAAGAAGAAAGTTTCACCGCACCACTCGCAGCGTCCGCCTCCACCGCGTCTCATCGAAGAAGTGCAACACCACATGCGCCAGAAAAACAATGCGGTCGCCGATCTCGGTCTTGCGATACTGATCGCCTGGAGTTTCAAACGACCAGTAGATGAACATCGGCCGCCCAATAATATTTTCCTGCGGAATAAAACCCCAGTAGCGGCTGTCGAGGCTCACATCGCGGTTATCACCCATCGCGAAAAAACGCCCGGGTGGCACAACCAAATCATCCCCTTGAATGTGCGCCGGCAACTCCGGCTCCCAGCATGGATACACGTTCGAACTCTCCGAAGGCGGCACCGCGGGAAAATCATCGCGATAAGCATTCGGAATCGAATCCGGCGCGTGAACGACGTAAGGCTCCGTCAACGCTTCGCCATTGCGGTAGACGACGCCGTTGCGCAAGTGGATTCGATCTCCCGGCACACCCATGATCCGTTTCACCACATATAGCCCCGGTTCGCACGGCGCCAGGAATACCACGATATCCCCTCGCCGCACGCCGCGATAGGGAAGCAGCGGTCCCATCCACGGAGTCTTCGGCGCAAACTGAATCCGGTTCACGAAGACGTGATCGCCAATCAGCAGCGTGTTCTCCATCGAACTCGATGGAATCTCGAACGCCTGTACTACAAATGTAATGATGAATAATCCTGTTACCAGCACCGCGGCCAGCGACGACAGAAACTCGACGGTCGTCTCGCGCGGTTTCTCTTCGACTTCGTCCTGCGTCTTAATTTCTTTCGTTCTAACGTCTTTCTTAGCCAATGGTTTCATCCAGCCTTGGATTCATTTCTTAATTTGAAATCGAGTAAATTGAAACCCGAAACGAGCGTGGAGTACGACTTACAAAATTACCCAATTACCAAATTACAAAATCTCTTCAATTCACCAGCCGCAGCGTCCGGTTCCACCGCGTGATCTGGAAGATATGCGTAATCGCATACGCAAAGTGATATAGTTTACCACCCATCGAAGACGGGACAATCCCTTCGCCCTCGCTCCCTTTCACCGACCAGTAAATCAACAGCGGCCTCCCAATAATGTTGGCTTGCGGCACAAATCCCCAGTACCGGCTGTCGTAACTGTCGTCCCGGTTATCTCCCATCACAAAATAATTCCCCTG
>Ga0307478_10004047_pt1 | contig 10578 bp, 8 predicted proteins | sample atmos_gasesECM4C_2_FD_203713 | JGI IMG/M metagenome (GOLD analysis project Ga0307478, IMG submission 203713) | Hardwood forest soil microbial communities from Morgan-Monroe State Forest, Indiana, United States - atmos_gasesECM4C_05 | ecosystem: Environmental > Terrestrial > Soil > Temperate...
TATCAGAGTAATTTGGCTACTCAATTCGGCCGGACCACCGGGTCCGTTGCTCTGGGCCACCGTAAGGGCTAAGCTAAAATCCGCATCAGACCAGAAAAGTGTGGCTAACGTGCAATCGACGCCGCATGGCGTATTGCCGGCAATGATCGAAGTGTGCGTTCCGGCTGCGTCGGTCGCACGAATTTGAAGGCTGTCTGCGCGTGCCGACAGTGCGGCAAGACCAGCGGTAGCCACTAGAACCCCAAGAACCTTTAAGTTAGAGAGTTGCACTTGTTTCCGTTCCTCCTCGACTCCGTCGTTCGACCCCGAAGGGTGGCATTCTAAGCTCTAAGCCGAAAGACGATTCAATATAAAGCTTTATACCGGACGTACCATAAGCACTTTACGGTCCAACGCGGAAAGTCATGCATTAGCTTAACTATACAGGTTTTCGATGCACCACAACATCCCAAAAAGTCAGAATCGTGGTAAGAGATTTGGAAAAATTTGGGAAAGCCGCAGAAATTGCGATCTTACACTTGTAAGGAATAGCACTCTTGGCTCTCCATGCCCCGCCCTGTACAGACTCTCTGAAAACCACAGGAGCCCTAAGGGTTGAGTCCATTGTCCGGTTTGTCGAGAGATTTTCGATCTGGAGCCGCGCCTTGGGCAAGTGGTGCCCTACACAAATCTGGTGACGTTTTCGACTGGAAAGCGGTGCGGATTGGAGCCTTCTTCATCCGGATATCCCAGCGCAACCAGCGCGGCCACCTCGGCGTGATTCGGCAACTGAAACTGTGCTTTCACTTTGGCTGGATCGAAACCCAGCATGGGCGAGGACCCGAAGCCGAATGCCTCGGCGGAGAGCAGCAAATATCCGATTGCGATGTAGGTCACGGATCGGCCCCACTGATCGCGCTCGCCGGGTGTCATTTTCCGGAAGGCTGCCATGATTCCGGCGATCGTTTTTGTTTGCCGATCCGGTGGCCAGGCAGGATGCTGTACTTCGCTGACGCGCGCTAGGGCCTCTACCATGTCGCTATAAATCACGATCACCGCGGACGCCGCTTCCACTTGCGGTTGCCCAAACGCAGCCTCACGCAACTGTTTCTTGGCTTGCGAATCGCGCACCACAACAAAACGCCATGGCTGCAAGTTCCAGGGCGACGGCGCACGCGATGCGACGTGCAGGAGCGCTAACAAATCACTGTGCGGAATGGCATCCGGGCGGTAACGGCGAATGGAACGGCGGTGCGCGGCGAGCCGTTCCACGGTCTCGCGTGCGTCTAACAGTTCAGTAAAAGGCATGAAAGTCTAGGGTTGTAGATGCTATCGGGCACCGAGCAGGTTCAGCATTACCGGGAGATATCGAAGATGCGATCATGGCAGAAGACAATGGGTTTCGCATCCAACAATCAGGTCCCGCCGCAGTATCTGACCGACGCCTCCGGCTACCAGGGCGAGGGCGACCGGCTATGCGTGCCTTCCGATGAGGCGGGCGTGGTGGCCGTGCTCAACGCTGCGCGTGAACAACGCCGGCTGGTCACCGTGGCGGGGGCAGGTTCGGGTTTAACCGGCGCACGCGTGCCGCACGGCGGCTGGGTGCTCTCGCTCGAAAAGTTCCGGCAGCTCGAAATTGGCGAAGGGCGAGCGAGCGCCGGCGCGGCGGTTACGCTTCTCGAAATTCGAGATGCCGCGGCGCCCACGCGTCAGTTCTACGCCCCCGATCCCACCGAGATCACGGCATCGGTGGGAGGTACGATCGCCACGAACGCCAGCGGCTCGCGCAGTTTCAAATACGGCAGCACGCGCCGCCATGTGCTGGCGCTGCGGGTGGCGTTGATGGACGGGCGCATTGTAGAATTCCGGCGCGGAGACATTATCGATTTTCCCGTTCCTGCCATTCCCGTGCCGGCCACGACCAAGTACACCGCCGGCTATCGCCTGGAGCCGGGCATGGATTGGATCGATTTGTTCTGCGGATCGGAAGGCACGCTCGCCGTGATTCTGGAAGCGGAACTAGCGCTCTTGCCTATCCCGTCCGCTCTGTTTGCGGGCGTCGTCTTCTTCCCATCTGATGAACACGCGTTGGACGCTGTCGACGCTTGGCGGCCGGTGTCGGAATTACGGATGCTCGAATACGCCGACCGGAACTCGCTCGATTTGCTGCGGGATCGCTATCCGGAAATCCCCGAGCAAGCGGCCGCGGCGCTATTAATCGAAGCGGAAGGCGACGACGTTGACGCGTGGGAAGCGCGGCTATCCGCAGCCGGCGCTCTAGTCGAGGCGTCCTGGTTCGCCACTACTGCCAAGGATCGCGAACGCTTCCGCGAGTTCCGTCATGCGCTGCCGGAGCTGGTAATCGCCAAGGTCGTGCCGGGAGGTTTTCTCAAGATGGGAACCGACTACGCTGTACCGATTGAACGCAATCGCGAGATGCTCGCGTATTACCGGCGGCGCCTGGAAGCCGAACTACCGGGCCGCTATGTCATTTACGGGCATATAGGCGACGCACACGTGCATGTAAACATACTTCCCGCCAGTGCAGCGGATTCAGCGATTGCCAGCACGCTGTTGAAAGAGTTCGCGCGCCAGGCCGTTACGCTGGGCGGGACGGTGTCGGCCGAGCATGGTTTGGGGAAACGCAAAGCGGATCTCCTCTCGCTGCAATATGCTCCGGAGCACATCCAGGCGATGCGAGAGGTGAAAGCGCGACTTGACCCCGACTGGCTGCTCGGGCGCGGAACGCTATTTCCGGCTCCCGCGCCCGCTTCTTAACAGTGAGAAATCTACAACTTCACCGTGACCGTTTTGACTTCGGTGTATTGCTGCAGGCCGTATTCGCCGAGTTCGCGTCCGATGCCCGACTGCTTGAAGCCGCCAAACGGCGCGGCCGCATCGAACACGTCGTAACAGTTGACCCAAACCGTGCCGGCGCGAACGCTATTGGCAACGGCGTGAGCTTTGCCGATGTCGCGTGTCCACACGGCGGCGGCGAGACCGTACATGGTGGTATTGGCGCGCTCGACCACTTCGTCGAGATCCTTGAACTTGATGATGCTCATCACGGGGCCGAAGATCTCTTCCTGCGCGATCTTCATGTCGTCGGAGACGTCGGCGAACACCGTGGGAGCGACGAAATAACCTTTGTCGCCCACGCGGCCGCCACCGCACCGTAGAGATGCGCCTTCCTTCTTTCCGGCATCGATATAGCTCATTACTTTATCGAACTGTGCCTGATCCACCTGCGGCCCCTGCTCGGTGGAGGAATCGAAGGGATCGCCCACGGTGCGCTTCTTCGCGCGGGCGACGCTCTTGTCCACAAACTCGTCGTACACCTTGGCTTCGACGAAGAGGCGCGAGCCAGCACAGCAGCATTGTCCCTGATTGAAGAACAGAGCGAAGTGGGAGCCTTCGATCGCCTGATCGAGATCGGCGTCGTTGAAGACAATGTTCGGGCTCTTGCCGCCCAGCTCGAGGGTTACCCGCTTCAAATTCGTTTTGGCGGCAGCTTCCATGATCAGGTGGCCGACTTCGGTCGATCCCGTGAAGGCGACCTTATCGACATCCATGTGGTTTGCCAGGGCCGCGCCCGCTGTTGGGCCCATTCCGGGCAGGATGTTCACCACGCCTTCGGGGAAACCCGCTTCGACAATCAGTTCGCCCACGCGCAGCGCGGTCAGAGGGGTTTGCTCTGCTGGCTTCAGGATAACCGTATTCCCCGCGGCCAAAGCCGGGCCGAGTTTCCATGCCTGCATGAGCAGCGGGAAATTCCAGGGAATGATCTGGCCGACGACGCCCACCGGCTCAAGTCTCGTGTAGCAGAAATAATCGCCCGCGATGGGAATGGTCTTGCCCTGAATCTTGTCGGCCCAACCTGCGTAGTAACGGTAGCAGGCGATGGTCAAAGGCAGGTCAGCCGCGCGTGCGACAGCTACGGGCTTGCCGTTATCGAGCGACTCCAGGCGGGCCAGCTCTTCGGCGTTCTTCTCGATGAGATCGGCCAGACGGTTCAACAAACGCCCGCGCTCTGCGGCAGACATACGGCGCCAGGCACTCTTGGCGTTGAATGCGGCGCGAGCGGCTTTGACGGCCCGATTGACATCCGGTTCGTCGGCCTCCGCCACCTGACAGATCTCTTCCCCAGTCGCTGGATTGATGGTGGCGAAAGTCCGGCCGGACTCGCTCTCAACCCACCGGTTGTTGATCAGGAGTTTAGTCGCCTTCACGGCGACGTCGTTAGCAATCGATGAAATAGCAGTAGCCATGCCCCTCTCCTTCTAGGTCTGCTGAAAGTCCGCGCACCGGAGGCGTTTCGGCGCCTGGGGTGACATGAGATATTCAACCACCTCGCCGCGCGCGGCGCAAGGACCCTGGAAAGAGCGAGCACAACGGGGCTGAGGCGGTGTCCTTACGATCCCGGCGGAATCGCCGCGGGGGCTGTGAGATGGTACGTCTTCGGGCCTCGTGACACGCACGTCAGGTCGTCGCCGACGTGGACCGTCAAACTCTGCGTGGTGTCGTCATAGGCGCATCCTGCGGCGCGAGCAGGTTGAATTGAGATTGCTGAGTTGCGCGCCGCCGGCTTGCTGGGTCACCGTAAAACCCAGGCCACCGCTCGGCGATATGTCAGGGTTGGCCGCGACCGTGAAGCTCAAACTGCCGTTGCCCGTTTTCCGGCAACTTTTGGCCAAAATTTACCTAATTTTGGTTAAACCCCGGGGATTATACCTAAAATGGTGCAATTGATCGCTAATTATTGAAAATAAAGGAGTAGAGGATCCTACCCTAGGGCTTCTGATCGGCGTTTCGTGCCTAATCCCTAGGCCTTTGCCTCACGCACCACGATCGTGTTCTTCTCGAACTCACTCCAATCCATCGCATAAGTCCCGGCGACGCGGTCTGTCCTGACGGGCTCAAACATGACCCGCTTGCCGAGCCGCTGAACGTTCTTCACCCGTTCGCCTTTGCTGAAGGTCTGCGAACGACTTCCCACCGTGCTAAGAACCGTAACTGGTTCGTCAAATATGCGCGTTTCCATGACGTTCTCCGAGTGCAGTGCAGCGGATGAGGCAAGGCAGCCACCAAACGCGGGCCTTACAACCAAAGGGACTTACACAGCACGCATTACGGCGGGATATGAAAAATCGCCACGGGAGGAAAAGTTGCGCTGGCGGATTTGACACGGTCGGCCGGCCAAAGTCCAATGTCCCCGAAGATTGTGAATGCCGCGTCTCACCGCGCGCCCTTCCCTTTTGATAAGCTGACTGAGTTTCCAAGAGGCTGCATGCGCGCAAGACAAATTTCGGCGCCCTTAACGCTGGCGGCTGGATTCGTTGCCGGGGCAGCCGCACTTTACCAGGGCGCGGAGAAGATGGCGCGCCCGGAAGAGATTCGTTTCGAGAAGCACACGCTCGATTTGGGTTCGAGCGAATCGGCCGCTATCGCCGACATCAACGGCGATGGCCGTCTGGACGTCGTCTCCGGCGAGAACTGGTACGAAGCGCCGCGCTGGGTGAAACACCATTTCCGCGACATTCTGTACACCAACAACTACATTGACGATCTCAGCACGCTGCCCCTGGATGTGGACGGCGACGGACACGTCGATTTGGTCACCTCAGGCTGGTTCAGCAAGAATCTCGGCTGGTGGCGAAACCCCGGCAAGACCGACGCCCCCTGGCAGGAGCACCCGATTGAGATTGGCTATCCGATTGAGTTCACGTTCCTGGTGGATCTGGATAATGACGGTAGGCAGGAAGAGATTCTCCCGCAATTCGGTGACGAGAAAGCCCCGCTTGCCTGGTATGAGCGCGACCATCATGGTGGCTTCACGAGGCACGTCGTCAGCCCGCACAGCTACGGCCACGGGATTGGCGTCGGCGATGTCAATGGCGATGGCCGCAACGATATTCTGACCCAGGACGGCTGGCTGGAAGCGCCGCCCGATCCGCGTTCCGGTAATTGGAAGATGCACGCCGACTGGAAGTTGGGCGATGTCGGCTTTCTCTATGTGGCCGACGTGAACGGCGACGGCCGGCCCGATGTCATCACCTCCATGGCGCACAACTACGGCATCTTTTGGCTGGAACACAAGGCCGACGGCTCCTGGGAGAAACACGTCATCGATGACAGTTGGTCGCAGGCGCATGCGGTCACGCTGGTCGATTTTCGCGGGAATCACAACATCGGCCTGCTCACTGGCAAACGGTACATGGCACACAACGGCCACGATCCGGGCGAACGAGAGCCCCTGGGCGTTTATTGGTATGAGCGCGTGATGGCGCCCGGCGGCGGCCGGCTGGAATGGGCCAAGCACGTACTGGACTACGGCGGCCGGACCGGCGGCGGCATTCAGATCCCTGTTGCCGATATTGACGGCGATGGCGACCTGGACTTTGTGGTGGCAGGAAAGAGCGGTCTGTTCCTGTTCGAAAACAAAACGAAATAACTATGGCCAATAAGCTGTACGACGTCGTGGTGATTGGCTCCGGCGCGGGCGGCGGCACGCTATCGGCGCGTCTGGCAGGGCTCGGCGCGGAAGTTCTGGTGCTCGAAGGCGGCCCCAAAGTGGATACGCGCACCGACTTCAATACCCATGCCTTGCCGCATGAGTTCCCCTCGCGCCATATCCCCATCATGAAGCCGGGCAAACCCGGTTTCGACGGGGAGCGCAGCCGCGGAATCGGCGGGAAAACCATGTTGTGGAACGCAGTGGCGCTGCGCTTCAGCCAACGAGATTTCAAAGGCCGGCAACATGACGGAGCCGGTGAAGACTGGCCGATCGATTATGCCGATATGGCCCCTTACTACGACCAGATTGAGCGGGAAGTCGGGGTCTGCGGAAACTATGACCATCTGGAGGACTTGCCGGATGGCGTATTTCTTCCTCCGATTCCCATGAAGTGTTCCGACGTTCTGATCAAGAAGGGCGCGGAAAAGCTCGGCATTCCGGTCATCCACGTGCGCAAAGCGACGCTGAGCAAAGCGACGCGGACCCGCCCGGCGTGCCACTTCTGCGGCAATTGCATGGCGGGCTGTGACGTGGTGGCCAAGTACAATTCCGCCGACGTGCACATGTTTCCGGCGCTGAAGACCGGAAAACTGACGCTGCGGCCCAACAGCATCGTGCACGAAATTGCCGTTTCCGATGAGGCGCGGGTGAGTGAAGTCCGCTACTTTGATCGCGAGACCCGTGCCGAGGCGGTCGCCAGGGGACGGATCACGGTGGTGTCGTGCGCTTGCGCGCAAAGTGTTGCCCTGCTGATGATGTCCAAATCAAGCCGATTCCCTGCCGGGTTGAGTAACTCGAGCGGCGAATTGGGCAAGAACTTCATCCCACACATCAATGCCGGCTTTGAAGTGTTTCTCGAAGACTTGGTTGGCAACCCGCAGGGCAATGACGAGGGCTTCCTCGATCACGCATATATTCCCTCGTTCATGCACAAGCAAGAGCGCGATTATCCGCGCAGTTTTGGCATTCAGTTCAATTACCAGAACCACCGCGCGGTAGGCTGGGCGCGCAGCATCAAAGGCATGGGCCGCGCATACAAGGATGAAGTTAAGGCGAAGTTCCCTGCGTATCTGACGTTCTCGCCGTATCAGGAAATGCTGCCCAATCGCGACAGCTTCATCGACTTGGATTATGACGATCCCGATGCATACGGCCTGCCACGCGCGCGCCGCCATTGGAAGCTATCGGACGCCGATTGGAAGCTGCATCGTGACATGAAACGGAAATGCGCCGACATTCTGCTGGCGAGCAAAGCCAAGATCCACTCGGTGAGCGCTGATCCATCAACAAACCACGAAATCGGCGGCTGCCGCATGGGCGCTGATCCCAGAACCTCCGTGGTGGACGCGTTCTGCCGCTCCCACGATGTTCCCAATCTCTACGTAGTGGATGCGAGCGTATTTCCATCGGCGTCCGAGAAGAACCCGACGCTCACCATCATGGCCCTTGCGGCGCGCACGGCGGACCACATTGGGGATCGTCTCAAGAAAGGGGAAGTCTGATGGCAACTTACTCGTCCGATCGCCGCTCCGTGCTCAAGATCATGGGCGCGATCGGCGCTACGTGTGCCTATCCCTACGCCGGCGATGAGCTGTTCGCGCAAGCCGCGCCGGAACATCAACACCTGCACGCCGCGGCTCCGCACGATGCCACGCGTTTTCTCACCGAGGTGGATTTTCAGACGATTTCGCGCATCGCCGATCTGATTATTCCCGAAACGAACACGCCCGCGGCTTCGGGCGCAGGCGTGCCCGCGTATATCGACATGGTGATCGCTCGAGATACCGAACAGCAACAGCTCGTTGCCGATGGGTTGCGTTGGCTGGATGCGGAAGCGGGCCGCCAGGCAGGCACGAAGTTTATGGATCTCTCCGAACACGTCCAGATCGGGATTCTCGAACCCTTGTGCGAGGCAGCGGACGCAGGCGACAGCCTCGCCCGAAACGCGCGGTTCTTCGCTTTGATCAAGAAGTTGACTGCCGATGGCTATTACACTTCAAAGACCGGGCTGATCGACGAACTGGGTTACCAGGGGAACGCAGTTTTGAGCAACTTCCCCGCATGCGTTCACGAGCACTGATCGTTTCCCGAAACAGCTCGGGTTTCACTGGCATTCACATTGTGCCGCTGCTCCTCCTGAAGACGCGGTCTCACGCTCCTCGATTGCGTCCTGCTGCGAAATATACCCAAACCGTAATCCACCGGATCGCTCACCGGTCTCGACCCGGCGAGCGTTGCGATCCGGCGACCTTAGAGATTACCTCATTCAACAACAGGGAATCCCGGCTCCGAGGTAAAAGCACCCGCTGCGGTGTATCTTATCCCCAGGATTGCTCCGGCACCCTTGAATATGACAACCCCGAGCTTATTTGCGTCGAGAGGATATTGCTTGGCTAAGTCGAAAGATATGTGCCCCAATCCATTCACGACCAGATCCCCTGTGGCAATGGGATTAGCATTCTGATCCTGGATGATGACCTGGATTGTTTGACTAGTAGTTACTCGGTTCACCACAGCTATGCCCATACCATATCCAAGCGTGTTGTCAAATGGCAGGATCAGGTCCCCGGCGGCTGGTATCACAAATGGAATCGTAACCTGTGTGTTGTCGTTAGTGCTTGTGTACACTGCGGTACCATTTAGAGCAACCGAGGTGGTTTTGAAGTCAGCCCATCCCTCCGTAGAGACGCTATTAGTGCCCATTGTCCTGAATACTGCCGACTGTGACGGACCCAATGTACCGCTCAGGGTTGACTGAGCTCCGGCCGTTCCCTCGAAAGTGAATGCCTGTGGCTGTCCACTGTCGCTGTAGAAGCTTAGGGTGAATGAAGCTGCGCTGCCAGTCTCTGCCGTATTGACTACGTAAATCTCCGTCTTCCAGCCGGCCCCATCTGCCACCTGAGGTATGATCCACTCCGGGGAGAGCGAACTGCAGGGAGCTGTAGGTACGGATGTGGACGTACCGGTGGAGAGCGACACATTGACGCTCGACCCAACCTTCACCACTATTCCTACGATCGGATTTTCTACGATCACGTCACCCGCCGGGACAAAAGTGCTAACCGAATTAGTCACAGTCCCGAGCGCCAGACCCAGGCTATTCAGTAGCTGCGTGGCAGCACTCAATGACAGCCCTTCCAAGTTCGGTACAGTCACGCAAGTGGAGCATGGTGGCGTCGGATTGCTTGTAACCGGTGTGCCCGGGCTGCCCGAACCTGTCCCAGAAGAAGCTTGGGGCAACACTACCGTGTTACCCTGCAGCGTTACTGCACCAATTTCAGCCAGCGCTCTGCCGTTCAGCGTCGCGCCGGTGGCGAGCGAGATGGATTGGTTGGCCATAATGGTACCTACGAACGACGAGAACGTTCCAAGAGTCGCTGAGCTCCCAACTTGCCAAAAGACATTGGCAGCCTGAGCGCCATTGATCAGGACGACCTGAGTACCAGTCGTAGTCGTAAGGCTCGAAGCTATTTGAAAAATGAAGACAGCACTCGTATTTCCCTGACCGTTGAGAGTAAGAATTCCCGACGAAACCGCCAACGACGATGTGGACATGTAGAGACCCGGCGGAAGAGTTTGGCCGCCTAGGTTTCCTGCCACGGTGACCGGACCCACGGTGCGCCCAGCGGCGTCGTTATAAGCTGTGCTTAAGTCAGCGATCCCCTGAGCCGACGTGGGATCGTTTGCGAATATGGTTCCGGTCACTATTCCAGGCGGGAAACCCGTCACCGCTGTGCCCGGACTCACACCCACATTCCCTGTCACTTGGGTCGCTCCGGTGTTCGTAACTGTTGCACCGGCCAGTACTGCGAAGTTAGCAGCCGATCCAAGGTTTACAGGTGCTTGAGCTGCTACAACTAAGCTGGCAGCCAGCGTTGCATACAAAAAAACTGCGCTAAGCGTTTTCATCGCGTACTCCCTCCCAGGAGTATGGCTATTCCTCTGGTTGTTCGACCGTATGTCTTATTGGGTCTTAACTGATTGCCGTTCGCTGATGCGGGCTGCGTAAATGACGGCAAGCCCAGGAATCCTTCAATTCTCTGGTTGAATGTTCCTTAACTTTTTCAAACCCAATTTGGACGCGA